>Ga0105251_10003794_pt1 | contig 10781 bp, 11 predicted proteins | sample KBSS64metaG_FD_80424 | JGI IMG/M metagenome (GOLD analysis project Ga0105251, IMG submission 80424) | Switchgrass rhizosphere microbial communities from Kellogg Biological Station, Michigan, USA - KBS S6-4 metaG | ecosystem: Host-associated > Plants > Roots > Rhizosphere > Soil | place...
TTGGATTTGGCCATGTCTTGCATAGCTTTGACATATTGCTCACCCAATAAGTAGGCAACAGGTATTTCTTTATCACCTACAGCAGAGGTCACCATTTCAATAGCACGCTGTGAAGATTCAGCCAATACAACTTGAGCTTCAGCATCGCGACGAGAAGCTTCTAAACGTCCATCAGCTTCTAAAATAGCGGCCTGTTTTTCACCATCTGCTTTGGTTACAGTTGCACGACGTTGACGTTCGGCAGCTGCTTGGGCTTCCATCGCTGATTGCATCGTATGTGATGGTTGAATATCTTGAATTTCCACAGTTTTTAGTGTGATACCCCAGTCTGAGATATCATCAGAGATTGCTGCTTTTAATTTTGCTTTGATATGATCACGTGATGACAATGCATCATCTAGATCCATTTCACCAACGATTGAACGGAGTGAAGTTTGCACCAAGTTTTGAATTGCCCAATTGTAGTTTTCAATACCATACACAGCTTTTTCTGGTGTGGTTAAATTGATATAAGCCACAGCATTCATCACCAATACCGCGTTATCACGGGTGATGACTTCTTGTGATGGGATATCTAAAACAATATCTTTGGTGGTGACTTTGTAAGCCACTTCATCCACATACGGAATGACGAAGTTTAAACCCGGACTAAGTGTGGTGTGATATTTACCTAAGCGTTGTACGATCCATTTATAACCCTGAGGAACAATACGCACGCCTTTGAAAATGGTCACAGCGACAAATAGAAATAAGACTAAAACAACAATAGAACCAAAACCCATTTAATTTTCCTCTTTATTCTTCATTATTAAGATGATGAATGTAGTTTTACCACTAAATCATTACCTAAAATATCAGTCACGCGTACACGGTCACCTACTTGTACAGGCGATAAAGTACGGCAATTCCATTCATCAGAACCCAAAACAGGCATTGGAAAACGAACACGAATTTGATCATGGCTAAGCTCAGTTTGAATGACCATACCCGTTTGACCAATGGTTGCTTCACGAGAAAGCCCAGCTTTGGTTTTATCTACAGATAGAGGTTTAATGAATTTAAACCAAGCCACAGTACAAATGATGGATAAGATAATCCAACATACGACTTGCATGGTGAAACTCATACTTGGGAATAACCATAACAAAATACTGACCACAACTGCAGCAATACCAAACCATAAAGCAGCAAACGCTGGTAACACAAGTTCAGATAGGATCAGCAATATGCCAAGTACAAACCAATGCCACGGTTCAAAAATAAAGTTCATACATCTACTCTAGTGATTATCATTGATATAGATGACGGATCATCCATATCAATGTAGCAGATCATTTTAGTGCTGCATATAAAAACGTGATTATTCTTGTTTTCAATTATGATTTATTATCTGAACGCTATTGCGATATTAGAATTTTGCCCGAGGCGCAGGTTTTAAAGCAGCAGGTGATTTTTTAAAGTTAGTGATTGCAGTTTGAATTGCGATGATTTTGCCTTGAGCTGCTTTTTCACCTTCTAAAATTGCTTGGTTACTGGACTTAAGATCAAGCGTACCTAAGTGTCCAACTTTAGGTTGAATCACGATATTAGCCTGAGCTAACTCATTGTTAATACTTTGTTGCCCCATGATGTTAATGGTTTGGTCCAATAAGCCCCACATATTCATAGGTTGGCTACCACTTGGACGTGCAGAAATATCGACCGCAATCACGATATCTGCACCCATATCACGTGCAGTCTGAACCGGAATTGGGCTAACTAAACCGCCATCAACATATTTTGTATTACCAATGGTTGCCGGCACAAAAACATTGGGGATACTACAAGAAGCGCGAACTGCTTGCCCTGCATTACCTTTAATAAATTCTGCTTTTTTACCATTGTCTAAACGTGTGGCAACTGCTGCAAAACGGATTGGAAATTGCTCAATCGGTTTATTCGCAACATTGCGATTGACATAATCTTGTAGTTTTTGACCAAGAACAATACCTTGGCTATTTAAAGTCAAATCACGCAAATCAGATTCTTTCAATTGCTGTGCAATTTGCTGCATTTGATAAGGTGTTTTACCACTGGCATAGATACTGCCGACAAAACTTCCTGCACTGGTTCCAGTCACAATTTTAGGTTTGATCCCATGAGACTCTAAAACTTTGAGCACGCCAATATGAGCGAAACCTTTTGCACCACCGCCACCTAAAGCAATGGCAATAACAGGCTCACGTGCTTTAATCGCAGTGGTCTGAGTTGGGGTTTTGGTTGTTTTGTCACAGCCAACAAGGGCTAGACCCAATAAGCCTATAAAACCAAGTTGTTTAAAACGCATGGGGTATTACTTTTGATCAAAATATATGTTGCACATCTGAACAGATTGTCTCTATTTTTTCTAGCCATTTTTCAATAGTTTTTGTAAAGGAATCGATAATAATTTAGGTCGTTTAGGTGAAAAGTTACCTTTAAAACGCGATAAAATTTCTGCTAAATCTTGCTCATAATCTCCTGTGGGTTGCAATGTACCTAAACAGTGAATTCGCTTTTTCTCGTAATCGAGTGAAAAAATTGCAATCGGTATATTGGCACCCATTGCAATGTGATAAAAACCACTTTTAATTTTTTCAGCTTTTTTTCGTGTACCTTCAGGTGCAATGGCAATCCAAATTTTATCTTGTTGTTGTATAACTTTAACAATCTGTTCGGTGAGCCCATGCGGTGAATCACGCTGTACGGGAATCACACCAATCCACTCAAAAAGTGCTTTGAGTGGCGGTTTAAACAGGCTATCTTTTCCAAAAATTGTAACTTTAATACCAATACCTAACATGGCGAGGAAAGCATAAAAACCATCATAATTCGAGGTGTGCGGTGCAATAAATACCACTGCTTTGGGTAAGTTGGGAAATTCACCATCAAATCCCCAGCCTTGAACTAAGTAAAGGTTTTTAAAGATATTACGGCTGGTGCTGGTACCACGTTGGGGTACTTGATCTGGTATGATCGGAAAGTTTTGTGACATTGTATTTTTATATGACTGCTCTTGTATTGATTTTAGTTTTTTGCTTAATAGTGACTATCTGCAAAATGTAAATATTACAAAATTTGTAGATTAAAGCAATACACACAAGATCAAGTTAGGCCCATTTATATTGACATCGTTCGAGTTTAGATTGCATGCGACACACTTATTTGTTGTTATTTTCACTGTATTGGGCGCAGGGTTTACCTGTAGGTTTTATGACCCATGCCTTACCAGTGATTTTACGCTCACAAGGCGTGTCTTTGGCGCATATCGGCGGCTTTGGATTACTCATGGCGCCTTGGGCAATTAAAATTTTATGGGCGCCTTTTGTGGACAGTTTTGGACATGGTTCCAAAGGGCATTATCGAAGTTGGATTATTCCAACCCAAGTTTTAACCATTGCTATCCTGACCATTTTATCTTTTTTACCAATTCAATCCCTGAATGAACCGATCTATTTATTATTGTTTTTTATGGCTTTGCTCTGTATGAACAGTATTGGTGCAACCCAAGATATTGCAACGGATGGCTTAGCCGTTAGTATTTTAAAAGGGGATCAGCAACATATTGGGAATATGATTCAAGTCATTGGCTCTCGTTTAGGATTTATTATTGGGGGCGGGGCAATCCTATGGGTAATGGACTGGTTAAGCTGGCAAAGTACGTTTTTGATTTTGGCAGGAATTGTGGCTTTAAATACAATTCCTATTTGGTTTTATCAAGAACCTAAGCACTTAAAAAAGACTGCTTTAGCACATTTACAGGATGACGTTGCACAGCATTTTATTGAAAAATTTAAAACCTATTTAACTTATTTCTTTGTCAATAAAAAACTAAGAGCATGGTTCTTTGTGCTTTGTACCATCAAAATAACGGATGGCTTTACAGGTCCAATTACCAAACCTTTGTTGGTTGATCTACAGTTGAGTCTTTCTCAAATCGGCATTTATATAACTATGATGGGGGCATTTTCTGCACTATTGGGTGCAGGCTTGGCCAGTTTAATGCTAAAAAAACTAAAGCGTCACCAAGCTTTAATCCTGTTTTCTATTTTGAAATTGATCAGTTTAGCAGGGTTCGTGTGGTTAGCAGCTCAATATGAACAATCGCACTTTGTAGCACCGTGGTTAATTTATTTGATTAATGCTTTAGAAGATCTTTTTGCTGCAATGCTTTTAGTCATAATCTTAACTTTAGTGATGCAATATAGTCGTCAAGAACATGCAGGTACAGATTTCACTTTTCAGGTCTCTATTATGGCAACAGTCAGTGGGTTGTTATATACATTAAGCGGCATGATTGGCGATCAATTGGGATATTTTAATTATTTAAGTTTGATTTTGGTGATAGGCATTTTTTGTCTATTCCCGATTATATATTGGATTAAAAAGATACGTTATCCATAATATTATGAACTTAAATTTTGATAATAAGTATTTAGTATTCAATGCGATGATTAGTCGTTTTTTGATTGAATTAAATAGATTAAATAATTTTTTAGGTATCATTAAACTAATAATATATTATAAAATCATAAAATAAATTGCGTGGTTAATAAAATTTAATTTATATATAAATATCTTTGATTTAATGTGATTTTACCTTTATTTTTTAATTAAATATTGATGTGTTTTGCATTGAATGGAAAATAAAAATTACTTTTTTGTCATTTTTTAATGTGTAGAAACCTATTCGTGTATTATCCCATTTATTGGATTTAAAGTAATTTCAGCTCCCAATAATTAACTCAAAAAATTGCTGTGGATCGATTAAGCAGGATTAAAATCTACAAGCTATAAAATAATACTAACTTTTTTATAGTTTTTTTATTTGATTTTAAATTTCTCAGATTATGAGAAATATTAAGGTAATTACAAATAGGATCAGTGGCGCAATATGCTTGGGAAAGTGCTTTTTAAGTTCAGTTTAAGCTTCATTTTTTAACTTAACACTATTGAAAAGAGTATTGCCAAAGTAATGTCTAACTTAATACAGCGTATAAAACGACGTGAAGTCTCAATTTCCCTAACTGCTTTTAATTTTATTGTCGCAGTGTGGTTAGGCTTGTGTCTGAATTTTAGTTTTTTAAATAAAGTCCAGTCTCTAACGCCTTATCAGGGGGTTAAAGCACAACTTTTTCTGATCGCGACAGGTTTTGTGCTGGTTGCTTTATATAATCTGTTATTACAAATTTTAGACTGGAAATGGACAGCAAAATTTTTTGCAATTGTCTTGGTCTTCATCGGTGGCTTTAGTGCTTATTTTGTTAACTCATTGGGTGTGGTGATTTCGCCTGATCAAATTCAAAATATGGTACAAACAGATCCTAGTGAAGTGTCAGACTTACTTTCTTTGCAATTTTTTATTTGGACACTGGGATTTGTTGTTTTACCCATCATCATTATTCTTTGGGTAAGAATTAAACCAGAAAAAATTGGCAAAATACTGTTATTTAAAAGCCTAAATATTGCGGGCTCTTTCGCTGTAATTGCTGCATTATTATTTGTTTTTTATGTGGATTATGCAGCTATATTTCGTGAGCATCGTGATTTAAAAGGCATGATTTCTCCGCAAAATGTAGTGGCTTCAACACTTTCTTATTTTCATAAAAAAGCACCGAAAAAAAATCTACCTTTGATTCGTTATGGTGAAGATGCACATTTAGTCGAGGATGTTGCTTTACAGCATAAACCTAAATTGATGGTTTTGGTGGTCGGTGAAACTGCACGTGCAGAAAGTTTTTCTTTAAATGGTTATGCAAAAAATACCAATCCTGAATTGTCAAAACAGTCTGGTCTAATTAATTTTTCTCAAGTCAGTTCTTGCGGTACAGCAACCGCAGTTTCAGTGCCTTGTATGTTCTCAGGCATGCCGCGTAAAGATTATGATGAACAACTTGCCAGTCATCGAGAAGGTTTACTGGATATTGCACAACGTGCAGGTTATAAGGTAACGTGGATTGATAATAATTCAGGATGTAAGGGCACTTGTGATCGTGTTGAGAAATTTGTTATCCCTCAAGATTTAGAGAAAAAATGGTGCCAAGGTGGCGAATGTCAAGATGGTATTTTGGTAGACAGCTTAAACCTGTATTTAAGCCAATTGCCAAAAGATGACAAGCAAGCACATTTGATTGTATTACATCAAATGGGAAGTCATGGACCTGCTTATTATAAACGTGCACCAAATGAATTTAAAAATTTCAAACCGACTTGTGAAACCAATGCGATACAAGGTTGTTCATCGACTGAATTGATTAATACTTATGATAACTCGATTGTCTATACAGATCATATTCTAAATCAATTGATTGAAACTTTAAAACAGCAAGAAAATTATCGCACAGGTTTTTGGTATTTATCTGACCATGGCGAGTCTACAGGTGAACGTGGTATGTATTTACATGGCGCACCTTATGCGATTGCACCTACTCAACAAACCCATGTACCTATGGTGATGTGGTTTTCAGATGCATGGAAATCTGTAGCAGCAAAACAAATCAATTGTTTAAATCAACAAAAACAGGCAACATTGAGTCAAGATAATTTATTTCCAAGTCTTTTGAGTTTGTTAAATGTCCAAACTCAAGTCATAGATCAAAAAAATAATATGTTGCACCAGTGTGCTGTACAAAGCTGATTGAAAGGATATAAACCATGACCAAAATTTTGATGATAGAAGATGATTTTATGATTGCAGAATCATCTAAAACATTATTGAAATATCAAGGCTTTGATGTGGAATGGGTGAATAATGGTTTAGATGGCCTCAAGCTTATTTCTGAGAAACAATTTGATTTGGTCTTACTTGATTTAGGCTTGCCCATGATGGATGGGATGCAGGTCTTAAAGCAAATCCGTCAACGTTCTAGTTTACCTGTACTGATTATTTCAGCACGTGATCAATTACAGAATCGTGTTGAAGGCTTAAATCAAGGTGCAGATGATTATTTGATTAAGCCTTATGAGTTCGATGAATTGGTGGCTCGTATCCATGCGTTATTACGTCGTACAGGTGATACAGCGAAAGAAGTAACTGGAAGTGCTTCAAATCTGCTAAAAAATGGTGAAATTGTTTTAGATGTTGAACAGCATATTGCAACACTAAAAGGTGAAACGGTGGAGCTTTCAAATCGTGAATGGGCGATTCTTATTCCGTTAATGACCCATCCCAATAAAATATTTTCTAAATCTAATTTAGAAGATAAATTGTATGCTTTTGATAGTGAAATCAACAGTAATACAATTGAAGTCTATGTGCATCATATCCGATCGAAATTGGGTAAAGATATTATTCGTACAATTCGTGGGTTAGGTTATCGTTTGGGGCAACCACAAAAAGCGGAATGATATGGAAACAGCATTTTCCTTAAGAAAGCGTTTAATTCGTTATACCTCTATTTTTAGTATTTTACTTGGTTGCGTGTTGGTTTTTTCCGCTTATAAAATTTCTTTAGAAGAGATCAACGAAATTTTAGATGCTCAGATGGTCTATCTTGCAGAGCGTGTGGAGTTAAATCCAAGGCCCATTCAAAGTCATTTTGATATACACAAACGCTATCATGAAGAAGATTTATTTATAGATGTTTGGGCATATGCTGATCCTAGTCAAACGCAAAATACGCCACATCATGTCATTGTTGAACCTAAACAAAAGGCTGGTTTTTATAGCCAAGATACAACGCATGGCACTTGGATTACTTAAATCTTACCCACAGCTAATTATCAGATTCAAATCAGCCAGCAAGAAAAAGTCAGAGAGCATTTGGCTTTAGAGCTTGCAGGCAGTATGTTTCTTCCATATTTACTGATCATTCCATTTGCTTTGTTGGGCTTGGTTTATATTATTCGTCGCAGTTTGAAACCGCTTGAAGACTTTAAATCCGAACTGGCAAAACGTGATTCAAATTCATTGGTGGCAATTCAAAATGCTCACTATCCAGAAGAATTACTGCCGACGATCCATGAAATGAATCATTTGTTTGAGCGAATTTCTGTTGCTCAACAAGAACAGCGCCAATTTGTGGCAGACGCTGCACATGAGTTACGTACACCCATCACCGCATTGAATCTACAAACGAAAATTTTGATGAGCCAGTTTCCTGAAGAGGAAAATCTAAAAAATTTAAGCAAAGGTTTGGCTCGGATGCAGCATTTGGTCACGCAACTGCTTGCTTTGGCAAAGCAAGATTCCTCATTGAGTCATGAAGTTCAAGTGACTCAATTTAAGCTAAATGATGTGGCACTCAATTGTGTAGAACAGTTGATGAATCTCGCAATGGAAAAAGATATCGATCTTGGCTTTGTTCGTAATGAAACAGTGATTTTAAAAAGTGTAGAACATAGTCTTCATTCAATCATTTTTAATTTAATTGATAACGCAATAAAATATACACCTGTTTCAGGCATGATTAATATCTCGGTATTTGAAGATATTCATGATTCTGCGTATGTTTTGATTGAGGACAGTGGTTTAGGAATTGAACCAGAGATGTACGATAAAGTATTAAAACGTTTTTATCGCGTACATCATCACTTGGAAGTGGGCAGTGGTTTGGGATTGTCAATCGTGGATAAAGCCATTCAACATTTAGGTGGTGAACTGTCTTTATCCCGTAGTGAGGAATTGGGCGGACTCAGTGTCTTGGTCAAAATCCCGATTCAGTATGATATCAAAACTGAGAAGTAAAATGATTGGAAAATAAATGATCCCATTTCTACATTAATGGAAGTGGTTCATTTTTCTTCATATATTGGAAAAATTCTAAACATTTTTGCATCCTACGACCATCACTGCCAAGTTTACCCAAATTAAAGTTTGCGACCCAGTTGAGTTTATTTCCAATACGGCAAATTTCGTTGTATTTTGATTTACTTGGATAAATTTCTCCAATAAAAATATCGCAAGCTTGAGCAAGCTCATCATCATTAAAACGGAATGACGTTGAGAAAATAAAACATAACCAATCTCTAATTTGACAGGTTTCTAAGTCCAGTACTTCCCCAGGATCAGTTTCAAAGTCAATAAAAGTAAATGCTTTGTCCTTATTGACTAAAATATTTCGTGCAAAGGCTTCACTCAAATAACTGTCTTTGTGATGGACAGCTTGAATTGCAAAGATTGCTTCACGATAAAACTCTAGTTTTTTTGCCGTATTTCCTTCCATTTGTGCCAATGCTTGATCGAGTTGCATAACATCTTCACCATGATCAGCAGCATCTTCAATCAATAGACCTTGTGAACAATTGGCTAAAATTTGTGGCGTTGGAATACCTAATGAGTTTAATTCTGTCAGACGATGAACTTCACAATAAATCGATTTGCTTCCACCATAATTTGGAATAGGTGTTAGCGCTTCAATATTCAGTATACGTGCAACCCATTTTAATGGGACATAAATCCAAGCCGAATGGCGTTCAGAGGCTTTTTTAAGCCACACTTTGCCATCATCCAATTGATAAGACTGAATATTTTGGTCTTGAATTTTAAGTGAGTTGCGGAGAAATTTAGAAAAATTACTCATATTTTGCACGTATAAGATTACTAAATTGGCTCAAGTATAAACAAAATATAATAATTTGTAAAAATTAAGATTGATTTAATAATTTAATATTTAAATTATGACAAAAATGTAATTCTTTGAGTGATAAATATAGCTTCGCCTCACTTCATTTAGCATTTTAGATTAGAATGAAAAGAGATGAATTGTTAAATAAACGAGAGTGATGACTAATGAGCTTTTAAATATATGATGTATTTTTAGAGTCGCATTTATAATAAAATAATGTTGTGCGATATATCGTTTAGAAATTTAGGATCGTTATCTGCTAAATTTTTTATAAAAGATACGATACATAATTAAATTAAAAGTAAAAATAATCCAGCCTGTCCAAAGGTTATGGCTAAGGAAATGTGCACCACGCATCATTTGCCCCCAACCTGTAATCAAACCAAGTGCTAGACCTAAGACTAAGAAAAGATAAGCAACTTTAGAATTTGATCGTCTAAATACAAAAAAACCTGTAAGCAGTGAAAAACCTGTACTGGCGTGGCCACCAGGAAAGCAACGTCCGTTGCTTGCTGAAAAATCCCAAACATAGCCTAAAGCAGTTTGTTCAGTCATAGACCAAGGGCAGGCATGGGCTGAGTGGGATTTTAAAATGCCAATCACTGCAGTGGATAAAACACTGACAATAAATAAATAGCCCAATTGCCATTGATACGCTTTTAATTTCGCAACTTTAAAAGACGCAATCCATGAAATGAATACCGCAATATAAAAGGCAATGACAATATGTTTAAGCAGTTTGTGATTAATTTCAATGAGAAACCAATTGTTTTTGAGTGGGAAATGACCAGTACTATCTATCCAAGGTTGGATAAAATACATATCGATTGCACCACCAACAGGAAATACAAAGAACAGTATTAAAAATAGTATTCCAAGCAATAAACTATTTTTTAGGAAAAATTTATTTGAGTCGGAATACGGCATGAGATGAGTCACTCAATTTAATCATTTTAATCTGCGCTTATTAGAAAAAAATAACCTTAAATTAGACTTAATTATTAAATAATGAGTAGTATTATGATTAAGTGGCAATATAAAAATTAAAATATCTATGATTATTTCAAGATCAGTGTTTTGAATCTTTATTTTAAGGGCTAACTATTCTATTTTAAAATTGTATTGCGAAAATTATTTTATTGTCACTTAGATACAATAAAAAAGCGGCTGAAAAGCCGCTTTTTTATAGCGTAAAAA
>Ga0105251_10003795_pt1 | contig 10780 bp, 12 predicted proteins | sample KBSS64metaG_FD_80424 | JGI IMG/M metagenome (GOLD analysis project Ga0105251, IMG submission 80424) | Switchgrass rhizosphere microbial communities from Kellogg Biological Station, Michigan, USA - KBS S6-4 metaG | ecosystem: Host-associated > Plants > Roots > Rhizosphere > Soil | place...
CAGCGGCTTGCTGTTTGTGGCGATGCGCGAGGTGTGGCGCTGGGGATTCACCGCCAGCCTGCTGGTTGCCGGCGGATTTTTCATCGTCGATCTCAGCTTTTTGGTGGCTAACCTCAGCAAGGTACTGCAAGGGGGCTATGTGCCGTTGCTGCTGGCCAGCCTGGTTTATGGCGTGATGCTGATCTGGCATCGCGGCGTGGCTGCGGCGTCACGCACGCTGGGTGAAAAGAGCCTGCCGCTGGCGGATTTCCTGGCGCAGATCGAAGCGCAGGCCATTCCTCGGGTGCCGGGTACGGCGATATTTCTTACCCGTAATCTGAATGGCACGCCGCCGGTGATGAAATGGCACGTCAAACGTAACGGCTCGCTGCATGCCGATGTGTTGGCGCTGAACATCATGATTGTGAACGAACCACGGGTGGCGAATGCCGAGCGGTTGGTAATGCGGCAGCAGTCACCGGGCTTCTGGTGCGGCGTGGCCAGCTACGGTTTTATGGAACGGCCGAACATTCCCCGGTTATTGCACCACGCCGAGGCGCAGAAAACCGGGTTGAATTTTGACGACGCCACCTATTATCTGGGACATGAAACCGTGGTGCGCCGCGAAGAAAACGACAGGTTACCGGCGTGGCAGCGCAGTATCTTTGCGCTGATGGTGCGTAACGGCATGCACGTGACGGATTACTACTATCTCCCCAGCGATCAGGTGGTGGAGATCAGCCGCCGGGTGCCGGTGTGACGGTCTGGCTATAGGTTAAAAGCAACGGTTATTTAGCCGCAGGCATGGCGCACGCTATAGTGCGGTGGCGCGATGTGCGCGGCTTTGCTCTGAGGGTTTATGTCACTGTTCGATCTTACTGCGCTGGCTGCCGATTTGCCGCAAGCATGGCGTTCCAGCATTCTGGGGCGCGTCGGTTCCGCCAATATCAAAGTGCTGCGAATGGATCAGCGCGCCATTGACGATGAGGTTCACGAATACCATGAGACGCTGCTGGTGATCGAAGGCCAACTGCGATTGGCAGTGCAGGGCGAGGAAATTACGGTGAACGCCGGGCAACTGTATCAGGCCGCAGCCGGCGTGCCGCATCGCGTGTTGGCGGGCAGCCACGGCACGCTGGTGATTGTTGATTTGCCCGAGAATTAATGCCGGTCGCCCAGCGCGGACAACGCCACGTTAACCGCCGCTAACAACCGATCTTTTGTGACGCCGTCACGCGCTTGTATCGATAAACCGTGCAAAAAGACCGCGAAGTAATCGCCGAGGCTGTCGGCGTCGGTATCCGCCGGTAGCTCCCCGTTTTTTACTGCCAGCCGCAGCCGCTCAATAATGCCCTGGGTGCGCAGCAGGCGGTGTTCCGCCAGCCAGATTTTAATGCTGCTGTTTTCAGCGCTGACGCTGACGGCGGAAGAGACCACCATGCAACCCTGTGGCAGGTCGGTACGGCTGTAGAGCGTCACCGCGTCTTCCAACAGGCGCTTTATCGCCGCCCGCACGCCGGTTTCCTCACTGAACGCCCGCTCGGCAAAACCGCCTTCGTGGTTTTCGTAGCTGGCGATGGCTTCGCGGAACAGCAATTCCTTCGAACCGAACGCCTTGTATATGCGCGCTGAGGCGATGCCCAGTTCGGCCACCAGATCTGACATCGAAGTGCCTTCATATCCCTGACGCCAGAAGAGATCCCGTGCCTTCAGTAATGCCTGTTCGCGGTCGAATTCGCGTGGTCTGCCTGCCATCGGTCGGCTCCTGTTTGCCTGTCATTCAGTGAGATAGGATCGCTTAAATCGCCCCTGACGCCAACGAATTTCTAAAATCTGCTTGCCGCGGGATTCATTTGAGCCTATTGTTTGTCAATCGACAACCAATTGGAGTTTACGATGAAAACCTTGAAAGGTCCAAGCCTGCATCTCGCACAATTCAGTGACGATACCGCCCCCTTTAACAGTCTGCCCGCCATTGCGCAATGGGCGGCGGATACCGGCTTTAAAGCGCTGCAAATCCCCGCGTGGGATCGCCGCTTGTTCGATTTGGCTATCGCAGCGGAAAGCCAGACTTACTGCGATGAACTGATCGGCATGTTGGCAGACAAGGGGCTGGTAGTCAGCGAACTGACCACCCACATTTTTGGTCAGTTGATGGCGGTGCACCCGGCTTATGATGCGTTGTGCGACAGCTTTGCGCCGCCGGCGCTGCACGGCAACCCGCAGGCGCGCGGCGAATGGGCGCGGCAACAGTTGCTGTTGGCGGCCAAAGCCTCCGCGCGGCTGGGGCTGAGCGAGATGGGCACCTTTTCCGGCTCGCTGGCGTGGCCCTACCTGTTTCCGTTCCCGCAGCGCCCAGCCGGGTTGATCGAGACGGCGTTCGATGAACTGGCGAAACGCTGGTTGCCGGTGCTGAATGCCTGCGACGAACAGGGCGTGAACCTGTGTTATGAAATTCACCCCAGTGAAGACCTGCACGACGGCGTGACGTTTGAAATGTTTCATCAGCGCGTCGGGGGCCACCCGCGCTGCCAGATCCTGTTCGATCCGAGTCACTTCGTGCTGCAACAACTGAACTACCTGGATTACATCGATATTTATAAAGATTTTATCCGCATGTTCCACGTCAAGGATGCCGAGTTCAACCCGACCGGGCGGCAGGGCATTTATGGCGGTTATCAGTCGTGGACCGAACGCGCCGGGCGTTTCCGTTCGCTGGGCGACGGCCAGGTGGATTTCAAAGGCATTTTCTCCCGGCTGACGCAGCACGGCTACGCCGGTTGGGCGACGCTGGAATGGGAATGCTGCCTCAAGCACCCACAGGACGGCGCCCGCGAAGGGGCGGCTTTTATCCGCGACCATATCATCAACGTCACCGACAAGGTGTTTGATGACTTTGCCGGCGCGCCGGTCGACCAGCAACAGATCAATACCTTGCTTGGCCTGCGCTGAGCCGCGCTATTCCACCACGGAGAACACCCATGAAAATGCAAAATAACGGGTCCATGCTGAATGGACCTGAACCAGAACACGTCTATGCACGGGTCAACGGCAACCGCATTCACTGCGTCACCCTCGGCGAAGGCCGGCCGGTATTGCTGATCCCCGGTTGGCCGCAGACCTGGTATACCTGGCGTTATGTGATGCAGGCGCTGGCAGCGGCCGGCTTTAAGGCGATTGCGGTGGATCCGCCGGGTATCGGCGATTCGGATAAACCCACCGGTGGTTACGACACCGGCAGCGTCGCTGCCGTGCTGCACCAGACCATGCTGCAGCTTGGGCACCCGAGTTATGCATTGGTCGGCCACGATATTGGCATGTGGATCGGCTATGCGCTGGCCAGCGACTATCCGCAGGCGGTGGAAAGGCTGGTGCTGACCGAGGCGGTGATCCCAGGACTGGCCCCCGCACCGCCGATTTTTGTGTCGCCGGACCAAAACATCTTCCTGTGGCATTTCATGTTCAACCAACTGGCGGATCTGCCAGAGGCGTTGACGCTGGGCCGCGAGAGGGAGTATCTCGGCTACATCTTTAACCGCTGGTCTTATCGCCGTGATCGGGTGGCCGCAGAAACCTATATTGCTGCTTATTCTGCACCGGGCAGCCTGCGCGCCGGTTTTGATTACTACCGCGCCATTCCCGAGACCGTGCGGCAAAACCAGCGGCGTGCCGAGAGCAGGCTTGAAATGCCGGTGATGACCATCGGCGCAGAGCACGCCACTGGCGATGCGCCTTTTGTCACGTTGCGAGATAACGCCGTGGATCTGCGGGGTGAGACGGTCGCCGGCTGCGGTCATTTTATTACCGAAGAGTGTCACGAGGCGTTTATCGCCCTGGTGGTGCCATTCCTGTCGGAGGCGCAGACCTATGCCGCTTGATACGCAGATTGCCCGTTTTCTGGCGGATACGGCAGGTGCGGCGGCACCCGGTTCCCAGGCCGAGATGCGCGCCGCCGCCGAGGCCGGGCTGCTGCAACTGCAGGGCGAAGCGGAAGCCAGCGGCGGCGTGAGGGATTTTACGGTCACCGCCAACGACGGCCATGAGATCGCCATTCGCGCTTATCTACCGCTGAGCGCGGGGGAAACCCCCTTACCGGCCATGCTGTACGCCCACGGCGGCGGCTGGTGCCTGGGGTCGTTGGCGCTGTATGATCGGCCTTGTCAGGCTCTGGCCAATGCCACGGGCCGATTGATCCTGTCGGTCGATTACCGGCTGGCGCCGGAGCATCCGTTCCCCAGGCCGCTGGAGGATTTTTACCAGGCACTGTGCGCAGTGGTTGAGCGGGCGGATGAGCTGGGGATTATCGCCGGGCGCGTCGCGGTGGGCGGCGACAGCGCAGGCGGCAATCTGGCGGCGGCCGTGGCGTTGCTGGCCCGTGACCGAGAAGGGCCGCAGATCGAACATCAGCTGTTGCTGTATCCGGCGCTGAGCGGCGCTATGAATACCGCCAGTTATGACGACTACGCGCAGGGGTATTTCTTGACCCGGGAAGTGATGGCGTTTTGCTGGGAGACGTATCGGGGTAAAGAGGGGAAACCGCGCAATCCTTACGCCGAGCCATTGCATGCCGAAACCTTACGGCAGTTGCCACCGACGACCATTCTGAGCTGCGAGTACGATCCGTTACGCGATGAGGCCGAGCAGTATGCGCAACGACTGCGTGAGGACGGGGTAGCCGTGCGCTGCGAGCGATTGCCGGGCATGGTGCATGCCTGTATCCATATGCTGGGGTTAACCTCGGCGGCGCGGGTGCTGTTCGACAAGGCCGTCTAACCTTTTGTTAGTGTGCTGAAAGCTGCGCCTGGTGTGACTAATGCCCCGCATTGGCATTGCGGGGCATTGGCGTTTCCAGCTATGGGCGTCTAACGGCCGGCGACGGTGACGAAGCGGGTTTCCAGATAGGATTCGATCGCCTCACTGCCGCCTTCGGTGCCGTGACCGGAGTCTTTCACCCCGCCAAACGGCGTTTCAGGCAGGCCGAAACCGATATGGTTGATGCTGAGCATGCCACTTTCCACATCGCGGCCCAGCGCAGTTACCGTGGCGATGCTGCGGCTATAGGCGTAGGCCGCCAGCCCGTAAGGCAGGCGGTTAGCCTCGGCAATCGCTTCCTCATAGGTGGCAAACGGACGCAGCAGGGCGATTGGGCCAAACGGCTCCTCAGACATCGCCCGCGCGCTCAGCGGGACGTCGCGCAGCACCGTTGGCTCAAAGAAGTTGCCGCTGCCCGGCAGACGGTTGCCGCCGGTGCTGGCCTTGGCGCCCTGGTCGATGGCGTCCTTCACGAAGGCATCGATGGCTGTGACGCTGCGCTCCAGCACCATCGGCCCCATGGTCACGCCTTCATCCAACCCGTTGCCCAGCTTGATGTCGCGCACCGCTGCGGTGAATTTATCTACAAAGGCTTCATAGACGCCTTGCTGGATCAGAAAACGGGTTGGGGCGATACAGACCTGGCCGGCGTTGCGGAACTTGGCCAGTGCCAGCTCTTTGGCGGCGGCGTCGAGATCGGCATCGTCGAAAATCAACACCGGCGCGTGGCCGCCCAGCTCCATGGTGGCCTTTTTCATATGCTGCCCGGCCAGCGCTGCCAGATGTTTGCCCACGCGGGTGGAGCCGGTGAACGAGATCTTGCGAATGGTCGGGTGCGGGATCAGGTATTCGGAGATGTCCGCCGGGGTGCCGTACACCAGCGCGATCACGCCGGCCGGGATGCCTGCGTCGGCAAAGGCTCTGATCAGCTCTGCCGGTGAGGCCGGGGTTTCTTCCGGGCCTTTGATGATGATCGAGCAACCGGCGGCCAGCGCGGCGGACAGCTTGCGCACGATCTGGTTGATCGGGAAGTTCCACGGCGTAAAGGCGGCAACCGGGCCGACCGGCAACTTAAGGGTTTGCTGTTGAACATCGCGGCTGCGGGCAGGGATGATTTGGCCGTAGGTGCGGCTGGCTTCGCCGGCAAACCAGTCAATGACGTCCGCCGAATTAAGGATCTCAACCTTGGCCTGAGCCACCGGTTTGCCCTGTTCCTGCGTCATGATGGCGGCGACAGAGTCTGCGCGTTCGCGCAGCAAGGCGGCGGCTTTACGCATCAGGATGGCGCGCTGATAGGCGGAGGTGTCGCGCCAGAGTTTAAAACCGCGTTCGGTAGCGGCCAGCGCCAGATCGAGATCGGCTTGTGCGGCGTGCGCCACGTTGCCAATGACCTCATCGGTAGCGGGGTTGGTGACCGGCAGGGTTTTGCCGGCGACTGCGCTGCGCCATTGTCCGTCAATATAGAGTTGAGTATCTGGATACATTTTTGCCTCTTACTTTCAGGGAGTTAAACACCGTTTCCCGCTCTGCGGCGGGATAATCAAACCCGCTGACGCCGATCAACAGACGCCAGGCGATGGGTAAAATACCCTACGCCGAATGAGCGCGATCGTCCAGGGAACCGCGGTGTGCACTACTCAAACGGCATCGGTTTGACTATCATACAAGCCAGGTTTGGCCTTGATGCAGGGCGGTTGCAGGAGATGGAGGTAGAGTGCAGGGTGTTCCACAGCAGTTCCCCTTCGAAAAAGATTGCGCACAGTTCCGGCAGTTGCCGCAACTGCCGGGCGTAGAGCTTTACCACGCCCATATCGAGCGCTATGTCTTCGAACCGCATACCCACGACGCTTTCGCCATCGGCACCGTCGATGTCGGCGCCGAGCGCTTTCGTTATCGTGGTGTGCAGCATCTGGCGGCACCGGGTTCGCTGGTGTTGATGAACCCGGACGAACTTCACACCGGCGAGGCGGAAACGGCCGGTGGCTGGAATTACCGAATGCTCTATCTTGAACCCCAGGCGCTGGAGTTGCTGTCCGGCGAGCAGGGTTTTTGGTTTACCGATGCGGTACGCCAGGATCCGCAGGCAGCGCGGCAACTTTCGGTGACGCTGGCCGCACTGTGGCAAGCCCGGGATCCGATGACGATTGATGACCTGCTGCTGCAAGTGGTGGCGATCTTCCGCCCCCACGCGCGAACCGCACGGCCGCTGAAAGATGAGCCGGCGCACCGTTTTGACATCGTCAAAACCTACCTGCGCGATAACTTTTCCGCTGCCATCACGCTGGATCAGTTGGCGGCGCTGGTGTCGCTCAGTCCGTACCATTTTTTGCGCAAATTCAAAACCGAATACCATGTATCGCCCCAGCAGATGCTGATGGCGATCCGCCTTGCGCAAGCCAAGCTGATGCTGGGGCGCGGTATGCCTGCTGCGCAGGTAGCCGCGGCGGCGGGGCTAACCGATCAGGCGCATTTAACCCGCGCTTTCGCCAACCGTTACGGCGTCACGCCTGTGCGCTATCAAAAACAGGTCATGGCCCGCTGAGTATCGCCATTAATGCATGCGAGTAAAAATGCTCTTCTTTTGAGGGTGCCAAGGGAAGGTGACATTCAATTCTCTGACTGTTGGAGCATTACAGGATTAATTAACAGGTGGACATATTGGTAGAAAGTTAACGCTTCGCAGAGAATTTTAAAGATATTTATCTTTTTTATTGATGTTGTTATATTTATCGGATAATAATTATCCGGAAGGCGTGATTTATATTTATTAGCGTTCTGGCTAAAGCCTATCATTTATATTATCAACTAATTCAAAACTCGTTCTCATATGTTTTTTTGCGAAATTTAATAATAATGTTGACCAGGCTGATAATGAGGGTGGCGGTCATTTCTCAGGTTTAACTTTTGTCAGGTAAACTGAGTTCTTCTCTTTTATTGCCATAACATTTTGAATTATATTGATAATTTAAAAGAAAAGATCATGAGGTGTGTAAAGAATGAGGATGCTGAAAGTCATTGAGTTATCTGTCACTTCGCTAGTGTCTATTTTTATAATGACAACCATACTTAATACATTGAATATTTCCTGGGGAATTATTGTAATTCCGGAAGGGTTAGATGATCTACTGATATCCTTGTTCGTTTTGTATGGTTCAATAAAGTTAGCGGAATTGATTATCAAACCACTTAAGTGGCTTTGGTTCAATAGTGAAAAATAGCTTATAAAATAAAACATCGAAAAGGAATATGATGATGAGGACACTGACTTTAAAAGAACAACAGTTAATCAGCGGTAGCGGAGATGGAAACAATGGTGGGGACAAGGAAACTTACCGCGGCATTGGATATGGGGCTCAGGCTAATGGTTTTCAACCTAATCTTGCTGCTACCAGATCGTGCCACGCCCCGCTAAAACAGCAACCTGCTATGCTGAAATAGCAAAACTGAGTGCATCTAACAAGAACAGCACACCTAAACCATTAAAATCAAAAGCGACACCTGAATTTTTCTCGTCACATTTGTATGTTGTCGTTGTACTGCTGTGGTATGCCCAACTTTTCGATACTGACGGAGAGCATTAAGACGCATTTGCCAGCGTTACCATTGCGGCGAAAACAGTTGCAACCACTGCCGGGGTAAATGACTCGAGAGCTTTTGTGCCAACACTCGCTGCAGTTTCACGCGCCACGTTCACCAATACACGGCCGGGGGCGCGAAGCACGACCTGACGAAGCCCATTGGTGCTGTCGCGTGCAACGAGGCCAATTTTTTCGAGAACGATCAATTGACGCACTACGGCTGATTGCGGTTTACCAATCTGTTCCCCGAGTACTGATATATTGACCCGATCGCCGTCCGATCGCGCGATAACATTCAGTAGCGTAAAGTCACTGAAGCTGATGCCATGATATGTGCCCAATTCATCGTCAAGCTTAAGTTGCAGACTGGCCTGAGCACGATATAACGCCAAACAAAAATCGAGATTTGTGTTCATCAAGGCTGCTTCCTGGGTTCGTCGTAGCTAAGTTCATCGGGGCAGAGGATTTCCTGGCGCCACAGGCTAACCAACATTTCCAATTCCCGTGCGGCATCGAAAGCGGGATCTTCACTGGCTTTAACCCTGTCGAGTACCTCAAAGAGAAAGTTACTCTCACCATGCTCGACCCAATCCTGCGCAAGTCTCATGTTCCGATGTTGTGCATATCGCAGTTCAAAAAGATGCCGGTTGAGTGTTCCTTGAACGTTAGCACTGCCTGCAACCAATACTCGCCCCGTAATCTTGTTACGGATCGCATACACCCCCGCTCGGGTTTTCGTGTCCAGGTACTGCCGTTTCAGCGCTTGTTTGTCTGTCATCATCCCTCCTCTTCGTTTCAGGTAAGTCATGGTTTTGTTGTCAGCGGTATGCGTTTTCACGAATAATACCCGGATAATATTCCCTGTCAATAATACCCGGGTAAATATGCCTATCGCTATACCGCATGAAAATTTGGGGTTGATGGTGAATGGGGCAGACAGCCCCTGGAAGAGGGCCTCTCATCATCGGTAAATGGGGTTATAGTCTGAATTTGCTGCTGTTATGAGTCACCGGTAGTGGCAAGTTTCGCGGATGTCGTCAAAAAGGTGGCTAATCAGAATGAAACTGTCTTCATAATATTTACTCTTAATTTTATCCGGGTATATTAATGACCCTTAACATCCCATTGAGGTTAAATGCATGTCTGAATACCTGTCTAAGGCTTCGACAGCCTTTGGTGACCAACAGTTGCTGTTCTCAGGTCCGTTGGTTGAGGTTGCACTTGCCGTTAAAAATGAGCTCGGAAAGGGATCGTTAAGAACATTTCTTGTCTTTGATGATATGACTGGCAGCGTGATCGACTTGGACCTGCGAGGGTCCGATGCTGACGTTGTAGAGAGGCTTTCCTGTCCTCCCCAGCAATTCACGGGGCGTTATGCCCCCCGCCGGGACAAGTCGGCAGAGACGATGGAAGACGATTCTGCAGAATCGAAAGGACGGGGTAGACCAAAATTAGGTGTCGTTGCTCGCGAGGTAACCTTACTGCCCAGTCAATGGGACTGGTTAACCACCCGACCCGGCAGCGCATCCGCTATACTCAGGCGTCTGGTAGACGAGGCCATGCGCTCGGAGGGGGAGCGTGAACAAAAACGGGCAGCTCATGAGGCTGCTTATCAGTTCATGCAGGCAATCGCCGGAGATTTGCCTGGCTATGAGGAGGGAGTTCGCGCACTTTTCGCAGACAATCGAACCAAACTTGAACAATGTATTGCAGCATGGCCTGTAGATATTAAGGCTTATACTCTACGCTTGGCTTTCGGTTTATCAGATCAACCCACTAAGAGAGCTACTAAGGCCGGCTAAAATATCACCATAAAAATAGGCTTAACGTAGTTTCCCAGCTTGGCCCGCTAAAACAGCAACCTCCTACAATATCGCCACGAGCAATTGGGCTAGGCTGCTCCTGAAATTCATTCACGGGTTTGATGGAGTCACTATGTTTGTTGGCGTGTTATTTGCCCTCTCGGCTGGGCTGATGTGGGGGCTGATTTTTGTCGGCCCGGTATTGATCCCCGAATATCCTGCGGCGTTACAGTCCACCGGGCGTTACCTGGCCTTTGGCCTGATTGCCTTGCCGTTGGCCTGGCTCGATCGCCGCCGGTTGCGAAAGCTGCAGCGTAAAGACTGGCTTGAAGCGCTCAAACTGACGGCGATCGGCAACCTGCTGTATTACCTGTGCCTGGCAAGCGCCATTCAACGTACCGGAGCACCGGTGTCCACCATGATTATCGGTACGCTGCCGGTGGTGATTTCAGTCACCGCCAACCTGTTTTACAGCCGGCATGACGGGCGGCTTTCCTGGCGGAAGTTAACGCCGGCGCTGGTGTTGATCGCCTGTGGGCTGGCGTTCGTCAACGTCGCCGAACTGAAGGGCAATACGGCACCGCTCGATCTCTGGCGCTATATCAGCGG
>Ga0105251_10003796_pt1 | contig 10777 bp, 10 predicted proteins | sample KBSS64metaG_FD_80424 | JGI IMG/M metagenome (GOLD analysis project Ga0105251, IMG submission 80424) | Switchgrass rhizosphere microbial communities from Kellogg Biological Station, Michigan, USA - KBS S6-4 metaG | ecosystem: Host-associated > Plants > Roots > Rhizosphere > Soil | place...
CCGCTTGAAGCGATTAATATCATCCGCAACCTGCTGAAAGTGGATGCCTTTTTAATCCCGATGTCAGAACAGCCGGTGGATTTGGTGGCGATGGATGCCGAAGGTAATATGGTTTACGGTGAAACCGCCATTGACGAGATGAAACAGCCGCCACAGGAATTGATGCTGCATCCCAATGTCCAGCCCACACGGGAAGCATTACAGGCGATAGGTGACGCGGATCTGATCCTGATTGGTCCAGGCAGTTTTTACACCAGCCTGATGCCGATTCTGCTGATGGAAGAGATGGCGCAGGCATTGCGTCGCACGCCCGCCACCATGGTGTTTATCGGCAATCTGGGCCGTGAGCTCAGTCCCGCTGCCGCCAGTCTGTCTGTGGCTGATAAGCTTCAGATGATGGAGCGTTACATTGGCAAGCGAGTCATTGATGCGGTGGTGGTCGGCCCGTCAGTGGCAACAGAGGGCATTGAAAACCGTTTGATTGTCCGTGAACCGCTGGAGGCCGCCGACATCAAATATCGTCACGACCGCCAGCTATTACGGGTGGCGCTGGAACACGCCATTCAGGGCTTTGACGGCGCTACGAGGCCGCAATAAACAGCGTTCGCAGCTCATGCAGCTGATCACGCACATTTGCAGCCTGTTCGAACTCCAGGTTCTGCGCGTGCTGCTGCATCTGCCCTTCCAGCTCGTGAATCTTTTTCTGCAGAGCCTGCGGCGTTAGCAGCTTGAAATCGGCCAGTGCCTGGGCTTCGCCAGGACGTGCCGGTTTCGCTTTGCCGCGGGTTTTCACTATGTTGTTACCCAGTTCCAGAATATCGGTGATCTTCTTGTTCAGCCCCTGCGGCACAATGCCGTTTTGCTCGTTGTGCAGTTGCTGCTTCTCACGGCGACGCTCGGTCTCTTCAATGGCGCGTGCCATCGACGGCGTAATTTTATCGCCGTAAAGAATCGCCTTACCGTTGATGTTACGCGCCGCACGACCAATGGTCTGAATCAGCGATCGTTCAGAACGCAGGAAGCCCTCTTTATCCGCATCCAGAATCGCGACCAGAGAGACTTCCGGCATATCCAGCCCCTCACGCAGTAAGTTGATGCCCACCAGCACATCAAACTCCCCCAGACGTAAGTCGCGAATAATCTCCATACGCTCCACAGTGTCGATATCGGCGTGCAGATAACGCACCTTCTCGCCATGCTCCGTCAGATACTCGGTGAGATCTTCAGCCATGCGTTTGGTCAGCACCGTGACCAGCACACGTTCGTTGATTGCCACGCGCTGACGGATTTCTGACAGCAAATCGTCGACCTGCGTCCCGACCGGGCGCACTTCAATGATGGGGTCCAGCAGGCCGGTAGGACGTACCACCTGATCGACCACTTCGTCGCCCGATTTTTCCAGCTCATATTTGCCCGGCGTGGCAGAAACATAGATGGTCTGCGGCGCCAGTGCTTCAAACTCTTCACACTTCATCGGACGGTTATCCAGCGCCGACGGCAGGCGGAAGCCATACTCAACCAGCGTCTCTTTACGCGCCCGGTCACCTTTGTACATGCCGCCAATCTGCGGAATGGTGACGTGTGACTCATCCACTACCAGCAGGCCATCCGCCGGCAGATAATCAAACAGTGTCGGCGGGGCTTCGCCCGGTCCGCGTGCAGAAAGATACCGCGAGTAGTTCTCGATGCCAGAACAGTAGCCCAGTTCGCTCATCATCTCCAGGTCAAACTGGGTACGCTGGGTAATGCGCTGCTCTTCCAGCAACTTATTATTCTCAAGCAGCACCCGGCGGCGGTCCGCCAGCTCGACTTTGATATCTTCCATTGCCTGCAGAATGCGCTCACGTGGCGTGACATAGTGCGTCTTGGGGTAAATGGTAAAACGCGGCACCACGGAATCGATCTGGCTGGTCAGCGGGTCAAACAGCGACAGACGCTCCACCTCTTCATCAAACAGTTCAACGCGCAGCGCAATATCGTCCGACTCTGCCGGGAAAATATCGATCACTTCACCACGCACGCGGAAAGTACCGCGCTGAAACGCCTGATCGTTACGGGTGTATTGCAATTCTGACAGGCGGCGCAGGATGCTACGCTGATCAATAATCATGCCGCGGGTGAGGTGCAGCATCATTTTCAGATAGAGATCGGGATCGCCCAGACCATAGATTGCCGAAACCGACGCGACGACGATAACGTCGCGCCGCTCCAGCAGCGCCTTAGTGGCCGAGAGACGCATCTGCTCAATGTGTTCGTTAACCGATGCATCTTTTTCAATAAAAGTGTCCGAGCTCGGTACATAGGCTTCAGGCTGGTAATAATCGTAGTAAGAGACGAAAAGCTCGACGGCGTTATCCGGGAAAAACTCTTTCATCTCGCCATAAAGCTGAGCGGCCAGCGTCTTGTTCGGGGCCAGCACCATTGTCGGGCGGTTGAGGTCGGCAATCACGTTGGCGACGGTAAAGGTCTTACCAGAACCCGTCACACCCAATAAGGTCTGATGGGCCAGTCCATCCTCCAGCCCCTCTTCCAGGCGACGGATCGCCTCAGGCTGATCGCCCGAAGGTTTGAAGGCGGAATTCAATTTAAAGGCTTTGGTCATGAATGCAGTTCCTGCTGGAGAAGTCGGCGGGCAGGCACTTATTTTACTCTTCTATGGTGATTTTGCCAGAAAATAATACTGGATATAAAAACAGTAATGATGCATTGTTAATGTCAGCACAATGAGACTTTTTGAACCGGCGACGTCGTAGCGATTGCACAAAGTCTGTTGCGCAATGTTATCCCCAGACCCGGATCAGATTTAACATTTGTCAATAGAGCGTCACAAAATTACAGTTCGGTTACCTGACAGATAATTCGCAGGCTTGTTTTTTGATAACCTACTGATTTAATTTACTTTAGGTCACAAGGCCAGATTCTCGTCATAATGTTACCAGGCCGCGTATTTCCTCGCTTCCAACTGGTTTTCATTACCTAATGCACAAGGTTATCCACAGGAATGGTGGATAAGTGATGGCAGCCCCGCCGCCATCAGCTGTGTATAATTTTTCCCTGCTCCTTCATCGCCTCGAAAATAATTTTTTTTGCGTTAAATTTCACGTCAGCCGCTGACGGAATATTCTGCATTTTTCATCGTCCACCTGATGTATCACGCAAATTTTCATCAATCCACTAAGATTCTTAATCAGACTTATTGCCTCTTAACACACCGTCTGCACCAGAAACAGCGCCCCGAGGCACTGCAAAAGTGCAGCGGCGTGACCACCGTGGGGAATTGATAAGTTTTTCTCAACTTTTATCCCTTAAACATGGCATCCCGGCCGGAATCAGGACCGTTTTTAGATCTGGCCTGAGAATTGCAGGAATGACTGGCGTCAACGCTCTTCACGCGCACTGTGCTGCAATAGCGAGACAGCTGTTGCTGATGACTTGTTTGCCAGACGACAGAGAGCGGATGCAATCAGGCTAATGATCGGGAAGGAGAGTGTCAGATGCTGAGTCTACGTTCGGTCAATCAATTTTACGGTCAGAACCATATTCTGTGGGATGTGGACCTGGATCTGGCACCTGGCACCTGCACGGGCGTTCTGGGTCGTCAAGGCATGGGGAAAACCACGCTGGTCAACTGCATCATGGGCAGACTGCCGATTAGCAGCGGCTCTATCTCCTGGAAAGAGGATGGCTCACCGCCAGAAGATCTTCTGCTGCAGCCCGCTGAACAGCGGGCACAGATGGGCATTGGCTATGTTCCACAGGGCCGCCATATTTTTACGCAGATGAGCGTGGAAGATAACCTGCTGATTGCCCTGCTGGCGGGGGCCAGCCAGCGTGATCGCCATCGCGCCATTCCCGAAATGGTATTTGATTTGTTTCCGGCGCTTTATTCACTGCGACAGCAGCGCAGCGGCGATCTGCCGATCGATCAAGAGCAACAGCTGGCCCTGGCGCGCGCACTGGTGCTGCAGCCCAAATTGCTGATTCTGGATGAGCCGACTGACGGGATGTCGCCGTGGCTGGAAGAGGAGATGGGCAACCTGATTCGTCGTCTTAATATCGACTACGGGCTGACCATCCTGCTCCTTGAACAGCGACTGTCGCTGATCCGTCGCGTGGCAGACTATTTTCTGCTGCTGCACCGCGGTCGCAATGTGGCGCAGGGCAGCATGGAACAGCTGGATGACCACACCGTCGATAAGTGGCTGACGGTGGCCTGAGGCTTACGCCGGAAGCGTCAGGTAGTGACCACATGACGCCTGCTGCGCCGCATCGGTAAGATACGGAATTGTGCCCAGACAGGGCGCAGGCAGTCGGTTTTTCAGGCTGGTGAGATACTCCGGATAGCGTTTGCCAGGCGGTTCCACGGTGTTGGCGATCCATCCCACCAGCGGCAGGCCACGCGCCCGCACCGCCTCTGCGGTGAGCATCGCGTGGTTGATGCAGCCGAGCTTAATTCCCACCACCAGAATCACGGGCAGCTTTTCCCTGACTACCCAGTCTGCGTAGGTGTGTGTCTCTGACAGCGGCGTGTACCAGCCGCCCGCGCCCTCCACCAGAATCCAGTCCGCCAGTGGCTCCAGCGCCGCCAGACCGGCTGACAGGGCCAGATGGGTAATCGGTCTGCCCTCTTCAGCGCTGACGATGTGCGGCGAGGTGGGTTCCATAAACGCCAGCGGATTCACCTGCTGATAGGTTAACGGCACACTGCTGAATCGCTGCAACGCCAGCGCATCGCTGTTGCGGATCCCCTCTGGTGTCATCTCACAGCCCGACGCAACCGGCTTATAGCCGCACAGCGAAAGCCTGCTGTGGCAGCGGCCTGCAACAGTGCGCCGCTGGCGACAGTTTTACCGACTTCAGTGTCGGTGCCGGTAATAAAAAACCGTTTCATGAAAGCGTGACTCCATAAATTAAATGGTAACTCAGGCGATAACCGTGCCGATCGCGCGGCCAGTGCGCCTCTAACTGGTTAAGCCGTCGCCGGGTAAGTATCTGCCCGTCGCGGCCCTGATGCAGATGGGTTGCCCCAATCCCCTTCAGGGATCGCATGGCGCTGAGCGCATCGGGGAAATGCAGCGTCACCTCCTCTGAGCTGCAACGCAGTTGCTCTGCCTGGCAGGCCGCTGCAATCTGCGGCTCGCTAAGAAAGCGGTTGGCGTGCGGCAACGCATCCAGATGAGACCAGGCTTCATGAACCTCCTGCAGCGAACCGTCGCCCAGCGTGGAAAACAGCAGCGTGCCATTGGGTCGCAGCACCCGCCGGAACTGGCGCAGCGCGCCGGGCAAATCTTCACTCCACTGCACCGCCAGGTTGCTCCATACCAGGTCGATGCTGTTATCCGCCAGCGGCAGCGCGTCGATGTCGCCCGCCAGATAGCAGTGCGCCGCGTCGTTATCCCGCGCCTGTTGCAGCATCTGTGGCGAGAGATCCAGTGCCGTCACCTGTTTGCCGCGTTCGCGCCACAGCCTGCTGTACCAGCCGGTGCCACATCCGGCATCCAGCAGTTGAACCCCGCTGTGAGCCGGTGCGAGAGCCAGCAGCGCATCGCCGCTAAGGCGTTGCAGCGCCGCATGGGCATCGTAATGGCTGGCCGCCCGGCCAAAAGCGCGTGCAACCGCCTGCTTATCAATCCGCAGCGTCATGCAGCACCTCCAGTAACCGATCGATATCGTCTGGGCGATGTGCCGCCGTCAGGGTAATGCGCAGCCGTGCCGTTCCCGGCGGCACGGTGGGCGGCCGGATGGCGCTGACCCAGCAGCCCGCTTCAGCCAGACGCTGAGAGAGCGCCATCGCATCGCTATTTTCACCCACCAGCAGCGGCTGGATCGCACTCTCTGAGTTCATCAGTTGCCACGGCAGTGAGGCTGCGCCGCGCCGGAAATGCCGGATGTTCTGCTGCAGCTGCTGGCGCAATGCATCGCCCTGCTGAATGACCTGCAGCGCCGCCTGCAGTGCAACAGCCTGCGCGGCGGGCATCGCGGTGGAGTAGATCAGATGCCGGCTGAACTGCAGGAAATAGTCGGCAGTCTCCGCATCACAGAGCAGCGCGGCACCGCTGACGCCAAAGGCTTTGCCAAAAGTGACCACCAGCAGTTCCGGTTTAACGCCCTGCAGCCAGCAGCTGCCGCGCCCCTGCTCACCCACCACACCGATGCCGTGCGCATCATCCACCAGCAGCCAGCCCTCAGCCTGGCGCGTCTGTTGCGCCAGTGCAGCCAGCGGCGCGCTGTCACCATCCATGCTGAAAATGCCCTCGGTCACAACCAGCGTTTCCCCCTCGCAGGGTAATGCGAGCCGCGCCGCCCGACTCTCAGGTGCGTTGTGACTGAAACGACGCAGCTGCGCCGGGCTGTGGCTGGCAGCGTCGAGCAGCGAGGCATGGCTGAGCTTATCGGCCAGGATACGATCGTTTTTCTCACTCAGCAGATGAATCACCGCCTGATTGGCGGCAAAGCCAGAGATGAACAGCAGCGCACAGTCATAGCCGAGCCAGTCGGCCAGTTGCGCCTCAAGATCGGCGTGCTGACGGTGATAACCGGTGACATGCCCTGAAGCGCCCGCCCCCGCGCCTGCCAGCGCCGCACCCTGCTGCCAGCCGGCTATCACCGCCGGATGGCGGGTTAAGCCGAGATAGTCATTGCTGGAGAAGTGAAGATAGTTGCGGCCACCGCTCTGCAGTGTGCGGGTCGATTGCTCATCGATAACCCGCCGCTGCCGCCAGCCATCAGCCGCACGGCGCTGCGCCAGCCCCTGCCGGAGTCGTTGCTGCCAGCTCATTACAGTGCCGCGTTGTAAAAATGTTCAGTATCGGCATGAAACAGCTGCTCGCTGAGTTGCTGTTCCTGCTGCTGATCGCCATGCTGGGTGTGAGTATGTTCCGGGTTCAGCCCCAGTTTGCGGAACAGCACGCGGTCTTTATCCTCTTCCGGATTCGGTGTGGTCAGCAGTTTGCAGCCGTAGAAAATCGAGTTCGCCCCGGCCATAAAGCACATCGCCTGGGTCTGCTCGCTCATCTGCTCGCGGCCCGCGGAGAGACGCACATGCGAGGTCGGCATCATGATCCGCGCCACCGCGATGGTGCGGATAAAATCGAATGGTTCGACGTCATCGTTATCCGCCAGCGGTGTACCTTTCACTTTCACCAGCATGTTGATCGGCACGCTCTCCGGTGGTGTCGGCAGGTTGGCTAACTGCACCAGCAAACCTGCACGGTCGTTCACGGTTTCGCCCAGGCCAACGATGCCGCCCGAACAGACTTTTATCCCGGCGTCACGCACTTTACCCAGCGTATCCAGACGTTCCTGATAGCTGCGGGTGGTGATGATGGAGCCATAGAATTCCGGCGAGGTGTCGAGGTTATGGTTGTAGTAATCGAGGCCCGCGCCCGCCAGGCGCTGCGCCTGGTCGTCGCTGAGCGTGCCCAGCGTCATGCAGGTTTCCATGCCCATCGCCTTCACGCCTTCGACCATCTTTTCCAGGTAAGGCATATCGCGCTCGTGCGGGTTTTTCCACGCGGCTCCCATGCAGAAACGGGTTGAACCAGCAGCTTTGGCCTGACGCGCGGAGGTCAGCACCTCTTCCACTTCCATCAGACGCTCCGACTCCAGGCCGGTCTTATAGCGCGCGCTCTGCGGGCAGTATTTGCAATCTTCCGGACAGGCACCGGTTTTAATCGACAGCAGGGTACTGACCTGTACCTGGCGCGGGTCGAAGTGCTGACGATGCACCTGTTGCGCCTGAAACATCAGTTCGAGAAAAGGTTGATCAAACAGCGCTTGTGCCTGTGCAATTGTCCAGCGTTGAGCCATTACTTACTCCAGAAAAGGGTGTCATCCCGACGAAAAGCAGGGGTATACTTGTAAACTATATTTTTTTATTTTGGTTTACAACTCCGATGACTACCCCTGTTTTTTCCTCAGATGATGCCCGTTTTGACCGCCAGCATATCTGGCATCCCTACACCTCAATACAGAATCCACTGCCCTGCTATCCGGTTGTTACCGCGCAGGGTTTTCAGCTGCAACTGGCCGATGGCCGTGAGCTGGTAGATGGGATGTCATCATGGTGGGCGGCGATCCACGGCTATAACCATCCCCGCCTGAACCGGGCGCTGACGGAGCAGGTCACACAGATGTCGCACGTGATGTTTGGCGGCATTACCCACCCGGCGGCGGTGGCGCTCTGCCGTCAGCTGGTGGCGATAACGCCTGAGCCGCTGGAGTGCGTTTTCCTGGCCGATTCCGGCTCGGTGGCGGTGGAAGTGTCGATGAAGATGGCGCTGCAGTACTGGCTGGGTCGGGGCGAAACCCGCCAGCAGTTCCTGACGCTGAAACGCGGCTATCACGGCGATACCTTTGCCGCGATGTCGGTGTGCGATCCTGAGAACTCAATGCACAGCCTGTGGCGCGGCTATCTGCCGGAGCATCACTTTGCGGCGGCTCCCGCCTGCGGCTTTGATGATGAGTGGGACGAGCGCGATTTCGATGATTTCGCCCGTCTGATTGAACAGCATCACCGGCAGCTGGCGGCGGTGATTCTGGAGCCAATAGTACAGGGTGCGGGCGGCATGCGTTTCTACCATCCACGCTATCTGCAGCAGGTGCGGGAAGCCTGCGATCGCTATGGCGTGCTGCTGATCGCCGATGAGATCGCAACCGGCTTTGGCCGCACCGGCAAACTCTTCGCCTGTGAACACGCGGACATCACGCCGGATATACTCTGCGTCGGTAAAGCGCTGACCGGCGGCATGATGACGCTGGCGGCGACGCTGACCACCCGTGACGTGGCCGACACCATCAGTCGCAGCGCGGCAGGCTGTTTCATGCATGGCCCGACCTTTATGGGCAACCCGCTGGCCTGCGCGGTCGCGGCAGAAAGCCTGACCATGCTGGCGGAAGGAGACTGGCAGCATCAGGTGGCCGCCATTGAACAGCAGCTGCGCGCTGAGCTGCTGCCGCTACGCAACTCACCGCAGGTGGCTGATGTGCGCGTGCTGGGCGCAATTGGCGTGGTGGAAACGCATCAGGCGGTCAACATGGCGGCGCTGCAGCAGTTCTTTGTTGAACAGGGCGTCTGGATCCGGCCATTTGGTCGTCTGATCTACCTGATGCCGCCCTACATCATCACGCCACAGGCACTGAGTCAGCTGGTGCAGGCGATAGGCGGCGCGCTGGAACATTCGCAACATTTTGCTGCCTGAAGCGGGCTGACCGCTGGCACTGGTGGCGCTTTTGGTTATGATGAAAGGCTATTCATCGACAATTGAGGAGATGTGATGCGCGTTTTTAGTCAGGATTTTAATGACGGCGAGAAGATGCCTGAAAAGCATGTTTTCAACGGCATGGGTTATCAGGGCGAGAATATCTCTCCCCATCTTGCCTGGGAAGCGGCGCCGGAAGGCACCAAAAGTTTCGTGGTGACCTGCTACGATCCTGATGCGCCGACCGGTTCAGGCTGGTGGCATTGGGTGGTGGCGAATATTCCGGCCAGCACCACGTCACTGCCACAGGGTGCCGGTTCCGGCAAAGCGTCACTGCCAGCAGGCGCAATTCAGACCCGTACCGATTTCGGTCAGGCGGGCTACGGTGGCGCGGCGCCGCCGCAGGGTGAAACCCATCGCTACATTTTCACCGTACATGCGCTGGATGTGGAGACGATTGAGGTGGATGAAGGCGCCAGCGGCGCAATGGTCGGCTTTAATGTGCATTTCCACGCACTGGCGAGCGCCTCGCTGACCGTGAATTATCAGTAATTCAGTAAGACTGACCACTGACAAGCCTAAAGCTGAATGATCTGGCAGCAACGCGTTAGCTTAAATTGCAGGGAACAGGGTCAGAGGAGGAAAGCGTCCCGTGCCAGGGATGGCGCGGGTCGAGCATGCCATGGATGGCGGCTTTTGCGTCTTTCCGATCTGACCCTGTTCCCTGTGTCTGCAGGATCTCACAGCTGGCAGCCACGCCTCTCCCGCCCGGGAGAGGCATTTTTCGTGGTGCGTTACGCCTGCAACTGATGAATCACGACCCACATCGGGCCCTGCCCTACTGCATAACGTCCCAGCGGCTGTAACAGCCCTTTTGGTTCGCTAATCGCATAGACTTCGATGTGATGCGATTTCTGTCCCGCTGCCACCAGATAGCGTCCGCTGTGATCGATATTGAATCCGCGCGGCTGTGTTTCTGTCGGCTGGAACCCTTCCAGGATCAGCTCGTCACCCAGCTCGCTGACGCTGAACACCGCCAGAGTGCTGCTGGTGCGATCGCAGGCGTAGAGGAAACGGCCATCCGGCGTCAGGTGAATATCCGCAGCCCAGCGCGTACCGGTGAAATCCGGTGGCATCATATCCAGCGTCTGCACGCTTTCTGCTTCACCTTCACCCGTATTTAATGCCCAGACCTCACCCGTGCTGTCGAGCTCATTTACGCAATAAGCGAACTGACCGCCCGGATGGAACTGCATGTGACGCGGGCCTGCACCTTCTACTGTCGTGACCTGCGCCTGCTTACGCGGCGTCAGCTGACCGTCAGCGCCCAGCGAGAACAGACAGATACGATCCTGCTTCAGTGCCGGTACATACAGGGTCTTATTGTCAGTGTCGATATTGGCCGAGTGGCAGCCATCCAGACCGTTGATCACCTGCAGCGGAGCCTGCGGAATGCCGTCATCGCCAATGGGGCTGACGCTGACGCAGGCATCATTGTAGGAGCCGCAGAACAGGAACCGGCCCTCACGATCGGTGGAAATGTGGGTCGGACTGCCGGGCAACGGTGCCTGACCCGC
>Ga0105251_10003797_pt1 | contig 10777 bp, 8 predicted proteins | sample KBSS64metaG_FD_80424 | JGI IMG/M metagenome (GOLD analysis project Ga0105251, IMG submission 80424) | Switchgrass rhizosphere microbial communities from Kellogg Biological Station, Michigan, USA - KBS S6-4 metaG | ecosystem: Host-associated > Plants > Roots > Rhizosphere > Soil | place...
CCTGACCGACCGGGTCAAGTACTGGGCCAAGGTCGATGACCGGCTGATGCGCGAGTACGGCATTGCCGGCACGATCAAGACCCCGGTCAATTTCATCGTCCACACCCTGCAGGAGGTGAACGACGGGCTGGCCCATGGGCGGTACTTCTTCATGGACGTGGCCCGCGATGGCATCGCGCTTTACCAGAGCGACGACACCGAACTGCACCAGCCTAAGCCCAAGACGCCACATGCGGCACTGGCCATGGCCCGGGAGTATTTTGAGGAGTGGTTTCCAACGGGCGGGCAGTTTTTCCACCATTTCAAAGGTTCAGTCGAGCAAGGTTGGTACAGCAACGCAGCCTTCCAATTGCACCAGGCGACTGAACGGCTTTATCACGCAGTGCTGCTGGTTGTTTCCTTCTACACGCCTCATGTTCACAATCTGGCATTCCTACGCACCCAGGCCGAGCGGCTGGACATCCGCCTTGTCCACGTCTGGCCCAGCGACAGCCGAAAGTACCGAGCCATGTTCGAGAAGCTGAAGGAAGCCTACGTCAAGGCGCGCTATTCCAAGCACTACCGGATCACCGAAGAGGAATTGGCTTGGCTGGGCGATCAGGTCGAGGAACTCGGCCGTGTGGTCCATGCCATCTGTTCGGAGCGCATCAGCCAGTTGGAGGCTACGGCGCGTCAGGCGGGGTGAGGAATAACCGGTGTGTCGATCTCCATAGCCTAACGGCTTTCGCCCTTTTGGTCCGGGTCTGGGACAAACCCGTCGTTCCCGACACACAACTTGAATGACGGCTTTCGATGAGAGCAGACGGTGATGCTTCGCACGGATGCCGTCATAAGTTGACCGAGGACGTCCCACTTGCCAGCTGATCGCTCGTGGATGCCGCAACACGGAGGTGCGGATCACCGCGCTACGCCGTCTGCTTGCCCTAATGCTGCGCCCGACATTCGACGTGCCCTTGTTTGCGGCTCCGCCGCGGGCATCGCGCTGGGCTCTGGTGCTGCGTACCTGGGATGCCCTGGCGGCCGGCGCGTCGCGGCGCGACATCGCCGAAGCGCTGTTCGGACTCGACCGCGTGCCGCAGTGGCGTCTCGTCCATGACAGCCATTTTCAGCGGGTCCGGCGCCTGGTCGCCGCGGCGAGACGGGCAAGCCCCGGCGACTACCGCGCCTGGGCTGACCGGCGCGGTCGAATAAGCTTTCGTCAGGCCTGGTCGGCCTTTGCCTTTGCCGCGGTGTCAGGATGAAACATCTCGAATGTCTGCAAACCGAACACCTGCGCAATGGCCTCGGCGACATCGGCCGAAACCGCCCGCTGCTCGTTCTCGACATTGCTGATATAGGAGCGGTCTACCACCGCGGCGCCCGCCAGATCTTCCTGCGTCATTCGCCTCGCTGCTCGCAAGGCTTTGACGAGGTGGTAGTTCGCCGTGGGTCCGGTCCTGCGGTCATGAGGCTCGCGCGCTGCGTGATGGCCTCGACTATGCCCGGGACAGGCATAGCATGCAAATCGGAAACGCCAGCTATGGCGCCGCGCGGGCGCCGGCATGCTGGATCGAACGCGGGATCTGATGAGCGCACTCTGGCGGCGCTGCGCTCCGCCAGGGGTCGCGCGTTGTTGTCGCCCGCGTCTGCACTCTTGCGCTGCCGTGGCGCGGCGGCGGCTGGTGCACTGATCGCGCGCGCACACCGCCGCGCGGGCCGGCCGCCTGCAAGGGTGCGTTCTCGTCTGGCGCCTGCGGCTCTGGGTTGGCGGGTCGGTGCGGGGACGCAAACCCTGTGCCTGCGGCGGGCAAAGAGAGAGGCCGCCCGGTATGCCGGGCGGCCTCTCGTCTACTTGGCTGACTCAGACGATGTGCGCGGCTGCGTCGTCCGGGCCGGTCTGCCAGCGCCGCTGGCTCGCGCGCGGCGAACCGTCGTCGGCGGTGACGTCATCGTCGTCGAAGTCGAAGCCAAGGTTCAGCTCGGCGATGGCATGCACGTCGATTGCCGTGCCGCAGACCTTCGCGGCCTTGATGTTGGCGCCGGTGTGGTTGTTGGAGTCGTCGGTTCGGGCGCCGCCGACCAGCATGATCCCGCCGCCGGGCAGGACGATGCGCTTGGCCGGATGCGTGCCGATGTCGCAGGCGTAGAAGTCATAACCGCGGTCCGCTGCCTCCAGATGCTCGAGAAGGCGAGCGATGGCAGTGATCACGACGATGTTGGTCTTGCTCATGTCTATCTCCATTGTTTTGCCGGAAATCCGGCGGTTCGAATCGTCGATGGGCAGTCGTCGCTTCGGGACGTGGGAGCGCAGGTACAGGATCGGGAGCCAGGGCGGCGCGAAGCCGCGTTCGGTCCGGACGCGCCGGATCGCCTCGTGCGGCTTGGCGGCGCCGGCCGCGGCGGGCGGCAGGCCGGGCGCGTCCATGCCGGCGGCAGTGCCCCCCGGGGTGTTCGCGGCGGAGCCGTTCCAACGGATCGCGCTCAGGCAATTGTCGGAGTGGATGCCGAGCGCGTCGTCCTGGCGATGGCCCGCAAGGTCGCTCTGGTCACAGGGCAGCGCGTTGATCGTGCGGTCGGGCGTCTTGGGCAGGCGCTCGAACAGCTTCGCGGTGCGCACGAACACGGCGTAGCCGAGTTCTTTGATGGTATCGCTGCGGGGATCGCAGTCTCTGGCTTCAAGCCGGGTGATGATCCACTGCTCTTCGTTGTCGCGGAAGCCGTAGATGAATTCGTAGAGGCAGCCGAAGCATATCCAGCGCAGCTCGATGGCGAGGCCATCGTCGAGATCGCCCGCCCAGCAGCGGATCTTCGAGCCGATTTCCATGAGCCCGAATTCGGCGAGTTTGAACTGGTCGAAATTGTGTAGTTTCCAGTCGGACAGCACGTGCGCGACAAGCCGGGTGTCCGGTTCGGGGTCCGCAGCGCTGATGCGACCTTCGATGCCCACATGCAGCCCTTTCAAACGCAGACCGTGAGTCGAGACTGGTTTATCGCCCGTCAACCATGACCTGTCAACTCTCGTGAGCTTCCGTCAACCTTGTCAGCACCATGTGGGTTGACGCCCTTGGCATCGGTATGATACGCATTTGCGGGCTTCTTGGGTTCGATCGGGGGGAACACAATGAAAATGGGCACGTTAATGGGTTGTCAAGCACGTGGTTGACATTATGTCCGTCATCGCCTCTAGGGCGACTCCGTCAACTCTGAACTGTGAGAGAACCTGATGCCTATCAACCCCGCAAGCGCCGCCGGCGGCCTCGTTCAGGCCGACGCAGGCGCCTGGCCGGCGGGCATGCCGCTGGCAGCGCCGACGGCCTTCCCCCCCGACGAGGTCTACACCCCGTTGGAGGACTACGCGCCGGTCGGCACGCCGGTGTTCGACACCGTCACGGCCGATCCGGTCATGCGGCATTTCGGCGCATCCTACGGCCTGCTCGACCGCAGCCGGCCCGAAGCCGCCTCGCTGGCGCGCTTCGCGCACCGCGTCGAGGTCGCCTCGTTTTACATGTGCGCCGCTTTCGAGAAGGGCGGCGTGCGCGACTTCGTGCTCGATGCGGGGGCAGGCCCGCGCCCGCGTCGCGGCGCCACCTGGTTCAGCTGGATCGCCGACACCACCTTCTGCCGGTTCGAGGTGCTGCGCCGCGCGCTTAAGCACGATTGGACTCCGCCGGCCGATGTCGAACCGCTGACCTATTCGGCGTTCCACAGCCTGTGCGACGTGATCCCGTCCTCGGCCCACAACCTCAAGCAGCTCTATCTGAGCCAGCGCGGGGATGCGATCGCCTCGCTCGTCCACCAGCTCGAGCTCACGGCCAAGCTGCTCGAAGAGGCCGTGTCGCTGGCGTCGCAATCGAGCGCCGTGCTGCACGATCGCGCCGCCGACGACGACGCCGCGCGGTTTGCCTCGATCCAGGCGGAGATCCTCTCGGCCGCCGGCGAAACCCTCGGCCTGCGCGAAGCCGCGGCGCGCCTGGGCACCTCGTACCAGGCGCTGCACAAGCGCATCCGTACCGGCTCGGCGCTCGGCGTCATGCACGGCCGCGAACTGCTCATACCCACCGTCCAGTTCGTCGCCGACGGCAAGGGCGTCAAAGTCGTGCCCGAGCTCAAGCGCGTCATCGCTTTGTTCGAGCAGTCGGGCGCCGGGCTTTGGTCGGCGCTGCAGTTCCTCACCGACCATGATCCGCTGCTCGGCGCTGTTCCGATCGAGCGTCTCAAGGCCGGGGACGTCGCTCGCACCGTGCATGCCGCGCGCGGCTATCTCGGGCTCGACGAATCGTGACCGCCGGCAGCTGTTCATTCGATCTTCCCGATGAACTGCTGCCGCACCTGATTCCGGCCAACACGACCTTCACGCGCATCCATCCCGTCGGGCGCGACCCCTGTTGGTTCGGTCCCGAGCCGGGCACAGCTCCGATGTATCGCTTCGATGCGCCCGCGGGTGAATACCGCACGCTCTACGGCGCCGAGCGGCTCGAAGGCGCCTTCGCCGAAACCATCCTGCGAAAGCCGCGCCAGCCGGTGGGGCGCGACTATGTCGAAGCTCGGCAATGGTCCGACATCCGCACCCTTCGGGTTCTCACCCTCGCCAAGCTCTACGACAATGGTCTGGCCTGGCACGGCGTCACCGCCGACATCTGCACGGGCGGCGACTATGCGCCTTCACAGGCGCTCGCCGCCGCCTTCTTCACCAAGTACGGCGACCTCGACGGCATCGCCTATCGCGCGCGCCACAACAACGGCGAGATTTGTTACGCGCTGTTCGACCGGGTCGATGTCACGCACCTTCCGGTCGTCGTCAGCCGCCATTTCGCCAACGAGCGATCGCGGGCTGATGAGCTCATGCGCATCCACAACGCCGCCTGGGATCCGCGCACGCCGCCGACGCCGCCTCCGATCGACCGATTCAAGGCCGGGGACGTCGATCGCACCGGGCATGGCGCGCGCGGCTATCCCGGGCTCGACAAGCTATGACCGCCGACAGCAATTCCTTCAATCTCCCCGATGAACTGCTGCCGCACCTGATTCCGGCCAACGCGACCTTCACGCGCATCCATCCCGTCGGGCGCGACCCCTGCTGGTTCGGTCCCGCGCCGGGCACCGGGCCCAGTGCCCGCTTCGATGCGCCTGCCGGCGAATATCGGACGCTTTACGGCGCCGACCGGGTCGAAGGCGCCTTTGCCGAAACCGCCCTTCGTCGGCTGGGCCAATCGGTAGTGCGCGACTATGCAGAAGCGCGGCAAAGGTCAGACATTCGCACCCTGCGCGCTCTCACGCTCGCCAAGCTCTACGACAACGGCCTTGCCTGGCACGGCGTTACCGCTGACATCCTCACCGGCAGCGACTTTGCCCCGTCGCAGGCGCTCGCCGCCGCCTTCTTCACCAAGTACAGCGACCTCGACGGCATCGCCTATCGTGCGCGCTACGACAACGACGATATCTGCTACGCGCTGTTCGACCGGGTCGATATCGCGGATCTCGAGGTTGTCGTCAGCCGCCCCCTGGCCAATGAGCTAGATGATGTTGATGGCGAAGATTTTGACGCGAAAGCTTTCAACTCTTCTGCATGGACAGGCGCTGCCACGTCCGCCGAAAAAATCGCTGCCGTCAAAACTCTGATTCCAATCGCACAAGCTGCGGTGGAGCAGTTGATTGCGACGCTGAGCGGATCTCGGCACAATGGTGGTCCGCCGCTGGATGACACGATCGACGCGATCGAGGCTTTACGCTCTCTCCATGTCGCTCTTGGCAAGCTTCTTCTGGCCGCTGATGAGGGAAAGCTTACTGATGCAAGTTTCGACGGGATGGGTATCGAAATAGCGCGGTATGGAAAAAGGGCCCTTCGAAATCTCGTAAATGATCCCGTTCCTTACGCACTCTCTGCCACGATATTGGCGATCCTGTCTGCGTGTGGCCTGGCAGGCATTGGTGGTTATCTGGCCGGCGTGGCGGTCAATATGCGAAAGAAACTGGACTGAAGACGCCCCTATGGTATCTTTTTGATGCGATTACGCTACCGCGTCATCAAGGCCGCGTCGAAGCTGATAATCCGAAATTTCGCATTCCGGCTGTTTAGTATGCCGCACAGAATGTCTGACGCCGGGACGGCTTTTATGGTCGAGCGCTTGTGCCCCGTCAGCACCCATGGCATAGATTTGAGGTTGTGAATTAAGGAGGATTGGGGCTTCGTCGTAGTGACGAAGGAACGAAGATGAAGCCCCAATCCTCCTTGAAAAAATCGCCGGCGAAGGCCCCTGCTGAGCGGGTGGTGAAGGACATCCGGCGACAGGCCCGGCGCCATTTCTCGGCGGAGGACAAGATCCGCATCGTGCTCGACGGCCTGCGCGGTGAAGACAGCATTGCCGAGCTGTGCCGCAAGGAAGGCGTTGCCCAGAGCCTGTATTACACCTGGTCGAAGGAGTTCATAGAAGCGGGCAAGCGCCGCCTTGCAGGCGACACCGCCCGTGCCGCGACCACCGCCGAAGTGCAGGACTTGCGGCGTGAAGCTCGCGCCCTGAAGGAATGCGTTCCGGCAACAGCAGACGTTCACATGCAGACCTACGAACGTCTGGGATTGGTCGACTAGTGACTGCCCGGATCACGTTGGCGGAGGGTCGAAAGCCGCCACATTTTTGCTCGATCCGCTGCGTAACGGAGTCGCTAACGATGACGCGCAGCGCATGCACACGACGCGACCGTCCGCTCAAGCGAAGAAATCGGCTGTCGACCGGATGAGCCGGGCACGCGGCGGTCCGTTGGCCAATCCTTCGGGCCGCGGCATGCGCTCCATCGCCTGCATCCGAGCCGGGAATCGGATACCCGTCTTCGAGCCGATATCGGCGAGCGCAACTTGGAACCACTTGAACTCGTCGAGTTCCAGCGTTTCGGGGCGGACTACCTCCTTGACTAGGTCGGCCTGCGTCAGGATGTAGCCGCGCAGCGCCAGCATCCCGTCCGCGTCGGCGAACATCACGATCTTAAAGAACTCGGTCGGGATCTGAACCTCCAGTTCCTCATCCGGCTTGTTGTAGCGCGGGTCGTCGCGCGCGAGGATCGGCCCGCCGATCAGCGAGACCTTCAGGTCCTTCGGCTCGGCTTCGTCGAACACGGCGTTTTCGAGCAGGCCCCACAGGCCCTTCAGCTTCGATTGGTTGAAGCGCTCGTGCTGCGGCGTCATGTTGGTGAAATAGAAGCTGTCCCGGTTAGCGAGCGCTGCCTCTTCGGCCGTGCCCCAGCAAAGGTCGGCGCGGCGCGCGACGTGCCCCCTGTCGAACGGGTTGTTGGCGTAGAGTTCGTCGCCGATCTGATAGTCCTCAAGGTCGCCCCGCTCGTCCTTCCGGAACGCCATGTTCTTGCGGCCAAGATACTTGATGGTCTTGCCGTCGATGTTCCACGCGACCATCCGCGGCAGACGGCGCGTGCGACTCAGCCAAGACGAGAAGTGGCAGTATCTGAGCTCCATATCGCCATCGAGTGTCGCGAGGTCGTCGCGGGCGGCCTTGGTGAACGTCGGGATCGGCAGCACCTCGCCGAGGAACGCGCGGTCGTAGCCCTGCCCGCCCAGCGCCTCGACGACTGAGACGTGCGCCTGAGCCTGTCCGCTGGGCAGCGGTTCGATCTCCAGCTTCTCGAAGATCGAGTGTGCCTGGGCGGCCAGGGCGTATTCGCCTTCGGAGTTCTCATCGTCGCCGCCGAAGTGAAGGCCCAGCATGACATCGGTCGGCTGTCCGTTCGGGCCGATCGCCAGCCACGCCGAGCCCGAGTCCCCGCCCTTCGAGATCTCGTTGGACGCCGCCGGGTGGTCGGGATCGGGTCCGATCTCGAACCCGCCGATGTCCTCCGTGACCCCGTTTCCGTAGTTGAGCCTCGTCACGGTCGAGACGCGCGTCACGATCCCCCTGGTCACGCCGGTCGTTCGGCCGGATTTCACGACCTTGTCGTCGAGCTCCGCCTTCCCGACACGACCGATCGCCGTCCCCACCTCGAAGACAGTGCCATCAAACGCGCGCGACTCGAGGCTAGCTATGGCGCAGTCTCCGGCCACTCCCAGGTGGCTGCGGAGGAGCGTGCCCACGCGGTTCTGCTGGATGCGGTTATCGTCGTAGGGGCCCGGCTGTGCGATTGGATCGCCGAGCTTGCCGAGGGGCGTCTGCAGCACGTGCCAGTTGCTGAGCATGACCGGGCGCCCGCTCTGTTGGTCGCGGACAATTGCGCCCAGCGTGCCAGCCGTCGTCTTCGGGTGACCGATGCTCACGCCCGGCACGACCGTGTCGAGCCGTTGCTTTCGGACATCCTTCTCGAGCGCTTCCACGAGCACGTAGTTGACCTTGAAGCCGCGCTGTACGACGTCGGTTGGGAACTCCATGCCCTCGAAGCTGACGGTGGTCGGCAGCGTGGATGAGCCGAGTGCCTCTGGCTGGGCTGTCTTCGTGTCGACGGCGAACTGGATCGCCAACTCGTCCGTCCGCACGCCGCCGACGGTCTTGTAGCCGATGCCGACGCTTGTGACGTTCGGCTGGTCGAGGAACTCGCCGCCCCTCGCCCGTATGAACCGCTCCATCGCGTCGATGCGTTGTGCCTTGGAGGGCGCGGCAGCGCGGCGCTTCGGCTTCGCGGGTGTCCTGGGTGTCCGTGCCATCTGCGGTCTCCAGTGGGTTGATGTGTCCGTTGCTTGCTCCGTCAGGGTCCCCCGTTGAGCTTGGCATTCGCGACCATGATGCGTACGTTAGCTTCAGCCAGTGTCGCGTTCGCGTTCGCGACGGCGATCTGCGCGTTGATGTCCGCAAGCGGGTCAGCCTTCGGGTTGAGCTTGTCGTTGGCGTCGATCACCGCCTTGTCGGCGGTCAGCCGGTCGGCCTCCGCCTTGAGGAGAGCGAGCTTTCTCGCCGCAATCGCGTCCTTCGTGGCGAGCAACTTGTCGGCGACGCCGGCGAGCGAGCCCGATAGCGCCTTGCCGGCCGAGCTCGGACGACCGTAGCTGCCGGTCGCGAGGGACCCGTCGGTGTTGAAGGTCGCCTTGAGCTCGACCTTCTCGCCGAAACCAGCATGGACCGGCAGTATGAGGTAGGTCCCAAGCTGGGGTACGCTAGCCGTGACCGACTTCAGCGTCGTGACGGGATTGAGGTCGTCCGCGGGGAACGTCGCCTGGACCAGCGAGAACGTGTATTTGGCGGGCTCGACGTAGATGATGCCCTGGCTGGGGTGCAGCGGCCCGGTGCGCTTCTTCTGCCCAGGGGGCGCCCCGTCGAACGAGGGCGTGCGGCCGTCGCGCGGAATAGGCGCGGGTCTTGCCTCAAGCCGCGCGGTCGAGAGCTTGGTCGCCACGCTGATCGCGGCGTCGACCGACTGGCATGTCGGGACGGAATCGCGTGTGCATTCGCGCGACATAAAGACCGACCGCACCCCGTCGGGCACCTTCGCCGTTGGGAGGACGAAGTGGCGCCTGACGAACGCCGCGACTCGCGCGTCGCTGACTGATAGCGACACCTTCTTCGCCACGATGTCGTCGACCGGCAGACCGTTCGCCTTGATGTCGTCCGCGGTGCGGATGTCGTCGACCACATCCAACTTCAGGGACAACTTGGCATCGGCCGCGGCGATGGTGGCGGTCGCCTCATTGATCGCCGCAGTCAGAGCCAGGATCTTGTCGCGGTAGCCGTGGATGGAGGCAAGCTCGGTCTGCGTGAACCCGGTGTCGGCGTTACGCATGAGCGCGGCGAGCGCCGCCGTCACTTCCTCCAGGTCCGTAGTCGCCTTATCCTTCGCGTCGCGTGCGGCGTTGCGCGCGGCGACGGCCTTCGCCGTGGCGGGCGCGCATGCGAGGTATGTCACGGTCTCCGTGGGCGGCGGCCCCAGCGTCTGCGGTTGCGCTCCCTGGGCCTTCAGCGCAGCGCCGACTGACCCGACCGCTGCCGCGGCAGGAGGCGACACGGTGAACAGCGCTGTGTCCGCCGCGATTGTCGCGACGTTCGCGATGAGTGCCGGACTTTCGTCCTCGACGGTGACGTTTACGCTCTTCAGCATGCCGTTCGGGTGCCGCTCGAGCCCGGCGCCGGTCGTTTTCAAGAAGTCGCCGAGTTCGCGGTAGTCGATGAGGATGGTTGGTCCTGCTACCTGGTCGACCGATATGTCGCCGGCGACCGCGAACGTCGCGCCCTTGATCGGTGCGGGCGCGTCCGACTGCCCGGATACGGCGTCGATCGCCTTCTTCGCATCTTCGTCGACCGTGCACCCGGCGACCCTGATCGCCGCGGAGGGCGTGACGACCGCCGCTGGGAGATTGTAGGCGAAACCGGCTTGGAGCCCGCTGCCCGGCTTATAGTCTTCGAGCGGGCGGGTCCGCAGGTCCGTCGAGCAGCCAGCAAGTGTGGCCGCCCCCAATCCAAGCAACATCACGCGCATAGCGGTCATACGAGTCCCCTTTGACACTATTAGGCTAGCATAATCAGGCAGCCGTCAAGTCATGATGCGTGGGGAAATTGCCAAAGGGTACGAAAATCCCGGACCATTCTGGGCCAGTTTTTGTAGATCTTCGAGCATGTAGCGGGTTCGGCTCATTTGGGATAATTTGACCGGCACAGCGAATTGGTTCGTCGCTTCGTTGAGCGCGATTGACCGCTCCCGGTGGAACCGACCGTTTATCGGCCGATGCGCGAACGGCTGAGTTTGGTCGATAGTGTTGAAAAAGTCGGGCTTGCACTTGGGGTAAGGGTCTGATTCAGCATTAGGATGCTGAAGGATGCCAAGCCATGATGGGCGAGCGCCGGGTGGCGCAGGAGGCCCTGTTCTACGAGTTCAG
>Ga0105251_10003798_pt1 | contig 10772 bp, 6 predicted proteins | sample KBSS64metaG_FD_80424 | JGI IMG/M metagenome (GOLD analysis project Ga0105251, IMG submission 80424) | Switchgrass rhizosphere microbial communities from Kellogg Biological Station, Michigan, USA - KBS S6-4 metaG | ecosystem: Host-associated > Plants > Roots > Rhizosphere > Soil | place...
ACAATACAAATCGCATACATATGCAATTAAAATCCCCTGTAACATTTTAGAAGTATATTCTTTTTTATATAAATCCATTTTAAATTTTCAACATATAAATGACTGCTATGAAGAGAAGAAGTTGACTTTACACTCGGTTGTTCTTGGCATGGGATAGGAAAAGAATTTGACCGCTTCTATGCACGGTCGGATGCTCTCGTCCACTTAAAAAGAAAGGTTTTATATCAGTTTTTCTATTTGCACTTATATAGTAAAAAACAGCTACCGATATTTAACCGGCAGCTGGATAACCTATGAATAACTTTGAAAATAAATCTTCCGTTGTTTCTGTAATTTTATCAAACATATCTGTTTCACTTTCTTCTTGCTCTTTCATCATTTTAATGGTTTTTTGTGCATCCACAGGATAGTCTGTAATAATCCCATCGACATTAAGCTTATAATATTTTTTAAAGCTTTCCATATCATTTACAGTCCATACATAAATGGGTTTATTTAATTTTCTTGCTGCTTTTACTAGGCGTTTATTTAACATATATTCTTCTGCCACATAGAAATCAGCTTGAACATATTTTAAATCCGCTCTGCTTGCATATAATATATATCCTACCTTTATATCTGGGTTTGCACGCTTAAATTCTTTAATGAGCGGATAGTGCAATGTTTGAATGACACATTGCTTTTCAAAGTCGTTTTCCTTAATTGTTTTTAATACTTTCTTTACAAAATCCTTTTCATTTCCATGTAGTTTCACTTCTATATTCAGTTTTATCTTGTTTTTTGCAAGCTTAATCATCTCATCAAGTGTACTAATTTTACTCGTAAATCCATCTTGGCTGAGAGTTAGTTTTTGAAGCTCATCCATCGTTAAATCTGATACTTGTACATTCGCATTCGCAAGACGCTTTAATTTCAAATCATGTATTACGGCCAATTGACCATCTTTTGTTTGTAATACATCAATTTCAGCATACTCTGCTTTTGCATCAATCGCACCTTGTAGGGCCTCTTTCGTATTCTCTACTCCTTTGGAAACATATCCACGATGTGCCATAATAACTGGCTCTTTATATGAATTCGTAATAAACGTCACAATAAAAGCAACAACCATGCCCACGGTGAAAACACCAACAATATATACACCAATAAACTTCAAACGATGCTTTTTAAAAAAACATTTATTCGCTTTTGTTTTGGAATAATCTAAGCCTTCTTCTAATAAAACATCTACAACTGGAACCTTTTGTAAATAAAGTCTTGTCAATGCCATAATATAAAACGGAGTTACAATAAAGCTAAATAAATACAATGTACTCGTCAAAAATACAGATAGAGTAGATTCTGCTAAGAGGGCAAATGTCCCTTTTGGATTCGTAAATTCATATACACCCCATAAAACTAATAAGTACATTCCCATTAATAAAACAAATACAATCCCGATCGAGATAAAAAATCCAATTAAAAAGAACAAGACTTTAAAAAAGCTTCCTTTTACCAAATTTGCACTTTTACGTGCAGCCGTACGAAATGTTTTTTCTTCTAAAACAATAATAGGTAAAACAAAGATCCACCTAAGATTCAAGTATGCAACTACAGCAAAGAAAGCATAGTAACCGACTTGTCCCATTGTCGTTTTAAACAATTCTCCTGTAATAAAATTAGGAATTTGAATTTCAGGAATTAGTGCAGATTTATACCCCACGCTTAACAGAGGTAACAATACAACCGCATACAAAACAAATCCAGGTAAGCAATATGTAAACAGAGAAGGCAAATACGTTACCGTTTTATATAAAATAGGTCGTAATTTCACCTTTTGTCGTTTATGTGCAAAATATGAAATAATAATAAGCACTGCAAACTCCGTAAAAATGAGAAAAAGTGCTAATATCGATAAAATGAAAATAGCTGCGATACCATATGGAGTTTTCAAAAAAGCTAGCAATTCATCGTTTGTCGCATTTGCATAGCCACCAAAATACAACAATTTATTAAAAATAATACCGAATAGCGGTATAAATACAATGGCTGCTAATAATTTATAAACAAGCTGAAACGCCAACACATTCCAAAAAGCAAATTGCACTGTTTGAAAGGAATGTTTCATGACTCCTGGTATAGATAGTCTTTTACGGTGTAGCATAAATCCCTCCAAATTCTAACGCTATATTTGAGATGGATTCCATATTTCTATTTCAAATCCATCTTTTTTATAATAATATATTCCGCTTAATATGAACACTCTTATACATCCCAAAAAGAGTGACAGGCACAACCCCATCACTCTTTCTCATTTTTACCACACTATTGACGGGCAGTAAGACCCCCCACTGATTAAAATTTCACCTTATTTTTTCCCTAATCCTTGTCCAAATGCTTTTAAAAAGCTAAATCCAAAGGTAATCGCTCTATTGATATCAGGATCTTTTAATACTTTAAAGAAGTCCATAACCTTTGTTTTCTTACCCTTTTTTAATTCGTCTGTTGCAAATTGTAATCCTGTAACTAAACTCGATGTCACCTGTTTTGTTACTTCTGGATCAACAGAAGATAGCGCTTCTCCTGCCCCCATCATATTATTTAATGCATTTTTTACCGGTTCACGATTTAATTGCTGGGCAGCAATTTTAGAAACATCTTCTTTTGCAGCAAGCAAACTAATTGCTGCATCTAATATGCCAGCTTGTTGCAACTGTGCTAACAATTGCATCGTCTCTTCTACCGCTTCACGATTCTCAGCTAATTGGGTTAGCAGTTCATCTGATAACTGTTGTTTCTTTTCTGCTTCTGTAATGACCTTTTTCTGAATCAATGTAATTTCTTTTGCCACGTTCTTCGCCCCCTAGTTCTGATCCACAAGTGATACGTACTGCTTTCTCTGCCATTTCTGCTGAATTTCAACACCATTTTGCGGATGACGCTTTTTATCTCTTGGGTTTGAAGCAGGAAGTGGACGATTTCCTTTTTCACGTAGTACACGCATTTTCACCATCGTTTGTTTATAAGCCGGTGTACACGTATATAGGTCTGTCGCTGTTCCTGTTAAAATATTAATCGCTTCTTCATTTACTGTCGCATGCATCGGTAAATATAACTCGTTTCCAGTCACACGATCTGTAATAAGTGCCTGTACTTTGATTTTCCCAAACGGTGATGTCAGTTCTACAAGGCCACCATCTTTCACATTCCGCTCAGTAGCAAGCTCAGGTGAAATCTCAACAAACACCTCAGAAATTTTGGATAGAATCCCCACTGATTTATTTGTCATATTTCCTTCATGGAAATGTTCTAACATACGACCATTATTTAATAATAAATCGTAGTCTTCTGGCGCTACAACTGGCGGCACCCATTCATCTAGTGAAAGACGGGCTTTTTTATCAGGGAAATTAAAACCATCGACATATAATAACGGTGTATCACTACCGTCATGACTTCCCCAGCATAAACTGTTCCATCCTTCTAAACGATCATATGTTGCTTGTGAATAGAGCGGCGCAAGTGATGCAATTTCATCCATAATTTCACTTGGGTTCTCATAATTCCAATCCCCACCAAGTGCACGTGCTACTTTTTGTAAAATCCACCAGTCTGGTTTAGAATCACCAAGCGGTTTAATAACTTCATATAAACGTTGAATACGGCGCTCTGTATTTGTAAATGTTCCCTCTTTTTCTAAACTTGGTGCTGCTGGTAAAATAACATCCGCAAAGCGCGCTGTTTTTGATAAGAACATATCTTGAACAACAAGAAAATCAAGATTTGCTAAAATATGCTGTACATGATTTGCATTTGAATCTACTAAAGCCATTTCTTCTCCCATAACATACATACCACGCAATTTTCCTTCTTCTGCTGCAAGTAGCATCGCAATGTTATTTAGCCCTGGCTCTTTCGGAATCGTAGTTCCATATGCTTTTTCAAATTTCGCACGCATTGCATCATCCGATACCGCTTGATAACCTGGAAGCCAGTTTGGTAATGTTGCCATATCACAAGCACCTTGTACGTTATTATGTCCGCGGAGTGGATATGCACCTGCACCCGGGCGACGATAGTTACCTGTTACAAGAAGTAAGTTTGAAATCGCTGCAGATGTTGTACTTCCTCCTGTATTTTGTGTAACACCCATACCCCAAAGTATACAAGTACCATCTGCTTCATATACCATACGAGCCATTTCTTTTAATGTATCTTTAGAAATACCTGTAATACTTTCCGTATAATCAAGTGTATATTTTTCTAACATCTTGCTATATTCATCAAAATTCTTCACATTTTCATCTAAGAATTTTTTATCATACCAATCTTGATCAATAATATATTTTGTCACACCAGCAAGCCATACATAGTCAGTTCCTTGGCGCGGATGAACAAACAGATCAGCACGCTCTGCCATTTCATGTTTGCGAAGGTCCGCTACAATTAGTTTTTGTTCATGTAGCTTGTGAGCACGTTTTACACGTGTTGCAAGTACTGGATGTCCCTCTGTCGGGTTTGCACCGACAACAATGACTAGTCCTGCCTCAGCAATATCTTTCACTGTCCCAGCGTCACCGCCCATACCAACAGTTTTAAATAAACCATCTGTTGCTGGCGATTGACAGTAACGAGAACAGTTATCCACATTATTTGTTCCATATATTTGACGAGCTAACTTTTGCATTAAATAATTTTCTTCATTCGTTACTTTCGAAGAAGAAATAAAGCCAAATGCATCGCTACCATGTTCCGATTTAATATGTTGCATATTGGACGCAACAACCTCTAAAGCTTCTTCCCATGATGCTTCAACGAACATATCCCCTTGACGAATCAACGGTTTCGTAATACGGTCTTCACTGTTTACAAAGTCCCATCCGAACTTTCCTTTCACACATGTAGAAATTCCGTTTACTGGTGCGTCTGATACAGGTTGTACTTTTAAAATTTGACGATCTTTCGTCCATACTTCGAACGAACAACCTACACCGCAAAATGTACACACTGTTTTCGTTTTATTAATCTTCGTTTCACGCATTGCAGATTCAACTTCTGAAACTGCTAAAATACTACTATATCCAGGCTCTACATCCTTTACAAAATCAATCATCGGATCTAACACATCCGGTTTCAACCCCGTCATAAATCCTGCTTCCCCAAGCATAGATTTTTCCATTAATGCGTTACAAGGACAAACTGTTACACATTGTCCACAACTAACACAAGATGAATCGTTAATACTCACGCCATTATCCCAAATAACACGCGGACGATCTAAGGTCCAATCAATTGATAACGTTTCGTTTACTTGTAAGTTCTGACATACTTCTACACACTGCCCACAAGCGATACATTGGTTTGGATCATAACGGTAAAATGGATGAGTCATGTCCACTTCTTTTGCACTAACTTTCGGTTCATATGGATATTTCTGTTCTTCAATTCCCATCATATGTACCGTATTATGAACTTTACAATTACCGTTATTATTATCACATACTGTACAATACAATAAATGGTTCTCTAATATTCTATCCATTGCTTCCGTTTGTGCTTCTTTAGCACGTGGTGAATTTCTTTCGATATGCATACCATCTTCCAATTTCGTTGAACAAGCACGCAATAGCTTTCCATCTACTTCCACAATACACGTATCACAAGTTTGAATTGGATCCACCTCTGGTACATGACAAATTTGTGGATGTTCTAAATTACTTTCGTTAAATAATTGCAGTATCGTTTCTTCACCAGATGAAAGAAATTCTTTTCCATCTATGGTTACACGAACTGTTTTTTCTGCCATAGTTTCCCCTCTCCTTACAACCAACTGTACAACACAGTTTTGAATCCGTTTTCAAAACTGTGTTGTTATACATATTTTTTGAAACACTCTGTTGAAATCCTATCTTAGAAGTCGATTCTTGATGCTATAAGGTATAAAAAATGACACTATTCTACTACTCTATTATATCTTACATATACAATAATAACCAAATAATATATAGAAACTGAAAAATAAACATAAAACCTGTCTTTTTAGGTGGGAGAGAGCATCCGGCCGTGCATAGAAGCAGTCAGTTCCTTTTCCTGCCCCATGCCAAGTGAAAACAAAGAGAGAAAACAAGTAGCGGTCATCTTTTCTCTTCCTAGCAGCGACTTATATGTCGAAAAATCAAAATGGATTTATATAGATAACAGATGCTTTTATTTTTTCAATGTTTTATGATAAATAGGAAGAAAAATACATATGAAGGGAAAAATACTATGGGATCTGTCCAAGAAACATGTAAAATGGTACGTTATCAAGCTGGAATATTCCTCGAACAAGAAGATGAAATTGTCACGGAATATCCTGTAACGATTAAATTAAACGGGGAAGAATATGTAACAGTTGTATGCACTCCAAATTATATTGAAGATATGGTAATAGGTTTTTTAATTTCTGAAGGAATTATTGCTTCTTATGAGAACATTGATGAGTTATGGATACAGAAAGACAAAGGGGTTGTCCATGTAAAAACATCACAAATCAATCCACTCTATCAAACGCTATATAACAAACGATATGTCACTTCTTGTTGCGGCAAAAGTAGACAAGGATTTGTTTTTGTAAATGATGCAGCAAAAGCAAAAACTTTACATGATATACATGTAACAATTACTCCAGAAGAATGCTTTCATTTAATGAACTCCTTACAGCAATCTTCCACTACGTTTCGTCAAACAGGCGGGGTTCATAATACCGCCCTGTGCGATCGAAATACCGTTCTCATATCAAGAATGGATATTGGACGACACAACGCATTGGATAAAATATATGGCCATTGTTTACGCAATCATATCCCCATTAAAGGGAAAATTATTGTATTTAGTGGCCGAATCTCATCTGAAATTTTGCTGAAAGTTTCTAAAATCGGTTGCGAAATTGTTCTTTCTAAATCAGCTCCAACAAAATTAGCATTACAGCTCGCTCATGATTTAGGCATTACGGTAGTTGGGTTTATTCGTAATGACTCCTGTAATATTTACACTCATCCAGAACGAGTTGAAGGATATATAATAGAAACAAAATGATTCCTGCTAAAGGAATCATTTTTTAGTTATAAAAATGGAATATATTTATTTATTGAATAGTTAATAAAGTTAATATATAATTTCATTACATAAAGTGAATCATAAAAAATGCCTGAAGACACATGTCTTCCTCGCATATATCTACTTATTCTTTTACAAATTAAGAAAGAATAAGTACAAAATATGTTTATGAATACACAGTAGATGTTCTATCAATATAATCATCAGACTCTTACGGATTACAATCTCCTGCTTTACATAATAAAGCCGAGGATCTATTTCCCTATAGAGTGAGATAAACTGAGGAGGTTACAGCTATGGAAATTCGCTTATTAACAAAAGAGGATGCAAAAATTTATTTAAAAGTTTGTATGGAAGGATTAAAACAAAATCCAGAAGCCTTTAGTTCTTCTTATGAAGATGTGCTAAAACATGAGGATCCAGTTGCTGCAATGGCAAAACGTTTATCTAATCCTGATAAATATACCCTTGGTGTCTTTAAAGATAACGATTTGATTGGACTCGCGACTTTAGAAACAAAACCATTTATTAAACAAGAACATAAAGCAAAAATCGGCTCTGTTTACGTCTCTCCAAAAGCTCGCGGTCTTGGGGCTGGACGTGCATTAATAAAAGCCATTATTGAAAATGCTCATAAATTACATGTAGAACAACTCATGCTTGATGTTGTCGTTGGAAATGTAGCTGCAAAAAAATTATACGAGTCACTTGGCTTTCAAACATATGGTGTACAAGAACGTTCTTTAAAACACAATGGACAGTATTGGGATGAGGAACATATGGTTTTATTTTTGAATAACTAATCATACAACATATATAAATACAAATTGAAAAACCGACATAAAACCTGTCTTTTTAGATGGAAGAGGGCATCCGCCCATGCCAAGTAAAAGCAAAGAGAGAAAATCACCTTTTGTTCTTTATAATCGTGACTTATATGTTGAAAAACCAAAATATATTTATATAACTTTTCACAAAAGTACCTTTTGATATAAAGTGAAACTTTAATCAGTAAGGGTTTTCTTCATCCCCCACTGATTATTAGCCCTCACCAATCGGGCTTTTACGGGCAGTTGATCCCCCACCTAACTTCTTTGCTTTCGCTGAATTTTGAGGTAGGGGTCTTACTGCCCGTTAATGCGGGATAAAGGTGCTTTTTTCTTACAACAATGTAATGTTCCCGTCATCTTATTGAATGGTTCTATTCCCTCCTCTTCGCTATACTAAAAGTACGAAATCACAGCCAAAAGACATGAGAGATGAAAAAATAATAGAAGTAATAGAATGAAATCAGTAATTGGAGGAATAACAGATATGAAACAGCACAAACATCTTATTTTGTTCATTTGTGGTACAATAATCGTCACTTCAGGATTAGCAATTCTTCCTTGGTTTATTGTATAAAGCTTCCATCATTTTTTGGTTCCTTCCTATACAAAAATCCCCTGTACATAGCATACAGGGGATTTTTACGTACAAATAAAAAAGCTTATTGTTTCTCAAAATAAAACAATGAGCTTTTACATTTATTATAGAATTCCGAAAAATTTATTAGTACATGTCACAATGATTAGCATAGATACGGCAATACACATCACAATAGCATTGCGCTCTTGTTTATCTTTTTGTAAACGTTCTTCTTTTTTACTCACGTGTATAGTCCCCTTTATAACAATAAAAAAAGTGTGAGATAGGAGATTTTCCTTATCCGATGCGAGGTGAATACGAAATTTCTCACTATCTCACATACACAATAGAATGGAATTGTCATTTTATAAATAAAATGACATGACGTTATGTCGCAACATAGGGTATTTTGTGTCGCTACGCTTTCTATTATAAAAAAGAGTTGTGCAAAAGTAGTGCATTTTTTATGTCAATTGCCTTAGTACAAAAAATACACTACAATTCAATCACGTAAACAGAGTTTTTTATTATTTTCATGTAAACTATACAAAGTAGAATGAATGTTTTGAGGTGCACAAGACTATGATTAAAATCTTATTAGTAGACGATGAAGAACGCATGTTACGATTGTTAGATTTATTTTTGAGCCCACGTGGTTATTTTTGTATGAAAGCCAATTCAGGTATAGAAGCTCTTGAACTAATTCAACAAAAGAACTTCGATATCATTTTATTAGATGTGATGATGCCCAATATGGATGGATGGGATACATGTTATCAAATCCGTCAAATCAGCAATGTTCCAATCATAATGTTAACAGCTCGTAATCAAAACTACGATATGGTAAAAGGACTTACAATGGGAGCCGATGATTATATTACAAAACCTTTTGACGAACAAGTACTAGTTGCACGAATTGAAGCTATACTGCGCCGAACAAAAAAGGATGGTTTTATAAGCTTCAATGGTATTGAATGGGATAAAACCAAACATACTGTCACTGTTTACAACGAGAAAATCCCCCTTACACCTATCGAATTTTCATTACTAGGACTGTTTTTACAAAATACGAACCGAGCATATAGCCGTGATGATTTAATTGAAAAAATATGGGGTTATCAAACAGATATTGAATATCGTACTGTTGACTCACATATCCGAAATATTCGCGATAAATTACGAAAGAAAGACTTTCCTGTTGAAAAATACTTAGAAACCATCTATAAAGTAGGGTATAAATGGAAAAGTGAATAATAGCTTTAGTCAACGGAAAAATTCATACCACTGACCAGTTATCCCGCTATTTGTGGGCAATAATACTCCCATCTCAAAATTCAATGAAAGGAAAGAAATTAGGCTTAAGATAAAATGCCTGTAAAAGCCCAAGTGATGAGATTAATAATCAGTGGGGGATGAAGAACCCTTCCACTGATTAAATCTTCACTTTATATGAAATAAAGGTATGGTGAAAAAATGAACAAGCTTTCCCTAAAAATTGGTACATACATTTTAATATTAGCTCTATGTATTGAAACAATAGCCTTTGTATCTTTTTATAAAAGTCTTACAAAAATGCGTATCGATGAAGAGACAACTGCTCTTTTAGATAAAGGAAATCGTTATCGGAACTTTATTGAAAGGCGCTACGGACCACGTGCCTTTGAGCATGCTACAGCAATGGAGTCTCACTCTAATTCAAATACAAAGATAGTCATAACAGATACAAATGGACAAATCCTTTCTTCTTCAGATCCTGTAACAAAGGATATGGAAAAGCAACTTGCTTGCAAAGTAAAATCCATTTCAAGAAACGGAACGATGATTGAAAAAGATTGGAAATCATCAAAATTCATTTCAACAGCAAGTCCAATTATCGTTCATAAACAATTAGTTGGATATGTACATATGTTTTTAGACACAGCCTTCCTGGAAAAAATGATTCTTCGTTTAACACATCAATTTATTATTATCGGTATATTAACTCTTCTTTTAACTACGATTTCTGTCTTTATCTTTTCTCGTGTCATTACTGATCCACTCATTAAAATGAAACGAGCAACTGAAAAAATGTTAAAGCTAAATAAGCCGATTAAATTAGGTATTAAACGCAATGATGAACTCGGTAGTTTGGCCAAAACCATTGAAGAATTATCTAGTGAATTGGCCTACATGAAAAAAGAACGAAATGAAATTCTTGCAAGTGTAGCCCACGAACTGCTCACACCACTTACCTATATGAAAGGTTATGCAAAAGTGGCTAAAAGAGATTCTCTCTCTAAAGAAGAGCG
>Ga0105251_10003799_pt1 | contig 10772 bp, 8 predicted proteins | sample KBSS64metaG_FD_80424 | JGI IMG/M metagenome (GOLD analysis project Ga0105251, IMG submission 80424) | Switchgrass rhizosphere microbial communities from Kellogg Biological Station, Michigan, USA - KBS S6-4 metaG | ecosystem: Host-associated > Plants > Roots > Rhizosphere > Soil | place...
CAGGAAACGAATTACGCCAAAAGATGAGGAGTTTTTCCCCATAATATCGACCTCGTTTCGTTGCCATAAAACACACGAAAACAACCAGATAGGCTGTTTCCAGTTATCAAGTACAAATGATTAAAGGTGTTCTTGAGTATCTCTTCCGATAAGACAGACGGTCCCTTTGTGTTAAATGTTATAGCAAAATTAGATCGAGGTTTGATTTTTTTAGCTTAAAGCGCTTAACAATTGGAGTAATACGACATTTTATGAGGGATTAAAGGACGTTAAGCGCACCGCCATGTGCCCTTAACGCCGGAAGGCAGGATTTGTGAATCAGCCGCTAATAAGATCGCCATCAGAGCGTTGCTGTTGCCAGCCGCTGATGTTTATCTCAGTAAACTGTTCAGCGGTTAAAGGCGGCGTATGACATCGCACGATGACCTCTGCACCTTTTTCACGGAATGTCGCCATAAAAAAGGGAAAGGTAAATTTTTCGTAATTATCACTGAAGAAAGATTCAGTTAAAACAATACCTGAAAAAGGAAAGGATTCAAGTAGTCGCCAGTCTGCTCCCGGCGGTGCAAAATCATAAAGCCAGAAATCAAATTTCGTTGTTAATTCAAGCAGTGACGCACTGTTCGCAGCTAAGCTGGAATAATTTATTCCAATCCGGACGCGCTCATTTTGTAAATGTGCATAGGCGTCCGGAATCGCGATCATTTCCTGCAAACGAATATCTCCAACCGGAACAATCATTAATGCTTCTTCACTTGCAATTTTGTTGTGTAATGAAACAATGTTGTTTGTATTAAGTATATTTCCGCGGTCCTGGTTTTGCTCAAGATAAGGCACGCTATAGCAAATGCCTGTGACATTACGCTTAACGTGATGAATAGGTTCAGTAACATAAGGGTTATATAAACTGTTTTTCATTATCTCTACGAAATGCAATAAAAAGGATTTATTGATAATTAAGCATATAAAAAATCGCATTTTTTTAAACGCGTGAATAAATATAGATCAACTGCATAATCCAAATCACCCTTTTGTTGGATTAGAAAGTAAATATACCTATTAACAGTGAGATGATAATTCCTTTGGTATCTGATGATGTGCTGGAATATATTAAATGGTAGGTATCAATAGGTTGTTAATAATCAGGATGGGGCTGACACACCGTTACTGCAAAGTAATGCAGTGTATTGCGCAGTAAGACAGGGCTGGAGCCGCAGGCCATGCGCTCTCATCCGGGTCTGTTAACCGGGTATCGTCAACATTTACACCAATAACACCGCGCAACGACGCGGGTTTTCTCACCTGATTTGGGATAAGACATGGGATTTATGGCATCCGCAGCGGAAGAGTCGCTGTGGCGACATCGGACTTTTGTCGCCTTCTGGCTGGCGCGCACCTGCTCATCATTTGGTTTTCAGATGTTCTCGGTGGCGATCAGCTGGCAGATCTATGCGCTGACCAACAGCGCAATGGCGTTAGGGATGATTGGCCTGATGCAGTTTCTGCCGTCGGTGTTGCTGGCGCTGCCAGCGGGTCATCTGGCGGATCAGTATGACCGGCGGCGCATCGTCCTGTTCGGCCAACTGGTGGAATTTGTCGCACTGCTGGCATTAGTGGTGCTTACCTTATTTCATACTGCCGATAAGACCGCGCTTTGGGGGCTGGTCTTTATGATTGCGGTGGCAAAAGCGCTGGAGTGGCCGGCGATGTCTTCGATGTTGCCCTCACTGGTGCCTCCTTCGATTCTGGCACGAGCCATGGCGATGAATTCAGTTGGCGGGCAGGCGGCTGTGATTGTCGGGCCAACGCTTGGCGGGCTGCTTTTTGTTGCTGGCCCGCATGTGGTGTATGGCGTTTCCGGACTCTTTTATCTGATTTCGCTGACGCTGGTGAGTCTGCTGCGCTATGAGCGCCCGGTGCAGGCCCGTTTGCCAATGAATTTAAAGAATCTGTTTGCCGGTATTCACTTTATCCGTGACCGTAAAGATGTGCTTGGGGTGATTTCACTCGATCTGTTCGCGGTGTTACTGGGCGGCGCGACGGCGCTGCTGCCGATTTTTGCCAAAGATATTCTGCACACCGGGCCCTGGGGGCTGGGGATGTTGCGCGGTGCGCCATCGGTGGGGGCGTTGCTGGTGGGTATCTGGCTGAGCCGTCATAAACTGGAAAAACATGTCGGGATGATTATGTTTGGCTCAGTAGCAGGCTTTGGCGTTGCGACCCTGCTATTCGCGCTTTCCACGCGACTCTGGCTGTCACTGCTGGCGCTTTGCGCCCTCGGCGGCTTTGATATGGTGAGTATGGTGATTCGCGGTGCGCTGGTGCAGCTGGATACGCCGGATACCATGCGCGGGCGGGTGAATGCGGTTAACGCGATATTTATTAATACCTCGAATCAGCTGGGTGAATTTGAGTCGGGGTTGCTGGCCGCCTGGGTGGGCGCAGCACCTGCGGCAGCAATTGGCGGCATCGGTACGCTGATCGTGGTGGCGTTGTGGATGAAGTTGTTTCCGCATCTGCGGCGGCGTCAGAAGCTTGAGAATGAGGTGGATCCGGTTCAGGACTAGCGTTGTAGCGGGTTGGGTTGGCTGAGGAGATGTGTGCGGTTATGGTCTGCGGTGCACGCTCAGGGAACATACGCCTTTCGCAAAGACGCAAAAGCGCCATTCCTGGCAGGCTCAGCGCGGGCGATTACGCACCTCATCCCTGAGGTGCGCCCGTTGCCGGGCCAACGCGTTGCGTTGTTCAAAAACGCTCCCTGCGTTTTTATCCGGGCGGCGCGATGCTTTGCTACAGGCGTATGCTCCCATCACTATAAGTGCGTAAGTTTCCTCGGGCTGAGGAGCGGTTTGTTTGGCTGGTTGTGGGGATTTGTGCGGTGAGTGCGTGGTCGCTGGCGCAGGTTTTATTAGCTGGCTCAGTACAAAGGTTGTAACTGGCCCGAAGGCCAGTACAGGAAGTTACCAGTCATACTGCCATTCAAATCCCGGGATCAGAGGGGGAGGCTGACCCGCAGGATGGGGCTATCAGGCCCCGGTTTTTCCCAGGTTGGCGTCAAATGTTTGCCAGCTTTCACGCATATCCACTACGCTGCGGGTTTTGCGCGCCTCATCGATTTTTATGGCGGTGAGGCCCGCTTCCAGCGCGTCCACGACTGAAACTTTCAGCGGTGTTCCCTGTTTAATATGTTTAACGATCTCTTCGGCCATCAGCGCATCTGCGCCATAGTGGCCATCATAAGCGTTGCCGCTGTAGGCGGTGTCGACCTCTTTCTCACCGCTGCGCGCGTTATGTACACGGAAGTAGTTTCGTACGAAGTCGCCTTCCGCCATGCCGTCAGTGCCCATGACACAGAAACGGCGGAACTCATCCGGCACGTTCAGGTTGGCGTGGAAGGCGAGTGTTGCGCCGCCTTCGTACTCAATCAGGGCAGTCTGGTAGTCGACGATATCAGCGTCGCTGTCGAAGACGGCGTCGGTGCTCGACCAGCCGCTGGGTTTCACGTGGTAGAGCTCTGACTCCGCGGTGATCGCACCCTGCGGCGCATGCGCGGGGGTAAAGGATTTCCGGCCACCAAAGCTGGTGACGCGGATCGGACGCTCCTGTAACAGCCCCTGGTAGAGGTCGATGTCGTGGCAACATTTTTCCAGAATATAGGGACCGGCGTACTTCTCCAGACGTCGCCAGTCGCGCTGGAAGAATGCGCCGTGGTAAGGCTTGATATGTTCTGTCGCCTCGATCGAGGTGATCTCACCCAACTGTCCGGCATCGCGTGCCGCCAGCAGATCGTGATAGAGCGGGGAGTAACGCAGCACCAGACCAACCAGAATGCGTGCCTCGCCATACTGGCGCACCAGTTTCGCCATCTCCATGGTCTGCTCTTCATTAATCACCACCGGCTTTTCGGTAAACACGGTGTAGCCCGCCGCCAGCGCCTGACCCACATGTTCCAGATGCAGGAAGTTGGGTGAGCCAACCAGCACCACATCCATTCCGCCGTGTTCAAGCAGCGCGTCGATGGACGCAAAGGACTGGCCGGGCGCGATACCAAAGCTGTGCAGATTAGGCAGTCCGGCGGGCGCCGGATCGTAATAACCCACTACCGAGAAGGCGTCGTCGGCTTTGCTGAACTCTTTGATCACGTGGGACAGACGAAAGCCGAGACCGATAATGCCTACTTTCATGTTAAACCCCTGCTCCTGAATTCGGATGATGCATAGCCCGCCTGTGTCCGGACGCGCCTGTTGATAATCTGACCACCAACTTATTACGACAGAAAAACTAATGTCAATAACGTGCTGCGCATTTTGCGAGGGTGATTTTTGTTATAACCATGTAAATTAAGGAAAAAGTGTCGATATGTTTTTGCCATATTTATTTGTTATTGCGATTTAAGTTTTTTTATCCTATCGTTCGCTCATTATGGCTATAACCCTTAATCAGGGAAGGAAGCGCGTGCAACCACACTATCTCCTTGGCATTGATGGCGGCGGTACACAGTGTCGTGCGCGGTTAACCGACCTGCAGGGCCGTGTGCTGGCGGAAGCCACTGGCGGTCCAGCTAACGTCTGGTCAGATTACGACGCGGCGCTGACCTGCGTCGGGCAACTGATTGACCGGATATTGTCACACGCGGGATTAGCCCCGGAGGCTCTGGCGCAGACCGCGCTGGTTGCCGGATTAGCGGGGGCCAATGTCGCCTCGGTGCAGGCAAGGCTTGCCAGCTGGCAGCCTGCCTGTGCGGCGTTACAGGTGGTCAGCGATGTGGAAATCGCCTGTGCGGGCGCACATTCCGGCGCACCGGGCGCTGTCTTTATTATCGGCACCGGCAGTCAGGGAGCCGCGTGGGATGGCGAGCAGTTTACATTGCGGGGTGGCTGGGGCTTTGCCCTCTCTGATCAGGGATCGGGTGCTGAGCTGGGTCGTCGTGCACTGCGTCTGGCGCTGCTGGCCCATGAGGCGATCATTCCACAGAGCGCCTTTACACAGCAGCTGATGACGCAGTTTGACGACAGCCCGGAAACCATGCTGCTCTGGACGCGCTCAGCGACGCCTGCAGACTGGGCCCGCGTAGTGCCGCGAATTTTTGCAGCCGCCGACGCAGGCGATCGTCACGCTCAGGATCTGCTGCATCAGACTGCCACCGATATCGGCCTGATGGTGCGCCGTCTGATTGCGCTGAGCAGCGGGCGGGTGGCACTGATGGGTGGCCTGGCCACGCCGATTCAGCGCTGGCTGGACGACGATATTCAGGCCCGGCTGGTGAGGCCGCAGGGCGATGCCCTGAGCGGCGCGCTGATACTGGCGCAGCAGCTGGCGCCTGTCCGATTACCGATCTGACGCTGGCGGAGCCTCTTCCGCCAGATAACCCGAGGAACTTATGACCGCTCCCAACGTAACCGCGCGCATTCTGCGGTTGATTGTTGAAAATGCGCCGATCAGCCAGTCAGACCTGAAAGTCCGAAGCGGACTCAGCATGTCGACCGTGTCGCAGGCCACTAATCGCCTGCTGGCGCAGGAGATTGTGCAGGAGCTGGGGCTGCGTCGCGTATCAATGGGGCGGCCAAAAACCCTGCTGGGCCTCAATCCCGATCGCGCCAGCGTGATTGGCATTCAGCTCAATGCGGAACGTAATCTTATCGTTATGACCGATCTCAGCGGCAATCTGCTGGGCGAACAGCAGATGCCCACAGGCACGCTGACACCCCGCCAGCTTGGCGATGCGCTGGCGAAATTCCTGCGCGGCGTGGAGGAGAAGCGGGTGGGTGCGATTGGTCTGGCACTATCGGGTCTGGTGGATGCTGAAAATGGCTACTGCATTCGCTCTAAAGTGCTCGACTGGGACAACGTCCCGATTGCGCGTCTGCTGGAAGAACGTTTCTCACTGCCGGTATTTATCGAGAACGACGCCAACGCGATGGCAATGGCGGCGCTGGTGTTTGGTCAGCTTGGCAATGCACAGTCGGCGGTGATCGCCACCTATGGCAAAGGGCTTGGTGCGGGCATCATCCTGAATCGTCAGCTCTACCGTGGCCGTCACGGCAAAGCGGGCGAGATTGGCAATGGGCTGGTGGGGGACGGCTCGCTGCGTCTGCTGGAGGATGTCGCCTCATCGCGTGCCATTCTGCAGCGGCTTGCAGCGCAGGAACCGGTGGAAGGCCTCACGTTGCAGGCGCTGGATCAGCGTCCTGCGCCTGAGGTACTGGCGGTGCTGGAAGAAGCAGGACGTGAGCTGGGCATTTCGCTGGCGAACCTGTCAGTGGCCTACGATCCGGATGTGGTTTATCTGGCGATGGAGCCGCACATGGCGTCGCGCATTCTGCTCGACCACATCACTCAGAGCTTCCAGGCCTACCGGCTTAAACTGACGCCACAGATGACGCCGCTGCAGTTCCTGACGGAATCGAACCGGATGTGGGCGCTGGGTGCGGCGGGTTTTGCCGTCAACCGGCTGCTTGATCTGCTGGCGGCGCAGGCCGATGAAGAGCCGGTCACCTGAGTGATCTCTCAAATAAAAAAACGGGCGCTGCGGCGCCCGTTTTTGTTTCCACGCGTCCTTAGCGCAGGCGCATTCCCTGCTCATCAAACAGCAGGCAGTGCGCGGCAGAAAAGCCCAGTTCAACCTGGGTTCCGAGCTCGCGCGTCGTCGCCTCGCGCTCTTCCACGACCAGCATCTGTTCACGCCCGATATCCAGGTAGAGATAGTTGGTGTGACCCAGCATCTCGCCATAAGCCAGCTCGCCGTGAAAGCGCAATGCGTCCGGCGTCTGCGCGGCAGGCTGGAAATGTTCAGGACGAATGCCCAGCGTGACGGTTTGTCCCTCGCGGCAGTCGGCGGCGATTTTCAGCACCAGCCCCTCAATCTTCAGCTCCGGCACCCGCAGTTGCACTTCCCCCGCGCCCGTGGCGCTGATTTCCGCCCGCAGAAAGTTCATTTTTGGTGAGCCGATAAAACCGGCGACAAACAGATTATACGGGTCGTGATAAAGCGTCAGCGGTGCACCGACCTGCTCAATGCGGCCCTGACGCAGCACCACGATGCGGTCAGCCAGCGTCATTGCCTCCAGCTGATCGTGGGTGACATAAATCATGGTGTTGCCAAGCGAGGCGTGCAGCCGGGCAATCTCAATGCGCATCTGCAGGCGCAGCTCTGCATCAAGGTTAGAGAGTGGCTCATCAAACAGGAAGATGCGCGGATGACGGATAATCGCCCGGCCAATTGCCACGCGCTGCCGCTGTCCGCCAGAGAGCGCACGCGGCAGGCGGTCGAGCAGTTCGGTGAGATGCAGGCGGGCGGCCGTCTGGGCTATCGCCTCGTTAATCTCCGCTTTGGACTTTTTCATTACCTCCAGCGGATACGCCAGGTTGCCGCGCACCGTCATGTTGGGGTAGAGCGCATAAGACTGAAACACCATCGCGATGCCGCGCTCAGTGGCGGGCTGCTGTGTCATGTCCTGCTCCTCAATCAGCAACTGCCCGCTGCTGATCTCCTCCAGCCCGGCGATCATCCGCAGCAGCGTCGACTTGCCGCAGCCAGATGGCCCAACAAACACGACAAATTCGCCACTGTTTATCGTCAGATCGATGCCATGAATGACATTGACGTGTTCATACGACTTCTTCACATTCTGCAAGCGCAGGCTGGTCATCGGCTACCTCACTCAGAGTAACTGGCCCATGTAGATGGCATTGCTGCGCATGATTGGGGTAAACCCCATGCGCGCATAGAAGGCACAAACCTGCTCGTTCTGCAGGCTGACGCCAAGATGAACACCACTGACGCCAGCAGCGCGGAGCGCCGCCAGTTCATGCTCAATCATCCGGCGACCCAGCCGCCTTTCTGTGCCGCCGGCAGCAGGTTGATATGCAGATGAGCAGGCCACTGCGTCACCAGGATCTCAGCGGCCTGGTCGGGATGGCGTATTGAATCGAGCACTTTGCTGTCGAGCGGGGCACTGGCGATGCGATCGCGATATTTCTCCTGCAACTGCGGCCACCATTCGGCCTGAAGCTGCGCTTCAAACGCGCGGGTATCCGGCGCGGCGACCACGTAACCCTGCACCTCACCGTCCTGCTCCAGTACAAAAGCAAAGTCCGGCGCAAAATGCGCATAGGGCACGGCAAAACGCTGGCCGGGATAGTCAGGATCGGAGTAGAGCGCGCGGGCATCGCCGCCCGCATCGGCTGTTTCCAGGCAGATGCGGTAGCGCGCCGGGTAGTCCGCCGGTGTGGCCGGACGAATGACACCTTGATTCGCCATGGTGAGTTCTCGTGAGTGAGGGAACCGGTCAGGGATTGAACAGCTCCGCAGGTAAAAGTTACGTTAATGAAAGTGGACTTAGTTTTCAAGATAGAATAATTACCTTATCGCACTAACGCAGGCGGTTCGGCAATGTTTACCGGCATCGGGATGCACAACTGTGATCGCCAACACGCCCGGAACAGGGCGGCTGGCGGCAGATTCACGGCCGGTCAAAAGAGAAAAGTGTGAGCGTGATAGGATTTTCATATGTTTTATCAGGACGTTATTTTGCGATTATTCCTCTGGCATCTCCTGCTGCAGAAAAAGTGGCTGGCGACGTGCCGCCACGGTTAATGGTGTAAATGCCAGCGCGGCGTGCTGATTTTCACGCCATGTCACTGTTTATTTGCGCGTGCTCACAGCCTGACAATTCGGTCGGCAGGCTGTTTGACTTTATTTTTCTATTAAAGTAAGTATGAGTGAGTGCGTTTGTGTGCGGCTGCAGCCTGCAGGATGTCAGGCGGTGAGATGAAAGGATGCCGACCCTGGTCTGAAGAAGGTGAGCATAATGTCTGTTTCTTCCTTCGTTCGTTCCGAATTCGCAATGTGGGTCGGCTGCTGGTAGCGGGCCTGCTGGCGGGCAGCGTCTCTCATGCCGCCCACGCTGCTGTCACTCTGAATGAGTGGGATATCTACAACTACCCTGAGCAGACCGCTGCGGTGGATGAAGGGATTAAAGAGTTCTCACAGCAGAATCCCGGCATCGTGATTAACCGCTCGGTTCACTCTTTTGAAGATACCCGTATTCCGCTGAAGCTGGCACTGACTGCCGGTGATGGCCCGCAGATCGCCCAGGTCAACCAGGGCGGCGGCGATATGGGTTCGCTGGTTAAAGATAAGCTGTTGCTGCCGCTCGATAGCTATGCCGCCAGCGACGGCTGGACTACCCGCTTCCCGGACTCGATTCTGAAACGTAACCGCTGGTCAGACAGCGGCGAGTTTGGTAGCGGCAAGCTGTATGGCATCGCCAGCCTGGGCGAAATGGTCGGGCTCTATTACAACAAAGCGGTGCTGGACAAAGCGGGCATTGCGGTGCCGAAAACGCTGGCTGAGCTGGAGAGTGCCATGGCGAAGCTGAAACAGCAGGGCACCGCGCCGATGATGCTCGGCCTGCTGGATGGCAACATGGGCCAGCAACTGCTTAGCACGCTATGGCAGGCGCAGATTGAAAGCCATGACCGCAAGACGCTGGATAATCTGATTTACGATGTGGGCGGCACCTTCAAAGACAGCAAGCTGGTCAATGCCGCCACGATGATGAAGAGCTGGACCGACAAAGGCTACTTCTTCCCTGGCTTCCAGGGCATTGGTCACGACGATGCGGCGACGCTGTTCCAGAACGGTCAGGCTGCGTTCCTGGTCAGCGGCACCTGGTATCTCGGCCAGTGTAAAGACAACAAAGATATTCACTTCGCCGCGATGCCTGCCGGTGAAGGCGTGAAACAGCCGCTGATGGTGGGCGGGACCGATCTGGCGTTCTCAATTACCAGCACCGCCAAAGGCAAAGATCAGCAGGAGGGTGCAGCGAAGTTCATCAACTATATGGTCTCTGATGCCATGGCGAACCGCTGGCTGAAAGTGGGCTTCCTGCCGGCCAGCACGAACAAAGCGGCCAAAATGCCAGCGGATAATCCGCTGCTGGCGGAAGCGTATCAGGTCTGGCTGACGCTCAACGACTACGACGGTTTAGGCCACTACGTGGACTGGGCAACACCGACCATGAACGCCGAGCTGAATCAGAACGTCCAGCTGCTGCTGGCGGGTCGTCAGACCCCCGATCAGATGGTGGTGAATTTTGATAACAACTATCAGCGTTACCTGAAAACCCTGAAGCATTAAGCCGGAGGCCCGGCGAACAGCCGGGCCTGAGCATCGTTCTGAACCACGAGTAGGGTTATGTTGAATTTAAGCAGCTGGCGTAATTTCCTCTATGTTCTGCCTGCGGTGCTGGTCTATGCGGTGTTTCTGCTGTTCCCGCTGCTGGCCTCGCTGGGCATCAGTTTTACCGAATGGGACGGCACCTCACTGCCGGTGTTTAGTGGCATCAGCAACTACATGCGGATGTTCAGCGATCCGGTGTTCTGGATTGCGCTGGGCAATAACGCCATCCTGATGCTGTTCTATACCCTGTTGCCGATTGGCGTCGGCCTGCTGCTCTGCAGCTTTCTGTATGACACGCGCAACAATAACGAACGTAGCGTGCTGCGCATTCTCTTCTTCCTGCCCTATATCATGCCAATGGCGGTGCTGGGTGTAGTATGGCGCTGGCTCTATAACCCGGCGTTTGGCCCCATCGACCAGATATTACGCGCGATCGGATTGCCCCAGCTGGCGCTCTCCTGGCTGGGTGATTTTACCTGGGCGCTGCCCGCTGTCGGTCTGGTCGCGACCTGGTACTTCTTCGGCTTCTGTCTGGTGCTGTTTATGGCAGGCCTGCAGCGTATGGATCCCTCACTGCTGGAAGCCGCCG
>Ga0105251_10003802_pt1 | contig 10767 bp, 8 predicted proteins | sample KBSS64metaG_FD_80424 | JGI IMG/M metagenome (GOLD analysis project Ga0105251, IMG submission 80424) | Switchgrass rhizosphere microbial communities from Kellogg Biological Station, Michigan, USA - KBS S6-4 metaG | ecosystem: Host-associated > Plants > Roots > Rhizosphere > Soil | place...
CAATGGCCTGGCGCTGTGCGCCTGCCTGATCATCGCGCTGGAGCGCTGGCACCAGGGTGCCCGCTATGGGCGGCTGCTGGTGATGAGCTGCGCCCTGCTGGCCCTGGCCGGGCTGATCGCGCTGCCGATCCTGGCCGGCTACGCCAATCCACCGGTGTGGATGGGCCGCGGCCTGATCGCCAGCTGCATGCTCAGCGGCATCCTGCTGACCCTGGCCCTGGAGGAGCGGCGTCGCTATCTGCGCGAGGAACATTTCACCCGCACCCGCGACAGAGCCACGGACCATGCGGAGCTCAAGGGCAAGGCCGAATTTCTCTCGCGCATCAGTCACGAGATCCGCACGCCCATGAACGGCGTGCTGGGCATGACCGAATTGCTGCAGGGCACGGCGCTGTCGGCCAAGCAGCGCGACTATGTGCAGACCATCCACAGCGCCGGCGCCGAGCTGCTCAACCTGATCAACGAGATCATCGACATCACCCGCCTGGAAAGCGGCCAGATCGAACTCGAGGAGGTCACCTTCGACCTCAATGCCCTGCTCGACGACTGCCTGGACATCTTCCGGCCGCGTGCCGAGGAGCACCGGGTCGAACTGCTCAGCTTCATCCAGCCCCAGGTGCCGCGCCGTTTCATCGGCGACCCGACCCGCTTGCGCCAGATCCTGCTCAACCTGCTGGAAAACGCCTTCCAGCGCACCGAGGAAGGCGAGATCCTGCTGGTGATCTCCCTGGAAGAGGCCACCGGCCAACCACCACGCCTGCGCATCTCGGTGCAGGACAGCGGCACCCCGCTGGACGCGGCGCTCAGTCGCCAGCTGCTGTCCACCCACCTCGACCGCCGCGACTTCCTCGCCAGCGACACCGACAGCCTGGATTTCGGCCTGATCATCGCCCGCCAGCTGGTGCTGCTGATGCAGGGCGACTTCGGCATCCAGAACAACGCCGAGGGCGGTTCCAGCTTCTGGATCAGCCTGCCCATCCCGGCTCAGGCGCTGGTCCTGTCGCGCGGCGACAGCGACTATCCGCTGCAGGACGTGCGGGTGCTGGTGGTCGACGACAACGAACTCTGCCGCAAGGTCCTGCAGCAGCAGTGCAGCGCCTGGGGCATGCAGGCGGTGACCGCCGCCTCCGGGCGCGAGGCCCTGGCCCTGCTGCGTACCCAGTCGCACCTGCGGGAATACTTCGATGTGGTGCTGCTCGATCAGCAGATGCCGGGCATGACCGGCATGCAGCTCGCCGCGCGCATCAACGAAGACGAGAATCTCAACCACGACCTGCTGCTGATCATGCTCACCGGGCTGAGCAACGCGCCGAGCAAGGTCATTGCCCGCAACGCCGGCATCAAGCGGGTGCTGGCCAAGCCGGTGGCCGGCTATACCCTCAGAGCCACCCTGGCCGACGAACTGTCGCGCCGCGGCCAGCGGGTCAGCGAGCCCGAGCCCCAGGAACAGCCCAGCGGCATCCCCAGCGACTTCCGCGTGCTGGTGGCCGAGGACAACAGCATCTCGGTCAAGGTGATCCGCGGCATGCTGAAGAAGCTCGGCGTCGAACCCGATACCGTGAGCAACGGCCTGGAGGCCTTCGAAAAGCTCCAGCAGAACACCTACGACCTCATCCTGATGGATTGCGAGATGCCCCTGCTGGACGGCTTCGGCGCCACCCGCCGGCTACGTGCCTGGGAGCAGCAGAATCATCGCTCGCGCACCCCGGTGGTGGCCCTGACCGCGCATATCCTCGCCGAGCACAAGGATCGCGCCCAGGAGGCCGGCATGGACGGCCACATGGGCAAGCCGATCGAACTCTCGCAACTGCGTGAATTGCTGCTCTACTGGGCCGAGCGGCGGCGCCTGGACGTGACCCGCGCCGGCCTCAAGGCGACTCCTTGAACCTGTCCTCGACATAGGTGATCCGGGTCTTGCCATGGGGCACCGGATTGCCTTCCTCGTCGAGATTGACGAAGACGATCTTGTCGATGGTGAGGATGCTCTTGCGGGTGATCTTGTTGCGCACCTCGCATCTCAGGGTGATGGAGGTACGCCCGAACTCGGTGGCGGTGATGCCCAGCTCGATGATGTCGCCCTGACGCGAGGCGCTGATGAAGTTGATCTCCGAGATGTACTTGGTCACCACCTTGGGATTTTCCAGCTGCACGATGGCGTAGATCGCCGCCTCCTCGTCGATCCATTTCAGCAGACTGCCGCCGAACAGGGTGCCATTGGCGTTGAGGTCTTCGGGTTTCACCCACTTGCGGGTATGGAAGTTCATCAGGGCTCCTTGAATTTCCAGGGGGGTTGGGGCATCAGATCAGGGTGCGCGCGGTAGATTCCGGTCGACATGAGGCAGAGCGCCACCCTTTGGGTTTATCGCGATCCTCGTTATACTGCCCGCGCATCGCGGCCACCAGGCCGCCCCGCCTTCCGTTCGAGGGGCGCTGCAGCACGCTGCGTTATCCCATCCTAGCCGACCCGCCGCTGGCGCGGGCATCACGGCCGGCATGACGTCAGACGTTGTCAGGCTCGAACGGAGCGTTATCAGAACGCATCAACGGCGCCCATTCGCACCTAACGAATGGAGACTCTTCAATGAGCGCTGTCCTCACGCCTGCCGCTTTCAACGATTTCAAGGTCGCCGACATCTCCCTGGCCGACTGGGGTCGTCGCGAAGTCATCATCGCCGAATCGGAAATGCCCGCCCTCATGGCGCTGCGTGGCAAGTACGCCGGTGAGCAACCCCTGGCCGGTGCCAAGATCCTCGGCTGCATCCACATGACCATCCAGACCGCCGTGCTCATCGAGACCCTGGTGGCCCTGGGCGCCGAAGTGCGCTGGTCCAGCTGCAACATCTTCTCCACCCAGGACCAGGCCGCCGCCGCCATCGCCGCCGCCGGTATCCCGGTGTTCGCCTGGAAGGGCGAGACCGAAGCCGAATACGAGTGGTGCATCGAGCAGACCATCCTCAAGGACGGCCAGCCCTGGGACGCCAACATGGTGCTGGACGACGGCGGTGACCTGACCCAGATCCTGCACGACAAGTATCCGCAGGTGCTGGAGCGCGTCCACGGCATTACCGAAGAGACCACCACTGGCGTACACCGCCTGCTGGACATGCTCAAGGACGGCACCCTCAAGGTCCCGGCGATCAACGTCAACGACTCGGTCACCAAGAGCAAGAACGACAACAAGTACGGTTGCCGCCACAGCCTCAACGACGCCATCAAGCGCGCCACCGACCACCTGCTGTCCGGCAAGCAGGCGCTGGTGATCGGCTACGGCGACGTGGGCAAGGGCTCGGCCGCCTCGCTGCGTCAGGAAGGCATGATCGTCAAGGTCTCGGAAGTCGACCCGATCTGCGCCATGCAGGCCTGCATGGACGGCTACGAGCTGGTCTCGCCCTATGTCGATGGCCTGAACGACGGCACCGAAGCCTCGGTGGATCGCGCCCTGCTGGGCAAGATCGACCTGATCGTCACCACCACTGGCAACGTCAACGTCTGTGACGCCAACATGCTCAAGGCGCTGAAGAAGCGCGCCCTGGTGTGCAACATCGGTCACTTCGACAACGAGATCGACACCGCCTTCATGCGCCAGCACTGGGGCTGGGAAGAGGTGAAGCCGCAGGTGCACAAGATCCACCGCACCGGTCTGACCGTCGACTCGGCCAACGACGACTACCTGATCCTGCTGGCCGAAGGCCGCCTGGTGAACCTGGGCAACGCCACCGGCCACCCCAGCCGCATCATGGACGGCTCCTTCGCCAACCAGGTGCTGGCGCAGATTCACCTGTTCCAGGAGAAGTTCGCCGACCTGCCGGTCGCGGAGAAGACCGCCAACGTCACCGTCATGGTCCTGCCCAAGAAGCTCGACGAAGAAGTGGCGCTGGAAATGGTGAAGGGCTTCGGTGGCGTGGTGACCCGTCTGACCGAAGCTCAGGCCAAGTACATCGGCGTGACCCAGGAAGGCCCCTTCAAGCCCGACAGCTACCGCTACTGATGGCCAGGCCACCCGCTCCCCGGAGCGAGTGGCCGCCCACGAGAGAGACGACGTGAAACCCAGTCTGAGTTTCGAATTCTTTCCCTGCAAGACCGAAGCGGGCCACGAGAAGCTGATCGCCACGGCGCGGCAACTGGCAAGTCATGGGCCGGAGTTCTTTTCCTGCACCTATGGCGCCGGCGGTTCGACCCGCGACGGTACCTATCGCACCGTGCGCCAGCTCAACGACGAGGTCGGGGTGCCGACCGCACCGCACCTGTCGTGCGTCGGTGACAGCAAGGCCAAGCTGCGCGAGTTGCTGCAGCAGTACCGGGAAGCCGGCATCAACCGTATCGTCGCCCTGCGCGGCGACCTGCCGTCCGGCATGGGCCTGTCCGGCGGTGGCGAATTGCGCCACGCCAGCGATCTGGTCGCCTTCATTCGCGAGGAAACCGGTGATCACTTCCATATCGAAGTCGCCGCCTATCCGGAAACCCATCCGCAGGCGCGCAGCTTTACGGACGACGTGCGCAATTTCGTGTACAAGATGCAGGCCGGTGCTGACCGCGCGGTCACCCAGTACTTCTTCAACGCCGATTGCTACTTCCATTTTGTGGAACGTGTCCGCAAACTGGGAGTCGAAGCCCCAGTGATCCCTGGCATCATGCCGATCACCAACTACAGCAAGTTGGCGCGCTTCTCCGATGCCTGTGGCGCTGAACTGCCACGCTGGCTGCGGAAGCAACTGGAAGCCTACGGTGACGACACCCAGAGCATCCAGGCCTTTGGCGAAGAAGTCATGACCGACCTCTGCGAGCGACTGCTCGAAGGTGGGGCACCCGGTGTGCACTTCTATACCCTGAACCAAGCGGAGCCGTGTATCGCCATCTGGCGAAACCTCGGTTTTTGAAGTCGGCCAGGCGAACTGGCGGCGACTTTACCCAATCGTGATTACCGCTATCGGTCATCGTCCGACTCGTCATCCAGCGCAGGATGACGAGGGTGGGCGAGACGTCCCAAGCCTTTCGGACGTCAACCGGCAGCGCAACCGCGCCCCCACGTCGGCGGGACGCCGACAGAGACAGGAACCCCGCATGTCCTTCATTTCCCTCGGTCTCTCCGAGGCCCTTGCCCGCGCTGTGGAAGACGCTGGCTACACGAATCCCACGCCTGTTCAGCAACGCGCCATTCCGGCCGTCCTGCAGGGTCGCGATCTGATGGTGGCTGCCCAGACCGGCACCGGCAAGACCGGTGGCTTCGCGCTGCCGGTACTCGAGCGCCTGTTTCCCAACGGTCATCCCGATGGTCACCACTATGTGGCCAAGCAGCCCCGCGTGCTGGTGCTGACGCCGACCCGTGAACTGGCGGCCCAGGTCCACGACAGCTTCAAGGTGTACGCCCGCGACCTGCCCATGCGCAGCGCCTGCGTCTTCGGTGGCGTCGGCCTCAAGCCGCAGGTCACCGCCCTGGCCAAGGGTGTCGACGTGCTCGTCGCCTGCCCGGGTCGCCTGCTGGACCTCGCCGGTCAGCAGAGCGTCGATCTGTCCGCCATCGAGGTCCTGGTGCTGGACGAAGCCGACCGCATGCTCGACATGGGCTTCATCCACGATGTGAAGAAGGTCCTGGCCCGTCTGCCGGCCCGCCGCCAGAACCTGCTGTTCTCGGCCACCTTCTCCAAGGACATCACCGACCTCGCCGGCAAGCTGCTGCAGGATCCCGAGCGGATCGAGGTCACCCCGCCGAACACCACCGTCGAGCGCATCGAGCAGCGGCTGTTCCGCATCCCCGCCAACCAGAAGCGCGCCCTGCTCGCCCACCTGATCACCCTGGGTGCCTGGGAACAGGTGCTGGTGTTCACCCGGACCAAGCACGGTGCCAACCGCCTGGCCGAGTACCTGAACAAGCATGGCCTGCCATCGGCGCCGATCCATGGCAACAAGAGCCAGAACGCCCGCACCAAGGCCCTGGCCGACTTCAAGAGCAACGAGGTTCGTGTCCTCGTCGCCACCGACATCGCCGCTCGCGGCCTGGACATCGATCAGTTGCCCCACGTGGTCAACTTCGAGCTGCCCAATGTCGAGGAAGACTATGTCCACCGTATCGGCCGCACCGGTCGGGCCGGTCGCAGCGGCGAAGCCATTTCGCTGGTCTCCCCGGACGAAGAGAAGCTGCTCAAGGCCATCGAGCGCCTGACCAAGCAGAGCATCCAGGACGGCGACATGCAGGGCTTCGACCCGCAGTCCGTGCCGCCCGAGCAGCCGGAAGTCCGGGCACCCCGCGAACCGCGTGGCAAGCCGCAGCAGAATCGCCAGAAGAAGGCCGACAAGCCGGCGCGCAGCGAAGGCAGAGGCCAGGGTCAGGGTCAAGCCCAGAACCCGGGCAAGGCCGCCGGTGGCGAGCAGTCCGGCGCTCAGCCCCAGGGCGAGCGCAAGGGGCGTTCCCGCAATCGTCGCGACCGCCGCGATCGCGATGACGCCGGCCAGGACAAGGCCGCCGTGCAACCCGGCCAGGCCGTTGCCCAGCAGCCGCGCAATCGTGATCCGGAAGAATTTCTGGATGACGCCTACGACAACTTCGGCAACAGCGTCGACTACGTGAGTCCCTACCAGGGCAAGGGCCGCAAGGGTCCGCGCAGTGGCAACGGCGGCAGCGCGCCGCGCGCCGCCACGACCGGCGGCCAGGGCCAGCCCCGTCAGGGTCAAGGCCAGGGCCAGGGCGCTGCCCGCGGTCCGCGCAGCCAGCAACAGCAGCAGCCCGGCAAGCGGCGTGGTCAGAACGGTCAGCCCCGTGCCGCCCGGCCCTATGAAGCCGCGCCCAGCGAGCCGCGCGCCTATGCCACGGAAGAGCGGGCGTCGAACAAGCCGCAGCCGAAGATCGTGCACAAGCCGTCGCGTGCCGATCGCCTGCCGACCCTGGAGCAGTTGGAAGAGATGCCAAGCCGGCCGCGCAGCGAGAAGCCCGCGCTGCTGACCCGCAACCGCGACGCCTGATGGCCGACGGGCCGCTCAGGCGGCCCGTTCACCAGGCAAAAAGAAACCCCGCCATGGCGGGGTTTCTTTTTTATGCGGCCATTTAGGCGTGGGCGGCGCGCAGGGCGTCGATGTAGGGCTCGGCCTGGCGATGACTACGGATCAGCTCGATGAAGTCTTCACCCTGGTCGTTACGGGCATCCAGGTCGTAGCCGGCCTCGACGAAGAAGCCGACGAAGCGCTCGAAGTCATCCGGGCGCAGGCCGCGATAGGCCTTGACCAGCTTGTGCAGAGACGCGGGGGTATCGTCCGCCGGCTCGACCGCGAGAAACAGCTTGATCTGCTCGTCGCTGATCTCTTCACCGATGACCTGCTTTTTATCCTTGCGCATCCTTTGGCTACCTGTGCTGGGGGATTCTTTGGAGAAAAGGAAGACCGATTCTAACCCCGCCCCTCGCCTGCCCGCCAGTGACAAACCTCGGCGATACCGCGACCCTGGTCGAAAGTTCAATCGAATTGAGCGCGCATCCAGCTGCGATAGTGCTCGGCGTCGGGCGCGCCCTCCAGCGGGGCCCAGGCCGGTCGTTCACCCTCGCCCAGCGGCACGAAGGGCCCGGCCTTGCATTCGAAGAACAGGCAGTCGCCCTCCAGGGCAACCAGCGCATGGTAGTGCCCGGGGGCGAGATCGACGCCCGGGCAACCGGCGCGCTGGGACAGCTCGCGGCGCAGCAGCACCTGTCCGTCTTCGCCGAAGGTCAGCAACCCGAGCCGGCCCTGCAGCACCAGCAGGCTCTCGGCCTTGTGCGGATCCAGGTGGCGATGGGGCGGTATGTAGCTGTCCTCGCACATCCCCACCACCAGGCGATGGCAGGGCTCGTCCATGAGATGCAGGTTGTGATGGGCGCGCCGTCGCGGGCTGGCCGCCGCCTGCCGGAGCAGGTCGGCGAACAGCGCCTGATCGAACAGCCGCGTGGTCACAGCCCCTTCACGGCATAGATGCCGGGCGCGTTGCGCCAGTAGCCCTTGTAGTCCATGCCGTAGCCGAAGATGTAGCGATCGATGCAGGGCAGGCCGACGTAGGTGGCTTCCAGGCCCTTGACCTTGCGGTCGTGGGTCTTGTCGATCAGCACCGCGGTGTGGACTTCGCGGGCGCCGGCATGGCGGCAGAAGTCGATGATGGCCTTGAGGGTGTGGCCCTCGTCGAAGATGTCGTCGACGATCAGCACATCGCGATCAATGAAGGACACCTCGGGCTTGGCCTTCCAGAACAGCTCGCCGCCGGTGGTCTCGTTGCGATAGCGGGTGGCGTGCAGGTAGGACATTTCCAGCGGGAAATGCAGCCGGGTGGCCAGCTTGCCGGTCAGGATCAGACCGCCGTTCATCACGCAGAAGACCACCGGATTGCGCTCGGCGAGATCGGCGGTGATGGACGCGGCGATCCGGTCGATGGCCGCTTCGACCTGGGCTTCGTCATACAGGCAATCGGCTTCCTGCATGATCTGGCGGATGTGGGCGAGATCGGCGGACATGGGGCTTCTCCGGGGGACGGGGCGCCTGCCTGATGGTTGGCGCGGATAAAAGGCGGCAAAGGTACAGACACCGCGAACCGATCTCAAGCGCCGCCAGGCGGCTACTATTGTCGCAGGGTACTGCCCACCTCGGGTCGGATGCTTTAATGTACCGCGGTTTTTTTGTGTGCCTGCCCTCCCCGCGGCAGGCCTTCGGGCCGCCGGTCGTACCGAAAACGTCCTCGATCCGCTGCCCTACCGTCTCTGGAGAATCCCATGCCCGTTCACGAAATTCGCCACCCGCTCATCCGTCACAAGCTCGGCCTGATGCGGCGCGCCGACATCAGCACCAAGAACTTTCGCGAACTGGCCCAGGAAGTCGGCGCCCTGCTGACCTACGAGGCGACCAAGGACCTGCCGGTGGAAGAGGTGGACATCGAAGGCTGGTGCGGCACCGTCAAGGTGGAAAAGATTTCCGGCAAGAAGGTCACCGTGGTGCCCATCCTGCGCGCCGGCATCGGCATGCTCGACGGCGTGCTCAGCCTGATCCCCAGCGCCCGGGTCAGCGTGGTGGGCCTCGCCCGCAACGAATCCACCCTGCAGGCCCACACCTACCTGGAAAAGCTGGTGGGTGAACTGGACCAGCGGATGGCCATGATCATCGACCCCATGCTGGCCACCGGTGGCTCCATGATCGCCACCATCGACCTGCTGAAGAAGGCCGGGGCCAAGGAAATCCGTGCCCTGGTGCTGGTGGCGGCGCCCGAGGGCATCGCCGCGGTCGAGGAAGCCCATCCGGACGTGCGCCTCTACACCGCCTCCATCGACGAACGGCTCAACGAGCACGGCTACATCCTGCCGGGGCTGGGCGATGCCGGTGACAAGATCTTCGGCACCAAGCAGAAGGACGCCTGAGCGTGACCGCGCGGGAACCGCTCTGGCGGGAGATCCTGGTCGGCGCCCAGATGCTCTTCGTGGCCTTTGGCGCCCTGGTGCTGATGCCGCTGATCACCGGCATGGACCCCAATGTAGCCCTCTTCACCGCAGGCTTCGGCACCCTGCTGTTCCATCTCGTCACCGGCCGCCAGGTGCCGGTGTTCCTGGCGTCGAGCTTCGCCTTCATCGCCCCGATCATCGCCGCCAAGGCTGAATTCGGTCTGCCGGCGGTACTGGGCGGGGTCGTGGCGGCCGGCTTCGTCTACACCTTCCTGGGGCTGGCGGTGAAGGTGCGCGGCGTGGGCTTCATCGACCGCCTGCTGCCGCCGGTGGTGATCGCCCCGGTGATCATCTCCATCGGCCTGGGGCTGTCGCCGGTGGCGGCCAACATGGCCATGGGCAAGGCCGGGGACGGCAGCGCCCAGCTGGTGCCCTATGCCACGGCGATGATGATCTCCATGCCGGCACTGGTCACCACCCTGCTGGTGGCCATCTACGGCAAGGGCATGTTCCGCCTGGTGCCCATCCTCGCCGGGGTCTTCGTCGGCTACACGCTGGCCTTCGTCTTCGGCATCGTCCATACCGAGGGCATGGCCGCCGCCCCCTGGCTGGCGATCCCGGCCTTCGTCGCGCCGGAATTCCACTGGGGCGCCATCCTGTTCATGGTGCCGGTGGCCCTGGCGCCGGCCATCGAGCACGTCGGCGGGGTGATCGCGGTGGGCGGCGTGACCGGCCAGAACTACCTCAAGCAGCCCGGGCTGCACCGCACCCTGCTGGGTGACGGCCTGGCCACCTCTTCCGCCGGGCTGTTCGGCGGGCCGCCGAACACCACCTATGCCGAGGTGACCGGCGCGGTGATGCTGACCAAGAACCACAATCCGCGAGTCATGCTGTGGGCCGCCGGCTTCGCCATGGTGCTGGCCTTCGTCGGCAAGTTCGGCGCGGCGCTGCAGACCATCCCGGTGCCGGTCATGGGCGGCATTCTCTGCCTGCTGTTCGGCTCCATCGCGGTGGTGGGGCTGAACATCCTGATCCGCCACCAGGTGGATCTGTCCGAGGCACGCAACCTGGTGATCGTCTCGGTGACCCTGGTGTTCGGCATCGGTGGCATCGTCTTCGGCAACGGCGAGATCGGCCTCAAGGGCATCTCTCTCTGCGGCCTGATCGCCATCGGCCTCAACCTGGTCCTGCCCGGGCACAACGCCTGGAAGAAGGACGCCGAACCGCCAGAGCGCCCGCTGCTCTGACGGCCAGCCCAGGATGCCGTTACGCCGGCATCCTGGGTTGTTCGATCGGCTGCGGCGGCAGCTCCGCCACTTCCTCGCACAACTCCACCAGCGCCCGGGCCCAGGCCGGGTCGTCGTTGACGCAGGGAATCAGCACCAGC
>Ga0105251_10003804_pt1 | contig 10765 bp, 7 predicted proteins | sample KBSS64metaG_FD_80424 | JGI IMG/M metagenome (GOLD analysis project Ga0105251, IMG submission 80424) | Switchgrass rhizosphere microbial communities from Kellogg Biological Station, Michigan, USA - KBS S6-4 metaG | ecosystem: Host-associated > Plants > Roots > Rhizosphere > Soil | place...
GACGCTGTCGCGAATTCCGCCGATCAGTTCGCGCAGGGTGGTGCCCATGCGCTGGATGCCCTGCTGCAGCACGCCGATTTCATCCTGGCGCGTGACGACCATGTCGTGGGTCAGGTCGCCGGAGGCAATGCGCTCGACCACTACCAGGGTATCGCGCAACGGCCGGGTGATCTGACGGGTAATCAGCACGGCGGCAAGGACGCCCAACAACAGCGCCAGAATGGTGCAGCTCAGTTGCAGGGTACGGGCCTTGGCGCTTTCTTCATCGCGACGGGTGATTTGCAGGTTGGACAGGTCGTCGCAGATCTTCACGATCAGTTGCCCCTGATCGGTCATTTCCTTACGCGCCTGGACAATATTGGCGTAGGCCGCCTTGAAGTTTTGCACTGCGGTGCGGTAGTTGGTCAGGGCGCTTTCCAACTGTTTGAGGCGTTCGCCCTGGCTATCGCCAAAAGCGCTGTTCAGTGGCTGCAAGCCCGCAATGGCACTGTCCAACTGTTTGGTCACCAGTTGCTCGGTATCGGCGTTGACGTTGGCGGTGTAGCCGCGCACTTCGTAGCGGACCATCATCAGATCTTCACGGGCCTTGGTGATAGCCTGGTTCAGCTCGAAGCGACGGGCGTCATCAGGCGGCATCTTGGCGACATCGTCGTTGATCTGGGCGATCAGCGCGGCACCCTTGACGGCTTGCACACCCATTTCGGCGCGCATGGCGTTGCCTTCTATATAGCCTTTGCGCATGGCACTCAGGGACTTGTCGTAGTCGGTGATCACGCCGCCGAGCTGTTGCAGCAACTTGACGTTTTCCGGGCTCTTGAAGATCGACAGCACTTTCTCTTGCTGTTTACGCAGGTCAGCGCTGGCGCTTTGCACCGACTGTGCAATGGTTTCGTCGCCGTTGGCCAGCATGTATTGCAGGCGTACGACGCGCAGTTTGGTCAGCTGGCTGTTGAGGTCGGCGATATCACCCATCCAGTTGCTGCGGTTGATCATGCTGTCCAGGCTGGTCCAGCCGGCCAGTGCAAGCAGGGCAGTGAAAACCAGCACCAGGCCAAAGCCCAGGGCAAGTTTCAAGTTGACGCTGATATTGGCAAACCAGCTATTCATATGTCTCTCCAGTGTCTATTTCTTGGGCATCAGGCAGCTGGAAAATTGTTGTTATTCGGCCAGCGTAAAAGGTCGGTCAAACACTATCGGCCGAGTTTTGCGGAGCTGAAACGAATTTCCTCCTGCGCTTTAGAGCCTATCCGATGATGGCACTAAGGCCAGTTTTCCAAAGAATAAAGTCAATGTGGCATGCGGTCGCTGCTCCATTACTCCATTTGGATGCTATGACTTCGCCTGCTTACGGGCGTTAAGCATCTGATTGGATGCAATATTTTGATTTTTGGTGATTAGTTGGCCCTGCAATTCCCCTACACTGGGGTAAAAGTCAAAGAGCCATGAATATGCCACTGCGTACGTTGTCCCAGGCCAAAGCCTGGCTGGATGAGCAAGGAAAGTCTGTACAGGAATTTGCCCGTGAGCATGGTTTGTGTCCGGCCACGACCTACCAGGTGCTATCCGGCCATAAAAAAGGCATACGCGGTAAAGCCCATACGGCAGCGGTTTGCCTGGGTATCAAGGCCGGCAGCCGCGATGATGGCGGAACCGGCGGTCACTGATCGCGGGCTGATGACGACGACCTGATCTCTTTTCCTCTACGGCCACACGGCGGTGCAAGCTGTGGGGTAAAGTGTGGGACATATCTGATGGCCTTCCAAATTAACCCATAAAATACGGGGTAAAACTGCATATGTACGCGGAGGGATCCACCTCGTACATTACGCTGTAAACTATGCGCCTTGTGGGTGCCTCGGCCCTATCGAGCCTTTTATGAGCAAATTGACCCAGACCTTTGTCAGAACCGTGCAAACCCCGGGCAGCTACCACGATGAACGTGGTTTGTTGCTGCGTGTCGGGGCCAGCGGTAGCAAGCGCTGGATTTTTCGCTATCAGCGTGCCGGCCGGCGCCATGACCTGGGGTTGGGCAGCTTTCCGACGGTATCCCTGAAGGCAGCGCGCCTGGCCCTCGACACGTTGCGCCTGCAACTGGCCCAGGGACATGACCCCTTGGCTGGGCCGAAACCCGAAGCTGCGCAGGTGCGCGTGACCTTTCGCGAGGAGGCCGAGCGTTATATCAGCACCCACCGGCCAAGCTGGAAGAATGCTCGCCACGTCCAGCAATGGCAGCATTCGCTGCGCGATCATGTCTATCCGTTGCTGGGTGAGCAGTCGGTAGCGCTGATCGGCACTGATCAGGTCCTGCAGGTATTGGTGCCGATCTGGCAGCAGATCCCGGAAACTGCGTCTCGACTACGCAACCGCATCGAGCTGGTGCTCGATGCCGCCAAGGCGCGCAAGCTGCGCGACGGGGAAAACCCGGCACGCTGGCGTGGCCATCTGGACAAACTGCTGCCCCGGCAAAAGCGTGTCCAGGTGCACTTTGCAGCGATGCCGGCAGCCGAGGTTGGCACTTTTATGCGCCAGCTCGATAGTCTGGACAGTACGGCGGCGCGAGCCTGCGAATTACTCGTTCTCACCGCCTGCCGCAGTGCCGAGATCTGCGGCGCGCTTTGGGATGAGTTCGACCTGGCCAACGGCATCTGGACCATCGGCGCGCAACGCATGAAGGCGGCCAGGCCACATCGCGTGCCCTTGTGCACCAGTGCACTGCAGGTCCTGGCCCAGCAGGCTGGCAAGCATCCGCGCTATGTATTCCCCAATGCCCGGCAGTCGGCCGCTCTGCCCGGCAATGCGCTGCGCCGGACCATGGACGAGCTTGGCGCCAGCACATACGTCCCCCACGGTTTTCGCTCGACCTTCCGTACCTGGGCCGCAGAACATACGCAATTCCCCCGTGAAGTCTGTGAGATGGCCCTGGCGCACAGCCTTGATGACAAGGTCCAGGCCGCCTATAACCGCAGTGATCTGCTGGATAAGCGCCGTCTGCTGATGCAGGAATGGGCCGCGTTTATCCAGCAAGGCGCCGACGTTCCTGTCAGTCTTCAGGCCCGGGCAGGTTAAGCCCGAGTTGGGCACTGTTGACCTTCTTCTTATTTATGACTGGTATGCGCGGCGATGACTGCGAGTAGGTCGACTCGACGCTGCTGGGCTTGCTCATCGGCTCGATCGCCGGTTGCTGGCCAACTAGGTCATCGGGGTTGAGGTACAGGTTCATGCGGGGAATGACCTCGATCCGCGCCTTCTTGTCGGGCCGCTCGGCCTGCCTGGCATGGCGGTCGAAATCGCGCAGATCATGCACGACGGTAGGCTCGTCACCGGCCAGCACGAACATCGGCAGGTTGCTGTGGATCATGGCGTCGTAGCGCGAGCTGCCGGAGAAATACACCATGGCCCGTGGGTGCGGAGCGACCTTCTTGTACTTGATCAGCGTGGCCTGGTCGGACAGATTGACGATGCGCCGCAGCTCGGCACCGGCCTGGGTTTGCTCCAATGCGACGCCCTCCTTCGTGGACTGCAGCTCGGCGGCCTTGCCCAGGTACTCGCGCACCTTGCCCACGGCAATCCGTTCGCCGCCGGTGGTGTGGCCGGCCCAGGTAAACACCAGCAGGCGCGGACAGACATCGAACGCCTGACTGTGACGCGCCAGCTGCTTCATGCTGAACTGATAGCCCAGGGCCTGGCGCAGGATTTTCGAGCGGGCGGTAGGTGCCAGATTCAGTTCGATACGCGTCTGCTCGATGGCCATCAGCAGTTGATCCTTGAGCAGATTGATCTCGCGGATAGGCTCAAGAACACTTTCACGCATCACGAAATAGCCCGGCAAACGCATCACCGTGCCGGGCGCCTGCCCTGGTTCGCGCTCGAAGGTGCTCATGGCGCGCAGTGTTGCTTGGATGGCGGCCTCGCCTTCCAGTGCGCGCACCTCGATCAGATCCGGGGCCTTTTGCTCGGCCAATACAGGTAGTTGCCAGACCTTGCCGCTGACGACCAGCCGTGGCCAAACGAGCTGAAAAGCCTCAAGGCGCTCCACCAGTAAAGCATGGGCAGCAGTAATATCCGTCAGCATTGGACCTACCTCAAACTAATACCACCCCTATTATAGCGCCGTCTATATGCGCACGCCTTCTCTTCCCCTGCGCTGCCCGTGCACTTTTCGGGGGGAGGAAGAGCGTAATCAGAAAAGCTGTTTGTGAGGGGTGGTATTGGCATGCTTATTGTCCTTGATTAAATGTTAGCTATATATCTAGCTATCTTATTGAGCATTTGGGTTTGTGCATTTGTTGGTGTTTAAGCTGACCCGCCCAGGTTATTGCGGCGGGTCATTCTGGGGAGCAAGGATACCTGCCCGGCAGATAGCTAACGACATAGATATCTACCGCATAGCTATCTATATAGCTATTTGAGCTGGTAGTGCTTCATCAGCAGCTGCTGAACGATGTCCGTCTCGGTGACGCGCTTGCCTGTACGCGCAGATTCTTGAGCAGCGCCGATTTTCAAAGCATTGGCGATGTCCCAGCGCAGGCGAAACAGCTTCTGCACGGTAGGCTCAGGTTTGAACGCTTCGATGACTTGGGGCTTGGGCGCCTCGACCGGTGCGCTTTCAACCTCGCTCGGCTTTTTTGCCAGGGCTTTGTCGGCCTCCCCTCCTTCGAGAAACTCCGTCGGGTCCTTCTTGAAGCTTTTGATGTCTGGCTTGGCCTTGATCATCCCAGCACCTCGGCAACGAAAGCGTTCATTTCCTGAATGGCCGCGTGATCACGCTTGAGCTCATGAACGATGGCGCCTTCACTGATGCAGCGACGGAACGCTACGCGCTCGCAGATCTTGGTTTTGAATACGCTGAAAGATTGCTCTTCCAGGAAGGTCAGCATTTCGCCGGTGTCCTTGGTACGGGTATCGACCCGCGACAGCAGCATGCGCACATCCAGGTCCGGGTTGTAGTCACGGGCCAGATCGACCACGGTCAACAGATCGGTCATGGCCGCTGCGTCAAAAGAACTGGCGCCCACTGGCACGATGACGACTTCAGCCAGCAACAGGGCCGAACGCAGGCCGACCGAATCACGGCCGCCGGCATCAACAACGACGTGTTCATAAGAGCTGGCCAACTGGCGGCCTTCGGAGTTGATCGCTTTGCCCTGCAGGCAGACCGTGGTCGGGCTCGGGCTGTATTCCGGATTATCGCGACGCCAGGCTGCCCAGCTTGCTGCACTGGCCTGGGGGTCGCCATCGATCAGCAATGTTTTACCGCGTATGGCCAACAAGGTGGCCAAGTGCACGGCGGTGGTGGTTTTGCCGACACCGCCTTTAGTGTTCACACAAGCGAAAATGGTCAAGTGGACGTCCTGTTCAGATAGATAGCCAGATAGATAGCTGTAACTCAGGCGCCAGTATAGCTATCTATCTATATAGCTATCTATAGTCTTTAACCCTTTTAGCCTGCGGGTTTCGTCTGTTTTCTTTGTCGATCTGTCTCTGCTGTCGTGTAGGCTGGGTCTGATTTTTCAGCAGGACTTTTCCGGGCGACGATGGCTTCGCGGATTGGCCTGGTTGGCGACAGATCGTGGTAGCCACCAAAGCTTTTGTCGCCGAGGTCCGGGCTCAGATTTTCCACGGCCGGATCGGTTTTCTACGGCGAAAATGTCTATTTAATGATTTTTTCAGTCAGATGTCAGGTTGCAAACACGTCGCCAAGGCCTCCACGGAGCGCTCAGGGAAGCGAGAGGCAATTATCGCTGGCACCTGCTGGTTGAAAGGCGTCTTTTGCGCCTGTACGCGCTCTCAGGAGGTTTTAGCGCTATGGCTTTTTGGTTTTTCGCTTTTGATTTTCAAACCAGAAAAAAAATTGGCTTTTGCGCTCGCGTTTTTAAAATCTTTTTTTCTTGTTTTTAAAGCTTGTTTTTAAAGCTTGTTTTTAGGATCGCTACAGCCCTTGATTTACGTGGCCTGCAGCGATGCAACGACTACAGATTCCGGCTATACGACTACAAATTCCGGCTATCACGACTACAGATTCCAGCTCTCACGACTACAAATTTCAGCTATTACGACTACAGATTCCGGCTGTTATCCACAGGCATTTGAACGAGTTACGATTTCCTACGGCCTCCTGAGTTGCTTCTCACGACTACAAATTCCGGCTAAAAGCCGTTTTCCCCTGCAACGACTACAGATTCCGGCTATCCGAGACCCTTTCTATCGACTACAAATTCCGGCTATGGCCGTTTGCCGGTGCTTTCCAGGGTTTTGTCAGGGCTTACATCCTGAAACCAATTTTCCCTCAAGGGATTTTCCGACCTATCGACTACAAATTCCGGCTATCGACGGATTTGTATCGACTACAGATTCCGGCTATGGCTAGTTGCCATCTTTTTTACCTGTATCGACCGTGAGACACATCCTGTCTAACGACTACAAATTCCGGCTAGATGCATTGTCGGTCAGGCTTGGTACTATCGACTCATTCCCGAGTCGGTATGAGTCGATGACCTCCAAAGAACCCTCGCTGTTGCTGGTAACCAAAGCCAACGACCTGATCAGCGCATCCTATCGCCTGACCCTGCAGGAGCAGCGTCTGCTGCTGGCCGCCATTGCCCAGGTCGATCCGCGCAAACCCATGCCGTCCAAGATCACCGTGACCGCCGCCAGCTTCGCCGAGATCTACGGCGTGCCGATCCGCTTCGCCTACACCAACCTCAAGGAGGCGGCCGACTCGCTCTACGAGCGTGATATCCAGACCTTCGATGGCAAGAACCGCACGCGTATTCGCTGGGTCTACAAGGCGGCCTATGCCGAGGGCGAGGGCCGCGTCACGCTGAACTTCACCGTGGACGTTATCCCCTACCTGTCGATGCTCAACAGCAAGCTGACCTCCTACGATCTGCGTCGGGTAGCGAACCTCAACTCCATGCACAGCTTCCGTCTGTTCGAGCTGATGATGCAGTTCAAGAGCACTGGCGTGCTGATCATCGAGGTGGAAAAACTGCGCATCCTTCTCGACCTGGGTGACAGCTACAAGCGCTTTAACAACCTGCGCCAGCGTGTCATCGCACCGTCCATCGCCGAGATCACGGCCAAGTCCGGCATCACCATCACTTACCAGACCATCACCGAAGGCAAGACCGTCAAGAGCCTGATGTTCCGCTTCCAGGAGGCGGCGCAGATGCGGCTTTCCCTGGAGGACGGCATGGAGGCCATCCCCCACGAGCAACTGGTAATTCTTGAAAATTGATTATAAATCATATGCTTATCTTGATAGCTATCTATATAGCTAGATAGCTTTAATGATAGCTGGCTAGATATCCATAGCCGGAATTTGTAGTCGATAGCTGTAGGAAAGGACGCAGCAAGACGCTTCCTTCTATATAGAAGGAAAGCCAGTGGTGCTTCTGGGAACGCCTGGATGGGGCAAAAAAAGGGGCATATGCCGGGTTTTTTCCGCGCTGAAGCGGTTTTATCTATCAAGATAGCTATCTATATATCTAGCTGGCTAGCTGAATTTCAATAGCCGGAATTTGTAGTCGATAGCCGAATCAAACGCCGCGCGGGGAGGCAGCAGCGATACTGTGGGAGTAAATTTTGTGGGAGCGAATTCATTCGCGAAAGCAGTATTTCAGGCGATGCACATGCTTCGGATGTACAGGCCCATTCGCGAATGAATTCGCTCCCACAGTACTCCGCTGAATCAGCCGATGAGGATTATGAGTCTGGCATCTAACGCCAAAAAATCGCATTAACAGCTACGGTTCAGCTGTAATGACATATAAAGAAAAGTTTTAATAAATAACGACTCATTACTTTATAGAGTAAGCGTTCAGAAGTGTTTCATGGCTGATACATATCCCTGCGTCGTTAAGTCACGACGCAGGGTTTAACTCATCAATCAGCGGCCTTCTCGGCCAACACTTGTCGATAGATCTGCGCAGTGGTCGCGCACATATGCTCGGCAGTGAAAAGCTGTTGGAAGCGCAGTTCTGCGTTAGCGCCAAAAGCTGCCGCTTCGACGGGGTTGTCCCACAGCCGGGTAATGGCCGCGCGCAGGGCCGGCGGTTCGTTGGGCGGCACGGCCAGGCCGGTTTGTTCGTGCAGATTGACGAAGGTGGTGCCGGTGCCCATTTCGCAGGAAATCATCGGTTTGCCGTACATCGACGCCTCCACCAGGGAGATGCCAAAGGCCTCCGAGCGCATGTGCGACGGGAACACCAACGCGTAGCACATCTGCAGCAGACAGACCTTGTCCTCATCATCCAGACGGCCGAGGAACTGCACATTGCGCAGTTTCAGGGTCTCGGCCATGGCCTTAAGCTCTTGCTCCTGGGGGCCGCCACCGAGAATCAGCACCGGATAATCCACGCCTTCCAGGGCCCGCAGCAGGCTGTCCAGGCCCTTGTAATAACGCAGCACGCCGACGAACAGGAAAAACTTCGGCGGCACGCGCTGGCGCCACTTCTCCTGGGTGGTCGGGGTGACGACCGGGTAGGCCGCTTGATTCAGGCCATAAGGCACGACCACGGTTTTATCGACGAACGGTTTGAGCGTAGTGCTGGTGCGTTGATAGTTGGGCGAGGCCACCAGAATGCGGTCCATGCGCGACAGAAACGCGTGCATCAAGGGCCGGTAAAGCTTGAGCAGGTGGCGCTGCTTGATCACATCCGAGTGGTAGCTGAGCACCGTAGGCTTGCCGTGGCGGGTGGCGAAATGCACCAGGTCCATCAGCGGCCAGGGGAAGTGAAAGTGCACCAGGTCAGCCTCGGCGGCCATCTCCTTGAAGGTGCCGAACACCTGCGCCGAGAACCCGGTGGACGCCAGGTTGAAGTTCTCTTTGACCCGCGTAACCGGGTGATCGGCCACCTGGATCTGCGCAGGGGAGGGGTTGGGGCTGAGCGTCAGGACCTGATTGTCGATGCCCAGGGCGCGACCGCCCTGGCACAGCTGGAAAATCACCTGCTCGATGCCGCCGGTGGTGTCCGGGTAATAGGTTTTGAAGAAATGCAGAATGCGCATGAAAAGCTCGTATGGACAGCGGGCGAAAGATCGACTTCGTGTGTGTCCACGACGGAACAACATGATGCGAATTGTGAAACACGGATTATGCCGTAAGCCGAAAGGTCCGACCAAGATGCACGGACTTTTATCTGTGCTTTTGAAGACGTTGCAACATTAAATCTAGGAAAGATCCTACGTAGGAAAATACTGTCGTCTGATTCCACTGACAGCTTTTTCATTTATCACTCGTTAGTCGAGTGTTACACTCCCGCGCTTTTCCATACCCCGTGGCAGTTAGGAAATTATGCGTAACGTCGATGAAAACAGCTTGCAGGCTGCGTTAAAAGCTTGTAAAGGCAGTTTCATATCAGTCGGTATTTTCAGTTTGTTCGTGAATGCCCTGATGCTGGTTCCTACCTTTTATATGCTCCAGGTTTACGGGCGTGTGGTCACCAGTGGCAGCATGACCACGTTGGCCGTGCTGACCCTCATCATGGTCATTCTTACCATCACCACAGGTCTGTTGGAGTGGGTGCGTTCGCGCATCATGATTCGCGTCAGTACCAAGCTCGACGTCATCCTCGCTCGCGATGTGTACCGCGCCAGTTTCAAAATGGCCCTCGCGACCGGCGGCATGAACTCCTCGGCCCAGCCCCTGAGCGATCTGACCGCCTTGCGTCAGTTCCTGACCGGCAACGGCCTGTTCGCCTTCTTCGATGCCCCATGGCTGCCGATCTACCTGGCCGTGATGTTCATGTTCCACCCTTGGTATGGCTGGACCGCCGTGGCCAGTGCCATCGTGCTGCTGATCCTGGCCTATGCCAACGAGAAGGTCACCAGCAAGCCGATCGCCAACGCCAACCGCGAAAACATGGCCGCCAGCCTGCACACCACCAAGAACCTGCGCAATGCTGAAGTCATTGAGTCCATGGGGATGCTCAATAACTTGATCAATCGCTGGTCCCTGCGTCAGAAGAAGGTCCTGCTGCTGCAATCGGAAGCCAGCGACAAGGGCGGCAACATCACCTACGCCTCGAAAAGTTTCCGGGTCATGGTGCAGTCGTTGATCCTCGGCCTGGGTGCTTACCTGGCGGTCAACCACGAAATTTCATCGGGCCTGATCATTGCCGGTTCCGTGCTGCTGGGCCGCGCCCTGGCGCCAATCGATCTGATCATCGGCAGCTGGAAAGGCTTTATCGCCGCCCGCGGCCAGTACAACCGTCTTAATGAAATGCTTTCCAAGCTGCAGTCGGAGCCTGTGCGCATGCCGCTGCCGGCGCCGCTGGGCAACGTCAGCGTGGAAAACATGATCGTCGGCGCGCCGAACTCGCGCGTGGCCATCATCAAAGGCATCAGCTTTGCCGTACCGGCCGGCACCATCGTCGGTGTCATCGGCCCGAGTGCCTCGGGTAAGTCGACCCTGGCCCGTGCGCTGCTGGGTATCTGGCCACCACAGCACGGCACCGTGCGTCTGGACGGTGCCGATATCAGCAACTGGGACAAGATCGAACTGGGTCCGCACATCGGCTACCTGCCCCAGGACATCGAACTGTTCGAAGGCACCGTCGGCGACAACATTGCCCGTTTCGGTGAGGTCGATCCGGAAATGGTCGTGCAGGCCGCCAAAGTGGCCGGCGTTCACGAAATGATCCTGTTGCTGCCCGAAGGCTACGACACCGTGATCGGCAGCGACGGCGTCAGCCTTTCCGGCGGTCAGCGTCAGCGCGTCGGCCTGGCCCGTGCCCTGTACGGCACACCGAAACTGATCATCCTC
>Ga0105251_10003805_pt1 | contig 10765 bp, 8 predicted proteins | sample KBSS64metaG_FD_80424 | JGI IMG/M metagenome (GOLD analysis project Ga0105251, IMG submission 80424) | Switchgrass rhizosphere microbial communities from Kellogg Biological Station, Michigan, USA - KBS S6-4 metaG | ecosystem: Host-associated > Plants > Roots > Rhizosphere > Soil | place...
GCTGGGGCCGCGCCGCCCCGGACTTGCGGCAGCTCGCCGCCGATGGCCGCCCGGTGATCGCGGTGGTGCGGCTGGATGGGCAATTGCCGGCGCTGGACACGGCGCGGATCGACACGGAGGTCCTGCACCTGGTCCGCCACTGGCGCGGTGCCGGTGTCGCGCTGCGCGGCGTGGAGATCGACCACGACTGCGCCACCGCACGCCTGCCCGCCTATGCGCGGATGTTGCGGCAGTTGCGCCGTGCGCTGCCGGCGGAGCTGGCGCTGAGCATCACCGCCCTGCCCGCCTGGCTGGACAGCCCGGTGCTGCCCACGCTGTTGCGCACGGTCGATAGCTCGGTGCTGCAGGTGCACGCGGTGAATGCGCCCGCCGCCGGCCTGTTCGACCCCGCGCAGGCGCGGCGCTGGGTCGACCGCTACGCCGGGCGCAGCGACAGGCCATTCTGGCTGGCCCTGCCGGCCTACGGCGTGGCCGTGGTCGAGAGCGCGGACGCCACGCCGCTGATCGAAAGCGAAGCGCCGCTGCCGGTCGCCGGCGCGCGCCGCGAACTGCGCGTGTCGCCGCAGCAAGTGGCCGCCTTCCTGGGCGAGCTGCGCGCGCGCCGCCCGCCGCACCTGGCCGGCGTGGTCTGGTTCCGCCTGCCGCTGCCGGGCGACCGCCGCGCCTGGCCGCTGGCGACCCTGCAGGCGGTGGTGCACGGCCAGCCACTGCAGGCGGCGTTGCAGGTGCAGGCCAGCGGCACCGGCCCGCTGCACGACCTGACCCTGGTCAACCGCGGCAACGCCGCGGCCACACCGCCACGGCGCATCGTCCTGCGCGGCGGCGACTGCGAGGCCGGCGACGCGCTCGGCGACTACCGATTGCAATTTTCGGCGCGGGAGCCGAGCTTCGTCCGCGCGCCGCATTCCCCGCCCCTGGCCGCCGGAGAACGCCGTGCGCTAGGCTGGATCCGCTGCCGCACCCTGCCTACAGGTTCCTTCGATGTCCTGCCCTGAGTTCCGGCGCGCGAGCGTGTTCGCCGCCGTGTTGGTCCTGCTGCCGCTGGGCGGCGCCCGCGCCTGCGGCCCGGATTTCCCGTACCGCCTGCTCGACGACCGCGCCGGTGCGCTGGCGACCTTGCCGGAAGGCAGCTTCGTCCAGGAGGCGCGGCGCCTCGGCGCGCCGATCGATGGCCTCGGCCGCGCCAGCGACGCGACGCTGCGGCGCTATTGGGACGCCGGCACGCAGTTCCCGCAACAGCGCGGCGATGTCGAACGCACGCAACTGGGCGCCGAACGCGCCGCCCGCATCGAGCAACTGCGCGCGCTGCACGACGCGCAGCGCGCCGAGCGCGAGGGCGCCGACCTGCCGCCGGAACTGCGCCTGTACACCGCCGGCGCGGTGGCGTTCGCGCAGGGCGCGTATCCGCTGGCGGCGGACTACTTCCGCCAGGTGCTGGCCCTGCCCGCGGCGCAGCGCCGCGCGCGCAGCACCTGGGCCGCCTATTCGCTGGGACGCAGCCTGGCGCTGGCCGCCGACGGCGCGCTCGCCGGCGACGCCGAAGCGCGGCGGCAGGCGTACCGGCAGCAGGCGCGCGAGGCATGGCAGCAGACGCGCGCGCTGCGCATCGCCGGGTTCGACGATCCGCTGGAACTGGGCATCGCCAGCCTCGGCGAGGAGGCGCGCCTGCTGCTGGCCACCGGCGACTGGAACGGCGCGATCGGCCTGTACGCCGTCCAGGCGGCGCAGGGCTCGGACACCGGCATGAGTTCGCTCAAGCAGGTGGCCGCCGACCTTGCCGGCCGTGGCGATGCCGAGCTGGCGCCGCTGTTGCGGCAGCAGGCGGTGCGCCGGCTGCTGATCGCCAAACTGCTCAGCAACACCACCGCCTTCGACGCCGAGGACGCCGCTGGCGACACCCTCACTTCGGCACGCTTCCTGCGCCTGCTGCGCGACGCCGGCATCGACCCGGTCGAGGACGCCGACCGCCTGGCGGCGCTGGCCTATCGCCAGGGCGATTACGCCGGTGCCGGGCGCCTGCTCGCGCACGCCGGCGACAGCGGCCTGGCCTGGTGGCTGCGCGCCAAGCTGGCGGTGCGCGACGGCGATGCCGCGCGCGCCGCGCAGGCTTACGCGCAGGCGGCGCGGCGCTTCCCTCCGGACGAGGAATGGGGCATGCGCCACAACGACGACGAGGAACACGAGGCCTTCAGGCCGCAGTGCCGCATCGAAGGCGAAGCGGCGATCCTGGCCTTGCAGCGCGGCAGCTACCTGGAGGCGTTCGCGCAGCTGTACCGCAGTGGCGAGGTGTACTGGGAAGACGCCGCGGCCGTCGCCGAGCGCGTGCTCACGGTGCAGGAACTGCAGGACTACGTGGATCGCAACGTCCCCGCCGCGCCGCCGAGCGCCGCCGGCGTGACGCCGGAGTACTGGGAACGGCCGCCGGCGTTGAAGCTGCGCGAACTGCTGGCGCGCCGGCTGATGCGCGCCGGCCGCTACGACGCTGCAGTGCCTTACTTCGCCCAGGCCGAATTGCGCGAAGCCGCGCAACGCTACCGCGACGCGCGGCGCGACGCCGCCTCGGCCTGGACCGGCATCGGCCGTGCCGAGGCCAACTATCGCGCCGCGCTGATCGCACGCCGCAACGGCATGGAAGTGCTGGGCTACGAACTGGGCCCGGACAACCGCGTCTACGCCGGCAACTACGGCGAAAGGACGCCGCATGCGCAACTGCGCCCCGGCGGCCTGATCTCCGCCGCCGAAGCGCAGCGCTGGGATGCCACCGCCGCACAGCCCTATCAGCGCTATCACTACCGCTGGATCGCCGCCGCCCTGGCCGACCGCGCCGCCGACGACCTGCCCGCGCGCAGCCAGGCCTACGCCGCGGTCCTGTGCCAGGCCACCGACTGGTTGATCAACCTCGACCCGGCGCAGGCACGCCGTTCCTACCAGCGCTACGTCGCGCACGGCGCGCTCAATCCTGTGCCTGGCCAAGCCTATGTGTTCGGCGTTGGCGCCTGCGAGACGCCGGACTTCGAGGGCGCACGACGGCGCCTGTGGAGTGACCGCTGGCAGGCACTACGCAACGCCGTGCACACGCACCGTCTCGCCCTAGGCGCGGCTTGCCTGGCATTGCTGGCCGCGGGGATCTGGTACGTGCGTCGGCGCAAGCGATGCAACGGCGACGCCGCCGCGCCGCAGGCCTGAGGCGCACAGCGCGTACTGAACGCACTCCGGCGCGCGGCATGCGCGGCATGCGGCAGACGCTGCGCCGCATCGGCGGCCCCATCGGCGCCTTGGGCGTGGCGCGTGGCGCGCCGCGGTAGGGATCGTCCACGGTCGCTCGTCTTTTCAACAGACCTTCTTCCGCACGCCGGACCCGTGCTTAGCGCATGGCGCCGGCCGCTCCGTTGTTCTGGACCGACACCGTTCTCCCGATGCAGCATCCCACCACGCGCGACAAGGACGTCACCGCCCGCGGCCAGCGCCGCGCCGCGCGCGCGTCTGCGCATGCCGCCTGCGCGACGCGCTCAGTTCCAGCAACCCCAGGCGATGCAGGTCAGCACCATCGACCCCAGGCAGCACAGGCGCACGCTGCGACGGCGGCTGCACAACGCATGCAGCGCCTGCAGCAGCAACAGCGCGCCCAGAATGCACAGGCCGACCAGGCGCCCGTTGCCGCTGTCCTGGAAGCCGACAGACGACACGTCCGGATCGGTACCGTCCACCCAGGCGTACGGGCTACCGGAAACGGCATACAGCAGCAGCATGCCGATCGCGTAGGCGCTCCAGGCCAGCACTTGCGCGGCGATCGCCACGGCGCGACGCGGCAGTCTCATCGCCCGCCCTCACTCGCACTCGAACGCGACACCGGCCACGCCGGCGGCAGCGGCCTTCGCATCGCGCTGCGTCGTGGACCGGCAGCGCGCGACGTCATCGGGAACGCGCTGCGACAGCACGACACGACCCTGCGGGCCGTAGGTGCACGCCAGGTAGATCCCGCGCGGATCGGGGGTTTCGAATTCCCAGACGGACACGCCCGAGTCGGCGGCACGTTGGCTGTCCGCGTTGCGCTCCATCAGCACCGCTTCCTCCCGCGGTGGACCGGAGTACACGCCAGCCGAGTAGAGCTTCAGCACGTCGGCGGCCAGTTCCAGTTGCGCCCCGACCGGCAGCGCCGGACTGCGCAAGGCAGTGGACGCCACGGACAGCCGTGCCGGACACCGCAATGCCTTCGCGCCCCCGACCGGCGCCGCCGGCTCCGCGGCCGCCACGGGCAGGCACATGCCGGCGATCCACAGCGACAGCGCCCAACGCACCATCGCACCACCTCCCGCTCCCGCCATTGCCCGCTCCTTCGTCGCGTCCTTGTGCCTGCCGGCAACGACGCGCGTGCGCGTCGCCTGTTCCCGTGCGCGCATGCCGCAGAACAGGCATCGCGCGGCGTCGGTTGGCGCATACGGTGCACGCGCGACAACGAAAGGTCAACGCGGCGCAACGCAATGCAGGCCGTGCGCGAGACGCGCTCGCGGCGCCTTCGGTTTCCCGATCCATTTCCACCCGCAGAGCAGACCACCACGATGCAAACCACCAACCACGATTACAGCCAGTACAGCCCGAAGTGGCAGTTCCGCTTCAACTTCTACGACACCCATGACGAACCCAAGTCGCCGACCTTCAAGGAGGCGATGAAAGCGCTGCCGTTCCGGGAGAAGCTGCGCCTCAACATGAACTGGTTCGCCTTCTTCTTCGGCTTCATCTACATGTTCGTGCTCGGCCTGTGGCGCAAGGCGCTGGTGCTGCTCGGCATCGGGCTGGGCTTGGGCATCGCGACCGTCTTCCTTCCGGAAGCGGCCGGCCGCGCCTTCGGCCTCGCCTACTCGCTGCTGGTCGGCATGACCGCCAACTACGCTTACCATCTGGACAAGGTGAAGGGCAGCACCAGCTGGAACCCGTTCGAAGGCATCCGCTGGTAACCGGCCCGCGCCAGCGCCTTGCATGCGCATCGATCCGCCGCCGCAACGGCGGCGGATCCACATCCTCCCCTCGCCACCCAGGCCCGTGCCCAGGCAGCCCTTCCTCCGCCTGCGCGCACTCGTTCGTCGCGCAGGCATCGCCACGAAGGAGTCGCCCGATGTCGTCCACCGTTCCAACACCGCCGTTGCCGCGTCGCGCCGGCCGCCTCGCACCGCTCGCCGCCGCCCTGGCCGTCCTCGCCAGCGCCGGCCCGCGCCCCGCGCACGCGCAAGCCGATCCCACCACCCTGCCCACACTGCTGGTCAGCGAACGCAGCGCGCCCGGCGCACGCGGCAACACCGCCACCAAGACCGACACCGGCCTGCTGGAAACGCCGCAATCGCTGTCGGTGATCGACGACGCGCGCATGCAAACGCAGGGCGCGCGGAATCTCAAGGACGCGCTGAGCTACACGCCCGGCGTGATCCCCACCCGCTACGGCACCGACTCGCGCTACGACTGGATCTCGCTGCGCGGCTTCGACGCCTACGCGCCCGGCTTCTATCTGGACGGGATGCCGCTGCGCAACAACGGCAACTGGGGCATCTGGCCGATCGAGCGCTACGGCGCCGAGCGCATCGAGGTGCTGCGCGGACCGGCCTCGGTGCTGTACGGGCAGAGCGGCCCGGGCGGGCTGGTCAACGCGATCAGCAAGCGCCCCACCGCCGCGCCGCTGCACGAGGTGCACCTGCAGCTCGGCGATCACCAGCGTCGGCAACTGGCCGGCGACCTGTCCGGGCCGCTGAACGCGGACGGCACCGTGCTGTACCGCCTCACTGCGCTGGCGCGCGATGCCGAACTGCCGGCCGGCGGCATGCGCGACGACCGCCGCTTCCTGGCCCCGGCACTGACCTGGGCGCCCAGCGACGCCACCCGCCTCACCCTGCTCTCGCAGTTCGGCCGCACGCGCGCCGGCGTGTACCTGCGCATGCGTCCGGCAGCGGGATCGCTGGTGCCAACCGCGATCGGCACCTACCTGCCCAGCCGCCTGTTCGAGAGCGATCCGCACTACAACCGCTTCGACCTGGACACGGCGATGGTCGCCGCGCTGTTCGAACACCGGGTCAACGACAACCTCAGCATTCGCCAGAACGCGCGCTACGGCCGGCTCAAGGTCGACTACCGCAGCGTGCAGGGCCGCGGCTTCGTGATCGCCGATCCCGCCGACCCGCTGGATCCGGCCAATTTCGCGAAACTGCGACGCACCGCCTCGGACAGCCGGGAAACGGTGCAGGCGCTGAACCTGGACAACCAGGTCGAATTGCGCCTGCACGCCGGCAGCGTGCAGCACACGCTGCTAGCCGGACTGGACTACCAACGCACGCGCATCGACCAGGTCAGCCACAGCGGCGGCACCACCACGCCGCTGGACATCCGCCACCCGGTCTACGGCGATCCGGTGCAGATGCCCGCGCCCTGGTACGACGGCATCGCCACGCTGAGCCAGACCGGGCTGTACGTGCAGGACCAGATCCGCTGGCGCGAGCGTTGGCTGCTCACCGTCGGCGCGCGCGACGACCGTGCCGAAAGCCGCGTGGACAACCGCCTGGACGACAGCCGCGGCACCATCGTCGAACGCAAGGCGAGCAAGCGCGCCGGCCTGACCTACGTGGCCGAGAACGGCTGGGCGCCGTATCTGAGCTACAGCGAATCGTTCGTGCCGACCGCGATGCGCGACCCGCGCAGCGGCCGCGCGTTCCGCCCGGAAACCGGCCGCCAGTACGAGGCCGGCCTGCGCTTCCAGCCCGACGGCGGCACACAGACGTACAGCGCCGCAGTGTTCGATCTGCGCCGGCGCAACTACCTGACCTACGACCCGGACTTCATCCCGCGCCAGACCGGCGAAACCCTGGTGCGCGGCCTGGAACTGGAAACCGCGCTGCAGCCACTGCCGCACTTGCACGTCGTCGGCTCCTACACCTACACCCCGACGGTCGAAGTCACCGCCAGCAGCAATCCGCGCGAGTTGGGCAAGCCGCTGTCGGCGGTGTCGCGCCACGCCGCCGCGTTGTGGGCGGACTACCGCTTCGACAACGGCATCCAGGTCGGCCTCGGCGCCCGCTACACCGGCGCCAACCGCGGCGACCTGGACGCCGCGCGCGCCGAGGTGCCGGCGTTCACCGTGTTCGATGCGCTGCTCGGCTACGACCTCGATCGCTGGAACCTGGCCTTGAACGTGCACAACCTCGGCGACAGGACCTACCTCAGCAACTGCGACGCCTACGACAACTGCTACTACGGCGAGCAGCGGCGCGTGACGGCCACGGCCACGTATCGCTGGTGAGGCGGCGCGGGCGCGATGGCGATGCGCGCCATGCGTCCACGCCATGCGCCGCGAGACCGAAGCCGCGCTGCACACACCACCCTGCGCCGCCTGCTCCATGGATACCCACGCCGGCGCAATGGCGGTGCCTACGCGCACGTACCGCGATTGCGGAACACCGCAGCGAATTGCGGAACGGAAAAGGGCCGCGAAAAGCGGCCCAAGTCGTTATTTCTAAATGGAGGCCTGGGTCGGAATTGAACCGGCGTACGCGGATTTGCAGTCCGCTGCATAACCACTCTGCCACCAGGCCGGTGGACTGACGTCTTGCCGCAGCGCCTGGGGCGCCCGACAAAAACAAAGCCCCGCTGCCGGGGCCTGGCGACGGGCGTGGACGATGCCTTGCGGCTCCTATCCAACGTATTGATTCAAAAGGTCTTTTTGAACCAGCCCGACGCATGACGGACTGCATTGTGTACCAAGCCCCGCGGCTTGGCAAGCCTGCTCCGCGCATGTGCATGCGTGCGTGCGTGCGTGCGCGGCGCGATGCGGGCGCGGCACGTGCGCTGCACCAACGGCGCGACTGGAATGCCGACCACAGCGCGGCGGCGGCGGCGGTAGACAAGCGCCGCAGCGCGCGAGTCCACACGCTCGTGCGTTCTAGCATGCGTCCACACACACAAAAACGAGGCATCGCCATGAACCGATGGACACGCTGGAGCGGGGTCGCCCTGTGCCTGGCCGCGAGCGCGAGCGCCACCGCCACCGCCGCCGCCGCCGCCGCGCAGACCTGCACGCTGCGCGCGCAGACCGTGGACCTGCCGCTGGCCTCCAAGGCCACGCCGAAATTCGCCTACCAGGTGCGCGTGCAGCTCGGCAGCGATGCCGACGGCGACAGCGGCGGCAGCCAGGTGCTGGAGGTGGATACCGGCTCCACCGGCGTGGTGGTGCCGCTGAGCGACGCGCTGCGCAGCGCCTGGGACGCCTCGACCACGCCCGGCCACATCTTCTACTCCAGCGACAGCAAGTATCACCCGGGCAAGTACGTGGACGTGCCGATGCGGCTCGGCGTCTCCCCCGATGGCACGACCGCGGCGGCGCGCGTCGACCGCATCACCGTGCTGGCCGCGCAGTGCACCTGCGATGTCGCCAGCGTCGCGCGACAGCCCAAGCCGCTGGCGCAGGTGCCGGCCACGTGCGCGGGCTACAACGGCAGTCCCGCGCTGAGCAGCAGCACGCAGGTGCTGCGCAACTGCGCCACGATCTCCTCCGGCTTCGGCATGATGGGCGTGGGCTACGACCGCGGCGTCGATCCCGCACGCAATCCCTTCCTCAATATCGCACCGATGCGCGCGAAGGCCATGAGCCCCGGCTACATCTTCGGCGCCAAGCGCATCACCCTGGGCGTCAGCGCGGATGCGCTGAAGCATTTCGCCCTGGTCCCGTTGCAGCGCGGTCCGTCCAGCGCCGGCGTGCCGGGCGACTGGCAGGCGCCCACCGCCTGTGCCAGCTTCCCGCACAGCGGCAGCGACTACCGTGTCTGCGGCAAGCTGCTGCCGGACACCGGCGTGTCCTACATGATGCTCAACCCGGTAGTGCCGCCGCAGGTCCCCGCCGCCTTGCAGCAGACCGTGGCGGACGCCACCGACCCGCCGCGGACCTCGCGCGTCGTGCCCGACAAGACCCAGCTCCGGCTCGACGTCGTGGACGCCGGCGGACGCGCGGTGTTCGGCTACGGCTTCGCGGTCGGCGACGGCCAGCCGGCAACGCCGGACAGCGTGCAGTGGCGCGGACCGCTGCAGGCGCCGCCGGCGCACATCAACAGCGGCCGGCACCTGCTCGCCGCGGGCGACTATGCCTACGACGCGGACTGCGGCCGCGCGGGGTTCCACGCCACCGCGAAACAGCACTGAGCGGTGCGCCCGTCCCGCGTGGACGGGCCGCGCCATCGGCTACTGGCGATCCCACGCCCCCATCCACGCGATGCGGCGCGGATGGGTGTCGATGCACATCGTCCACCACCAACGCCGAAGTCGATGTCCGGCGCGACGCTCCGCTAACCGATCGCGCCCGCACCCATTTCCCATCCCTTCAAGGCGAACGCGTCGCCACCCCGTGGCTGGCCTTGCGCCGCAATCGTCAGCAATAATCGGCCCAAGGACGACGGGCACGGAACCAAAGGATGCATCTAAAACGCGGCATGAACCGCCCCGGGAATTCCGGAGGCTCCATTTCTTGAGAAGATGGAGCCATGAGCAGAGCAAGCAAGTTCTCCCCGGAAGTCCGGGAACGGTCGGTGAAGCTGGTCCTGGAGCACCAGGGCGAGTACGAATCGCAATGGGCGGCGATGGTGTCTGTGTCGGCCAAGGTGGGCTGCACGGCCGAGACGCTAAGGGGTTCGGTGAGGCAGCACGAGCGCGACGTTGGCAAGCGCGACGGGATGACGACGCCGGGGAAGGAGCGCATCAAGGCACTTGAACGCGAGGTTCGCGAGCTGCGCCAGGTCAACGAGATCCTGCGCAAGGCGTCGGCGTATTTTGCGCAGGCGGAGCTCGACCGCCCCTTCAAGCGATGAAGCAGTTCATCGATGAGCATCGTGCCGTCCACGGGGTCGAGCCGATCTGCTGAGTGCTGCCGATCTCCCCGTCGACCTACCACACGCACGCGGCCAGGCTGGCCGTCCCGAGTTGCGCTGCGCGCGCGCGAAGACCGATGAGGCGTTGACGGTGCAAGTCCAGCGCGTGTGGGACGAGAACTTCGAGGTGTATGGTGTGCGCGGCAGCTGCGAAGCGAGCAGTTCGACGTGGCGCGATGCACCGTACAGCGGCTGATGAAGCGGCAGGGTTTGCGGGGCGTCATTCGAGGCAAGACCGTGCGAACGACGGTGAGCGACCCGAAGGCGCCGTGTCCGCTTGATCACGTGAATCGGCAATTCAAGGCCAATCGGCCGAACGCGCTGTGGGTCAGCGATTTCACCTACGTTTCGACGTGGCAAGGATGGGTCTATGTCGCCTTCGTCATCGACGTCTTCGCCCGTCGCATCGTGGGCTGGAGGCGTCGTCCTCGATGCAGACGGACTTCGTGCTCGACGCGCTCGAACAGGCGCTCTACGCGAGGAAGCCGGTCGGCCCGGATCGCCTGATTCACCACAGCGATCGAGGCGTTCAGTACGTATCGATCCGCTATACAGAGCGGCTCGCTGAGGCCGGCCTGGAGCCTTCGGTGGGTAGCGTGGGGACTCCTACGACAACGCGCTGCCCGAGACCGTCAACGGCCTCTACAAGGCCGAGGTGATCCATCGGAAGTCGTCCTGGCGCACACGCGACGAGGTCGAGTGGGCCACGCCAAGAGTCTCTAACAAAACCTAGTTGACCGCAGATTCGCAGGTGGCAAAATTGGCGGCATGGCCCGTCGCAAAGAGATCCCCGCCGCGCTGTGGAAGCGCATCGAACCGCTGATCCCGCCAGTCAAGCCCTCGCCCAAAGGAGGGCGGCCTCGCGTCAGCGA
>Ga0105251_10003806_pt1 | contig 10765 bp, 7 predicted proteins | sample KBSS64metaG_FD_80424 | JGI IMG/M metagenome (GOLD analysis project Ga0105251, IMG submission 80424) | Switchgrass rhizosphere microbial communities from Kellogg Biological Station, Michigan, USA - KBS S6-4 metaG | ecosystem: Host-associated > Plants > Roots > Rhizosphere > Soil | place...
CAAGCGCGCGCCGCGGAGTCGAAAAGGCGACGACATGACCACGCTCTACGGATTGAAGAACTGCGACACCTGCAAGAAGGCGACCAAGTGGCTGGACCGCTTCGGCGTGGCCTACAGCTTCGTCGACTACCGCGAGCACACGCCCGCGCCGGAGACATTGGTGGATTGGGCCGGCAAGGCCGGCGGATTCGAGGCCTTGATCAACAAGTCCTCGACCACCTGGCGCCAGTTGCCCGACAACAAGAAGACGCCGGGTTCGGACGCCGAATGGAAGCTGCTGCTGCGCGAACATCCGCAGCTGATCAAGCGCCCGGTCGTGGTGACCGCGGACGGCGTCATGACCCAGGGCTTTTCCGACAACGGTTTCAAGCAGCGTTTTGGAGCAGGCGCGTGAACGATGTCGTAGCACTGACCTGCGACCTGATCGCGCGTCCGTCGGTGACCCCCGACGATGCCGGCTGCCAGGCGCTGCTGGCCGGCCGCCTGCAGCAGGCGGGTTTCACCTGCGAACACCTGCGCCTGGGGGCGGTCGACAACCTGTGGGCCACGCACGGGCAGGGCACGCCGGTGCTGGTGTTGCTCGGCCATACCGACGTGGTGCCCAGCGGCCCGGTCGACGCCTGGAGCAGCGATCCGTTCGATCCGCAGGTCCGTGACGGCGTGTTGTACGGACGCGGCGCGGCGGACATGAAGGGCAGCGTCGCCGCGTTCGTGGTCGCGGCCGAACAGTTCGTGGCGGCGCATCCGCAGCACCCGGGCACGCTGGCGGTGTTGTTGACCAGCGATGAAGAAGGCGACGCCATCGACGGCGTGCGCCGGGTTGCCGACCTGTTCCGCGAGCGCGGCCAGGCGATCGACTGGTGCATCACCGGTGAGCCGTCGTCGACCGCGGTACTGGGCGATCTGCTGCGGGTGGGACGTCGCGGCAGTCTCTCGGCGACCCTCACCGTCCAGGGCGTGCAGGGGCACGTGGCGTACCCGCACAAGGCGCGCAACCCGATCCACCTGGCGGCGGCAGCGCTGGCGGAACTGACCGCGCGGCAATGGGACGACGGTTTCGAAAGCTTCCCCCCGACCAGCCTGCAGGTCTCCAACATCCATGCCGGCACCGGCGCCAACAACGTGATCCCGGGCGAGCTGCAGGTGCTGTTCAACCTGCGCTACAACCCGCACTGGGATGCGCCGGCGCTGGAAAAAGAAATCACCGCGCTGCTGGACCGCCATGGGCTGGAGTACCGGTTGAAGTGGCATCGCAGCGGCGAGCCGTTCTACACCCCGGAAGGCACGCTGCGCCGGGTGGCGCGCGAAGTGCTGGGCGAGTTCGCCGGTGCCGCGCCGGAAGAAAGCACCGGCGGCGGCACATCGGACGCACGTTTCATCGCGCCGCTGGGCGCGCAGTGCATCGAGGTGGGGCCGGTCAATGCCAGCATCCACCAGGTGGACGAACACGTGTCGGTGGCCGACCTCGAGGCGCTGCCGGCGCTCTACCTGCGCCTGATCGAGCGCCTGATCGCAGCATAGCCAGGGACTCCGTACCCACCGGGCAGTTGCGACAGTAACTGTTGCGCCGGCCAGGAAACAGCGGTAGGTTCAACCCATGTCCTCGCTCCTGGCCAACGCCGTCAACAACAACCGCAATAATCTGCGCGCGAATAATCGTGCGCGGCCGATGCGGGACTGCGACCAGGGCTAGAACAAGCAACAAACGCCCGGACCCCAGAAAACCCGCATCGGCCGATGCGGGTTTTTTGTTTTCCGGGTGCAGGTCAGGCCCGGGATCGGTGGCCGGTCGAATGCAGGCATTACGTGTATTCCCCCAACATCAGGAGCTGTTCCCATGTGTTCGATCTTCGGAATGTTCGGCCTGCAGGCCGGCGATGACCTCACCGCGCTGCGCCGGCATGCGCTCGACCTGTCCCAGCGCCAGCGCCACCGCGGTCCCGACTGGAGCGGCGTGTACGTCGACGATGGCGCCGTCCTCGTCCACGAACGGCTGGCGATCGTCGACCCCGCCGGCGGCTCGCAGCCGCTGCTGTCCGACGACCGCAACCTCGCCCTGGCCGTCAACGGCGAGATCTACAACCATCGCGAACTCAAGGCCGAACTGGAACAGCCCTATGCCTTCCAGACCGGCTCCGACTGCGAAGTGATCAACGCCCTCTACCAGCAGGACAGCCCGGCCTCGTTCCTCAACCGTCTCAACGGCATTTTCGCTTTCGCCCTCTGGGACCGTGCCCGCCAGCGCGTCCTGATCGCCCGCGATCCCATCGGCGTGGTGCCGCTCTACTGGGGCCACGACAAGGACGGCCGCCTGCTGGTCGCCTCCGAACTGAAGGCGCTGGTCGACACCTGCGCCGACGCCGCCCAGTTCCCGCCCGGACACTGGTACGACAGCGCCACCGACACGCTGACCCGTTACTACGAACGCCCGTGGCGCGACTACGCCGCCGTCGAAGGCGTCGACGCCGACCGGACCGAACTGCGCGAAGCCTTCGAGCGGGCCGTGCACCGCCAGCTGATGACCGACGTGCCCTATGGCGTGCTGCTGTCCGGTGGGTTGGACTCCTCCCTGGTCGCCGCCGTTGCCGCCCGCTACGCGCGCCATCGGGTCGAAGACGGTGACCAGAGCGAAGCCTGGTGGCCGCGCCTGCACTCGTTCGCGATCGGCCTCAAGGGCTCGCCCGACCTCGCCGCCGCCGCCATCGCCGCCGAAGCGCTGGGCACCGTCCACCATGGCTTCGAATACACCTTCGAAGAAGGCCTCGATGCATTGCCCGACGTCATCCGCCACGTCGAAACCTACGACGTAACCACCATCCGCGCCTCCACCCCGATGTTCCTGCTGGCACGCCGGATCAAGGCGATGGGCGTCAAGATGGTGCTGTCCGGCGAGGGCAGCGACGAAATTTTCGGTGGCTACCTGTACTTCCACAAGGCGCCCAACGCCCGCGAGTTCCATGAAGAACTGGTGCGCAAGCTCGACGCGCTCAACAACTACGACTGCCTGCGTGCCAACAAGTCGATGATGGCCTGGGGCGTGGAGCCGCGCGTGCCGTTCCTGGACCGCGAATTCCTCGACGTTGCGATGCGCATCGACGCGCGCCACAAGATGGTCGGGCAAGGCACCCACGGCGCCCGCAGGATTGAAAAGGCCGTACTGCGCGAAGCGTTCGAAGGTTACCTGCCCGATTCGATCCTGTGGCGGCAGAAGGAGCAGTTCAGCGATGGAGTTGGCTATGGATGGATCGACGGGCTCAAGGCCCATGCCGAAGCGCAGATCAGCGACCGCGTGATGGCCGCCGCCGACAAGCGCTTCGTGCACAACCCACCGCAGACCAAGGAAGCCTATTACTACCGCCACGTCTTCGAGCAGTACTTCCCCAGCCAGGCCGCCGCGGAAACGGTGCCGGGCGGCAAGTCGATCGCCTGTTCCTCGCCTGCGGCGATCGCGTGGGACGCAAGCTTCGCGGCGATGGCCGATCCCTCCGGACGCGCCGTGGCAGGCGTGCACGAACAAGCCTTGACCGGGGCACCCGAACACGCACTGGCCGGGTAACGCCGACCGTAGCCCGGCCCTTGTGAACGGTGAAATCCCTGCCTGGGCCGGCCAACGGCCGGCGCGACCGGGTACCATTCTTCATTCAATGGGGGATGTTCATGGGCGTGCAGACCGGGGGCAACGTGCCGCGACTGAAATGGGGTTGGCAATACCTGGCCTGGGCCGGCATTCCGCTGGTGATCGGCTTGGCGCTTGCCCGCTATGCAGGGCCGCGCATGCCTGCGGTGGCCGCCAAGGCCGGGCCGGTGGTCGGCGGCGACTGGGCCCACCACCTGGCCTCGCCGCTCGGGCTGTTCCTGCTGCAGCTGCTGGTACTGCTGCTGGTCGCCAAGGGCGCCGGCGCCCTGTTGAAGCGGCTCGGCCAACCGGCCGTGATCGGTGAAATGGCCGCCGGCCTGATGATGGGGCCGCTGGTGCTCGGCAGCCTGTTGCCGGGTCTGCACGGCGCATTGTTCCCGGCCAGCTCGCTGGGGCCGCTGGGCATGCTCAGCCAGCTGGGCGTGCTGATGTTCCTGCTGGTCGCCGGCGCCGAACTCGACCTTGCCGGACTGCGCGGCCGGCGGCGCTTCGCCTTCACCGTCAGCCACGCCGGCATCGCCGTGCCGTTCGTGCTGGGCGTGTTGCTGGCGCTCTGGCTATATCCCGAACACGGCCCGCAGGGGGTGAGCTTCACCGCGTTCGCGCTGTTCGTCGGCATTTCGCTGAGCATCACAGCATTTCCGGTGCTGCTGCGGATCCTGACCGACCGCGGCATCAGCCAGACGCCGCTCGGCCAGACCGCGATCGCCTGCGCCGCGCTCGGCGATGCCACCGCCTGGTGCATGCTGGCCCTGATCGTGGCGGCAGCGCAGGCCACCGGCTGGGTACCGGCCAGCCTCAGCCTGCTGTGCGTGGTGGTCTTCATCGCGCTGATGCTGGGCGCGGTCAAACCGTGGTTCTCGCGCCAGCAGATCCGGCCGGGCACGGAAGGACGCTGGCTGCTGGGCATGCTGCTGTTGTCGCTGGCCAGCGCGCTGGTCACCGAAGTACTGGGCATCCACGCCCTGTTCGGCGCGTTCGCCGCCGGCGTGGCGGTGTCGTCCAATGTGCAGCTGCGCAACCTGCTGATCGCCCGGGTCGAACCGTTCGCAGCAACCCTGCTGTTGCCGCTGTTCTTTGCGATGACCGGCCTGCGCATGCGGGCCGACGCGCTGCAGGGCAGCGACCTGCTGCTGTGCGCCGTGGTGATTGCGCTGGCCACGCTGGGCAAACTGCTGGGAACCTGGAGCGCGGCGCGCAGCGCCGGCATGGGCAGCCATGAGGCCTGGAAGCTGGGCGCGCTGATGAACACCCGCGGCCTGATGGAACTGATCGTGCTCAACCTGGGCTATGAGCTGGGGTTCCTGGGCGACCGCCTGTTTGCGGTGCTGGTGATCATGGCGCTGGTGACCACCGCCATGACCGGTCCGCTGCTGAGCCTGCTGGAACGCCGCAGGTAAGGCAGCCGGGCAGAACCCGGCTCTACGGCGTTGGCAATCACCCCCCGGGCGTCAACCTCAACGTGTGTTGCGTGGGTCCGGGCAGGAACCCGCTCGGCCTGCCTTCCACCCAGTCCGCGTGCCCGGCGCCCCAGAACGGCGACAGCGGGTGGCCGCTCTGGCCACCGGGCATGTGGATGATGCCCTCCGCTTCATGCCCGGGTGACACCACCATGCGCTGCGATGCGCCGAAGGCGGGCCCCTGCACGCGCGGCATGTTGCCGTCGCCGGGCAGCGGGTCGGCCGGCATGCACAGCAGTGGGCGCGCGAAGGCGGGCAGGGCGCGGCTGATCGGATGGCAGATGGCGGCGGTGTTCCGTTCGCCCCAGCTGCGGTCGGCCAGGCGTGGGCCCTGTTCGGCCAGTTCACCTTCCGCGTCCCTGGCCGCGCTGGCCAGCAGCGCCTCCCAGCTGGCATGCGGCGGCGGTAGCAGGTGCGCCGGGCGCTCGGTGAGCAGCGGCCACACCACGCCTTCCAGCTGTGCCAGGCGCGGCTCAAGGTATTCCTCACCCAGCGTCGCCTTGGCCGGGGCGAGCAGCCCGTTCGACACCGCATCCAGCACGCGCCCACGGAACCCGCGGGTGATGCGGTAGCTGACCGAATCGCTGGACGCGCGACCCTGCCACTGCCGGGTGGCGGTTTCCAGCCGGCGCAGGGCCGGATCGTCACTGTGGCTGACCACCTGGCGAAGCAGGGTGTACCACCGCTCCAGGAATACCGCACGGTCGTCCAGCTGGATCGCCAGCAGATCGCGTTCGGTGAAGCGCGTTTTGGCGTTCAGGTCGTCGCGGATCTGTCGGCCACGCGCGCCGAGGTCGTAACCGGCGTTGCCGGCCACCGCCAGGTCGGCGCCGTCGAGCACGCGCCCGTTGGCGGTCCACAAGCGCTGCGAGGGCGGATCCACCAGTGACGGCGCGCGGTCACTGCGAATCGGCCACGGCGCGCAGGTGGCGGGCGCGGCGGTGGTGGAACCGTCCGGCGGACAGCCGGCGGCGCGGTCCGGGCGGGCGCCGAGCAGCCGCCAGGCGATGCGGCCATGGCTGTCGGCCAGCAGCAGGTTCTGGGTCGGAATGCCGGCACGGTCGGCGATCTTCAGCGCATCGTCGAGGTCGGCGGCGCGTGCCATGTCGGCGAAATCCATGCGCACCGCGCCCGGCAGCTGCGCGGTCCAGCGCAGCGCTTCGCCGCTGCCGTCGGCGCGCCGGTGCAGGATCGGGCCCCAGGCGGTCTCGCGCACCGGGAAGCGGACGTCGGGTGCGTTGGCCACGCGGATGCGTTCCTCGTGCACGGACACGCCCGGCGCGCCGGCCGCTACCGGGCGGAAGTCGGCGGTGTCGATGTAGCTGTTGGTGAAGCCCCAGGCGACATGCCCGTTGCTGCCCACGACGATGGCCGGCAGCCCCGGCAGGGAGAAACCACTGACATCCACCGTGCCGCCGGGCGCCTGCGGGTCCGGATAGCGCAACCGCACCCGGAACCAGAGGCTGGGCGCGCGCAGGCCCAGGTGCATGTCGTCGGCGAGGATGGCGCGCCCGTCGCCGGTCAGCGCGCCGGCCACCGCGAAGTTGTTGCTGCCGTGCACGTCGGGCTCTACGCGGGGTGTGCTGTCGGCGGTGTGCGCGGCGCTGCGCAGGTCCAGCGCGTCCGCGTCCGGCAGTACTGCGTTGCCGCGCGCGTCGCCGAACAGCGGGGCGTCCCACTCGCTGCCGTCATGGCTGAGCAGCGCATACAACGCCGGTGGCACCGCGCTGCGGATGCGCCGCATCGCCAGTTCGTTCTCGTTGGTCGGGTCCTGCAGGTCGGCATACATCGCCAGCCCGGTCAGGATGGAGTCGGTGCGGCTCCAGGCCGCCGGTTGCTGGCGCAGCAGCAGGTAGGGCCAGGGACGCACCCGCAGCGCGCCGACGCCCTGGTTGACGCCGTCCACGTAGGCCTGCAGCACATCGGCCTGGTCGCCCATGGCCTCGGCCAGGTGGGCGTCGGTGCGCGCGCGCAGGCGGTGCACGCGCATGCGCTTGTCGACGTCTACGGCGGCGGGCCCGAAAAGTGCCGCGAGTTCGCCGGCGGCGGCGCGGCGCATCAGGTCCATTTCGAAGTAGCGTTCCTGCGCGTGCACCATGCCCAGTGCGCGCATGGCATCGGTCTGGCTGGCGGCGTCGATGGTGACCACGCCGAGCGCGTCGCGCTGGATGCTTGCCGGTGCCTGCAATCCGGCCAGGGGACGCTCGCCATCGAGGGTCGCCAGGCTGCCGCGCAGCAGGCCCCACATGACGCCAATGCCGATCACTGCAATCGTTGCCAGCACTGCCCCTGCCCACAGCACCCGCTTCAGCCAACGACGCATACCGTCTCCCCGACGTCCGTGATGCCCCGATTGTAGGACGGGTCGAGGCCATGTGAGCACTGCGTGCAGGCAGTGCAAGCGCAACTGCAACTGATTCCGATTAGATCACCGGGCGTCCAGATAGGGCACCATGCGCGCATCGATTCAAAAGGACACCCCATGAAAGGCCACCCGGACGTCATTGCCTGCCTGAAGGAACTGCTGCGCGGAGAGCTTGCTGCGCGCGATCAGTACTTCATCCATTCGCGCCGTTACGAGGACCAGGGACTGTTCGCGCTGTACGAGCGTCTCAACCATGAGATGCAGGAAGAAACCGAGCATGCCGACGCGCTGCTGCGCCGGATCCTGTTCCTGGGCGGCGACCCGGACATGCGCCCGCATGGGTTCGAGCCGGGCGTGACGGTGGAAGAGATGCTGCAGAAGGACCTGGACACGGAATACAGCGTGCGCAACAACCTGGCGGCAGGCATGAAGCTGTGCGAGCAGCACCAGGACTACGTGAGCCGCGACATGCTGCTGGTGCAGCTGAAGGACACCGAAGAAGACCATGCCTGGTGGCTGGAGCAGCAGCTCGGCCTGATCAAGCGCATCGGCCTGGCGCTGTACCAGACCAGCAAGATGGAATCGAAGGGCACCGCCGCGCATTGATGCACCGCGTGCCGACCAACGGTCGGCACCTACCGGGATGCATGGCGTGCCGACCAACGGTCGGCACCTACCGGTAGCGCCCGACCGTTGGTCGGGCGACCACAACCGCCAGCCAGCCAACCGCGCGCCAGCGACAAACGGAAACCGGGGAATTCCCCGGTTTTTTGTGGGCGACGCCCACATGCTTTCAATGCGGTATCCGGATCATCCTGCGCACGCAACAAATCGTAGTGCCACGCCATGCGTGGCAACCGCGCAACGCGCGGCCCGAATGTCCGGACCCGGGGCAACAACGCCCCCTAAGACCCACCGGCGCTGACATGTAACCGAAGCCGCCCGCCAGCCTCACGCACTGCCAGTCCCCGCGCCACGCAAACGGCCGGGAATTACCCGGCCGTTCTTTGTCCAGATTGGCGCGGTGTCGGTTACTCCACCGCCAACCCATCCACCTTCTGCCACCCGCGCGGCAGCAGGTGCCCGCGCGTGGCGCGGCTGCCGAGGTAGGTTTCCAGGTCCTTGTACGACAGGTTCATGGTGCGCTGGCCACTGCGTACCAGCAGCGTGTTGCCCGGGCCCACCGACACCACCGCGACCACGCGCTCGGTAGCGAGCTTGGCCTTGGGGATGTCGATGATCTTGTTGCCCTTGCCCTTGTCCAGTTCCGGCAGCTCGCTGGCCGGAATCGCCAGCAGGTTGCCCGAGCTGGTCACCGCCACGATCCGGTCGGTTTCCGGGTTGGCCACTACTGCCGGCGTCAGCACCTTCGAGCCCGAGGTCAGGTTGAGCATCGCCTTGCCGGCCTTGTTGCGCCCGGTCAGGTTCTCGAAACGGGTCACGAAGCCGTAACCGTGCGTGGACGCCAGCACAAAGCGGGTATCGTTCTCGCCGCTGGCCAGCGTCATGAATGCGCTGCCCGGCGCCGGCGAGAAGCGGCCGGTCAGCGGCTCACCGTTGCCGCGTGCCGAGGGCAGGGTGTGGATCAGCGTGGAATACGCGCGGCCTTCGCTGTCCAGGAACGCCACCTGCTGCGTGCTGCGCGCGCGCACCGCACCCAGCAGCGCATCGCCTTCGCGATAGGACAGGGTCGACGGGTCCATGTCGTGGCCCTTGGCCGCGCGGATCCAGCCCTTCTCCGACAGCACCACCGTCATCGGCTCGCTCGGCACCAGCTCCGACTCGTCGATCGCCTGCGCCGCGCCACGCTGCACCAGCGGCGAACGGCGCGCGTCGCCGAACTTCTTCGCATCCGCCGTGAGCTCGTCGCGGATCAGCTTCTTGAGCTTCGCCTTGCTGTCCAGGATCGACAGGATCTTGTCGCGCTCCTTGGCCAGCTCGTCCTGCTCGCCACGGATCTTCATTTCCTCCAGGCGCGCCAGCTGCTTGAGCCGCGTTTCCAGGATGTACTCGGCCTGGTCGTCGCTCAATGCGAAGCGTGCGATCAGCGCGGCCTTGGGGTCGTCTTCGGTGCGGATGATGTGGATCACTTCATCCAGATTGAGGAACGCAACCAGCAGGCCTTCCAACAGGTGCAGGCGACGCTCCACCTTCTCCAGGCGGTGGTTGAGGCGACGGGTCACCGTGGCCTGGCGGAACTGCAGCCATTCGCCCAGCAGCGTCTTCAGGTTCTTCACCTGCGGACGCCCGTCCAGCCCGATCACGTTCAGGTTGACCCGGTAGCTGCGCTCCAGATCGGTGGTCGCGAACAGGTGGCCCATCAGCTGTTCGGCATCCACCCGGTTCGAGCGCGGCACCAGCACCACCCGCACCGGGTTGGCATGGTCGGACTCGTCGCGGATGTCTTCCAGCCACGGCAGCTTCTTGGCGCGCATCTGCGCGGCGATCTGCTCGATCACCTTCGACGGCGACACCTGGAACGGCAGCGCGTTGATCACGATGTTCGTACCTTCCTTGAGGAAGGTCGATCGCGCGCGCACGCTGCCGTAGCCGGTCTCGTACATGGTGCGCAGGTCGGCGGCCGGGGTGATGATCTCGGCCGCGCTCGGGTAGTCCGGGCCCTTCACGTGCTCGAGCAGCGCGTCCAGGCTGGCGTCCGGATCGTCCAGCAGGTGCAGCAGCGCGCTGACGATTTCGTTCAGATTGTGCGGCGGCACGTCGGTGGCCATGCCCACCGCGATGCCGGTGGTGCCGTTGAGCAGCAGGTGCGGCAGGCGCGCCGGCATCCAGGTCGGCTCTTCCAGGGTGCCGTCGAAGTTCGGGGTCCAGTCGGTGGTGCCCTGGTTGATTTCGCCCAGCAGCACTTCGGCGATCGGGGTCAGCTTGGACTCGGTGTAGCGCATGGCTGCGAACGACTTGGGGTCGTCGGTCGAACCGAAGTTGCCCTGGCCTTCGATCAGCGGGTAGCGGTACGAGAACGGCTGCGCCATCAGCACCAGCGCTTCGTAGCAGGCGCTGTCGCCGTGCGGATGGTACTTGCCGATCACGTCACCGACGGTGCGCGCGGACTTCTTCGGCTTGGAGGCGGCATTCAGGCCGAGCTCGCTCATCGCATAGATGATGCGGCGCTGCACCGGCTTGAGGCCGTCGCCGATGAACGGCAGGGCCCGGTCGAGCACCACGTACATCGAATAGTCCAGGTACGCCCGTTCGGCGTACTCGCGCAGGGGCAGCTGTTCAAAGCCGTGGAAGGCGGGGCGGGCTAGATCGGTCATGCGGGATTGTTACCTGTGGCAAGGGACG
>Ga0105251_10003808_pt1 | contig 10753 bp, 8 predicted proteins | sample KBSS64metaG_FD_80424 | JGI IMG/M metagenome (GOLD analysis project Ga0105251, IMG submission 80424) | Switchgrass rhizosphere microbial communities from Kellogg Biological Station, Michigan, USA - KBS S6-4 metaG | ecosystem: Host-associated > Plants > Roots > Rhizosphere > Soil | place...
CCGGCCGGATCACCGCGCAGCGCCAGGTCGCGATCGGTTTCAGCCTGTGCGCGGTGTCGGCGCTGGCCAATCTGGCGTATGTGCTGTCGGTCGGCAGCATCGCCCTGCCATGGGCGGTGCTGCCGATCTTCATCGGCGGCGTGGGCATGGCGCTGATCTTCCCGATCCTGGCGCTGGCGGTGCTGGACATGTACCCGCACCAGCGCGGGCTGGCCTCGTCCATGCAGATGTTCCTGCAGTTGATGATCAATACCGTGGTGGCGGGCGTGGTCTCGCCGATGCTGAGCAGCACCCCGCTGCACCTTGCGCTGGGCTACGCCGGGTTCTTCGCCATTGGCGCCAGCTTCTGGTTCTGGGAGTGCCGCTGCGAACGCCGCCGCGAGGCGGCCGCAGGGCTGGCCTGAGCCCCCTGCGGTATGCTTTCCCCTTGATGCAGTCCGGAAGTCCCCCCGATGTCGACCACCTCCAAACTGCGCCGTGACCTGCGCCGGCGCCGCGAAATCGAAGAAGCCAACCGTGAAAAGGCCCATGCCTCGCCGGTGGAGCCGCATGCGGAACTGCGCGACCAGCAACGCACGCTGCTGGCCGGGGTGGTGCGCCGCGATGGCGAGTGGGTCCTGGGCATGGACGGCCGCATTGCCGGCCAGACCCCCAGCGCCGCCCGCGTGCTGGCGCTGATCATGCAGGCCGCCGAACTCCACGAACGCCAGGGCACCCCGGTGCGCCTGGTGTATTCGGACGTGCTGAAGGACGCGGCCCACGCCGAAGCCAGGGCCGAAGGCAAGGATTTCGACCAGTTCAAGACCGAACTGGCCGCATCGCTGCGGCCGAAATCGTAATCGCGCAACGGGCCGCACCACGCCGGCCGGAATCGCAATTCCGCGTAGCGACACGCCACGCGTGTCCAACGGAACCCCAAACGAAAAAGCCGGCTTCGCAGCCGGCTTTTCCGTTCACGTCAAGGCGCTTTCGGCGCTGCTGCAGCCGGCGGCTGCCACCCGCACATCTGTCCCTGGTTCTGCTGCTTCAGCCACTCGTTCACCGGCGTGAAGTACTCGATCATCGGGCCGGCATCCAGCTTGTCGCCACCGGTGATCTCCTTCAGGGTCGCCTGCCACGGCTGGCTCGCACCCTTGCTCAGCATCGCCCAGAACTTCTGGCCGGCTTCCTTGTTGCCGTAGAAGCTGCACTGGTGCAGCGGGCCCTTGTAGCCGGCCGCGTCGCACAGGCCCTTGTAGAACTGGAACTGCAGGATGCGCGCCAGGAAGTAGCGCGTGTACGGCGTGTTGCCGGGGACGTGGTACTTCGCGCCCGGATCGAAGAACTCCTCGCCACGCGCGCTGGCCGGCGCCACGCCCTGGTACTTCGCCTTCAGGTCCCACCACGCCTTGTTGTAGTTGTCCGGCGTGATCGAGCCATCGAACACGCCCCAGCGCCAACGGTCGATCATCAGTCCGAACGGCAGGAACGACACGCCGCTGAGCGCCATGCGCATCTGCGCGTTGATGGTGGCCTCGCGGCTTTCCTGCGGCTTGTCGACCAGGCCGATCGAGTTGAGGTACTGCGGCGTCATCGCCAGCACGATGGTGTCGCCGATCGCTTCGTGGAAGCCGTCGTTGGCACCACCCTGGAACAGCGGCGGCAGCGGGTTGTAGGCCAGGTCGTAATAGATGTGGCCCAGCTCGTGGTAGATCGTGGTGAAGTGTTCTTCGTTCGGCTTGATGCACATCTTGGTGCGCACGTCGCCGTCCATGTTCATGTCCCACGCGCTGGCGTGGCAGACCACGTCGCGGTCCAGCGGCTTGATGAACTGGGTCTTGTCCCAGTACGACTTCGGCAGCGCCGGCATGCCCAGCGAGACGTAGAAGTCCTGCGCACGTTCGGTCATCTGCTTGGCGGTGCGCAGCTCGGCCTCACGCTGGGCCTTGTACAGCGCTTCCACGTTCGCGTTGCTGCCGCCGGCCTTGGCCAGCGCGCCGCTGAGGTTGGCCTGGTACTGCTTTTCCAGCGCCGCGGTGATGTCCAGGCTGCCGGCACCCGGGTACGGTTCCAGCTGGTCCCACAGGTTGGACCAGTCCTGCTGCCACATGTTGCCGAGCAGGTGCGCGGCGATCAGGCCGCCCTCGGTTTCGGCCTTGTCCTTGCCATAGGTGGCGTCCAGCTTGGTACGCGCGTAGCAGTGCAGCTGCTCGTACATCGGCTTGACCTGTTCCCACAGGCGGTCGGTTTCCGGGCCGATCTGTTCGGCCGGCATGTCATAGCCGCTGCGCCACATCTGCCCGGCGTCGGCGAAGCCCATTTCCTTGGCGCCTTCGTTGACCAGGCCGACGAAGCGCTGGTAGTCGGCACGCATCGGCTTGGTGGTGGCGTGCCAGCCCTGCCAGGCATCGAGCTGGGCGTCGTAGTCGCGGCTGCGCGCGAGCACCTGTTCCAGGTCGCCGAGCTGGCGGCAGGTGGCCGGATTGGCCTCGTCGGTGCAGTACTTGCCCGAACCGTAGGCGCCCTCCATGCGGCTGGCGATGCGGGTCAGCTCGCTCAGCTTGGCCGGGTCGCGGGGCGCCGGCATCGAGGTCATCAGCTTCAGCAGATGGATCTGGCGCTTGGTGTCTTCGCTCATCGGCTTGCCGTCGTACTTGCCGGCCTGCGCGATCCAGCCATTGAGGATGGTCAGCCAGCGCTCGTTGGCCTTGGCCGCCACCCGCTCGGAATCGTCATTGATGTAGGTCGACGACAGCCACTGGGCCGAGGTCATTTCCGGGTACAGGGCCTTGTACTCGGCGTTGACGCGGGCGATGAACTGGTCTGCGGTTTCGGTCGGCGCGGCGGTGCCGGCGGCCGGCGCGTCGGCCGGGGACGGTTCCTTCTGACAGGCCGCCAGGGTCAGTGCGGCAGCACCGACAGCCAGGGCCAGCAGGAGCGGGCGGTGGTTCACGGGGACATCCTTGGGGTGGTGACAGACCGGCGAAGGCTAGTGGGGCCGCCGCCGCACCGCAAGGGCCACAGGTCCCGCGCGTCATCCCGGCCGGATGCGCTGGCGTACCAGCAGGTACAGCAGCAACGACACGGTCCAGCAGGTCGCCAGCGTCCACAGGTCATGCGACAGGAAGTGGGCGCCGCGCAGTTGCTGGGACGCACCGAAGATGCCGCCGGCGACCAGCCCGATCGCCAGGCCGCGCCAGCGCCAGGCCGGCTGCACCAGCAACGCCAGGAAGTACAGGCTGACCCAGGCATAGCCCGCGCTGGAATGGCCCGCCGGGAAACAGACACCGCGCGGCATGCCGTGCGGACGCGCCTGCAACAGGCCCACGAAGTCGCGCAGGCCGCCGTAACGGGCCAGGTCCCACGGGCAATCCATGTGGGTCACCGACTTCAGCAGCGACACCGTGCCGGTGCCAAGCGCCACGGCCAGCACCAGGTACAGCAGCGGCCAGCGCCACGCCGCCGCGCGTTCGTTGCGCCATGCATGGAAGCACAACAGGGTCGCCACCAGGAAGGCGGCAGTGCTCAGCCACTTGCCGCCCTTGTGGATCAGCTGGCTGGTGGCCCAGGCGTTCTGCAGCAGCCAATGGTGGCCTTCGAGTCGATACAGCTGGTCGGCCAGCCATTGGTCGCCGCCGGCGCCCATCAGTACGGCGCTGGCCGCCAGTGCGGCGAGCAGCGGCCAGACCAGGTGGCGACGCAGGAACACCGACGTCGACGTGGCAGCGCTCGACGCGAAGGGAACGGACGTAACGGTAACGGGACGCATCAAGGCAAGGCCGGCTGGGAAACCGGCGCCATGGTCGTCAGCGGCGTGTCGGAACGCGGTCGGAGCGGTGTTGCCCGCGCGTTAACCGGCAGTGCCGTGCATCATCGATTCAGTCGCCGTCGTCCGTACCGGCTGCCGCGTCGGGTGGCAATGCGGCGTGGCACGCCGGATCCCACGCGGTGCCGGGAACCAACCACCACCGGTTGCGGTTGGAACTGCCAATCATGATTGCCCGGTCGCGCTTCACGCACGGGCTGATCGCCTGTTCCAGCACCAGCAGCCAGCGGTGGTCAGGCGCCTGCGCCAGCCACGGCCCGGCGTCATGCCACTGGTCGTCCCATGGGCGCTTGAAGCCGAAATCGGTCACCGGGCGGTCGGCCTGCAGCAGGTTCTGTTCGCGCCAGGCGAGGGCGCCCAGCTCGGCATCCGGTCCAATGCGATCGCCCACCTGCTGCATCAACGCGGAAGAGGAGCTGTACGGCCCCAGTGCGGGCATCAGGCCCCAGCCGTGCAGGTTCCACAGCAGCAGCGAGGTGATCACCACCAGCGTGCCGGCGCGGCGCTGGCGCAGCCACGCAGCCAGCAGCAGCACCACCACGCCAAAGCCCAGCAGCCAGCCGCCCAGCACCGGCAGCAGCGTGTCCGGCATGCCGCGCTTGGTCAGCTGGGCATGCGCCCACGCGCCGTCGCCCAGCAGCTGGGCACCGATCACGGTGGCGGCCACCGCCAGCACCAGCACGTAGGCCAGCAACACCCAGCGCACGCAGGCGCGGCGCAGCAGGCCGGGCAGCAGCGGCGCAGCGGCCACGCACAGCGCAGGCAGCATCGGGAAGATGTAGACCTCGCGCTTGCCCGGGCTGGCGCTGAAGAACAGCAGCACCAGCAGCGACCAGCCCAGCAGCAGCCACCAGCGGCCATCGCCGCGGCGCAGCCGCCGCCACCAGCCTGGCAGCAACACCGGCAGCAACAGGCTGCCCGGCAACCACAGGGTGGCGATCACCTGCAGGTAGTACCAGGCCGGCTGCACGTGGTGCCAGGCATTGGCGTAGCGGGTGCCGGTCTGCTTGAACAGCAGTTCGCGCGCATAGCCCTGCAGTTCCGGCGACGGGTCGTTGAGCAGTGCGATGCCGAGCGGTCCCAGCCATACGGCGGTGCCGAGCAGGAACGCGGGAACCAGCCACAGCAGCGTGCGGGCGCGGGGCAGGGCGACCGCGGCGCGGGGTTGCCCCTGCCAGCGCCACAGCGCCCACGGCAGCAGCACCAGCAACGGCAGGAAGCCCACGCCCTTGGTCACCGTGCCCAGGCCGGCGGCGAAGCCGGCTACCCACAGCAGGCGCGTGTTCGGCCGTTCCAGCAGGTGGCGCAGCAAGGCCCACAACGACAGAGTGGTCAGCGCCACCAGCACCATGTCGATCTGCGCGCGCTTGGCCATCAGCCCGAACTGCAGGCAGCTGGCCAGGGCCAGCACCGCCCACCAGGCGATGCGCCGGTTCCACAGGCGCCGCGCCAGGTCCCAGCTCAGCCAGAGCGTCGCCAGTGCGGCCAGCAGCGAGGGCACCAGGAAGGCCAGGTTCCAGTCCCCGATCACCTTGTAGGTGGCGGCCTGCATCCACATGAAGACCGGCGGCTTCTCTGCATACAGCTCGCTGCCACGGTGCGGCAGCAGCCATTGCCCGGTTTCGACCATGGCGCGGGCGGCCAGCACGAAACGCGGCTCGTCCGGCGGGGTGGGCGCGCGCAGGCCAATGCCGGCGGCCAGTGCCAGCAGCAGGGCAAGCAGGGTAAGCAGGCGCCAGCGGGGGCGTGTCAGGGGCGTGGACAAGGGCGGCCGGTCACTGTGAAAGCGGGGACTTTCGCCTATTTTGTGTAAGAAAGGTGTCGAATGGGTAAATTGCGACCGGATTTCGACATTCCAGCCGCTACCATGGAGGCAACGCCCCCGAGTTTCTGACGCATGCGGCTCCTGGTCATCGAAGACAACCGCCAGCTGGTCACCAACCTGTTCGAGTACTTCGAAGCGCGCGGCCACGTGCTGGACGTGGCGCCCGACGGGGTGACCGGCCTGCACCTGGCCACCACCCAGAACTACGACGCGCTGATCCTGGACTGGATGCTGCCGCGCATGGAAGGCCCGGAAGTGCTGCGCCGGCTGAGGCTGGAGCATGGCTCGGAAGTACCGGTGATCATGCTGACCGCGCGCGATGAACTGCCCGACAAGATCGCCGGGTTCCGCGCCGGCGCCGACGACTACCTGACCAAGCCGTTCGCCTTGCCGGAACTGGAAGTGCGCCTGGAGGCGCTGCACGTGCGCGCGCAGGGCCGCAACCCGCGCAAGGTGCTACAGGTGGATGATCTGGTGCTGGACCTGGCCACGCTGGAAGCCCAGCGCGCGGGACAGGCGCTGCACCTGTATCCAGCCTGCCGCAAGCTGCTGGAAGTACTGATGCGTGCCAGCCCGGCCGCGGTCACCCGGCAGCAGCTGGAATTCTCGCTGTGGGGCGACGAGCTGCCCGACGGCGACCTGCTGCGTTCGCACGTCTACGAACTGCGGCGCAGCGTGGACGGTCCGTTCGCGCGCAAGCTGATCCACACCCTGCCGCGGGTCGGTTACCGGCTTGGCGCACCGGCCGCTGAAGGTCGCGATGAGCCTGCGTAAACCCGCGCCGTTGCATCGAAGGCTGCTGTGGTGGTTGCTGGGCTACCTGGCGCTGCTGTCGCTGGCGGTGTTCAGCGTGGGCAATTACGTGCACGAACACGCCGAGCATTCGGCCTGGAGGGCGCTGCTCAATTCCGAGCTGGACAGCATCGTCAACCACATGGACCACGAGCCGCATTACCGCTGGCAGGACTCGGACACCCTGCGCCTGTTCCATGTCGACGCCAGCCCGCAGCTTCCCGCCATCCTGCGCACCCTGCACCCGGGCCTGCACGACGGTGTCGCCATCGAAGGCCGCACCGCTGCCGTGATGGTGCGCGACACCCCGGCGCAGGGCAGGCTGGCACTGGCGCTGGACATCAGCGACTTCCACGAGCTGGAGGAGTTCGCCACCCGCTGGACGATGCTGGCCGGCGTGGTGATGATCGGAGTGACGGTGGTGATGGCCTCGTTCGGCATCGGCCGGCTGGTGAGTCCACTGCGCTCGCTGGCACGCCGCATCGACGGGCTCAGGCCCGGCGTGCCCGGCCAGCGCATTGAAGTGGATCCGCGTGGCAGTTCCGAGCTCTACGTCATCGCCGCTGCGCTCAACGACTACCTGGACCGCAACGAACAGTTCGTCGAACGCGAGCGGGTGTTCATCAGCACCACCAGCCATGAGCTGCGCACGCCCATTGCGGTGATCACCGGCGCTGCCGAACTGGCGCTGGAGCAACCCGGCGTGCCCGACCGTGCGCGCCAGCAGATGCAGCGCGTGCACCGCACCGCGCAGGGCGTGGAGCAGCTGATCCAGCTGCTGCTGGTGCTGGCCCGTGATCCGATGCGGCTGGCCTCGCTCAAGGAGCGCATCGCGCTCGACCAGCTGGTGCCGGACATCATCGAAGACCACCGGCACCTGATGGGCGACAAGGACCTTCAGATTGCCGTGCCCAGCCTGGCCCACGTGGACATCATTGCCCCGCTGGGCGTGGTCCAGGCCGCCATCGGCAATCTGCTGCGCAACGCCATCGAGAACAGCGGCCGCGGCACCATCAGCATCAGCGTGTCCGAGCGTGCCGTGGTGACGCTGCAGGATCCCGGCGAAGGCATGAGCCCGGAGGAGATCGCGGCCGTCTACGCGCGCATGGCGCGCGGCGACCGCACCCAGCGGGGCGGCATCGGGCTGGAGCTGATCGCACGCCTGTGCGAACACCTGGGGTGGGCACTGACCCTGGAACAGAGCGAACCGCGTGGCACCCGCGTGATCCTCGACCTGGGCGCATCGCTTCCCTGATCCAGTGAAGACAATGTTAAGCTCCAGAAGGCGTCGCTTCATGCGGCGCTTTTTTTTGCCCTTTCGATCGACAGAGGATCGCATGCCGACCGAACCCAGCACCGCCCTCATCACCAACGACATCGTTGGCCTCGGCCTGATTGCCGCCACCCTGGCCCTGATCTTCTGGGCCGCCAGCGGCCCAACCCCGCTGCTGAAGAAAATCTTCGCGTGGGTTCCCGCGCTGCTGCTGTGCTACTTCATCCCGGCCATCTACAACACCGCCGGCCTGATCGATGGCCACAATACCGCGCTGTACAACCCCATCGCCCGCGACGTACTGCTGCCCGCCGCGCTGGCCCTGCTGACCCTGTCGATCGACCTCAAGGGCATCCTCAAGCTCGGTCCCAAACTGCTCATCGTGTTCTGTGCCGGCACCTTCGGCATCATGCTCGGTGCCGTGGTCGCATTCCAGGCGATGTCCTGGATCCATCCCGAAACCGTTGCCGGCGACACCTGGGCCGGCATGGCCGCACTGGCCGGCAGCTGGATCGGCGGCGGCGCCAACATGGTCGCCATGCGCGAAGTGTTCGGTACCGACGCCACCACCTTCGGGCAGTTCGCTGTCGTCGATGTGGCCTGCGCCAGCCTGTGGATGGCCGTGCTGCTGTTCCTGGCCAATCGCGCTACCCAGATCGACGCCCGCAACGGTGCCGACACCCGCGCCATCGACGAGATGAAAGCGCGCATCAGCGCCTACGAGGCCCAGAACGCCCGCATTCCCAGCCTCAACGACCTGATGCTGATCGTCGGCGTCGCTCTCGGTGGCGTCGGCCTGGCCCACGCCATCGCCGCGCCGCTGAGTGCCTGGTTCAAGGCCAACATCGCCTGGGCCAGCCAGTTCAGCCTCGACAGCGCCTTCGTCTGGGTGATCCTGCTTTCGACCCTGCTGGGCCTGGGCCTGAGCTTCACCCGTGCACGCCGGCTTGAATCGGCGGGCGCCTCCCGCCTGGGCACCGTGTTCCTGTACTTCCTGATCGCCTGCATCGGCATGCAGATGAACCTGCTGTCCCTGCTCGACCGCCCCTGGCTGTTCCTGCTCGGCGTGATCTGGATGCTCACCCACATTCTGGTGCTGTGGATCGTAGCCAAGCTGGTCAAGGCGCCGCTGTTCTTCTTCGGCATCGGCTCGATGGGGAACATTGGTGCGGCGGCATCGGCACCGGTGGTGGCGGCGGCGTTCCATCCGAGCCTGGCGCCGGTGGGCGTGCTGCTGGGCACAGTGGGCTATGCGACCGGAACGGGATTGGCGTATGTCACCGGCTTGATCCTTAAATGGATGGCTGGAGCGTAAGGAGCGGGGGGAAGTGACATGAGGGCCGGCCAGAGGCCGGCGCTACCCGCTGCTGCGTCCGGTCATGGCCCGTCGCAGATCGGAAACAAGGAAAAGGCGGCGCAGATGCGCCGCCTTTTCGTTTTTCAACGCCCTTGCGGGACCGGCCGCCTCAACAGCAGCGCCCCCCGTTGCGACCGCCGTAACGCGCTTCCTGGCGTTCGCGGAAGAACGTCTTGTAGTCCATCGGCGTGCGGTCCGGATGCTTCTCCAGCACGTGCCGCACATAGTTGTCGTAGTCGGGGATGCCGCAGCACAGGCGTGCGGTCTGCACCAGGCGCCGCCAGATCCGGCGGTGCGCCTGGTACTGCCCGACCGGAACCAGACCCGTACCCATCACAGGTCCGCCATCTGGTGCGGCTGCAGCGCCACGTACTCGGTTTCACGATCCGTACGCTGCGGCGAACGACGCGCCACCACGATCGTCTTGATCGCATAGGCCAGGATTGCGAACACGACGAACAGGAACAGCACCGTCAGCCCCGTGTTCACGTACGCGTTCACTACGATCTGATGCATCTGCGCCACCGACTTGGCCGGCGCCGTGACCGTACCGCTCGCGATTGCATCCTGGTACTTGTGCGCCTGCGCCAGGAAACCCTGCGCCGGGTTGCTGTCGAAGATCTTGATCAGCCCCGCATACGTGGTGCAGATCAGCAGCCACACCGCCGGCACCGCCGTCACCCACGCATAGCGGTCGCGCTTCATCTTGAACAGCACCACGGTACCCAGCATCAGTGCGATACCCGCCAGCATCTGGTTCGAGATGCCGAACAGCGGCCACAAGGTCTGGATGCCACCGAACGGATCCACCACGCCGGTGTACAGCAGGTAGCCCCACAGCGCCACGCAGCCGGCCGTGGCGATGATGTTTGCCGTCCACGACTCGGTCTTCTTCAGCGCCGGGATGAAGTTGCCCAGCAGGTCCTGCAGCATGAAGCGGCCCGCACGCGTACCCGCATCCACCGCCGTCAGGATGAACAGTGCCTCGAACAGGATCGCGAAGTGGTACCAGAACGCCATCATCGCGTTGCTGCCGCTCGGGATCGCCTGGTGCAGGATCTGCGCGATACCCACCGCCAGCGTAGGCGCGCCGCCCGCACGGTGCAGGATGGTCGGCTCACCGATCGCCAGGGCCGTTGCCTCCAGCTGCTCCGGTGTAATCGTGAAGCCCCACGTCGTGGTGATGTAGTGCGCCGCCGATACCGCATCGGCACCAATCACCGCCGCCGGGCTGTTCATCGCGAAGTAGATGCCCGGATCGATGATCGACGCCGCCACCAGCGCCATTACTGCCACGAACGACTCCATCAGCATGCCGCCGTAGCCGATGTAGCGCATGTGGCTCTCATTGGCCAGCAGCTTCGGCGTCGTACCCGAGGCGATCAGTGCATGGAAGCCCGACACCGCACCGCAGGCAATGGTGATGAACAGGAACGGGAACATGCCGCCCTTCCACACCGGGCCATCGCCGCTGGCCGCGAACTGCGTCAGCGCCGGCATCTTCAGTTCCGGCATCACGATCAGGATGCCGACCGCCAGCGCCACGATGGTGCCGATCTTCAGGAACGTCGACAGGTAATCGCGCGGCGCCAGCAACAGCCACACCGGCAGTACCGATGCCACGAAACCGTAGCCGATCAGCATCCAGGTGATCTGCACGCCGGTGAAGGTGAACGCCGGGCCCCAGACCGGGTCCGCAGC
>Ga0105251_10003811_pt1 | contig 10749 bp, 11 predicted proteins | sample KBSS64metaG_FD_80424 | JGI IMG/M metagenome (GOLD analysis project Ga0105251, IMG submission 80424) | Switchgrass rhizosphere microbial communities from Kellogg Biological Station, Michigan, USA - KBS S6-4 metaG | ecosystem: Host-associated > Plants > Roots > Rhizosphere > Soil | place...
CTGCGCTAACGGCGCGGGAACCAGGGCGATCCCAAGTCCAGCCCCGGCCATGGCGAGTACGCTCAGTGAGCTTGAGATCCGCCAAGCAATATGCAACGAATCACCCAGCAGCTTTTGTAACTGCCTGTCCAGCTCAGAATCAGCATCGTTGATGGAGTACATGATTAATGGTTCATTGGCCAGCATATCGACAGCCAGACTCTCTTTATCGGCAAGCGGATGCTCGCTGGACATCACCACCACCCGTCCCCATTCACCCACAGACTCATACACCAGGGATGAGTCATGATCAGGATAGTAATCAGGCATATAGCCCACATCCAGTGTGCCGTTCTGAATAGCCTCATTTTGCAACTGAGGGGCCAACTCCTGACAAATAATCTCAGCATCCGGATAGGCCTGATGAAACGCGCGAACGTCCTGCATCAGCCTGCCGCTAAAGACGGCATTGCCAGCATACCCGACGCGCACCCTGCCCGTTTCACCGCGAATCGACCGCTCGACCGCAAGACGCGTATGTTCCATATGCTCCAGCGTGCGTATGGCTTCGGCCTGCAAAAGCTTACCGGCGTCGGTCAGTTCGACCCGACGGCTGGTGCGAATCAGCAACGGGCCGCCCAGCTCGGCTTCAAGGGCTTTTATCTGCATGCTCAATGCGGGCTGAACAATGTTGAGCCGCTCTGCGGCCCGGCCAAAGTGCCTTTCTTCTGCGACAGCCAGAAAGTATTTCAGGTGGCGTAAATCCATAACCCCTCCATCAATCAATAAATATGATTGATCAGTAAAATCTATATATTTGAGTTTACCTCCTTTCGGGGTCAAACTGAATCCAGTCAAACAACGACAGACAACTAACAGGAACGCTCAACATGCATAACCAACTTCAAGACCGCCAGCAACTCAATGACCGGATGAATGGCTGGATGCACCGCGACCTGGGCGAATGGGATCAGCTGCGCAATCTGTTCCACCCGGACGGCACCATCGAAATTACCTGGTTCGAAGGGCTGGCCAGCGATTTCGTGAATGGCTCAATGCGGATGGGCGCGTCTGACCTGCGAACTAAACATTTCATCGCGTCACCGGCAATCACCTTCAACGAAGCCGGTGATAAAGCCATTCTGGAAACCAACGCGATCATCATCGCTGAGAACGTGAAGCTGAATATCGGCTGTGAATGCCACAACCGTTTTTACGACCTGGCCGAAAAACGCGACGGCGTATGGAAACTGTTCCATCGTCAGAGTGTTTACGATATTGGCACTTTCACCTTCCCCTTCGGCCCGGTAGAGGTTGACCAAGCGATTGTGACGAAATATCCACGCGAATATGCCGCGCTGGCCTATTTACTTGAGCAGAGTGGGTTCCCTCTGGGACGCATCTTCGCGACACGCGGCAGTGAACTGGAAGCTAAGATGAAAGCTGACGGTAAACGTTGGTTAGCCGCCTAAACCGAATTCAATATCACTGAAACAAAGGAGTAAATGATGGTCCAGAGAATCGATGTGCATGCACACTTTTTGCCCGAACGCTATCGTGCGGCCCTTGCCGCGGCGGGTCATTCGAAACCTTCAGGGATGCCCGCCATTCCTGAGTGGAACGTCAATGAACACCTTGAAATGATGGACCGTAATGAGATTGGCAGTGCGATCCTGTCGGTATCGGCACCCGGCGTCCACTTTGGTGATAACGCCGCAGCCCGCGATCTGGCGCGTTTTGTAAATGAAGAAGGTGCCACCGCAGCGCACGATAATCCTCAGCGTTTTGGCATGTTTGCCACCTTGCCGCTGCCGGATGTCGACGGCGCGCTGCGTGAACTGGAATATGCCTTTGATACCCTGAAGGCCGATGGCGTGGTGCTGGAAAGTAATTTCCACGGAATTTATCTGGGAGATGCCCGCTTTGATCCAGTGTTTGAGGAACTGAATCGTCGGCACGCGAAAGTGTTCATTCACCCGACCAACCCGCATTGTCCGTGCTGTCAGGTTCAGCCAAAAGGTGAAAATGCCGAAGCGCTACCACCGATTGGCTATCCGTTCCCGATGATTGAATTTATGTTCGAAACTACGCGAGCAGTATTTAATCTGCTGCTTTCCGGGACCCTGGATCGCTTCCCGAATGTGCAAATTATCGTGCCGCATGCAGGGGCGACAATCCCGGTGCTTGCCGATCGTGTGGCGGGTCTTTCTCCTGCTCTCGGTCTGCCTGAAAAACTGGATGCGGAAAAATTCATGACCTCATTGCGCGGTATGTATTACGACCTGGCCGGTTTCCCACTGCCTCGACAGCTTAACGCGCTGCTGGAAATCGCTAACCCCAAACATGTTTTGTACGGCAGCGATTACCCTTATACGCCGGAACCGTTAGTGACCGCCCTTGCCGCCCAGCTCGACGGCAGTCCACAGTTAACCGCCGCATTAAGGGCCGATTTTATGCGTAACAATGCCCTCGCCCTTTTCCCTAAGTTTGCATAATTCTGGAAGCTGAAGTTACAAAATTAACTGGCGACAACGCGGGTACAAAAATTACGGGCATCCAACTCGCTCAGGGTTAGTGAGTAAACGTCGGCTCGGGCACTAAAGCATTGTCGTCCTGCAAGCATTTTTTCCAGGTGCTGCCTTCTGAGTCGTTGTCCAGAATGGTTGAGGTTCGGTTCTCAACGGAGCGACGATGCTCTTTGCCTGCGGCATTTTAGTGAAGTAGCCTTACTTGTAGATTGCTCCACCGCTTTCTCTTTTCCGGCCAGTTCATCGATAACCAGTCGATACGCAATGTAGTATTTATAGATATTGCTGACGTAGGTTACGGTTTCCGCACCAATTTTCTCGGCGGCCACATTCTCAACGTTGCCAAACCATACGCACGGGAAAAGCTCGAGGAAGTTCATGGTCTGATCCTTGGCAAGGAAACCATCAGACGCCTCATGATAAAAGCCGGACTCTGGATCCCCGCAGACAACGCCCGCCCAAAAATTCATCAGCCCCGTTACCGACGTCCCTATACCGGCGAGCTGATCCAGATTGACGGCTGTGACCATCACTGGTTTGAAAACCGGGGACCTAAGTCTTGAAAGAACCGAAAGACGCTATACGCAATGTGGGAAGCAAATCAGAGAAATAACCATTCAGACAAAATTCATTTGCCGCTCAGATGGGCGTCGTTTCGACTGATGAAACCATGCTATGGACATTTGAACTTTGCCCTACCCCGGACATCTCTACTTAGCCTTGACAAAGATAAGCTAAGGCTGAATCCAGTGATTAATCAACCTGATTGCCCTGGTTGCTGATAGCGTCTGAAAGTTCTTTCTCCAGCGCTGATACCATCACACTCTGTCCATCTCATATTTCGAGTGACCACCACAACTGGTTTTCCAGACATGACGCTCCCGGCGTGCACGTTCCAAATAGTTCACCTACGACAGGTTTCAGTATTTGAAGGTGTTCAGATTTTTTCCTGGTTAACCCGAGTGGACAGCTCCCGATGGCTTTCTTTCCTTTCGCTATAGCGGTCTGCCAGATACTCAGTATGTCCTTTCAGGATTAACGTTATTTTGAATAGTTCTTCTGCGACATCCACAATCCGGTCATACCAGGCTGAGGGTTTCATACGTCCTTCATCATCAAATTCTTGCCACGCCTTCGGTACCGATGATTGATTTGGAATGGTGAACATTCGCATCCAACGGCCAAGTATTCGCATCTGATTTACCGTATTGAATGACTGCGAACCGCCGCTAACCTGCATTACGGCCAGCGTTTTCCCTTGCGATGGACGAACAGCACCTTCGCTCAGTGGTATCCAGTCAATTTGGGCCTTCATCACTGAACTCATAGCTCCGTGTCTTTCCGGAGAACTCCACACCATTCCATCACACCACCTGACCAGTTCCCGCAATTCCAGCACTTTCGGGTGTGTTTCCGGTGCATCATCAGGTAAAGGCAGGCCGGAAGGATTAAAGATTTTTACCTCAGCCCCCATTTCGCTAAGTAAACGCCCTGCTTCTTCGGCTGCAAACCGGCTGTACGACCGCTGCCGAACTGAGCCGTAGAGGATCAAAATGCGCGGCATCGTTTGGGTATCGCCTTGCAGTTTGCTGGCAATCTCATCATCAAAACATTCTCGTTCGATTGCTGATAAATGCGTCATGAAATTTCTCCATCTTAAAAACTAAGCTTCAAAAGCCAACATATATGATTTAACATATGTATCATAAATTCATAGCGAGGTTCAACATGCTACAGCCTGTTCAGCTTTTTAAACTGCTTGCCGATGAAACCCGTTCGACCATCGTGATGCTACTCCGGGAGTCCGGTGAGCTCTGTGTCTGTGATATCTGCGCAGTAACAGCAGAATCCCAACCCAAAATATCCCGCCACATGGCGCTGTTACGCGAAGCGGAGTTGGTCGCCGATCGCCGGGAAGGAAAATGGGTGCATTATCGCCTGTCACCACACATGCCAGCCTGGGCTGCGACTATTATTGAATCCGCATGGAATAGTGAGCGAGATAACATCCAGAAAAAACTCAGTGCGGCTTCATTATCCTCATGTTGATAACGAAGAAACACATTCACTCAATCAAATATGAATGGAGTCTGTAATGTTAGTGGCTAGTGCGATTTTTTTGCTCACTCTCGTTTTGGTCATCTGGCAACCCAGAGGTCTTGGGATTGGCTGGAGCGCCATGCTGGGCGCTGGTTTGGCATTACTAACAGGCGTCGTTCACCTTGGGGATATCCCGATAGTCTGGCAAATAGTCTGGAATGCGACTGCCACCTTTATCGCGGTGATAATCATCAGCCTACTGCTGGATGAATCTGGTTTCTTTGAATGGGCCGCATTGCATGTTGCACGCTGGGGCAATGGCCGAGGCCGACTGCTTTTTACCTGGATTGTTTTGCTGGGTGCAATGGTGGCGGCACTGTTTGCCAATGATGGTGCCGCACTTATCCTGACTCCGATTGTTATTGCTATGCTGCTGGCGCTGGGTTTCAGCCGGGGGGCTACGTTAGCCTTTGTCATGGCAGCAGGGTTTATAGCTGATACCGCCAGTCTGCCGCTGATTGTCTCGAACCTGGTGAATATCGTTTCGGCGGATTTCTTTAACCTTGGGTTTACGCAATACGCAGCCGTGATGGTGCCGGTTAACCTTGTCGCCATTGCAACAACACTGATTATGTTGCACCTGTTTTTCCGTAAGGACATCCCCGCCGTTTACGATGTTTCCCTGTTAAAAGAGCCGAAACAAGCAATCCGGGATGCCAGTACGTTTAAAGCCGGTTGGCTGGTTCTGCTTTTACTTTTAGTGGGGTTCTTTGGCCTGGAACCACTCGGTGTACCAGTCAGTCTGGTGGCCGCCGTTGGAGCACTGATTCTGCTTGCTGTGGCAAAGATTGGTCATACCATTAATACTGGAAAAGTACTACGTGGTGCGCCCTGGCAGATTGTTATTTTCTCACTGGGTATGTACCTGGTGGTCTACGGTTTGCGCAATGCGGGACTGACTCACTACCTTTCCGCCCTACTCAATCAACTTGCAGAGCAAGGTTTGTGGGTGTCGACATTAGGAACAGGGTTCCTGGCAGCCTTCCTATCATCAGTTATGAACAATATGCCGACTGTTCTGATCGGGGCCCTGTCAATTGATGGCAGCGTAGCTTCGGGTGTTATCAAAGAAGCGATGATTTATGCCAACATTATCGGTAGCGATCTGGGGCCGAAAATCACCCCTATTGGCAGTCTGGCAACATTGTTATGGCTGCATGTTTTGTCGCAGAAAAATATAACGATTACCTGGGGATATTACTTCCGAGTAGGCATAGTCATGACTATTCCGGTGTTGTTCGTCACGCTTGCGGCATTAGCCCTACGGTTGTCAGTAGCCCTATAACTGTTGTTTAAAGTACGGCCCTGGAAGAAATATTTTATGGGCCTCAACAAGAGATCATCACGATGAGCAATGTAACTATTTATCATAATCCCGCTTGCGGAACGTCCCGCAACACATTGGAATTAATTCGCAACAGTGGTACTGAACCCACGGTTATTCTGTATCTGGAAACGCCGCCAACCCGTGATGAACTGAAAAAGTTAATCGCCGATATGGGGATCACGGTCCGTGCGTTATTACGTAAGAATGTCGAACCTTACGAACAATTAGGGTTGGCAAGCGACACCTTCAGTGACGACCAGTTGATTGATTTCATGTTGCAGCACCCAATCCTGATTAACCGGCCAATTGTTGTCACACCTCTGGGTACCCGGCTATGTCGGCCTTCAGAGATAGTTCTGGATATATTGACTGATGGGCAACGTGGCGCATTCACCAAAGAGGATGGTGAGCAGGTTGTTGATGAGCAAGGCAAGAAGATCGATAAATAGAGAACAATCAATGAATTATTAGCCGCTGCAGGTTTTAATTCTTGCAGCGGCTATTTGCTGAGTTTGTGCAAGAATAGAATTCCTTGGTTCACCATGCTTCTGGTTCGCGAAGCATATGTACAATATTACAGGGGCTCATGACCCATCCTCCTTTAAACCCCTCGGGCAAAGGCTCGACAGCATCACATCTGACAACTCGACACTTCTCGATATGTGTTTCAGCCGACTTAAAATCGGGTGTGAACATTTCAAGCCAGACCTCAGCCTGGCTCAGACTTGGTGCTTCATCAATCCACAAACGGTTCGGGCCAAATTCAAACCCAGTAGCGGGTGATTTATCCGTGATTTCCTTAAGTCCTATGGCATTACGATAAAAATCAAGCGTCTGCTGGTATTGGTGTGATGGCACTTTAATCGCGATATCAATACCACCCTTAATTTCTGCATTCATAACACTTTCTCCTGACTAAACATTGCAAAAAACAGAACAGTTCAAGACAGATTTTGAGGAAAAGACGAGCCATTACGCTCATCTGTCAGGATAGTCGAGAGGGAGAAAATTGGGTGGGTTATAGCTTAATGGACATGTCCATACAGCGCAGGTTTGCCTGGGCAAGAGCAGAAGAATGCACGTTTTCTCGTAGTAGAATAAAGCCATGTTTTTCATAGAAAGATTGCGCGTTAGGCGTCGAGGACAATGTTAATTGTTTAAAGCCACGTTTACGCCCTTCTTCTTTTATCACTTCCAGAATAAGCCCGGCAAACCCTTTGCCTATATAATCGGGGGCGGTAAAAATAGCCTCAACACTCCCCTCAGAAAGATCGAGATAACCTGTTGCAACGGGTCGGTTGTCCTGCCCATCAACGACGAAAAATGGATTGGCCTCGATAACCACTCTGTAACTTTCAGGCATCGCTTCAGGTGTCCATGCTGCAATTACCGCAGCGCTGTAGCTATTCTGGCATCCATGGCGGATAGCTTGATTTCTGATGTTCCAGCACTCTTCTGCCTCTGCAGGCGTTGCCAATCTAACTTTCATCGCTTCCCTCCCCATTTGCGCGAATTTACTTAAATCACGTTATTCACCCGAACCTTTACTTTTTTCATACCCTATTTAAAATGTCCATATTCATTTCTTCTTTAGAGGTATTCGTCCAATGCGCCATTGATGCTGCCGTCTGTCTGACGGCCAATTTACTTGTCCCGACTTATCGGGCCAGTTTGTGGCATCTATGGAGTAGTTACATGACGAATTCATTCATTACGCTTGAAAGCGTATCTTTTGTATTACCTGACGGCACTCCGCTGTTCTCACAACTCAATGAATCTTTCGACTCACGCCATACAGGGCTTGTTGGGCGAAACGGTGTGGGTAAAAGCGTTCTCACCCAAATTCTGGCAGGGATAATCCCTCCTTCATCGGGCAGATGTAACTGTTCCGGCGTGTCGTATTATCTGGCTCAGCAAACCCACTATCAGGCAGAAATGACCATTGCAGAACTCGCAGGGGTTCACTCCATTATTGGCGCACTTGAGCGCATCGAAATGGGTAGTGTCTCAATGGCAGATTTTGAATTGGTCGGCCAGCAGTGGGATATACGCCAGCGTTTGGACATTGAGTTAGAGCGGTGCGGACTGGGGCATGTTGCGCCATCAACACCTGTCAGCCAGTTAAGTGGCGGCGAAGCCATGCGCGTATCACTCATAGGGGCCTTGCTTTCACAGGCCGATTTTTTGATTCTCGATGAGCCCAGCAACCACCTTGATAGAGTAAACCGTCTTGCATTGATTGCTCAGTTACAACGCTGGCCCGCCGGGCTACTGGTGGTAAGCCATGATCGAGAATTGCTGGAATCAATGCAGCGGATTGTTGAACTTTCATCCATCGGCTTGAACAATTATGGCGGCAATTATTCGTTTTACGTTCAGCAAAAAGCGCATGAAACACAAAGCGCACTTCAACTGCTGGAGCAGCGAAAACGTGAACGCCAGCGCGAACAGAAGAACCGTCAGGATCAGAAGGAACGCTTTGAGAAGCGGCAATCACGTGGGAATCGCCAGGGGCGAGAAGCCAATCAGGCCAAAATTTTGCTGGGCGGGCAAAAGCAACGCAGTGAAACGTCGGCCGGGAAATTAAATCAGCTCCATCTTGCCGCCAAGGAATTACTTGATCAACGCGTGCATGAAGCGGCAACGCGCGTTGAAGATAACGCTGAAATCGTTGTGCATTCGCTTGCTGTGAACTCTCCTTCACGGCGGCTGGTTGCAGAGCTAAATCAAATCCAACTGCCCTTCGTGCCAGTCTTTTCTTCACCATTAAACCTGTCGATATACGCCCAGCAACGCATCGGTATCGTTGGGCGTAACGGCTGCGGAAAATCGACACTATTAAACGTGCTGTCAGGCAAACTTCAACCATCGAGCGGTGCTTTCCGTATCCCTCATGGCCATACCTTACTTAATCAACATCTCGACAATCTTGATCCGCAACGTACAGTTCTGGACCAGATACGTGAAGCCAACAGCAATGCCAGTGAGGCTGATTTGCGCATGCGGCTTGCGCAGTTGGGGCTGGATGCTCACAAAGTTCAGATTTCCAGCGGATGCCTGAGTGGTGGTGAGCGCCTGAAAGCAGCGCTGGCATGTGTGTTGTACGCTGACCCTATGCCACAACTATTGCTGCTCGATGAACCCAGCAACCATCTGGATTTGCCTTCTATTCAGGCACTAGAAACAATGCTGCGGACTTATCAGGGGGCTCTGGTGGTGGTTTCGCACGATGAGACGTTCCTGAAGAACCTCAATTTAACGGAACGCTTATCTATCACCGACGGTAGCTGGCAACTTGAGGCGTGTTAACGTTTTAGGGGAAGTAAACGGTTATCAGCATGATATCTAGCTTGTGATGCTTGATTCGATCATCATGTTTTTAATAGGCTCTTTGTCGTTACCACAATGGCTATCGCGCAATTTTGCAAAGCAGAAGGTGAATGATCGTTGAATACGAATAAATATGGTCAGCCTGTGGGTTTCCCGCTTTCCGACTGGCAACCTGCACCCTTTCCGGCCCGAGCCCAACTCAGTGGCCATCACTGTAATCTTTTACCTCTTGAAACCAGCCATTGCGGTGATCTTCTCGAAGCGTTCTCACAGGCGCCTGATGATAGAGACTGGACCTGGCTTGGTGCTGATCAGCCTACCGGCTTACAGCAAATGCAGCTTTGGGTTGAGAATAAAATTAACGATCACGGGCTAGTTGCATGGGCCGTGGAGGACATAAACAGTGGTCTTCCGGTTGGTGTCGTCTGCTTTAGCAATATTGATGTTGTTAACGGTGCGATAGAAATAGGACATGTCACTTGGTCGCCCAAGTTGCAACGAACCGCCATGGGCACAGAAGCCATATTTTTATTGCTGAAAAATGCATTTTCTCTGGGCTATCGGCGCGTGGCATGGCGTTGTGACTCGCTCAACCTGGCTTCCAGAAATGCCGCAGACAGACTGGGGTTCACATTTGAAGGACGCTTCCGACAGGCCATGACACGCAAACAACGCAACCGCGACACGGACTGGTTATCCATTATCGATATTGAATGGCCAGCAGTGGAAAGCTCGCTTTCAGGCTGGCTTTCGCCGGGCAATTTCACAGCCAGCGGAGAGCAAAAGCGCAAGCTTGCGAGTTTCCGAAGTAAACCATAACATTTTCAATACTGATGCAATATGGTCGCTGGTGCGGCCATATTTGCTCCATCACATTACTCTATTGCCCCGCTATCAGTGATTTCAGCCTTAAGCCATTGCTCGAAAGCTTGTAGTGCAGCGTCATTTATTCCAGTCTCTACTGGTTTCACCAGGCAAAAGCTTTTACTCAGCACTTTAGATTTGGGCCAGGGCGCTGCAAGTGCCCCACTGCTGAGATCTTTTTCAACATACATCCACGGTACTAATGCCACGCCATCTCCTGCCAGCGCCGCTGCGATTGCCATTTCGTGAAGGTCATATCTAACCCCTTGAGCCGGATTATCGAGGACAACTCCACTTTCACAAGCGTAGCTATACCAGGCCTCCGGATTTTGTCTGCGATGAATTCGCGGTAGCTCGTTCAACAGGCTGGAAAGATTTGTATCTGTAAGCAGCTCTGGATGACATACCGGAACCAGATTCTCCTTAAACAGAAAATCCATGCGCATACCCGCCCACGCGGGGTGATCAAAATGCACTGCCGCATCAAAGCCACTACCGGTAAGAATAAATGGATTGATTCTGGCCGCTATATTCAGTGTGATGTCTGGATGCTGCTTTCTGAAACCGCTCAAGCGAGGAATGAGCCAGCGGCTGGCAAAGGTCGGCAGCGCAGCTAACTCC
>Ga0105251_10003812_pt1 | contig 10744 bp, 11 predicted proteins | sample KBSS64metaG_FD_80424 | JGI IMG/M metagenome (GOLD analysis project Ga0105251, IMG submission 80424) | Switchgrass rhizosphere microbial communities from Kellogg Biological Station, Michigan, USA - KBS S6-4 metaG | ecosystem: Host-associated > Plants > Roots > Rhizosphere > Soil | place...
AACTGCGCGTAGGTCAGGCCCAGGGCGTTGCCGGAGCAGGTCAGGGCCACGGTCCACATCCCGGCGCGACGGCCTTCGAGGATCCCCGGCACGGTGTCGTCGACCTTGACGCACGCCGCCACATCGTCGATGCCCAGGGCGATCACGTTGGCGAGTGCCTGGGCTGGCCATGGGCGGCCGTTGGGCACTTCGTCGGTGGCAACCACGTGGTCGGCGACGTAGCCGTTGGTGGCGGCCAGGGCGACCACTTTGTCCATGACTTGCTTGGGATAGCCCGAGCAGGAGCCGATTTTGATACCTTGCCCGCGCAGCTGGCCGATGGTGTCGAGGGCACCGGGGATCAGCGCCGAGTGCTCGGCGATTTTCTCGATCTGCAACGGCATGAAGCGCTGGTAGATGGCGGTCACGTCGTCATCGGTGGGCGTGCGGCCGAATGCCTGGCGGTAGCGCTCGGCGACTTGCGGCTGGTCGCACAAGGTGCGGATATGGTCCCACTTGCCCATGCCCATCGGGCCACGGGCTTCTTCGATGGAAACCTGCACATCGAATTCGGCGAAGGCCTCGACAAAAATCTGCGTGGGGGCGAAAGAGCCGAAGTCGACCACGGTGCCGGCCCAGTCGAGGATGACGGCCTGGAGGGTGTTGGGGTTTTGATAGTTCATGGTTCAGATCCTGTGGGTAAGGGGCAATCAGATGTCCGACACTTCCATTTCTTCCAGCACCTCGGCGATCGCCTTGACCGCTGCGCGCATCCCTTGCGTATCGACATGGCCGATGCAGCCCACGCGGAACGTCTCCACCTGGGTCAATTTGCCGGGGTACAGAATGAAACCCTTGGCCTTGACCCGTTCGTAGAAGTCCTTGAACTGGTAGCGCGGGTCTGTCGGGGCATGAAAGGTCACGATGATCGGGGCCTGGATCGCCGCGGGCAGGAAGCTGCGCAGGCCCAGTGCGGCCATGCCGTCGAGCAAGGCCTGGCAGTTGTCGGCATAGCGTCGGTGGCGCGCGGGCAGGCCGCCTTCTTCCTGGTATTGCAGCAGCGCTTCGTGCAGGGCGGCGACCACATGGGTCGGCGGGGTAAAGCGCCATTGACCGGTCTTGGCCATGTAGCTGTGCTGGTCGAACAGGTCCATCGCCAGGGAATGGCAGTTGCCCTGGGCGGCGGCCAGCGTCTGTTTGTTCGCGAAGACGAAGCCCATGCCCGGCACGCCTTCCAGGCACTTGCCGGAGGCGGCGATCAGTGCGTCGAACGGCACCTCGCGGGCATCGATCGGCAGGGCGCCGAAGGAGCTCATGGCGTCGATGATCAGGCGCTTGCCGTGGTGTTTGACGACCTCGGCGATCTGCGGCAGCGGGTTGAGGATGCCGGTGCTGGTTTCGCAATGGATCAAAGCAACGTGGGTGATGGCGCTGTCTGCCGCCAGCAGGCGGTCCACATCGGCGGCGGTAGCAGGCTCGTCCTCGGCGGTTTCAAAGGTGCTGAAATCACGGCCGAGCACTTCGCAGATCCTGGCCAGGCGCTTGCCGTAGGCGCCGTTGATCAGCACCAGCACCTTGCCGTCACGCGGTACCAGGGTGCCGATGGCCGCCTCGACCGCAAAGGTGCCGCTGCCTTGCAACGGCACGCAATGGTGGCTGCCTTCGCCGTAGAGGATCGCCAGCAATTGTTCGCAGACGCTGGCGGTGAGTTGGTTGAAGCGGTCATCCCATGAACCCCAGTCCACCATCATGGCCTGGCGGGTGCGGTTCGATGTGGTCAGGGGGCCCGGGGTCAGCAGGATCGGTGCGGCAGTGGTCATCTCAAGTCCTCGCAAGGCATCGGGGTTGAAGCTACGGCGCCTAAATTGCAGTTTGGCTTGTCATCAATCAAATTGTTTGTTGTTATGCGAGCTATCAGTGAGGCCGATAACCATGAACCTGTTCCAACTGCGCGCGTTCGACGCCGTGGCCCGTGAGGGCAGTTTTACCCGTGCTGCCGCGCGGCTGTTCATCAGCCAGCCGGCGGTGACCGGGCATATCAAGGCCTTGGAGGAGCACTACCAGATTCCGTTGCTGCGCCGCACCGCGCGGCGGGTGGAGTTGACCGAAGAGGGCGCGCGGCTGGCGGCGATCACACGGGCGATCTTTGGCCTGGTGGACGAAGCCCAGACCATGCTGGAGGCCAACCGCCAACTGCTGAGCGGGCGCCTGGAAGTCGCGGCGGACGGCCCGCACCTGGTGATGCCGATGATTGCCAGCCTGCGCGCGCGCTACCCCGGGATTACCGTCAACCTGCGCCTGGGCAATGCCCAGGAAACCCTGGCCGCGCTGTTGTCCGAACATGCCGATGTGGCGGTACTCACCGAAGTGGAGCCGCGCAATGGCCTGCACCTGCAACCGTTGAGTGAGTCGCGGCTGTGCGCATTGGTGCCGGCCAGCCATGCGTGGGCGCAGCAACCCGAGGGTATCCGCCTTGAGCAACTCAATGATGTGATCATGGTGCTGCGCGAGCCCAGCTCGATCACCCGGCGTACCTTCGATGACGCCTGCATGGCCGCGAATGTGCAGCCCAAGGTGTTGCTGGAACTGGACAGCCGCGAGGCGGTGACCGAAGCCGTCGCCGCTGAGTTGGGGGTGGGCGTGGTCTCGTCCATGGAAGTCAGCCCCGACCCACGGGTGCAGGCGGTGCCGATTGAGGGCGAGGGGCTGGTCAACCGGCACCTGCTCGGTTGCATGGAGCGGCGCCGCTCGTTGCGCCTGATTCAGGCGGTTTTCGAGTTGGCGCCCTGAGGGTTTTTGGTGGAACGATGCGTTCTTGCGCTATAAACTCTGCCCCCAAAGCGCCGGCCAGTAGACGTTTCGGCGCGATGTATAGAAGAGAGTGAGTCATGGGCGCACAGTGGAAAGTCAAACATAAAGAAGCGGCATCCAATGCCAAGGGCAAGATCTTCGGCAAGCTGGTGAAAGAAATCACCATCGCCGCCCGCAACGGTGCCGACACCGCGACCAACGCCCACCTGCGTCTGGTGGTGGAACAGGCCAAAAAGGCCTCGATGCCCAAGGAAACCCTGGAACGCGCGATCAAGAAGGGCGCCGGTCTGCTCGGTGAAACCGTGCAATACCACCGCGTGACCTACGAAGGGTTCGCCCCGCACCAGGTGCCGTTGATCGTCGAGTGTGTGACCGACAACATCAACCGCACCGTGGCGGAAATCCGCGTGGCGTTCCGCAAGGGGCAGCTGGGTGCTTCCGGCTCCGTGGCCTGGGATTTCAACCATGTCGGCCTGATCGAAGCCTCGCCGGACACCCCGGATGCCGATGCGGAAATGGCCGCGATCGAAGCCGGTGCGCAGGACTTTGAAGACGGCGAAGAAGAAGGCACCACCCTGTTCATCACCGAGACCACTGACCTGGACGCCGTGCAAAAAGCCCTGCCGGAACAGGGGTTCACCGTGCTGTCGGCCAAGCTGGGCTACATCTCGAAGAACCCGGTGAGTGGTTTGACCGATGAGCAGATGGCTGAAGTCGAAGCCTTCCTCGAAGGTTTGGACAACCATGATGATGTGCAGGATATGTTCGTCGGCCTGGCGGGCTGATTTATCAACTGAAGAAACGCGATCCAAATGTGGGAGGGGGCAAGTCGAGTCGTCGCACCGCCCCTCCCACATTTGTTTAGTGGTGTTGGATGGATTGCAGCATGGCGTTGATTTCTTCGAAGCTCGGCCGTGCCAACACGTCGGGCTGGCAACAGCTTTTCTGCAACGCTACCAGCGCCTCGTCAATCAACCCCGCTTCAACCCGCTCCAGCAACTCCCCCAGCAGCACCCCGAACGCGCGCACTTCAATACGTTGCAAGGCTCGTGTTTCCAACGTGTCTGCCTTGGCATGGAACGACGCCGCGCCAAAGTCCCCGAGCAAACAATCGCCCGCTTCATTCCACAGGATATTGTGCCCGTACAGGTCGCCATGGGTGATGCCGTGCCGGTGCAGATGCGCCGCCACGGAGGCGATGCCCCGGGCCATGCGCAAGGCTGTGTCGAGGCTGAAGCGGGTGGCGGGGTCGTAGACGTCGCGGGTGCAGGAGGCCAGGCTCGGCAGGGCGGCGAGGTTGCGGTAGCTCGGGTCGATCAGGTCCATGACCAATGCGGCCTGGTCCTCGGGGGCACCCACCACGCGGCCTTGCACCTTGATCAGGTTAGGGTGCAACCCGGCGGCGATGCAGGCCTGCATTTCGTGCAGCGGCGAGCCGTCGCTGGTGATCGTGCCTTTGTACAGCTTGACGGCGACGGGCTTGGCCATGGGTGTCCACAGGGCCTTGCGAATCACCCCCGAGGCACCTTCGCCCAGCACCTCGGCCAGTTCCAGTTCCGTCCAGGGAATAGCCGCTGTCGCGTCGTCCACCGCCACATCCACGGCCATTTCCACCGGGTTGCCCGCATAGGCCAGCCACGTCAGGCTCGGCAGGGTCAACATCCACTCGGGCAGGCGCGTGAGGCGGTTGGAGGCAATGCGGATCAGCTCCAGATTGCTACAGTTGGCCAGGCTCTGCGGCAACTGCGTCAGTTGGTTCCCGGCGAGCATCAGTTTCTGCAGCAGCGGCCGCTCGCCCAACTCGCTGGGTAACTGGCTGATGCGGTTGTCGGTGAGGATCAGCCAGCGCAGCAACGGCGGCAGCGCGGCGGCGGGCACGTGGCTGATCTGGTTGGCCTTGAAGCCGATCATGCTCAATTTGGCGCACCGGCCCAGGCATTCCGGCAGTTCGGTAAAGGCGTTGTCCGAGCAGAACAGCACGCGCAGGTGCGGCAGGCGGTGCAGGTCGTCGGGTAGGCGGCTCAGGGCATTGCCGCTGAGGTTGAGGATTTCCAGGGAGTCGGCCAGCCCGAAGATTTCCTCAGGAAATTCGGTGAGCCCGCAGGACAGGTCCAGGCGCGTAATGCCGGCCAAGTGGCCGGCCTTGAGTTGGGCGAGGGTATTCATGAACGGCGCGGTCACTCGGCAAGGGGGCGTAAAAGGCGCTCATGATACCGGGTCGCACGCCCGTTGCGGGTCGGCCTGTTGCAATTGGTTCAGGCGGCTGGCGGTGCGCGCCAGGTCGATGGCCTGGCCGCTCATGGCCTGTGCCAGCGGTTGTTCGCCGATCAGGATCAGGTGCTTGTCCTTGTCGTAAAGCACGTCCACCAGGTTGATAAAACGTTGCTGCACGGCGATCGGGCAGTCTGCCAGGCGGGGCAGTCCGTCGATGACCCAGTGATCGAACGCCTCGCACAGCAACAGGTAGTCCATCACCGCCGTCAGCTGTTCGCACAGGTCGTTGAAGGTGAATACGATGGTGCGTGCATGATGCTGGCGGCAGATCAATGTGCGGTTGCCCACCGTCAGCGTCTGCGTCGGGCCGCCGCTGACAGGCAGGCCGAGCGCCGCACGCTGGGCCTGCGTGCCAGGCCACAGGTAACAGCCGGTGGTAAAGCGCTGCACGGCATGGGCCTGGGGCAGGCTGCGAAAGTCCTCGGGCGAACTGACTTCCAGCACGTCCATACGCGCGGCAATCAAGTCGATTACGGGCTTGAAACGCTCGTGGTACAGCGGGTTGGGCAACAGCCCTTCGGGTGGATAGTTGGAGGTGACCAGCACCCACACGCCACGCTGGAACAGGGCCTTGAACAGCCGGGTAATCAGCATGGCATCGCCGATGTCGTGCACGTGGAACTCGTCGAAACAGAGCACACGGCAGCCGTCGAGCAGTTCGTCCAGGGTCATGGCCAAGGCATCGTCCGTCGCCTGGTGCGTGAACATACCGCGGTGCAGTCGGGCGAAAAACTCATGGAAATGCACCCGTTGTTTCTCGGCGATGGGCAGCGCCTGGAAGAAACCGTCCAGCAGCCAGCTTTTGCCGCGCCCCACCGGGCCGTGCAGGTACAGGCTGCGGGTCGGCTGGCTGGCGAGCAGGTGCCGGGTCTGGCGCGCCATCGCGGTGATGGCCTGGGCTTGACCAGCACTGAGGGTGTAACCCTGTTGCCGGGCTTTGTCCTGAAAGAACGTCTGGATGGGCGTGTCGTCCAGTGTGTCGGTTTTTTTACCGAGCAAACGACGGATAAGGGGGAGCACGGCCAATGCGAGTCACTCTGTAGTGCGGTGGTCGCTTACTTTAGGGCGCCGATGGCGATTTGACCAATCTAGAACGGCTGCAGGGGTGGCGTCGGCTGGCCGGCCGGGCTGACCACCGCATAGTTGTAGCCGCCGCCGGACCAGTATTGCGCTTGCAGTCCATCCGCCGTGCGCTCGCCACGGGGCAGGAAACCGTTGTCCGGGCCCGGTGGGCGGATGTAGAAGCTGATGCGCCGACCTTGTGCGTCCTGGTACAGCACCATGGCGGCGGCGCCTTGATCGGTGGTGAGCAGTCGTCCGCTGACGGGCGTGAAGCCCGCCTGGCTCAAGTCCGGCAGGCGATGGGCTTGATTGAAGTAGCGGTCGAGCCACGCCTGCATCGTGCCGCGGTCCTGGCCGTTGTAGTCGGCGGGCATGATGCCCTCCTGGGCAAACAGGCGGAACGCTTGCATCGCATCGGCCATCGGCAGCAGCGGCGGTTGCGTGGCTTCACGGGCCTGCCAGCCGCCGAGGCCACCGAGGCTGACGGCCATCAGCAGCACTGCGGCGGTGGCAAAGCGGCGGCGCGTCTGGTGCTTGAGGCGCTGGCGAATCAGTGCCGGGTCCAGCGCCGGGTTGGCCGGTTGTTGCAGGGCGCCGCTCAAGGACGCGCGCAGCAATTGCGCGTCCTGCTGCCACGCCTGCACTTGGGCCGCGACCTCGGGGTGGGCGGCCAGGTAGGTTTCGAGCACACGGCGATCACTGTCCAGGAGTTGGTGATCGACGTAGGCATGCAGGTCGCGTTCGCTGGGGGGCAGGCTGATCATTTGAGTATCCGCAGGGAAGGGCTGGCGATGTCGCCATCGCTGAGTTGACGCAACGCTTGGCGCGCCCGGGACAGGCGCGACATCACGGTGCCGATCGGCACCTCGAGTATTTGCGCGACTTCCTTGTAGCTCAAGCCCTCCACCGACACCCACAACAGCAGTGCGCGTTGTTCGGTGTTGAGTTGGTCGAAGGCTTGCAGGGTCGCCTGGGCGATGACGGTGCGCTCCACCGACGGCTGCGCGTCATCGCGGCCGGTAAAGAATTCCAGCATGCGTGCATAGCGCCGGGTGCGGCGGTGGGCATCGAGGAACTGCCGGTAGAGGATCGAGAACAGCCAGGCGCGCAGGTCGCCCTCGATGCGCTTGTCGGCCCAACGGGTGATCGCCCGCTCCAGGGTCGCCTGCACCAGGTCGTCGGCACTGCTGGCGTTACGGGTCAGGGACACAGCGAAACGCCGCAGCCTGGGGATGAGTTCACGTAACGGTTCGTCGAGTTCATGCATGGGTGTCTGGCTGGTCACTACGCTGGGACTAGAGAGACGTCCGGCGTGAACGGTTATTCCCGGCCGTGGAAAATAAATCCAGGGCCTGGGAATAGAGCGGATCGGCGTTCGTCTTAATGCTCCGACCTTATGGTTACCCCCAAAGGCCTTCAGGCCCTGGAGTCTGTTCATGGTAGATCACTCATCACCGCCACGTCCCCCGTTAAGCACGGCGAGCCTGATCGCACGACTCGCGGGAATTGGCGCCGTGGTTGCGGTTATGGCCGGGGCATTTGCCTACGTCAACGGCAGCCTCGACCCACAACGCCTGCGTCCGAAAACCCTGGTCAATGCCCTGGAAACCAACAACGGCGTGCACCCGGGATTCCGGCGTAACCATGCCAAGGGCGTGTGCGTGGCCGGGTATTTCGAAAGCAGTGCCGAGGCGCGTGCCTACTCCCGCGCCCAGGTGTTCAGCGCGGCCAGGACCCCATTGATCGGCCGCTTCGCCCTGCCCAGCGGCAACCCCTATGCGCCGGATAGCAGTGTGCCGATCCGCAGCTTTGCCGTGCAGTTCAGTCTGGCTAATGGCCAGCAATGGCGCACCGGCATGAACAGCATGCCGGTGTTCCCGGTGGGCACGCCCGAGGCGTTCTACCAGATGCTCAAGGCCGGCGCGCCGGACCCGGCCACCGGCAAACCGAACCCGGCGAATATGTCGGCGTTTTTTGCCGCACACCCTGAGGCGGTGCCATTCCTGGCGTGGGTCAAGACGGCCAGGCCATCGGCCAGTTATGCGACCGAAACCTATAACGGTATCAACGCGTTTTACCTGGTGAGTGCCGAGGGCAAGCGCCAGGCCGTGCGCTGGGGCGTAGTGCCCCAGATTCAGGATGCAGCGGGGGAGACCGCACCAGCGGGCGCCGACTTTCTGGAGAAAGACCTGGTGCAACGCCTGGCCTCAGGGCCGTTGCGTTGGCAATTGAACATGACCCTGGCCAACCCCGGCGACCCGCTGGATGATGCGAGCAAACCCTGGAGCGGTGAGCACAAGGTGCTGAATGCCGGCACCCTGGTGCTGCAAAGCAGCCAGCCCCAGGCCGACGGCGATTGTCGCGACATTAATTTCGATCCGTTGATTTTGCCCAGCGGCATCGAAGCCTCCAATGATCCGTTGCTGGCTGCACGTTCGGCGGCGTATGCCAGTTCGTACCTGCGCCGTGCCGGTGAAGTCAGCCCCTTGCACAGTGCCCCAGCGGAGTCGAAGCCATGAATGCCCAACCGCGGTTTTTTGCCCCCCTGGCGCGCCTGCTGCACTGGTTGATGGCGCTGATGGTCATCGCCATGTTGTTTATCGGCGCAGGCCTGGCGGCGTCAGTGTCGGAGCGGCATGAGTGGTTGATCCACCTGCACAAGCCGCTGGGGATCGCGATCCTGGTGCTGGTGATCGTGCGCCTGGCGGTGCGCTTCTCCACCCGCCAGCCGCCGTTGCCGTCTGACTTGCCGCTGTGGCAGGTGCTGGCAGCCAAGGTGTCCCATCTGGTCTTGTATGGGTTGATGCTGGTGTTGCCGCTGCTGGGCTGGGCGATGATTTCGGCGGCGGGCGACCCGGTGATGCTCAGCAGTTCGGTGCAGTTGCCGGCGCTGGTGGCGGCGGATGCACCGCTGTTTGCGCTATTGCGCAAGGCCCATGGGTATCTGGCCTACCTGCTGTTCCTGACGGTACTGCTGCACCTGGCGGCGGCGCTGTTCCATGGGTTGATTCGGCGCGATGGTGTGCTGCAGAGCATGACCGGCACCAAGGACTGATGCCGGGGGCCAGGGGCGTTAGCGCAGGACCGTGACGATATCGGCCACGCTGCTCAAGACGTCCTTGGCCAGCTGTTTGGAACGTTCGCCTGACCAACCGGTTTTCGGATTGGGGGCGTCGTCGTTGTCCTTGAACGGCATTTCCAGGGTCAGGGACAGGCAGTCGTACTGCTCGCCGACGGCATTGCAGGCCAGGGTCATATTGGCTTCGCCCGGCAAGTCGCGGGTGTAGCCGTGGGTGGTTTGGAAGTCACGGGTCAGCGAACTCAAATGGCTGCGGAAGCGTTTTTCCAGCGCTTCGATACGCGGGGTGTAGCCGGGGTTGCCTTCGCAGGCAGCGGTAAACACGTAGGGGATTTCTTCGTCGCCGTGGATGTCGAGGAACAGGTCGACACCGTATTGCTGCATTTGCTGTTGCACGAACAGCACTTCCGGGCTGATCTCCTGGCTGGCGCTTTGCCAGGCGCGATTGAGGTCCTGGCCCATGGCGTTGGTGCGCAGGTGACCGTGGAAGGCGCCGTCGGGGTTCATGTTCGGCACCAGGTACAGGTCGGCAACGGCCAGGAGCTTTTTCATCTCGGCATCGCCATCCTGTTGCAGGCGTTCGATGATGCCCTCCATGAACCATTCGGCCATGTGCTCGCCGGGGTGCTGCTGGGCAATGATCGACATTGCGCCGGCCTTCGCCGCCTTTGCCACGTCGCAACAGTTGGATATCGCGGCCCTCGACACTTTTGCCGGTGGCCAGCAGTTGGGTGCCGGCGTACTTCAGGGCCTGGTCGATCAGCCAGTCGTGGCGTTCGCGGCTGTAGGGCTCGAAGTAGGCCAACCAGGCATGTTTCTCACGGGTTTCGAGGCTGATGTGCAGGATCTCGCCGTCGAAGCGGGTAGGGACTCGGAACCAGTTGACGTGATCATAAGACGCGACAGCGTTGTAGCCGCTCCAGGCGTGTTTATACGAAGAACCACCGGCGTTGCTCAGGCGAAAATTATGGGTGTGACCCACGTGCATGCCTTCGGCTTTGAAGTGGAACCATTGGTAATGGTGGCTGCGGGTATCGGGCTGGATGGCCAGCAGCAACTGGTAGGCGTCGCTGGCGTCGAGCACCTGGATATTGCCACTGTCGAAGTCGGTGCTGATCTTGATGGAGGTCAAGGCCACGGTCATAGTCTGGTTGCCTGAATATGAGTGTTGTGGCGGCTATATTACACAGGAGTCTGGTAAAGCCTGGATGCAAAATTGTTGCGGGGGAGGGGGGCGTCGTCCGTGACGCCGCCGCAGCTTAGAATCTATGAGATTGATTCTCAAGCGCTATTTCGCAGAGATGTGCGCTGGAGCACTGGACTGGCTTTCTTTTGGCGATGGTCTTTTGCTACCATGCGCGCCATCAAGCAACACACAGTCTTCATTAGCCTGAAGCCATGCCAGGGAAACTGGCAAAAAAAAGACCCGGCCAAAGAGCCGGGTCAAAAACCGTGATTAGCCTGATGAGGAGATATTCCAAGAGTCCGACCTAAGGTCCCTTGGTCTATCGACTGATCTCGCGATCAGCTGGGTCCAAT
>Ga0105251_10003814_pt1 | contig 10742 bp, 7 predicted proteins | sample KBSS64metaG_FD_80424 | JGI IMG/M metagenome (GOLD analysis project Ga0105251, IMG submission 80424) | Switchgrass rhizosphere microbial communities from Kellogg Biological Station, Michigan, USA - KBS S6-4 metaG | ecosystem: Host-associated > Plants > Roots > Rhizosphere > Soil | place...
CCTGGTGATGAGGCTAATCGCTGAACAGCTCAAACATCAGTTGTCGGAACCATTTGTTGGCCGGGTCCCGATTGTATTTGCCGTGCCAGAACAGGTTGATCGCAATCTCTGGCAAGGGCAGGGGCAAGGGTAGGCTCGTCAGGCCAAACGGGCCGGCGCAACTGTTGGCGAAACGCTCGGGGACGGTGGCGATCAGGTCAGTGTTCTGCAGGATATGACCCACCGCAACAAAGTGCGGCACCTCTAACCGAATCTCACGCTGCAGCCCGGCGCGCTGCATGTGTGTGTCAATTTCCCCATGGCCGGTGCTGGCGGCCACGATCCTCACATGCCCGAACTCACAGAATCGTTCCCGGGTCATTGGCAGTTCCGTCAGCGGGTGGTCTTTTCGGCACAGGCACACATAGCGGTGATGAAACAGGCGGCGCTGATAGAAGCCTGCCTGCAGGTCCGGCAGGAGCCCGACCGCCAGATCCACCTCACCATTGGCCAGGCTTTCGGAGAGCTCGGCATTGCTGCGCAGGGTACTCACCGAAACGCCCGGCGCTTGCTTCAGCAGCGCCTCGATCAAGCGCGGCACAAAGTAAATTTCGCCGATGTCAGTCATCGCCACCACGAACCTTTTCTGGCTGGTGGCCGGGTCGAATTCATCGTGACGGTTGATCGCGCCGTGCAACAGGCCGATTGCCTGGGAGACGGGTTCCGCCAGTTGCGCGGCATAGGGTGTGGGCTGCATGCCCTTGGGCGTCCGTACAAACAGTTCATCGTTGAACGTGGTCCGCAGCCGCTTCAGCGCGTTACTGACAGCGGGTTGAGTCAGCCCGAGGCTCTCGGCTGCTGCTGACACGCTTCGGTCCAGCAGTATCTGGTTGAAGATCACCAAAAGGTTCAGGTCCAGCTCGCGCAGGTTCATCTTGGCTTATCGCTCTGTGGACTTCAGAAAGGTTATGAATATTCAGGATGGTGATAGTTTGTATGGGGGCGAGGGCATTTATCAATGATTTGTGAATAGTCATGATCGGACTATTCCAAAAACAAACATAAGGTTTACCCATGACTAGCCCTCAATCTGTCTTGCAACTGGGCATTGTCGGCGGCGGCATCGCTGGCGTGGCCCTGGCACTCGATCTGTGCCGTCACAAGCACCTGGAAGTGACATTGTTCGAAGCAGCTCCCGCCTTTGGTGAGGTGGGCGCCGGTGTGTCGTTTGGTGCGAACGCTGTTCGCACCATCGAAGGACTGGGCATTGGCAAACCCTACGAACGGATCGCTGACCGAACCCCGCAACCGTGGCAAGACATCTGGTTTGAATGGCGTCGCGGTGCAGACGCCGGCTATCTCGGTGCCAGCGTCGCCCACGGCGTTGGCCAGTCCTCCGTGCACCGTGCAGATTTCCTTGATGCCTTGGCCAAACAACTGCCGGACGGCATCGCGCGCTTCGATAAGCGTGCGGTCAGCGCACATGAGACGGGCGACAGGGTCAGCGTCCAGTTCACCGACGGCACGGACTATGAGTGCGACCTGCTGATCGCCGCAGACGGTATCAAGTCCAACCTTCGCGACTATGTACTCCAGGGGCTCGGCCAGCCTTTGGTCGCACCGCGTTTCAGCGGCACCTGCGCCTACCGCGGCATGATCGACAGCGAACAACTACGCGCCGCCTATCGCGTGGCTGGTGTCGACGAGCACCTGATTAACGTCCCGCAAATGTACCTGGGCCTCGACGCCCACATCCTCACATTCCCCGTCAAGCAAGGTCGGCTGATCAACGTGGTGGCGTTTGTTTCTGATCGCAGCGACCCGAACCCGGTATGGCCACCAGGCACACCCTGGGTGAAAAGCACCAGCCAGGCCCAGATGCTGGAGGCGTTCTCCGAATGGGGCGATGCCGTACGCGTTCTGCTCGAATGCATTCCCGAGCCGACCCTGTGGGCCCTTCATGAACTCGACGAGCTTGCAGGTTATACCCATGGCCGGGTCGGACTTATCGGTGACGCTGCTCACGCCATGCTCCCGCACCAAGGTGCCGGGGCAGGGCAAGGGCTGGAAGATGCCTGGCTGCTCGCCCGCCTGCTGGGAGACCCACGAGTGTTGGAGAGTAACGCCCAAGACGTACTCCAGGCGTATGAAGCGATCCGGCGACCACGCGCCTGCCGCGTGCAGCGCACCTCCTGGGAGGCTGGCGAGCTCTATGAGTTTCGGGACCTTCAGGTCGAGGATCGAGAAGCCCTCCTGTCAACCACCCTGGCCAGTCGATTCGACTGGTTATGGAACCACGACATGCAGTCGGACCTTGCAGATGCACGCGCCCGGCTTGGGTGGGCTGAAGCCGTTTGATCGCGTATCTCAGTTGGCAGCGCCTTTACGGGTCACAGGCTCGGCAGCAGGATTGAGGGAAACCGGCTCGCGACGCGGCAAACGGCCGTTGAGGACGGCGTACGCCACCAGACCCATCAGCAGCCCCCAGAATGCTCCACCGATGCCGAACAAAGTGATGTTGGCGGCAGCAGCCAAAAAGGTAATCAGCGAGGCTTCGCGGGATTTGGCGTCGGCCATGGCACTGGCCAGGCTGCCACCGATGGTGCCCAGCAGGGCGAGCCCGGCCAGCGTCGTGATGAAGGCTGCCGGGAAGGCCATGAACACCGCCGCGAGGGTCACACCGAAGATCCCTACGAGGATGTAGAAGACGCCCGCAGCCACGCCGGCGATCCAGCGTTTGGAGGGCTCTTCATGGGCCTCCTTGCCGGTGCAGATGGCTGCTGTAATCGCCGCGATATTGAACGCGTGGGAACCAAAGGGCGCCATGAGCAAGGAACCCAACCCGGTGAGGGTCACGATCGGGTTGGCACTGGTGCTGAACCCATCGTTGCGCAGTACCAGCATGCCAGGCATGTACTGGCCGGTCAGGGTGATCAGAAACAGCGGCAGCGCGACACTGAGCAAAGCATTGAACGAGAACTCAGGCTGGGTGAACACGGGGGCCGCGAGTTGCAGCCCCAGCCCCGACAAATCCAGGCGTCCCTGAATCAGCAGGAAGGCCAACCCCACTGCCAGAATGCCCACCACCGCGTAGCGCGCGGTAAAACGTTTGAGCAGGATGTAGGCACCGATCAGCAATCCGACCAGCATCGGGTCAATGCTCATGCCGCCAAAAGCCCCGATGCCGAACTGCAGCAGGATGCCGGCCAGCAGCCCTGCGGCCACACCCGGCGGGATCAGTCGGATGACTTTTTCGAAGTAGCCGGACAAGCCCAGTAGCACGAAGGCAGCGGCCGAGATCATGTACGCGCCCACCGCCTCGGCATAGGGCGTGGTGCCCAGGGCGACCACCAGAAATGCCGCTGCGGGTGTCGACCACGCAGTGATGATCGGCTCGCGAGAAACCCAACTGAGGACCAGCCCGGTAACGCCCACGCCAATCGACACGGACCACACCCACGAAGCTGTCAACTCAGGGCTCAGCCCAGCGACCTTGGCTGCCTGGAAGACCAGAATGAACGTACCGCCATAGTTGACGATGACCGAGATCAGGCCGGCGACAATCGGATGAATGAGATCGCCGAGGCGAATAGATGACTGGGTTGTTGAAGAAGGCATGGCTTTAATTTTGCTCCTTGCAAAGAGAGGTACTTGGCCTCGACTGGAAAGTGATTTATAACGCTGAACTGGCCTGTTTAGCCCATACACTTTTGCGTATGCAACCAGACCACTTTTCTTTGCAGGCCAACTTATTTATCCAGGGCAGACCGCATGGCAAAAACCTTCGAGCTCGAAACGCTGAAGATGCGGCTCACCGACCCCGAGTTTCAGTTGCTGGATCTGCACCAGCGGATTCAGCGCGCCCTGCGTGCACTGATCCTCGACGGAGCCCTTGACGCAGGCCTGAAGCTGCCGGCAACCCGGGTTCTGGCCAAGACGCTCGGCGTTGCCCGCGACACGGTCGAAAACGCCTACGTGCAATTGCAGCGTGATGGCTTCATCGTGCGGCGCGAGGGTTCGGGCAGCTATGTATCCGAGACGGTTGGCACCGAATTACGCGGGGCGGCGCGTCGGCGCATGAAAGTGCAAGACACCCCACGCAGCGAGGCGTTGCCCGGACCGGGCTTGAGCCGACGCGGTCGGATGATTTTCGACAGTGGTGGAGTTACCGATCAACAGGTGATCAAGGCCTTTGCCACGGGCCTGCCGGAAACCCGCACCTTCCCCACCGATGTCTGGGAACGCCTGCAACGCCAGGTCATGAAGGACCACCGCGGCAATGTCCTGCTGCACGGAGACCCGCAAGGCGCGGAGCCTCTGCGCAAGGCCATTGCCACCTACTTGAACCTCGAACGCGGGGCCACATGCTCCCCCGATCAGATTCTGGTGTTGAGCAGTACTCGCCAGGCGCTTTTTCTGTGCGCGCAGTTGTTGGTGGATGTCGGCAAACCGATCCTGCTGGAAAACCCGGGCTACTACGGCGCCAGGAAGGCCTTTGAAACCGCCGAGACCAAGGTCGTGCCCATTGACGTCGACGCCCAAGGCATACGCACAGACCTGCTGTACGCCGACCGTAGCGGCGCCAATTGCGTCTATGTCACGCCGTCTCATCAATACCCCACCGGCGCAACCTTGTCGCTGGAGCGTCGTCTTGAGCTGATCAACTGGGCAGCCGAGAAGGGCAAGTGGGTCATCGAAGATGACTACGACAGCGAGTTTCACTACGACGGGCAGCCCACTGCCTGCGTTCAGGGCCTGGACAAGTACCAGCGTACGCTCTACATCGGCACCTTCAGCAAGACCCTCTACCCTGGGTTGCGAATGGGCTACATGGTACTGCCCTACGAGTTGATCAACGCCTTCACCTACGCGCGCAGCATCATCGACGGTCACACGCCACAAATCCTGCAACTGACCCTGGCGCGCTTTATGGAGGACGGCCATTACAACGCCCATGTCCGGGCCATGCGCAAACTGTATGCCGGGCGCCGTTCCATCATGCTCGATGCGATCGTCAAGCACCTGGACGGCATCGTTACCGCTTTGCGTCCTCCCGGCGGGCTACAAATTCCCTGCCTGCTGCACGATGGTTGGTCGGAGGAAAAGACCCTCCGCCAAGCTGCCAGCGCGGGCGTGCAACTTCCCGGCCTCAGTCGGCTGTACGCCGGCGAGGAGAAGAAACACGGTTGGCTATTGGGGTATTCGTCCTTGACCGCCTATGAAATCGAAGCAGCGATGCTGCGCCTGGCCAACGCGCTGAGTAAGTAATAGGCCTGCAAAGCCCCAGCTCTCTTGGCCCCCATAAGGGGGGTAGCATTTCAAAACGGGTACAAAATATTTTGAAATAATTTCAGTTAATGAGTTAGATTCCTATTAGCGTTATCAGCAACGATCGTCCTTGATCATCTTGTCGTAGGAATTTTTCTTTGAAACATCGCTTTCCAGCCACTCTGTTGCTTGCCGGTGCATGCAGCGCCATGCCTCTTGCCCACGCTGTAGAAGATTTGACGCTGCCGGCGACCCAGATCGATGGAAGCAGTGAACGCGCTGACGGGCCGAGCGACGGCTACCAGGGCAGTCCGGCATCCAGCACGACCCGCCTGGGTCTGACGGACAAGGAGACACCGCAGGCCGTGACCACCATCACTCGGCAAGCACTCGACGACTTCAAGATTACGGGTATCAAGGACGCGCTGCGCTCCGCGCCCTCGGTGACCGTGGAGCAAACCGAAACCGATCGTACGGAGTTCACTTCCCGCGGTTTCGACATCAACAACTTTGAATACGACGGTGTGGGCATGCCGTTCGTGGGCACCACACTGATCGGTGAGCAGGACTTGGCCGAGTTCGAACAAATCGACATCTTGCATGGCGCCAACGGCTTGATGAGCGGTGCCGGTAACCCGTCGGCCACGGTCAATTTCGTGCGCAAACGCCCGACCGACACGTTCCAGGCGCAAGTCGATACCAGCGTCAGTTCCTGGGACGGCCGTCGCGTAGACGTGGACGTTGCCGGGCCATTGACGGACTCCGGCAACGTCCGTGGCCGCTTCATCTATTCCCACGACAAGGGCAATTCCTGGATGGATCGCTACAGCCACGAGCGTAATGTCGCCGCTGGCCTGCTGGCCTTCGATCTGTCTGATGCCGACACGGTGACGGTGGGTTTTTCCCAGCATGACAGCAACTCCAACGCCAGCACCTGGGGCAACCTGCCGCTGGTGGATAACAACGGCAACGCCATCCACTATGGCAGCCGCAGCTCCAGCATCGGCCAGCCCTGGACCTATTGGAACCTGCGTACCCAGCGCATGTTTACTGAGCTCAAGCATGACTTTGGCAATGGCTGGAACGCCACGGTCACGGCGACGGGGATCGTCGAGAAGCAAGACACCAACATGCTGTACGTCGCCGGGGTTTCAGGTGATGACGCCTCGGTGTTTGCCGCCAACACCACCAGCGAGGACCATCAGTTGCTGGGCGAGGCGAAGGTCTCTGGACCGTTCAGCCTGTTTGGTCGCGAGCATGAACTGACCGTCGGTGCCGCCTATGGCCGCACCCACCAGAAGGCTCGAGAGTACGATGCGGCCGAATCCGGTTATTACGATGCATCGTTCTCGCAGGTGTTGGCGGGGAACCTGGCGCATCCGTCGTTCGTATTTACCAGTGACGGCAACACTCAGAATTTCACCGACACCCAGAAAAGCGTTTACGCCGGTGCGCGGTTCAGCCTGGCGGATAACCTGCACTGGATCGCTGGCGCACGGATGATCAGCCTGGATGCTTCCGGCGACAGTTATGGCGCCGACTACTACACCCGCGCGCACGGCAAGGTCACGCCCTATACCGGCCTGGTCTACGACCTGAGCAATCAGTGGAGCGTGTATGGCAGCTGGACGAAAATCTATAGCGCGCAGTACAACCTGGGTGTCGACGGGAAATTGCTTGCACCTCTGGAAGGCAAAAGCATGGAGGCGGGTGTGAAGGGCAGTCTGTTGGATAACCGCCTCAACGTGACCGCGGCTGCGTTCAAGACCCAGCAGCAGAATGTCGCGGAGTACGCCGGTTTGGTCGAGGGCCGGCAGGTCTACAACCCGATGGATTACAAGAGCCACGGCATCGAGCTGCAAGCCTCCGGCGAAGCGCTGCCAGGCCTGGATCTGCTCGCTGGTTATACCTACGTGCGCATCGACAATGACGACGGAGAGAAGGCACGCAAATACGTGCCGACCCACAGCGTGCGGGGCATGCTCACTTATCGTCTGCCGGGTATGCCCAAGGCCAAAGTCGGCACGCGGGTCAGTTGGCAGGGCGCGGTGGAAAACGACACCAACAGTGCTATCCGTCAAAACGCCTATGCGTTGCTCGACTTCATGGCCAGCTATGACATTGACAGCAATTGGAGTACGTCCGTAAACCTGAACAACGTTACCGACCGCAAATATTTGTTATCGCTGTACAACAGTGCGTCTACAGCCAGCTACGGGGCACCGCGCAACGTCGTGGCCTCCGTGACCTGGAAATACTGATGCCGCCTGAAGGCTCAGAGTGATCGAGCCTTCGCACAATCCCCAGGCTCCCGCGACTGTAGATCAACTACGACGAGGTCATAGCCCGCACAGCCGGGTGATCGTGGTTCAGCCTGAGCGTTCCGCCAGGGCAGGTCGGGGTGGCTGGAGTACGTTTGCGTCATGCAGGGCGGTTCAAGTCTTGATGGCGCTCCACCTTATGCCCCGGCTTCGCACAACTGAAAAAGACGTTCAAACTTTTCCCCCTACGTGCTATCCATGGCTGTTTGTCGACAGGAGTCGAGCATGACCACACTTCCCGCAATCACCCCTGATCCTTTCCAATGGCTTGAAGACGTCGACGGCGAGCAATCGATGCACTGGGTACAGGCCCAGAACCTCAAGACCGAAGACCGACTCGCCCGCTCCGACAGCTTCCGGCAAATCAAAGCCGATGTACTGGAGATGCTGGACTCGGACAGCAATATCCCCTACGTCGACAAGGTCGGCGCCCATTACTACAACTTCTGGATGGACGCCGCTCACCCGCGGGGCCTGTGGCGTCGCACTACGCTGGCGGAATACCGCAAGCCTCAGCCCGCCTGGGAAACGTTGCTGGACCTTGATGCACTGAACGCCGCCGAAGGCGAAAACTGGGTATGGCACGGTGCTGACTATTTGCGCCCGGACTACCAGCGCTGTCTGCTGGCGTTGTCCCGAGGCGGGGCGGATGCGAGTGTCACTCGGGAGTTTGATCTGGCCAGCAAGACCTGGGTCGAAGACGGCTTCCAGTTGCCCGAGTCCAAGGGCGGCCTGGGTTGGATCGACCGTGACAACGTCTATGTCTTCACCGATTTTGGTGAAGGGACGATGACCCGCTCCGGTTACCCGCGCATCGTCAAACAGTGGCAGCGTGGTACGCCGATGAGTGCCGCCCGTATTGTCTACGAAGGCACGCTGGATGATATGTACATTGCGGCGATGCACGATGATACGCCGGGCTATGAGCGTGACTTCGTCAGCCGCACGCTGGCGTTCTACAACAACGAGTTGTACCTGCGGGGCAACGGCGGCCAGTTAAGTAAAATCGACGCGCCAAACTCGGCGGAAAAGTCGGTGTACAAAGACTGGCTGCTGCTGGAACTGCGGGAGGACTGGGCGCTTGATGAGGTGTTTGTGGCCGGCTCGTTGCTGGCGATCCGGTTTGATCGCTTCATGGCAGGCCAGCGGGATTTCGACGTGCTGTTCGCTCCTACGGACAGCACCTCGCTGGCGGGGTTTTTCTGGACGCTGAATCACCTGGTGCTGAACGTACTGGATCACGTCAAGAACCGCCTCAGCGTCCTCACCCCCGGCGCGAACGGCTGGCAGCACAGCCCGTTCACCGGGGCGCCGAGCATGGGGACGGTGGATGCCAGCGCAGTGGACAGCGACGACAGTGATGCCGTCTGGCTGGTGACCACTGACTACCTGACGCCGACCACCTTATCGCTGGCCGAGATCGGTCATCCGCCCGAGGTGCTGAAAACCCTGCCGGCCTTTTTCGATTCCAGCCAGCACGTGATCGAGCAGCACTTCGCGGTCTCCAGGGATGGCACTCGTGTGCCGTATTTCCTGGTGCTCGGCAAAGACCTGCCGCGCAACGGCACGGCGCCGACCTTGCTCTATGGTTACGGCGGCTTTGAATACTCCCTGACCCCCTATTACTCCGGTAAGGCAGGCCGCGCCTGGCTCTCGAAGGGCGGTGTGTACGTGGTTGCCAACATTCGCGGTGGCGGTGAATACGGCCCGCGCTGGCACCAGGCGGCACTCAAGCAGAACCGTCCGCGCGCCTATGAAGATTTTGCCGCAGTGGCCCGTGACCTGATCGACCGTGGGATTACTTCGCCCCAGTACTTGGGCGCGGAGGGTGGCAGCAACGGTGGTCTGTTGGTCGGCAATATGCTGACCCAATACCCGGAACTGTTCGGTGCAATCGTCTCCCAGGTGCCCCTGCTCGACATGCAGCGCTATCACCTCTTGTTGGCCGGAGCGTCGTGGATGGGGGAATACGGCAATCCGGACGAGCCTGAAGAGTGGGCGTACATCCAGACGTTTTCGCCGTACCACCTGTTCGATCCGGCGAAGGCCTACCCACCGGTGTTTTTCCTGACCTCGACCCGCGATGACCGGGTGCATCCGGCCCACGCCCGCAAGCTGGCTGCGAAGATGATCGACGCCGGCAAGGACGTGACGTACTACGAAAATATCGAGGGTGGGCACGGCGGGGCGGCGGACAATGCACAGGCTGCGCATATGAGTGCGCTGGTCTACAGCTTTTTGTGGGAGAAGCTGAGTCCTAATCGGGACTGAGTGTTGCCCGCCTTAATTGTTGGTATGCCTGCACCAACTGGTCGAGCGTAAACCCAAGGTTTCTGCCGCTGGGATTGGGCAGAACCCACACAGCCGCATGCCCCAGGGTGTGCGGTTGAAGCCCCCAGGCAATCTGCTTCTGCCCGCTCAACGCGCTATAGGCTGCCTTTCCCAGAAACGCCACATACCGTGGCGCATAACGTGCGATCTTGCGTTCAAAACTCACCGCTGCTGCCCTGAATTCATCCGCTGACAACTGATCCGCCCGGGCCGTAGGCCGCTCCACCACCGTGGTCAGCCCGCATTGGTACTGCAGAATCGTGCGGTCGTTTTCCGGCTGCACTTCATGGGGCGTAAACCCGGCCAGGTGCAGCGTGCGCCAGAACCGGTTGCTCCTGCCCATGAAGTGATGCCCGGTGGCGGCGGCCTTCAGGCCCGGGTTTATTCCGCAGAAAATCACGGCCAGGTCTTTGGTCAGAATGTCTTCGAGTGTTTCGTTCATGCTGAGTCTCAGGCAAGTGTCTCCGACAACCTTCGGAATAACACAGGGGAGCGGTCTGGCCTATAGATTAAGTCGCGAAAGTTGTCACATATGGCTGATACGCTGGCTTCTTCCAAGGACGGTTGAGGCTCACTATGAAAAGCACGGCGTTCACCTTTACGCTCATCCTCCTATCAGCCGCCGCTCACGCCGATGACCCCGCATCGGTACTGGGACACGCCTTTGGCTCCCTCGGCTGCGTCGACTTGCAAAACCCGGACGGCAAGGCCATTTGCGAAGCCCGGGCCCTGTCCAATGGCAGCGGTTGCCAGGGCTTGTCCAGCCAGGCGATGCGGGATAAATGCCTGGATGAAGGCTTGTATCCCACCAGCAGCCGCGACCGCCCGAAACATGTCAGGAAG
>Ga0105251_10003815_pt1 | contig 10741 bp, 10 predicted proteins | sample KBSS64metaG_FD_80424 | JGI IMG/M metagenome (GOLD analysis project Ga0105251, IMG submission 80424) | Switchgrass rhizosphere microbial communities from Kellogg Biological Station, Michigan, USA - KBS S6-4 metaG | ecosystem: Host-associated > Plants > Roots > Rhizosphere > Soil | place...
AGGCTTTGGAGCGTGGGTAACCTGGCAGGACGCCAGGTTAGCCGTCCTGGGCCAGGGATGGCCCATGACGGCGGCCCACGGTCCAAAGCCGGAGTGAGGGCACACCGAGCCCAAGCGAGGTGCCGAGTGGTGGGGCAAGAGCGTTTTGCTTACTTTTGCGCTCTTCAAAAGTGAGCCGCTGTAAGAGCGGAACCCTAAGCCGCCGTTACCCAAATAACGGATATGTCCCCCAACCCCCTAAACCCCCCCACCCTCAAACAAAAATTTTGGTTATTAATAAATAGCTTCTTATTCCTTAACGAATATATACCCCGTGCCTATACTGACCCACAACGTTAAACGCTGCAGGAGGGCACACCCATGCACAGCGAGTCGATTCGTTATCTGATCGTGCCGGGCTGGCAAGGATCGCCAGAAGATCATTGGCAAAGTCATTGGCAGAACAGCCTGCCCAACAGCGCGCGCGTGGAGCAGGCCGACTGGCTCACCCCACGCCGCGAAGACTGGGTGGCTGCCCTGGCCGAAGCCATCGCCGCCGACAGCACCCCGGTGATTCTGATCGCCCACAGCCTGGGCTGCATCACCGTCGCCCATTGGGCCGCCACCGCACCGGTGCAGTTCCTGCGTCAGGTACGCGGCGCCTTGCTGGTGGCCCCGGCCGATGTCGAACGCCCTGCCTGCGCGCCCGCCCTGCGTAACTTTGCGCCCATCCCCAGTGACCTGCTGCCGTTCCCAAGCCAGGTCGTCAGCTCCGACAACGACAGCGCCGTCAGCGCCACCCGCGCCCTGGAACTGGCACGTAACTGGGGCGCCGAAGCGGGAATTCTCGCGGGTGCCGGGCATATCAACGTGAAGTCCGGCCATCAACGCTGGGAACAGGGTTTCGCCTACCTCTATCGCCTGCAAAATCGCCTGGAACATCACTCCCGGCGCCGTGCATAAAATTTTTTAAACGCCCCTTCCCCTTCGTGGATGGGGCGGGAGTCTGCCATGAGCCTGCATGAAACCTTCGGTCAGCCCCTGCTGACCTTCCCCGACGCCGAAAAAAGCCCCCTGAGCATTCGTGCCAAGGCGCTGGTGTTTGTCGACCCGCGTTCGCGGCAACTGCGCGAAGACCTCGAAAACCTCGCCCCCCGCGCCTTGCCCGTGTTGATCCGTGGCGAAACCGGCAGCGGCAAGGAGTTGCTCGCCCGGCATATCCACCGGGGCAGCGACCGCACCGGCCTGTTTGTCTCGGTGAATTGCGGCGCCATCAGCCCGACTTACGCCGACGCCGAATTGTTCGGCTATGCCGCAGGCAGCCACAGCGGTGCAGCCAGTAGCCGTGCCGGCTGGTTTGGCTCGGCCAATGGGGGCACCTTGTACCTGGATGAAATCGGCGACCTGCCGTTGCCGATCCAGGTCAAGTTGCTGGCGGCGCTGGAAAACCACGAAGTCACCCGCGTCGGCGCTCATCAGCCAAGTCCGGTGGATGTGCGGCTGGTGGCCGCCACCAGCATCGACCTCGCTCAGGCCGTGGCGGCCGGCAAGTTTCACGAGCGTCTGTTTCATTACCTCAGCGAAGGCCAACTGGAACTGCCCGCACTGCGCGAGCGGGTAGGGGACATCCTGTCACTGGCCGAGTATTTCCTCGGCATCTACAGCCAGCGCCTCGACCTGCCGGTGCCGCTGATCAGCGACGAGGCCCAGCGCGTGTTGGAGCATCACACCTGGCCGGGAAACACCCGGGAGTTGGAGAACGTGATTCACTTTGCCCTGCTGGTCAGCAGTGGTGACGAGATTTTGCCGGAGCATTTGAACCTGCCGCTGCCGTCGGTGGCGCAGATCGAACACCAGGCGCGACAGATCCTCAGCAGCGGCACCGAGGCTGAACGTGATGCGTTGAAGCGTCTATTGAAAGGGTTGGGGTCTGTATGAACAAAATGGAATATCAAAGTGAATAAAAAGTATTGTTCTGGAATAAAAAACCTCGGTATTGTCCGCTCCACGCCGCGATAGCACTTCGCTGGCATCCACTAAAAAAGCGGCCGTCCCAGACGACCCGGATTTTCGATAAGGACACTGCATGAAAAAGGTTCTGTTGTTTACCGCACTGGCGGCTGCCCTGACTGCAAGCTTCGCCCAGGCCAACGAGAAACTGGTGGTCGCCGCTACCCCGATCCCGCACGCCGAGATCCTTGAGCTGGTCAAGCCGACCCTGGCCAAAGAAGGCGTGGACCTGGAAATCAAAGTCTTCACCGACTACGTGCAGCCGAACGTGCAGGTGGCCGAGAAGCGTCTGGACGCCAACTACTTCCAGACCCTGCCGTACCTGGAAAACTTCAACAAGGGTAAAGGCACCAACCTGGTCACCGTCATCGGTGTGCACGTTGAGCCCTTCGGTGGTTACTCGAAAAAGATCAAAAATATCTCTGAGCTGAAAGATGGCGCCACCGTGGCCATTCCGAACGAAGGCAGCAACTCCGGCCGTGCCCTGCTGCTGCTGCAAAAGGCTGGCGTGATCACCCTGAAAGACCCGAGCAACGCTCTGGCCACGCCGAAAGATATCGCCAGCAACCCGAAAAACCTGAAATTCAAAGAGCTGGAATCGGCGCTGCTGCCACGCGTACTGGACCAGGTTGACCTGGACCTGATCAACACTAACTACGCCCTGGAAGCGGGTCTGAACCCAGCCAAGGACGCACTGATCATCGAAGACGCCAAGTCGCCGTACGTGAACTTCCTGGTTGCCCGCCCGGACAACAAAGACAGCGACGCGATCCAGAAGCTGGCCAAAGCCCTGACCAGCCCAGAAGTGAAAGCTTTCATCGAGAAGAAATACAACGGTGCGGTCGTGCCGGCGTTCTGATCGAGCCCCAAAACCTCCTTCAAGGTTTAAACGCCGACGGCTTCTACAGCGTCGGCGTTTTTTATGGCTGGAATGCAATCGAAATGTGGGAGCGGGCTTGCTCGCGAATGCGGTGGGTCAGCCAACACATCTGCTGACTGATACACCGCATTCGCGAGCAAGCCCGCTCCCACATTGGAACTGTGTCAGCTCAGATATTTCGGCTGTTAATGGCCCTGCGCAGCGCCACCAGCCACTTCACCAGCTCCTGCGGATCAATCGGTTTTGCTTTGGTCATCGCTCATTCCCTCGCCTGTTGATTGGCCGCCAGTCTGGCCACGCGCTGCCTATCCCTGAAGTGCAGCACCGATAAAAAGACCCTTCCTACCTCCCGAGGAACAGTAGCTGTCATCCGCCTGTATCGCGAATCCACCGGTTATCTATTTGGGTGATATCAATATGCTATTTCGGTATTTAAAGTTTGCTTTTTATACCTTTAAAGTCGGCGCTACTCGGCGTTACCCACGCTGAACCGGACCGCACCAACGCCGCATTACCCCTGCGGCGTCAGGGATTTCAGATGACCTTCGATTACGCATTTATCCTCAGCACGCTGCCTGCGTTTCTCAAGGCCGTGGGCGTGACCTTGCAAGTCGGCCTGATCGCCATCGGCACCTCGTTAGTGGTGGCCTTGATCAATGCTGCGCTGCTGGTATTTCGCACACCCTACGTCTGGCGCCTGGTGGCGCTGTACGTCGAATTGGCGCGCAACACACCGCTGCTGATCCAACTGTTTTTTGTCTACTTCGCGTTGCCGGCCCTGGGCTTGAACATCTCCGGATTCTGGGCGGCGATCATCACCATGACCTTTCTCGGCGGCGCCTACCTCACGGAAGTGCTGCGCGCCGGTGTCGAGGCGGTGCCGCTGGCGCAGATCGAGTCGGGCAAGTCCATCGGCTTGTCCCACTGGCAGCTGCTGCGCCATGTGATCCTGCCTCAAGCGGGGATCCTCAGCCTGCCGGCGCTGTTTGCGAACTTCATTTTCCTGCTCAAGGAAACCACCATCGTGTCGGCGGTGGCGGTGCCGGAGATTCTCTACACCACCAAAAGCTACATCGCCCTCTACTACAAAACCTACGAAATGCTCGCGGTGCTGACGCTGATCTGCGTGCTGTTATTCCTGCCGCTGTCGCTGCTGCTCAGCCGCCTTGAAAGGAGGCTCCAGCATGGCCAGTTCGGGTCTTGAATTACTCTGGGTGTCGTTGCCGCAACTGGGCAAGGGCGCTGCGCAAACCCTGTCGATCTCATTCCTGAGCATTGCCTTCAGTACCGTCGGCGGCGTGGTGTATGGCGTGCTGCGCACGCTGAATTCAAAAGCGCTCAACCTGGTGCTGCGGATTTACCTCGAGCTGTTCCGCGCCATTCCGGTGTTGGTGTGGCTGTACTTGCTGTTCTTTGGCCTGCCGATTTTTTTTGGCCTGAGCATTCCAAGCTTCTGGTGTGCGGTGCTGGTGTTGTCGCTGTGGGGCGCCAGTGAAGTCGGCGAAGTGGTGCGCGGTGCCTTGCATTCGTTGCCCCGTGGCCAGCGTGAAGCTGGCCTGTCGATTGGCCTGTCGGACCCGCAGCTGTACGGCTACGTGCTGCTGCCCCAGGCCCTGAAACGCATGACCCCGCCGACCATCAACGTCTACACCCGCATCATCAAGACCAGCTCCCTGGCGGTGCTGATCGGTGTGGTGGACGTGATCAAGGTTGGCCAGCAAATCATCGAGCGCACCTACGAGTCAGTGTTGATCTACGGCGCGCTGTTCCTGTTTTTCTTCTTTATCTGCTACCCGTTGTCGGCCGCCTCCAAGGTGCTGGAACGGCGCTGGGCCCAAGCATGAGCGCATTGATCGAGTTTCAGGGTTTCAACAAATACTTCGGCGACCAGCAGGTGCTCAAGGGCATCGACCTGAGCGTGCAAAGCGGCGAAGTGGTGGTGATCCTCGGCCCCAGCGGTTGCGGCAAAAGCACCTTGCTGCGGTGCCTCAATGGCCTGGAAGTGGCCCACAGCGGCAGCCTTCGTTTTGCCGGCAAGGAGCTGCTGGACAAGGCCACCGACTGGCGCCAGGTGCGCCAGGACGTGGGCATGGTGTTCCAGAGTTATCACCTGTTCCCGCACATGAGCGTGCTCGACAACATTTTGCTCGGCCCGTTGAAAGTGCAAAAACGCGAACCCCGTGAGGCCCGTGCTCAAGCCGAAAAGCTGCTGGAACGGGTGGGTCTCTCGGACAAGCGTGACGCCTACCCGCGCCAGCTTTCGGGCGGCCAGCAGCAACGCATCGCCATCGTCCGCTCGTTGTGCATGAACCCGCAGGTCATGCTGTTTGACGAAGTCACCGCCGCCCTCGACCCGGAAATGGTCAAGGAAGTACTGGAAGTGATCCAGGGCCTGGCCCGGGACGGTATGACCCTGCTGATTGTCACCCATGAAATGGCCTTCGCCCGCGCCGTCGCCGACCGCGTGGTGTTCATGGAGGCCGGCCGCATCCTCGAACAAAACACCCCCGAGGCATTCTTTACGAACCCGCAAACCGCACGCGCGCAGCAGTTCCTGGAGAAGTTCTCCTTCGTTTCAACACTGCCCAAAAGAACCAAGGAATTGGAGCTGCTATGAAAACTGCCAAGTTGTTATTCCCCCTGTTCGGCTTCGCTCTGCTGGCCGGCTGCAATAAATCCGAAGAGCCCGCCAAGACGGCCGCTGCGGCCACCCCGGCACCGGCGGCGGTGAGCTACATCGATAAGATCAAGGCCCGGGACAAGCTGATTGTCGGCGTGTTTACCGACAAGCCGCCATTTGGTTTTGTGGATGAGTCCGGCCGCTACGTCGGCTTCGATACCGACATCGGCCGCCGCTTCGCCAAGGACCTGCTGGGCGACGAGAACAAGGTTGAATTCGTTGCCGTGGAACCGGCGAGCCGCATCCCGTTCCTGCAAAGCGACAAGGTCGACCTGATCCTCGCCAACATGACCGTGACGCCTGAGCGCAAGGAAGCGGTGGACTTCACCAACCCGAACCTGAAAGTGGCGGTGCAGGCACTGGTGGCCAACGGCAGCCCGGTGAAAAGCCTGGACGACCTGGCGACCCGCACCACCATCGTCACCACCGGCACTACCGCGGATATCTGGCTGACCAAGAACCACCCGGACTGGAAACTGCTGAAGTTCGAGAAAAACTCCGAGTCGCTGCAAGCGCTGTCGGCTGGTCGTGGTGATGCCTATGCCCAGGACAACCTGGTGCTGTTCAGCTGGGCCAAGCAGAACCCGGGCTACCGTGTGCTGGAGCAGAAACTGGGGGATGAAGCGCCGATTGCGCCGGCGGTGAAGAAGGGCAATATCGAACTGCGGGATTGGGTGAATGCCGAGCTGGCCAAGTTGGGCGAAGAGAAGTATTTGCTCAAGCTGTATGACCAGTATGTTCGCAAGGAACTGAGCGATGACACCAAGCCTGAGAGTGTGATTGTTGAGGGCGGGAAGTGGCAGGGTTGATCCGTCAATGATCGTTCCCACGCTCCGCGTGGGAATGCCGTCTTGGACGCTCCGCGTCTGCTGTTGGGACGCGGAGCGTCCCGTTATGCATTCCCACGCAGAGCGTGGGAACGATCATCAGCTGGGCCAATGCCACGCCGGCTCATCCAGCACCCGCTGCCCCACCACCTGCGTCTGCCCCATCACCTTCTCCAGCACGATCGAATTACACCCTTCATCCTGCTGCAACGCCGCAATCAAGCGGCTGGCATGGGACACCACCCACACCTGGCACTGCTGCGACACCTGGATGATCAGCCGCGCCAACGCCGGCAACAGGTCCGGGTGCAAGCTGGTTTCCGGTTCGTTCAATACCATCATCGTCGGTGGCCTCGGCGTCAGCAGCGCCGCCACCAGCAGCAAGTAGCGCAAGGTCCCGTCCGACAGCTCCGCCGCCGATAACGGCCGCAGCAACCCTTCCTGATAAAACTCGATGGCAAACCGGCCGCCCTGCAACGGCTCGATATTCAACCGCGCGCCGGGAAACGCATCGCTGATCGCCCGCTGCAAGGCGTCCGGGTCGCCAATCTCGCGAATGGTCTGCAACGCCGCCGCCAAATCCCGACCGTCGTGATGCAACACCGGCGTGCGCGTGCCCAGTTGCGGCTGGCGCACCGGAGCGTCGACGTCGCTGCGAAAATGATCATAAAAGCGCCAGCCACGAATGCTTTCGCGCAGCAGCAACACCTCCGGCGAACCCCGCAGGCTGCCGACCTGATCGAACAGGCTGTGGTAGTTCGGCGTGTGCTGGGCCAGTACATCCCAGGCTCGGCCATCGCGGGCACGTACCATCGGGCCGGAGCGCTGCACCAGCAGGCTCGCCGGACGGTACACGTGGCCGGCCCAGATGCATTCTTTCTTGATCTCCGGGTCCAGGGAAAAATAGGACAAGGTTTTCTCGGGCAACCCCAGGGAAATCGCATAGCTGAAATCCTCTGCGGCAAACCCCAGGCGCAGGCGTTTGGCGCCCTGGCGCACGATGGGCTCCACCGCCACTTCGCCGCTGAGCATGCGCCGGCTGATGTTTTCCGGCCCGGCCCAGAAGGTCGAATCCAGCCCGCCTTCGCGGGCCAGTGCGTTGATCACGCCCCCCTGGGCCGTCTCCGCCAGCAGCCGCAGGGCGCGATACAGGTTGGATTTACCGCTGCCATTTGGGCCGGTGATCAGGTTCAACCGATCCAGCGGCACCACCAATTTGTTGATCGAGCGGTAATTGGCCACCGCGAGGGTTTTGAGCATGAGAGGATGTTCGCGATTATGTGGATCCGCATGTTACCTGCGTCGGCTGGCGGAGATGTGTCGCGAGCGTCCTGATTTCCTGTAAGTCAATGCCTACGACGCGGAACCCTGAACTACGCTAACAGTCGCATAATCACCGACGCGTCAATCAAGCAAGGAGCCTGCATGGGCGGTCCCAAACTCACATTTATCCTCGGCCTTGGCTTGCTGGCGCTGCTGAGCGGTTGCGGCCAGGAAAAAGCCGAGCCCAAGGAACATTCCCGGGTGTTTGTGCAGACGGTGAAATCCACCGACTTTGCCGCCGCCGTGACCTTGACCGGCGATATCCAGGCGCGGGTGCAGACCGATCTGTCGTTCCGCGTCGGCGGCAAGATCATCCAGCGCATGGTGGATGTCGGCGACCGCGTCAGCGCCAAGCAGGTGCTGGCCAAGCTCGATCCGAAAGATTTGCAGACCACTGTCGACTCCGCCCAGGCCCAGGTGGTCGCCGAACAGGCGCGGGTCAAACAGACTGCCGCCGCGTTTGTGCGCCAGGAAAAACTCTTGCCCAAGGGCTACACCAGCCGCAGTGAATACGACTCCGCCCAGGCCGCGTTGCGCAGCAGCCAGAGCGCGCTGACCGCCGCCCAGGCGCAGTTGGCCAATGCCCGTGAGCAGTTGGGCTACACCTCGCTGGTCGCCGACGCGCCGGGCATCATCACCGCGCGCCAGGCCGAGGTGGGCCAGGTGGTGCAGGCCACCGTGCCGATCTTCAGCCTGGCCCGGGATGGCGAGCGCGACGCGGTGTTCAACGTCTATGAGTCACTGCTGGTAGAGCCGCCGCCGGACAAACCGATTACCGTCAGCCTGCTGGAAAACCCGCAGATTACCGCCGTGGGCAAGGTCCGCGAAGTCACCCCGGCCGTGGCTGCGAATACCGGCACGGTGCAAGTCAAAATCGCCCTCGACGCGCTGCCCAAGGGCATGCAACTGGGCTCGGTGGTCAGCGCCACCGCCAATGGCCCGGCCAAGGCCAGCATCGAGTTGCCGTGGGCTGCCTTGACCAAAGACATCAGCGCGCCGGCTGTCTGGCTGATTGACGGCGACGGCAAGGCGCAACTGCACAAGGTCACGGTCGCGCGTTATCTCACCGGCAAGGTGATCATCAGCGACGGCCTCAAGGGCGGCGAAAAAGTCGTGGTGGCCGGCGGGCAACTGCTGCACCCCGGCATGATCGTGGAAATCGCCCAGCCGCCGGATCAGGCTCAGGCCCAGGGAGTGCAGCCATGAAGCAGTTGACGTGTGTTCTCGCCGCCAGCCTGCTGTTGATGGCGTGTTCCAAGGAAGAACCGGCGCCGGAGCCGGTGCGCCCGGTGCTGTCGATTGAAGTGAAAGCCGAAGACCAGGAAAACCTCGGCCGCTTCGCCGGTACGATCCAGGCCCGGTATGAAAGCAACCTGGGTTTCCGTGTGCCCGGGCGCATTGCCCGGCGCGCGGTCGACGTGGGCGCGGAAGTGGAGCAGGGCGCGTTGCTGGCCGTGCTCGACCCCACCGATCAACAGAACCAGTTGCGTGCTGCCCAGGGCGACCTGGCTCGCGTGCAGGCGCAGTGGATCAACGCCCAGGCCAATGCCCGCCGCCAGCAGGAACTGTTCAGCCGTGGCGTCGGCGCCCAGGCCCAACTGGACATCGCCCAGACTGACTTGAAAACTACCCAGGCTTCCCTGGATCAGGCCAAGGCTTCGGTCAACCAGGCCAAGGACCAGCTCAACTACAGCGAACTTCGCACCGACCACGCGGGCATCGTCACCGCGTGGAATGCCGAGGCCGGCCAGGTGGTCAGTGCCGGGCAGCAAGTGGTGACCCTGGCGCGCCCGGACATCAAGGAAGCCGTCATTGATTTGCCCGCCGGCCTCGCCGAGCGCCTGCCGCCGGATGTGGTGTTCCTGGTCGCCGGTCAAATGGACCCGAACATCAGCACGACTGCCACCGTGCGCGAGATCGAACCCCAGGCCCAAAGCGCCACCCGCACCCGTCGCGCCCGCCTGACCCTGGCCGAAACGCCGCCCGCGTTTCGCCTCGGCACCGCCATCAGCGTGACCTTGAGCTCAGCCATCGCTCCGCGTATCGAACTGCCCCTCAGCGCCTTGCAGGAAGCCGACGGCAAGACCCGCATCTGGGTGATCGACACCCAAAGCCAGACCGTACAACCCCGAGACGTCACCATCGTCAGCCGCGACGCCGACAGCGCCTTGCTCAACGCCGGCGTCAAACCCGGCGAGCGCGTGGTGAGTGCCGGCGTGAACAGCCTGAAGCCCGGGCAAAAAGTCAAAATCGACGAGGACAGCCCGCGATGAAAGGGAGCTTCAACTTATCCGACTGGGCCCTCAAGCATCAGTCCTTCGTCTGGTACCTGATGTTCGTAGCGCTGCTGATGGGCGTGTTCTCATACATGAACCTCGGCCGCGAGGAAGATCCGTCGTTCACCATCAAGACCATGGTGATCCAGACCCGTTGGCCAGGCGCGACCCAGGAAGAAACCCTGAAGCAGGTCACCGACCGCATCGAGAAAAAACTCGAAGAGCTGGATTCCCTCGACTACGTGAAAAGCTACACCCGGCCCGGTGAGTCCACGGTGTTTGTGTTCCTCAAGGACACCACCAGCGCCAAGGCTATTCCGGAGATCTGGTACCAGGTCCGCAAGAAGATCGACGACATCCGCGGCAGCTTCCCCCAAGGCTTGCAGGGGCCGGCGTTCAACGACGAGTTCGGTGATGTGTTCGGCTCGGTGTATGCGTTTACCGCCGATGGCTTGTCGATGCGCCAGTTGCGCGACTACGTCGAGCAAGCGCGCGCCGAAATTCGTTCGGTGCCGGGGCTGGGCAAGGTCGAGATGATCGGCCAGCAGGACGAAGTGATTTACCTGAATTTCTCCACCCGCAAACTCGCGGCCCTGGGGATTGATCAGCGCCAGGTGGTGCAGAGCCTGCAATCGCAGAACGCGGTGACGCCGGCCGGGGTGATCGAGGCGGGGCCGGAGCGGATTTCGGTGCGCACCTCCGGGCAGTTCGCCTCGGAGAAAGACCTGGCCAACGTCAATCTGCGGCTCAATGACCGTTTCTATCG
>Ga0105251_10003818_pt1 | contig 10731 bp, 6 predicted proteins | sample KBSS64metaG_FD_80424 | JGI IMG/M metagenome (GOLD analysis project Ga0105251, IMG submission 80424) | Switchgrass rhizosphere microbial communities from Kellogg Biological Station, Michigan, USA - KBS S6-4 metaG | ecosystem: Host-associated > Plants > Roots > Rhizosphere > Soil | place...
AGCTCGCGCACGTTGCCGGGCCACGGGTGGCGCTGCAGCGCGGCGGCCGCAGCGTTGGACAGCGGCTTGCCGTCGCCGAGGAAGCGTTCGGCCAGCGGCAGGATGTCGCCGGGCCGTTCGGCCAACGGCGGCAGCGCCAGTTCAACGGTGTTGAGACGGTAGTACAGGTCTTCGCGGAACTGGCCGTCGCGGATCATCGCCGGCAGGTCGGCGTTGGTCGCGCTGACCACGCGGACCTTGACCTGGCGTTCGCGGTTGGAACCCAGCCGTTCGAAACGACCGGTTTCCAGCACGCGCAGCAGTTTCATCTGGCCACCCAGCGACAGGTTGCCGATCTCGTCCAGGAACAGGGTGCCGCCATCGGCGGCTTCGAACTTGCCTTCGCGCGCCTTGTTGGCGCCGGTATAGGCACCGGCTTCGCTGCCGAACAGCTCGGCCTCGATCAGTTCGGCGGGAATCGCACCGCAGTTCAGCGCCACGAACGGGCCCTTGGCCACCAGCGAGTTGGCCTGGATGATCTCGGCGATCTTTTCCTTGCCTGCGCCATTGGGGCCGGTGATCAGCACGGGCAGTTCCGAGCGGGCCACCTGGCAGGCCAGGTTGACCACGCGTTCGCTGGCCGGGTCCGCCACGACCGCGCCGCGCAGGTCATAGCGCGCTTCAAGCGCGGTACGGTCGCGCTGCTCGCGCGCGCGCCGGCGGTCCAGTTCGCGACGGGTTTCGGAAAGCTCCAGCAGGTTGTTGACCGTGGTCAGCAGCTTGCGGTCGTCCCACGGCTTGGCCAGGTAATCGGCGGCGCCGGCCTTGACCAGGTCCACCGCGCTGCTCAGGTGGGTCCAGGCGGTGAGCAGGATCACCGGCAGGTCCGGGTGGCGTGCGCGGATCTGCTGGAACAGCGCTTCGCCTTCCTCGCCCGAGGTGGTGTCCTCGGTGAAGTTCATGTCCTGGATCACCAGGTCGACCGGTTGCTGTTCCAGGACCGCCAGCCCGGCGTCGGGCGAGAGCGCGTGCAGGGCCTCGATGTCGTGCAGCGAGAACAGCACTTCCAGTGCGGTCGCCACGCTGGCGTTGTCGTCAATGATCAGGATCGAGGGCATGCGGCAGCAGGAGACCGGAAAGTAGGCAGAGAGTACCCGAGCACCGGGCCCACCGGCAGGGTGGGCCCGGAAACGGGCTTACGGCCGCGACGGCGGTGCCGGTGGGGCAGGGGGCGACGGCGGCGGGGGCGGCTGCACCGCCCGCCACGCTGCGGTGGGCACGCTGATCACCTCGACCCGGCCTGAACGGCGTACGGTGACCGGAACCCTGGCCTTGTCGCTGCTGCCGAGGGCGCCGGTCAGGCCGTCCACGCGCTGGACCGGAACGCCATCCACGCGCAGCACCTGGTCGCCAGCCTGCACGCCGAAGCGTGCTGCCGGCGATGCGGCCGTGATGGTGACCACGCCCTGCCCGGATTCCACGGTGAGCCGCGCGCCATCTTCGCGCCAGTCCATGCGCGAGGATTCGGTGCGGGTGCTTTCGGCGCAGGCGCTGGTGGAGACCAGCGCGAGCACCAGCAGTACGGAACGGATGGTCTGCGTGTGCATGTCAGGCGCTCCGGGTGGCAACGGCAGGCGGCACCGCCGCTGCACGGTGGGCCGGACCGAACACCGCCACCTGGCCGAGCAGCCACAGCAGCGCCGCACCAATGGGCAGGTAGGCGATCGGCATGCGCGGCAGCTCGTAGGCGCTCATCAGCCACAGGTTGATCGAGTACGCCAGCAGCATGCCCAGCACGATGCCGACCGTGGCCAGCAGGAAGTTCTCGGTCTGGAAGTAGCGCAGGATCTGGCCGCGGGTTGCGCCCAGTGCACGCCGGATGCCGATCTGCTTGGTCCGCTGCTGCACCCAGAAGCTGGCCAGGCCGACGATGCCCAGCGCGGTCACCACCAGCAGCGCCACGCACACGGTGATCAGCAGGCCGACCATGGCGCGGTCGTTCTGGAAGTACTTGGTGCGCTGCTCTTCATAGGTGAGCTTGGCGCGCACCATGCGGTTGGTGTCCACCTTCTCCAGCGCTGCAACGGCGGCAGCGAGCACTTCCTGGCGGCGCGCGGGGTCGGTGACCCGGATCAGGTACAGGCCCATATCGTAGTTGACCCGTACCGGCAGGATCATCGAGTAGCCGGTATCGGACTCCACCGTGACCGGGCGGGCCAGTTCCTTGACCACGCCCACGATGCGCAGCGGCATGCGACCGCTGTAGATGGTCTTGCCAACGGCCTGGCCATCCGGGAACAGGTTGTTGGCGGCCTTGCTGCTGAGGATCACGGCCGATCCGCGCTGTTCGATGGTGGAATCCTTCTCCACGTCTTCCAGGTTGGCGAACTCATCGCCTTCGAAGTCGCGGCCGGCAACCAGCTGCAGGCCCATCGTGTCCAGCGTGCCTTCGCTGGCGAAGTACTGCGCGGCGTTGAAGTTCGGGCGTTCCTGGTCGGGAATCAGCGACAGGCTGGTGTTCCACGAATTGCGGCGGAACGGCAGCTGGTTGATCGGCACCGCGTTCTTCACGCCGGGAATGGCGCGCAGTGCCGCGATGTCTTCGCGGGTGCGGGCGGTGGCGTTGACCTGGGTGCCGATGCCGCCCAGGCGCACTTCCAGCAGTTCCTGTTCGGCAATGCCGCTGGGTTGGTTGATTTTCTCCAGGCGCTGGCCGATCAGGAACAGCGCGTTGCAGACGATCGCACAGGTCAGCGCGATCTCCAGCACGATGAGGGCGGCGGCGGTCTTGTGCCGGCGCAGCGTGGTCAGGATGGGTCGGATATCCATGATGTGCTCCGGATCCTTACTGCGATTTGAGTTGGATGGCGGGCGTGACCTGCATGGCGCGCAGCGCCGGCAGGAAACCGGCCAGCAGGCTGGCGGCCAGGGTCAGGCCCAACGTGAGCAGCAGCATCCTGCCGTCCAGCGTGGCCAGCTTGGCGTAGTCCACCGGCTGCTGGCGCACCGCATACAGGCCCAGCATCGCCAGGCCCAGCCCCAGCGCGCCACCGGCCAGGCCGACGGTGCCGGCTTCCACCAGCGACTGCAGGAAGATCTGGCCGCGGCTGGCACCCAGCGCGCGGCGCACGCCGATTTCGCCACTGCGGCGCAGGAACTTGGCCAGCAGCAGCCCGACCGTGTTGATCAGGCATACCGCAAGGAAGCCCAGTGCCAGCCACAGCTGCAGGCGCACGTCGCTGGGCACCACCTGCTTGAAGTCCAGCCACTCCATCACGTTGCGAAGGCGTACGTTGGACGGACGCTGGAAGCGGCCCGCCGCCTTCTGCTGCGCCGAGTAGTTTTCCAGGTAGGCCCGATAGTCCGAAGCGTCCGAAGGCGAGGCCAGCTCCACCCAGTACTGCATCCACACGCACGGCGCGTTGAGTGCGGTTTCCTCGCCGTTGGAATTGTCCCAGCAGTTCATGTTGCCGTTACGGCCGAACTTCAGGTCCAGCGCCGTGAACACCGGCACGAAGATGTCTTCGCTGTCGCCGTAGCGGCCGGTTTCAAGGTCGTAGAAATGCGGGTTGGGATTCCACTCGTCCAGCACGCCGACGATGTTGAAGGTATGCCCGTCCATGCGCAGCGGACGGCCTACGCTGTTCTGGCCGTTGAACAGTTTGTCGTTGAGCGCCTTGGAAATCACCGCCACGCGGCCACGGCCTTCATCCTGGTCGGCCTTCCAGCCCTGGCCGTACAGGAAGGGCGTATCGAACATGGCGAAGAAGTCGGTGGAGGTGTAGCGCGCATCGGTATCGAACGGACGCAGCGTGCTGCCGTCCGGCTCCACGGTGACGCCACCGCCGGTCATCAAGACCTGGCGCTTGGCCTTCTTTTCGCGCAGCAGGGTTTCACCATCGAAGCGGGTGACCTGCTCCTCCGGCTCCTCGCTGGGCTGGTAGCCGATCATCGGACGCGGGTCGACCTGCACATTGAACAGGCGGTCGCTCTTCTGCGGAATCGGGTCGCCGGAGAGCACGTGGAACACGGTGAGCGTGGTCATCGACGCGCCGATGCCCAGCGCGATGGCGGTCACCATCAGCGCGGTCAGCACCTTGTTGCGCCGGAAACTGCGCACGGCCAATCGGAAGTAGTAGGCGAGCATGGCGGCGGCCTCAGTCGTTGACGGTGGCGAGAGCAACGCGCGGAGTGGCCAGCACCGGTTCGCGCACCAGGTCGGTGGCCTGGCCATCGACGATGTGCACGTTGCGCTGTGCGCGCGCGGCCAGCTCCGGATCATGGGTGACCATGACGATGGTGGTGCCGGCGGCGTTGATCTCTTCCAGCAGCTCCATCACCCCGCGGGCCATCTGGGTGTCCAGGTTGCCGGTCGGTTCGTCGGCCAGCAGCAGGCGCGGGCTGCCGGCCAGTGCACGCGCGATCGCGGCGCGCTGCTGCTGGCCGCCGGACAGTTCGGACGGATAGTGCTTCATGCGCGAGCCCAGGCCGACCTGCTGCAGTGCATGTTCGATGCGCTGCTTGCGCTCGGACGCCGGCATGCCCCGATAGCGCAGCGGCACGTCCACGTTGTCGAACAGGTTCAGGTCGGAAATCAGGTTGAAGCCCTGGAAGATGAAGCCGATCTTCTGGTTGCGCAGCTTGCTGCGCGCGTCATCGCCCAGCTTGCTCACGTCCTGGCCGTCGAGCAGGTAGGTGCCGCTGGTGAAGGTTTCCAGCAGGCCGGCGATATTGAGGAAGGTTGTCTTGCCCGAACCGGACGGACCGGTCACGGCAACGAATTCCCCTTCGCGAACGTGCAGGTCCAGCGACCGCAGGGCATGGGTTTCCACCTGTTCGGTGCGGAACACCTTGGCGACCGAGCGCATCTCAAGCATGGCTGTATTCCTTGTATGGGTAGGGTGGTTCAGTTGATGGACACGCGCTCGGCATCGCCGAACAGATCGCTGCCGGACACCACGACGCGATCGCCGGGTTGCAGGCCGGAAAGGATTTCCACTTCGCCCAGGCTGCTCACGCCCAGCCGGACCGGACGACGCACCGCGGTGCTGCCATCCATGACGTACGCCTGGCCGTTGCCCTGCTCGACGAACGGGCCACGCTCGACCTTGATCACGTTGCGGCGGGTATCGAGCACCACCCGGGCCTGCATGCGCTGGCTCTGGCGCAGGCCCTGCGGCTGCTTGTCGGTGAAGCGGATGCGGGCGTTCACTTCGCCGGCCACCACTTCAGGCGATACCGCGCTGATCTCGCCGGCGAACGGCTGGCCGTTGCCACTGGTGAGCTGGGCGGGAATGCCGATCGACAGGTCACGGGCGAAGCTCTCCGGCACCTTGATCTCGATCTCGAAGCGCGACAGGTCGACCACGCCCAGGATCGGTGCATTGGCCGCGACCTGGGTGTGCTGCGTGGCCTGGACCTGGCCCACCTGGCCATCGAACGGGGCGCGCAGGGTCAGGGCATCGACCTGGCGCTGCACCTCGTCCACCACGGCGCGCTGGCGGTCGGCCAGCAGGCGCTTGTTGCGGGCGTCCAGGTCGGCGCCCTGGCCCTGCAGGCGGGCGTCGGTCTGGGCATTGGCCAGTGAAATGTCGGCCTTCTTCAGCGTGTCGTTGGCCTTGGCCAGGTCGATCTGCGGCACCGCGCCGCCGTCGTAGCCGCGCTGGTAGCGCTGCAGGTCGCGTTCGGCGGCCTGGCGCTCGATGCTCGCCTGGTCGGTTTCCTTGCTGGCCTTGGCCCGGGCCAGGGTGGCGTCGAGCAGGGAGCGGCTGGCCTCGGCTTCCAGGCCGGCCAGGGTGGCGCGTTCCTGCGCCAGCTTGCTGCGCAGTTCCGGGCTGTCGATGACGGCCAGCTCCTGGTCCTTCTTCACCACGTCGCCGGCGACCACCTTCAGGTCCACCGTACCGGCCGAGATCGCGTACAGGATCGGGCTGTTGGCGGCGATCACCTTGCCGTCGGCGGCGAGGTCACGGACCAGGTCGCCTTTCTTGACCTCGGCAATGCGCACGCGGGCACTGTCGAACGAGCGGCTGGCCCCCAGCCAGGCACGGGCGGCAAAGCCGATCGCCAGCAGTACCACCAGCGCGGCGATGCCCGGCCACAGCCAGCGCTTCCACGGCGCCGCCGTGGCCGGGGTGGAGAAGGTCTGGTCCTGTGCGGAAGTGTCGCGGATCATCGGGCTCGTTCGCGTTGGGTTCGGGGTATCTCAAGCACACCGCGTGCCAACTTTCAGGCCATGAAAAACAACAACTTATGATCGCGTCGCTGCTGTCCGGGTGTCCGCGGACACTGCAGCGGACACTTTTGTTAAGCGGACAGGACGCAAGCCGTCCGGCCGCCCACGCTAGAATGGGGTTCGACAGCAGGGATCTGAATCTATGTGCGGGATTGTGGGCGCGATCGCCAATCGCGATGTGGTGCCGGTACTGATCGAAGGATTGAAACGGCTGGAATACCGGGGCTACGACTCCTCGGGTATCGCCGTGCTGGACACGACCCGGGAGCTGGCCGACGTCCGCCGCGTGCGCCGCACCGGCCGCGTGGCCGAGATGGAAAAAGCGGCCCTGGCCGAAGGCTTCGATGCCACGCTGGGCATCGGCCACACGCGCTGGGCCACCCATGGCGGCGTCACCGAAGCCAATGCCCATCCGCACACCAGCCACGGCGTGGCGCTGGTGCACAACGGCATCATCGAGAACCACGAAGAGCAGCGCGAGCGCCTGCGTGGCCTGGGCTACGTGTTCGAATCGCAGACCGACACCGAAGTCATCGCGCACCTGATGCACTACAACCTCAGGAACGGCGACAGCCTGCTCTCGGCGCTGCAGCGCACGGTGAAGGAACTGACCGGCGCCTACGCGCTGGCGGTGATGAGCCGCGCTGAACCGGACCACTTCGTGTGCGCCCGCATGGGCTGCCCGCTGCTGGTCGGGCTGGGCGACGGCGAGAACTTCGTGGCGTCCGACGTCTCGGCGGTGATCTCGGCGACCCGCAACGTGATCTTCCTGGAAGAGGGCGATACCGCCGACATCCGCCGCGACGGCGTGCAGGTGTACGACGAGAACAACCAGCCGGTCGACCGTGGCGTGCACCAGTCGGACGTGTCGCTGGCCTCGCTGGAGCTGGGCCCGTACCGCCACTTCATGCAGAAGGAAATCCACGAACAGCCGCGCGCGCTGGGCGACACCATCGAAGCCGCGATCGACGCCGGCGGTTTCCCGGCCGAGCTGTTCGGCAAGAATGCGGAAAGCGTGCTGGCCGGCATCGAAGGCGTGCAGATCATCGCCTGCGGCACCAGCTACTACGCCGGCCTGACCGCGCGTTACTGGGTGGAGGCCATTGCCGGGCTGCCGTGCAGCGTGGAAATCGCCAGCGAGTACCGCTACCGCGCCGCCTATGCCAACCCCAAGCACCTGATTGTCACCATCTCCCAGTCCGGCGAAACCCTGGACACGATGGAGGCGCTGAAATACGCCAAGTCGCTGGGCCACCTGCACACGCTGTCGATCTGCAACGTGCCGGAAAGCGCCATCCCGCGCGCCAGCGAACTGGTCTGCTACACCCGTGCCGGCGCCGAGATCGGCGTGGCCTCGACCAAGGCCTTCACCACCCAGCTGGCCGCGCTGTTCCAGCTGACCGTGGTGCTGGGCAAGCTGCACGGCCGCATCGACGCGGCGCAGGAAGCGGACTACCTGGAACAGCTGCGGTTCCTGCCGGGCAGCGTGCAGCATGCACTTAACATGGAGCCGCAGATCGCAGCGTGGGCCGAGCGCTTCGCGCGCAAGAGCAGCGCGCTGTTCCTGGGCCGCGGCCTGCACTACCCGATCGCACTGGAAGGCGCGCTCAAGCTCAAGGAAATCACCTACATCCATGCCGAGGCCTACCCGGCGGGCGAGCTCAAGCACGGCCCGCTGGCGCTGGTGGACGAAGACATGCCGGTGGTGGTGATCGCGCCCAACGACAGCCTGCTGGAGAAGGTGAAGTCCAACATGCAGGAAGTGCGCGCACGTGGCGGCGAGCTGTTCGTGTTCGCCGACCAGGACAGCAACTTCGTCGAGTCCGAAGGCGTGCACGTGATCCGCACCCCGCGCCATGCCGGCGTACTGAGCCCGGTGGTACACACCATCCCGGTGCAGCTGCTGGCGTACCACACCGCGCTGGCGCGAGGCACCGACGTGGACAAGCCGCGCAACCTGGCCAAGAGCGTTACGGTCGAGTAAGCCGGTTCAAAGGACGGCGTGCGCAACGCCCGCCGTTTCTCGCACCCACGGCAGTATCATCCATCATCAACAGCGCAGCCGCGGTTTCGCATTTGCTTGCCGCGCAGAACTCAGCGCCGATTGGGCTTTTTTTGCTGTCAGTCGGCGCAACGGCTCGTAAGCTGCGGCTTCAGCGAACGCAAGTGCGCGTTCGTGGTCTCCCTCGAAGAGATAGAAGCCAGGGCCGAGCCAATCGTACTGGTTGTTGCTTGGAGCAGGCCTCATCCTTCCAGAGACCAGGCCATCCCGCACCGTAACGTCACACCCATGAAAGCCGATTTGCAGATGTCCGACATTCATCTGTAACAGCGCTTCAGCCTGCCGGACTTCGTCAGCAAACCCGCTTCCCGCATGATGTCCAATGCCTGCTTGGGAGTCATGTCATACATTCTGCGGATTCGTTCCTCGTCGGTGAGCGTGAACAGTTCCTGGAATGTAAGCGGATGGCGTCAACCGTCTGCGTTGCTGGCGACGGTTTTCTTCCGGGGGGCTTTGGAAATGACCATGCAGGGAGCATAGCGTCACGCCAGGATCTGGTCAGGTCCTGCGCCTGACATCTGTGTCCACCGAAAACCGGATCGAATGAAATTCACTTGAAAACAGCGCTTCCGCGCAGTTGGCAGGGCGATGCCGTGCTGTGGATCCATCTGTCGCGAACGGCGGCAGTGCCCCGTCGTCCCAATGCAGGGTGCACGCCGCGACGTCGTACGAGGGATTGCGGTGGGGCTATCTAAGTGGTGATCTGCGTCACCTTCTGCAGGGCTTCGTCGAACAGGAAGGCGTCCAGGTCGCGACGGGCGGCTTCAAGGGTGACGTGCCAAGGCGTACCTCGGGCGCGTGCGCTGAGGTCGGCGAGCAATGGGATGGCGTCGGCGTCGCTCTGCGCGAGCAGGGTCCTTAGCCGTTCGACATCCTCCCGGGGCAAGGCGGGCAGTCGTGCGCCCGTCCCGGCAGGGGCGACGGGGCCGGCCGATTCGCCTGCCAGGCTGCGCAGGCCTTCCAGTACGGGGTGGAGAGCGGCTTCCACCCCGGCGAGCCATTCCTCAATATCTGCAGGCGCTTCGGGCAGCGTGCACACGCGCTCCAGTTCCGCGGCCGCGCGCTGCACGCCGTGCGCGCCGATGGTCCCGGCAGTGCCCTTCAAGGTATGCGCCATGCGAACTGCACTGTGGCGGTCTTCGGCCCAGGCGTCGCGGAACATGCCGGAAAATGTCTGGTTGCTGTGGTGGAAGCCGACCAGCAGGCGACGGTAGAGCGCCGGGTTTTCCATCGTGCTGGCCATGCCTGCGCGGGCGTCGATGCCGGGCAGCGAGTCCAGCCCGCCCGGCACGCTGAGGAGCGGCGCTCCTTCCATGACACCTGCCGCGGGCGCCGTCGCCGCACCGGGTGCGCACAGCCACTTTGCGATCGTCGCGAACATGGGGCCTATCTGCAGCGGCTTGGCGATGTGATCGTTCATGCCCGCGGCCAGCACTTTTTCGCGATCGCCGGCCATGGCGTTGGCGGTCATCGCCAGGATCGGCAGGGTGGCCATGCCAAGCGTCTGCCGGATTTCCCGGGTGGCGGTGTAGCCATCCATCACCGGCATCTGGCAGTCCATCAAGACGCCGTCGAACCGGGCATCGCGCGCGAGCTGGTCGATGGCCTCCTGGCCATTCTCGGCCAGCACCACCTGCATGCCGGCCTGGCTCAACAGTTCGATGGCCAGCTCCTGGTTGAGCGCGTTGTCCTCCACCAGCAGGACCCGCAGCCCGGACAGCTGCGCGAAGGCATCGGCGTGGGCTACCGCGCGTTCACCGGCCCGGGTTTCAACCAGCGTACCCAGCTCGAGCGCCGAGCCCACCGCCTCCAGCAGCGTCGAAGGTGTCACCGGCTTGGTGAGGAGCGCCTGCAGCTTGACCTGGTGCGCACGCGCTTCGTTCATCGCGTCCTCCCGCCCGTAGGCGGTGACCATGATCACCGCCGGCGAGCGTGTGCCGTGCTGCGACTGCACCTGCTGCATGGTCTGGATGCCGTCCAGCCCGGGCATCTTCCAGTCCATCAGGACCAGGTCGTACGGCGTGGATCCGGACCACGCGCGTTCGATGGCCTGTTGCGCCGTCATGCCATCCACGGCCAGGTCCACCTCCAGCCCGAACGCGCTGGCCATGGTGGACAGGATTTCGCGCGCGGCCGCGTTGTCGTCCACCACCAGTACGCGGACGCCTGCCAGTTCCTCGGCGCGGACCATGCAGCGGCCACTGGCACCCTCGCGGGTGCCGAAGCGCGCCTGGAAATGGAACGTGGAACCCTGCGCTGGCACGCTCTCCACCCAGATCCTTCCGCCCATCGCTTCGACCAGGCTCTTGCTGATGACCAGGCCGAGGCCGGTACCCCCGTACTTGCGCGTGGTGGACGTGTCTGCCTGGATGAAGCTGCGGAACAGGCGCGCACACTGCGCCGCATCCATCCCGATGCCGCTGTCGCGCACCCAGAAGTGCAGCAGGGTATCGGC
>Ga0105251_10003823_pt1 | contig 10723 bp, 9 predicted proteins | sample KBSS64metaG_FD_80424 | JGI IMG/M metagenome (GOLD analysis project Ga0105251, IMG submission 80424) | Switchgrass rhizosphere microbial communities from Kellogg Biological Station, Michigan, USA - KBS S6-4 metaG | ecosystem: Host-associated > Plants > Roots > Rhizosphere > Soil | place...
CCCTTTGCCATTGCTATGGCCACTGACACTGTCACTGCCCGCCGCCACCCCCACCCCCCCCGCCAGCACCACCACCACCACCACCACCACCACCGCCCCTCCACCGGTCCGGACTTGACCGACTGACTGTCCCCGCCACCACCGTCGCTGCCACCGACCCCCCTGCCGCTGCCGGGGCGTAGAGCCACGCTCTGCGTGGCTGCGCGGAGAGCTGGCAAATCCCTCCGCATGGCTGCCGGGAGCCCCCGGCACGGGCGTGACCCTACGCGATGCGCGACACCCACCCGTCTTGTGTGGCGTCCAGCCAGTGAGTCAGGTGCACCGCGTCCAGCAACGCCTGGTCGTGCGACACGATCACCACGCTGCCGCGGTACTGGTTGAGCATGTGCTCCAGCGCCGTGAGCGAGGCGAGGTCCAGGTGGTTGCCGGGCTCGTCGAGCAGCAGCAACTGCGGCGGCACCTGCGCATACAGCACCGCGCCCAGTGCGGCCTTCATGCGTTCGCCGCCGCTCAGCGTGGCCAACGGCCGCAGGCTACGTTCGGCGTCCAAGCCCAGCAACGCCAGCTGTGTGCGCAGGGTGCCTTCGCTGGCCTGTGGGTTCGCGCGCTGCAAGAGCTGCAGTGCGCTGTCCTGTTCGGGCAACGATGAGAGGGTCTGGTCGAGCAGTGCGGTTGTTGCAGCGCGTTTCACCTCGCCCGCGACCGGCCCAAGTTCGCCAGCCAACACGCGCAAAAGGGTCGACTTGCCACTGCCGTTGCGGCCGCGTACCCCGATGCGATCGCCGCGCTGGATATGCAGGTCGATCTGCCGCCAGGCCGCGTCCACCCAAGGCAGCGACACACCCGCAAGCGAGGCCACCTGCTGCGGACCCGGCGCTGCAAGCGAGGGGCCGAGCATGGCGATCTGGGTGGCCGGGTCGACCGCGGACGCTGCATCGCGCACGCGGCTGTCGGCGTCGGCGCGCCGTTCGGCATGGCGTGCCTGCAGCCGGCCGGCACTGCTTTCGGCGCGGTTCTTCATGCCGCCCAGCAGGATGGGTGCCTGGTTGGCGGTGCGTGCATCGCGTTGCGCGCGCGACTGGCGGTGCTCCTGGCGCTCGCGCTGTTCGCGCAGTGCGGCCTGTTCCTGGCGTCGCTCGCGCTTGCGCAGGGCCAGTTCCGCTTCGGCACTGGCCTGTTCTTCGTGCCGCTGGGCGGCGTAGTCATTGAAGTTGCCGCCGTAGCTGCGCAGTCCGCCGGACCCGAGCTCGACGATGCGCTGCATCTGCCGCAACAGCGCACGGTCGTGGCTGATGACGATCAGGCCGCCGCGCCACTGCGCCAGGGCATCGATCAGGCGCTGGCGATGCGCGCTGTCGAGATGGTTGCTGGGCTCGTCGAGCACCAGCGCGTCGGCGTCGGAGAGCAGGGCGCCGGCCAGTGCCACCTGCATGGCCTGGCCGCCGCTGAGCTGCGCAGCCGGCTGTGCCGGGTCCAGTGATGGAAGGCCGAGCCGCTGCCACTGCGCCTGCAGCTGTTCGCGCAGGGTCCAGCGCTCGCCGACCAGGGCGAAATCGTGCGGGTCCACGCTGCCCGCTTCAATGCGGTCCAGCGCGTCCAGCACCGGGGCGACACCGGCCAGGTCGGCAATGCGGCCCGGCACCACGCCGCTGTGCTGTGCCAGCAGGTGCACCTTGCCCTGCCGCTGGATGTGGCCGCCGGTGGGTGCAAGCTGGCCGGCCAGCAGGCGACCGAGCACGCTCTTGCCAACCCCGTTGCGACCGACCAGGCCGGTGGGTGTGGTGTCGAACGTGGCGGAAAGTTCGGAGAAGAGCACCCGGCCGTCGGGCAGGGTGTGGGTCACGCGATCGAGCGTGAGAGCGAATGCGGTCATGCGACCTCCAGCAAATGCCAAGGACTCCCCCTGCGGACAGGGCGGAAGGAGACTGGCCGTCAGACGACGGCGGCATTACTGGCGCATGCAGGCACACCTCATTACGGGGACGGCTGGATGCCGCGTGGCCATTATACGGCGGCCCGGCGGGCACCGATGAATGCCGCCACAGCGCTACTCGGTGATGCCGTTGGGGTTCTGCATGTCTTCGGGTGCCTTGCCGTACTGCGTGCGGCGCTGTTCGTGGAAGGCGATGAACTCGGCCGCCGGCAGCGGGCGCGAGAACAGCCAACCCTGGCCGAATTCGACCTGGCGCGACTGCAGGTACGCCAGCTGGGCAGAGGTTTCGATGCCTTCGGCCACGGTGAACAGGCCCAGGGTGCGCGCCATGTCGATGATGTGCGAGGTCACCGGGCTGGTAACGCTGTGGGTGCCGATGGAATCGATGAACGACTTGTCGATCTTCAAGGCATCCAGCGGCAACTGCTGCAGGTATTGCAGGCTGGAGTAGCCGACGCCGAAGTCGTCGATGGCCACGCAGTGCCCGGCACGCCGCGCTGCGGCCAGCGACGTGCGCGCGGCCTGGATGTCGAGGATGCCGCGTTCGGTGGCTTCCAGCCAGATCTGCTGCGGGCGGATGCCGGTGCCGATCAGTTTTCCGGTCAGTACCTTGAGCGCCCGACCGCTGCTGACATCGCCGGCTGACAGATTGATGGCGACGTGCGCGCTCCGGTCATGGATGAGCAGTTCGCGCATGTCGCTCAGCACCAGGTCCATGACATGGTCGGTGAGCGCTTCGATCAGGCCGGTTTCTTCGGCCACCGGAATGAACAGGTCCGGCCGGACCTGGGTGCCGTCGGCACGCGACCAGCGCATCAGTGCTTCGGCGCCGACGCAGATGCCGGTGTCCAGTTCGATGATGGGCTGGTACTCCATGCGGAACTCGCGGCGGCGTACCGCTGCAGCCAGCTCGCTGCGCAGGGACAGGCGGCGACGTGACAGCCAGATGCCGCCAGCGATGGCCAGCGCCGCGCCCACCGCGCCCAGTGGCAGCAGCTGCCAGAACTGCTGCTGGAAGGCGGCGACCAGGCCGACACGCGGGGCGATGGCGACGGCCAGCCAGTCCTGGTCCTGGGCGGTCGCAAACAGGGTGCGCGGGGTATGGCCGCTGTGCGGCTGGCGCAGCAGGCGCTGCAGCAGCTCCGCGTCGGGCATGGGCTGCTGGGCGATCAAACGGCCATCGGGGGTGGCTACTGCCAGGCGCATATTGGCATCGGCGATGACGTCGACGAAGCGCTCCGGGTCCATCAGGATGTCGTGGCGCCCCAGCTGCACCGACACCAGGCTGCCGCCACCTTCACCGGCAACCGGGCGCACGCCCAGGGTGATCGAGGCGCCGTCGGCGGTGATGTGGTCCGGGCTGGGTTCGGGTATCAGCTCGTCGACCAGGCCCCATGAGGTGCAGCGCAGCCGGCCATCGGCGAAGTAGCCGACCTGCTCGGCGGAGGTGGTGGCCAGCGTCAGGCTGCGCATCTGGCGCAGATGCTCCGGCGAGCAACCCGGCAACGCTGACTGGTTGAGCTTGCGCAGGGCCAGCAGACTGCCTTCGTAGGCACGGTGGGCACGCTGCAGGGTGCGCTGGGCGGTGTAGTCCAGGCGGTCGACGGCGGCGACCTGGGCGCGGCTCCAGCTCACATACAGCAGCGCAGCCATGGGCAGGACCGCCCCGAGCAGGGCAGCAAGCGCGATGGCGGCGATGGTGCTGGCGCGCTTCAAGCGGACCTCTCTGCTGGTGGGGCGTGGGAACGAGCACTATCTGACCATCTGGACCCGGCAATGGGAACAGGCCTTCCCGCAGATTCCTGTCGGATTTTCCCCAGTGTCGGTATCGGGCTGGCGAGGGAAGGTGAAGCCGACAGCGCCGGGCACGTACCTTTCGCCAGAATGCGGAAGAGGCAGGGTTCACCTGCGGTTCGCGCCCACGGCAGGATGATCGCGCCACCATGAAATCCCTGCTGCCCGCCGCGCTCGCCCTGCTGCCGCTGCTGTTGCCCGGCCCGGTCGCGGCGCGCACGGTGTACCGCTGCGTGCAGAACAACACGGTGAGCCTGGCCACCGCGCCCGAGCCGGGCTCGAAGTGCACGCCGCAGCAGATCGACGACAACGCGGTGCAGGCACCCAACCTGTGGGGCAACATGGGGGTGTTCAGCGGCACGCTGTACGAGCGTGAGCAGGACGGCAAGCTGGTGTACTCCACCCGCAACCTGCCGGGCTCGCGGGTGTTCCTGAAGTTCACCGTATCCACGCCGCCGGGCGAACCGGCGCACGAAGGGCTGGGCAAGGTCGGTCCGCCGCAGCTCAACCGGCATGCGAAGGAGTTCAAGGCGGCCGCGCGCGCAACGGGCGTGGACGACGCCTGGCTGCGTGCGATCGCCCATGCCGAGAGTGGCTTCGATGCCGGCGCGGTGTCGCCAAAGGGCGCGCAGGGGGTGATGCAGCTGATGCCCGACACCGCCACCGAACTCGGCGTTTCAGATCCGTTGTCTGCCGAGCAGTCGATCAACGGTGGCGCGCGGTACCTGAAGTCGCTGCTGGTCCGCTACAAAGGCGACCGCACCCTGGCGACGGCCGCCTACAACGCCGGCATCGGCGCGGTGGCCCGCTACAAGGGCGTGCCGCCGTATGCCGAAACGCTGACCTATGTGGAGAAGGTGAGCACGCTGTACGTGCGCTACCGCGAGGCGATGGGATTCAAGGCGGAGACGCCGGCGCGGTAACGCGGATCAGTACGCGAACAACGGGTAGGTCTCCATGCGGCCGACCCGGGCCACCGCGGCCTGCACGTCGGCACGCTGTTCCATCTGCTTCCAGCGCGCACTGTAGTCGGCTTCACCCGGCAACACCGGGCCATCGCGCATGTCCTGCAGCTCAAGCAGCACCGCGCCGCGCCGAAGCGGATCGGCGAGCTGCGCGATCACGGTCTGCGCCGCTTCGTCCATGCGGTTGTCGGTCAGCAGGGCGTCGCGGTAGTGGCCGGGGGTTTCGGTACGGTTGGCCTGCAGCACCGTCCAGGCCTGCTGCGCGGCGGCGTCGTCCTTCAGCTGGCGGGCCACCATCAGCGATACCACCGCATGCGTGCTGCGGCCATAGTCGCTCATGTCGGCACCCACGGTCTTGAGGACTTCCCGTGCCATCAGCGGGCGCTGCAGGGCCATGTACAGCGCGGCCAGGTTGAGGTTCTGGTTGACCGCATCGCCGTTGGCGGCGGCCATGCGCACTGCAATCAGCTGGTTTGCCACGGCGCGGTCGTTTTCCCCCAGCCGGCGCAGGGCGCGGCTGCGGGTGTCCAGCATCCACGCGATGGAGGCGGCGTCTTCGCGCGGTGCCGTGGTGGCCTCGTTGGCGGCCGCCGCCAAGGCATCGGTCATGCCGACCACTTCGCGCAGGTCGCCGGCGATCATCAACGCGTTGGCAAGTTCCACCGCCGTGTCGTTCAAGCCGGGGCGGAGCATGGTTTCCACGCGCAGGCGGTCGATCTGCCGGCGCGCGGCGGCGACCGGGTCATGCAGGGGATCGTCGTGGCGCAGGAAGCGGTCGAAGCGCTTGTCGCTGCGCAGGCGCACCAGCGCGGTCGGCGTGTCGATACGTTCGAGCGTGGCCGGCACCTTCTCGTTCTGGCCGGCTTCCACCTGCAGCGTGGCCAGCGTGACCCAGAGCTCGGCCGGTTCGATGCCGTCGTTCTTCCAGTTGCGGTCGAACAGGCCCTGCAGCAGTGCCAGGCGCTTTTCCGGCAGCCTGGTCAGCTCGGTGTCCACGTGCCAGATCATCTCGGTGGAGACATCCGGCGAGCCCTCGCTGTCGGCGATGCCACGAATGAGATTGTCGGCCGCTACCTGGATCTGCTTGTCGTAGAACTGGAACCAGGCCAGCCGGAGGCGCGCGTAGGCATTGCGGGGATTGATCGCCAGCGCCTGCTGCAGGCGCTGCGTGGCCAGCGGATAGTCATTCTGCGCCGCCGACACCATGGCCGCCGACGACCAGACATGGCTGCGGCGTTCGACGTCGAGCGCGGCCAGGCGCGGGTCGGCAAGCAGCCGCTCGAACGTGATCGAGGCGCCCAGGCTGTCGCCGCGGTCGGCCTGCTGCACGGCCGAGGCGACCTCGATGAAGAAGGCGCGGTCCGCGTCGTCTTGTGGGGCGGTGGCGTCCACACTCGCGGCTGCGGTGGCCAGCAGCGGAGCGCCGCACAGCGACAGCATCAGGGCGAGGGCAATGCCGGTGCGGCAGGTCATGTGCGGCTTCCTTCCTTGGCGTGGACTCCGATTGAACCCGGAACGCGGCATCCAGACAAGTCGCGACGCGCGCGGGCTGCTAAGGTCGTGTCCCGAACGGAAGCCGACAAGGATCTCGATGACGCGTGCAGGATGGACGATGGTGGCGGTGGTGGCTGCGGGCGTGGCCGCTGCATTGGCATGGACGTTCCTGCGTGCGCCGCCTGTGCCGGCGCCGCCCCCGGGGCCGGCCGCCACCGCGCTGGGCTGGACACCGGAGATCACCCTGCTGGCCGGCGATGGGGTGGGCGGCCTGCGCGACGGCGCGGGCGCGCAGGCGCGGTTCGGCGATCCCTATGGCCTGGCGGTGGACGCCCACGGCGTGGTGTACGTGGCCGATGCCGGCGACAACAACCGCATCCGCCGGGTGTATCCGGATGGGCGGGTCGACACGCTGGCCGGCACCGGCGAGGGCTGGCGCGATGGCCCGGCGCTGCAGGCGCAGTTCAATACCCCATCGTCGATCGCGCTGGACGCGTCCGGCAATGTGTTCGTGGCCGACACCGGCAACCACGTGATCCGGCGCATTGGTACGGATGGCACGGTGAGCACGGTCGCCGGGGATGGCAGCGCGGGCTACCGCGACGGCCCCGCCGCGCAGGCACGTTTCGATGGCCCGATGGGCGTGGCGGTGGATGCCGGCGGCCGGGTCTTCGTGGCCGACACCTGGAACGACCGGATCCGCGTGATCGAGCCCGATGGCCAGGTGCGCACGCTGGCTGGCGGTGATGCGCCGGGCAATGTCGACGGTGCCGGCGTTGGAGCGCGGCTGGATACGCCGGTGGCGCTGGCACTGGATGCACGCGGCAACCTGCTGATCGCCGACATGCTCAACAACGCCGTGCGCCGGCTGTCGCCGAACGGTGAAGTGGACACGCTGGTAGCCGACGGCAGCCTGCTCAACGGGCCGCTGGCGCTGGCGGTCACTCACGACAACGTGGTCTACATCAGCGACTTCGACGGCAAGGTCGTGCAGCTGTCCGCGCTCGGACACGTGGTGGCGCTGAGCGGGGTGGCGCCGCAGCCGCGCTTCTCGCGTCCGGCTGGGCTGGCGCTGGATGCTGCGGGCGGGCTGTACCTGTCCGACGCTGCGTCGTACCGCGTGCACCGCCTGCGTGCGCTGGCCGCGGGTGCCACCCCGGCACCGGTGCTGATCGGCCCGGCTGCGGACGCGCCGCTGCCCGAAACCGGCGGCCGCTGGCCGCTGGCACCGCAGCTGGGCTGGCACGAAGTGGTGGGGACCCTGGGCGAGGTGCGCGGCAACTTCAGCGGCGAGAGCCGTCATCACCTGCACGATGGGTTCGACATCCGCGGCGACGTGGGCCAGACCGTGCTCGCGATTGCCGACGGCAAGGTCAGCAGCCCGTTTTCGAGCTGGGCGGTCGGCGGGCAGGGCGAAGGTTTTTCATTGGACCGGCTGCGCTACATCCACATGAAGGTGGGCCGCGACGCGCGCGACCGTGCCTTCGACGCGCGCTGGCCGCAGCTGCGGGACCTGGACGGCAAACTGGAACGGGTGCGGGTACGCCGTGGCACGCGCTTCAAGGCGGGCGACCCGCTGGGCAGCATCAACCGCATGGCGCACGTGCATCTCAGCGTGGGCGCCAGTGGCTTCCAGCGCAACGCGGTGGCGCTGGGCTTCGTGGACTACGCCGACCGCATCCCGCCGCGCATCACCGAGGTCGCCGTGCTGGATGACCTGGACCAGCCAATCAAGGCCGGCGCCGGTGGGCGCGTGCCGGTGCCGCGCCAGGGGCCGGGCGTGCAGATCGTGGTGGAGGCGTGGGACCAGGTTGACCAGAACCTGCCGCGCCGGCGCCTGGGCGCGTACCAGGTGGGGTACCAGATCCTGGATGCCGCCGGTGCGCCGCTGCCAGGCTACGAACAGCCGCGCTTCAACATCGTGTTCAACCGCATGCCGCGCGAAAACAGCGCCACGGTGGTGGCGTATGCGCCGGACAGCGGCATCACCGTGCATGGCAGTGCGGTGACACGGTTCCGCTACCTGGTGAGCAACACGGTGCGCGACGGGCTGGTGGAAACCGGGCGCTGGCAGCCGGGCGCGTTGCCGGCGGGGGACTACACCATCCGCGCAAGCGTGCGCGATTACAGCGGTAACGAAGGCACCGGCGCACGGGAGCTGAAGGTCACGCTGTTGCCGTGACCTGCAATGTCGCGTGCAACAGCACGCTCAGGCGCCGACGCGTTGCCGCTCGGCGTCCATGTCCGCGACCGGCCGGACCTCGATGCTGCCATAGCGCGACCACGGGAACTGCTGGGCGATGCGCATCGCTTCGTCATGGTTGGGCGCGTTGATCAGGTTGAAGCCGGCCAGCAGCTCGCGGGTTTCGGCGAAGGGGCCATCGGTGATGCGTGACTGTGCGTCGCGCGTGCGCAGCGTGCGTGCCTGCTGCACCGGTTCGAGCCGTTGCGCCAGCACCAGCGTACCTTCGGCCTCGAGCCTGTCGGCGTGCTGGATGCAACCGCGCATCATGCGGTCGTACTCGTCGGCCGGAAGGTCCTTGATAAGCCCTTCGTCGATATAGATCAGCAGCAGGAACTGCATGGCAAAGCCCTGTACCGGGGGAGGCGGCCATGATGCCCCCAAGTGGGCTTTCAATCCTGTTGCAGTGCAGCGCCAGCGCCCCCGTTCAGGGCCATCCGCGCCATCGGGTGGCAGTACCGGAATATTTTTTGGCAGGCGTGTCGATTTCCGGTCCACTGGGGCGTCGTAACCAGTGAAGGGCCCGCCAACCGGGCCACAACCGAGGACAACCCCGATGAAAGTCATGGTGATCGTGAAGGCGACCGAAGCCACCGAGGCGGGCCAGCTGCCCACCACGGAACACTTCAGGGCGATGGGCGCCTTCAACGAAGAGCTGATCAACGCCGGGATCATGCTGGCCGGCGATGGCCTGCGCCCCAGCCGGCATGGGCGCCGGGTGGCCTACACCGGTGCCGCGCCTGAGGTGATCGACGGCCCGTTTGCGGAAGCCCGTGAACTGGTGGCCGGTTTCTGGCTGTGGCAGGTGCGCTCGGTGGACGAGGCGACCGAATGGCTGAAGCGGGCGCCGTTCCTGCCGGGCGACGTGGTGGAGATCCGCCCGTTCTTTACCGCCGAGGATTTCGGCGAACTCTTCACCCCGGAATTACGTGCTCAGGAACAGCGTCTGCGCGAGCAGACCGGCCAGGCCGACTGATCCACCCACCCCCGTACCTTTGGAGATTCCCATGAAACTGATTCCCTTCCTCGGCTTCAACGGCAAGGCCCATGAAGCCATGGCCTTCTATGCCAACGCGCTTGGCGGCAAGGTCACGTCTGAAATGAAATACAGCGACATGCCGCCCAGCGACGGCATGGAGGGCTGCGGCGAAGGCGGCCCGAGCGATCCCAACCTGATCGCGCACAGCCAGCTCGAAGTGGACGGCGCGATCCTGATGGCGGCCGACGGCCCGGGAGCGGGCGACGGCGGCACCACCACCATCAACGTGGACGTGGAAACGGTGGAGGAAGCCGAGCGCGTGTTCGCCGCGCTGGCCGAAGGCGGCAAGATCACGATGCCGATCGGCGAAACCTTCTGGGCCAAGCGCTGGGGCATGCTCGAAGACCGCTACGGCAAGCCATGGATGGTCAACTGCATGAAGCCGTACTGAGAATCGGGAGCCGACGATGTCCAATGCACCGCAGATGATCTTCGTGAACCTGCCGGTTCGCGACCTGGAGAAGAGCAAGGCCTTCTTCACCGCGCTGGGCTTCGCGCCCAACCTGACCTATACCGACGACAAGGCGGCCTCGTTCAACATCAGCGACACGATCATGCTGATGCTGCTGCTGGAACCGTTCTTCGCCACGTTCATCGATCGGCCGATCAGCGATGCGCGCCGCCAGGCGCAGGTGATCCTTGCGCTGTCTTCGCCCAGCCGTGGCGCGGTGGACGAAACGCTGGAGAAGGTGCTGAAGGCAGGGGGCAAGGAGCCGACACCGGCGCGGGATTACGGTTTCATGTACCAGCGCAGCTTCGAAGACCTGGACGGCCATCTCTGGGAAGTGGCACACATGGATGGCGAGCCGGGCTGACCCGGTGCGTTGCCCGCGTCGTGCTTGTGCGACGCGGGCAGGGATGCTCTGATTCGCCGCATGGACGCCGCGCTGACGCAACGACTGGATACCCTCTGGCGGATGGAATCGCCGGCCCTGATCGCACGCCTGGCGCGGATGCTCGGCGGGGACATCGGGCGTGCCGAAGAACTGGCCCAGGACACCTGGCTGGCCGCGCTGGAGCGTTGGCCCACGCAGGGGGTTCCGGACAATCCGGGAGCGTGGTTGATGACCACCGCACGCAATCGCGCCATCGACGTGCTGCGCCAGCACCAGCGCGTGGCGGGCCAGCATGCGCAATGGGGCACCGAACTGGAGCCGCAGCCACTGCCGCTGCCGGATGACAGCGAAGCGCTGCAGGACGATATCGGCGACGACCTGCTGCGGCTGATGTTCGTGGCGTGCCATCCGGTGCTGTCG
>Ga0105251_10003826_pt1 | contig 10722 bp, 11 predicted proteins | sample KBSS64metaG_FD_80424 | JGI IMG/M metagenome (GOLD analysis project Ga0105251, IMG submission 80424) | Switchgrass rhizosphere microbial communities from Kellogg Biological Station, Michigan, USA - KBS S6-4 metaG | ecosystem: Host-associated > Plants > Roots > Rhizosphere > Soil | place...
GAATCCGACAGCTGCTCCTGCGACGGCACTGCATAACACACGATGAACAGATCTTTGCAGCCCAGTTCGCGATACCAGTCCACCACGTCATCAATCAGCTCGTCCAGGATCCCGATCAAGATGTCGTCGGAACCTTTCGCGGCACTTTTCTCGTATCGATAACGCGCCTTGGTGAAAACGTCGCGATATTTCTCGATCCAATGCTCTCGACGATCAAGCCGAACACGTTGCCGGATCGGTTCAGGGATCGCATAAAACAGCGTCAGCAGATCGTGCTTATTTGGGTATCTGCGGTTAGCCGGAACTCTCTCTGCTGTTTTCAAATACGCGTGTGCAGCCTCAAGCGCATCGTCGTCCAGTTTGTAGGTTTCATGACCTGGCCAAGCTTGTCATCCGGCTTTGATATGAAGCTTTTCAGGAGGATTTCCATGCCGATTGCAGCATTAATCTGGGCAATGTCCAGCATGTCATGACCACGCCTAAGTTTTATTGCAGCATTCAAATAACGGTAAGCGCTCTCAACCATCCATGGCGTCAGAATCTGCGGCATCAGGCTTACTCCCGATTGAAATTTTCAACCAGAGCTTAACTCGAACGGATCTCGTGCGTTTAATGTTGAGATGAACTCGCCCCTTCAGCTGCCCGCTCCGTTATGACCAAAAAGAATAACTAAACTAAATGTCTGTTTAGTTGAGTTACTAATAGCCGATTTAAGCATCACTGATGTAAAACCGCCCTCCTCTAAGGCTAGACAATACGCTGGGAATATAAAACTGGATTCAGACACCGCTTTTAGCCTCTGAAAATCTCGAATGGTTCAATCCTCAATACCTTGTGGATGCCCAGGTAACTGGAAAACCCGGCGATGAGAAGGACCAGGCCAAAAGCCAAACCCAGATTCCAGAAGGTAATAATCGCCGCGTAATTGGGTAAATACGTCCGTACAAGGGCAATCATCAGGGTGACCAGGCCGATGCCCAATCCATAGCCGGTCATGGCCGTGAACAGCGCCATGAACAGGATCATGTACACCAGCTCTCGCCTTTTGGCACCGATTGCCCGAAGGGCAGCGAATTTGTCCAGGTTTTCCAGGATAAAACTGTAGAACGTTTGACCGGAAATCGATAAGCCGACCAGAAAGCTGATGGCCGTCATCATCAGGATGTTAGTGCCCACCCCGGTCTGATAAATGTAGTAATTGGCGATGCGCTGGTTGAATTCAGCCCGGGTCAGCGCGATGTAGCCTAACTGCGCGACTTGTTGCTTGATGGCCGCCTCAGCCCGCTTGCTCCTGGGCTTGAGCAAAATGTAAGACACCGTGAAACGGGTGGTGGGTATGTATTCGATGGCGCGCCGGTAGGTGGTGTAGAGCGTCGGCACGCCAGTTAATCCGCCGACCAGAACCTTGGCAATGCCGACGATGGTGCCGCGGTGGTCATTGAGTTCAAAGGTGGTGCCGATGCGGGGGTTGCCCAACTTCGCAAACTCGGCATCGTGAACCATGATGAAGGCGTTTTCGGCGTAAATATCCTCGATGACCCCCTGCTCCAGCTCCGGGCGGCCGAGCAGGCTCGTATCGTCCAGCCCGATCACGCTGACCCCCTGGTAAGTGCCGTCGTTGAGCCGCACCTGTGCACTACCGATGAAAATCGGCACCGCGTATTCCACTTGCTTCATGCTGCGCACCGCATCGAGCAGGTAGTCAGGCAGTGGGGTGACGATGGTAGGTGTGTTCACCGCCGGATCGATGATCCACATCGGTGCCCCGATGTTGGTCACCGTTGAATAAGCACGGTTCAGGATACCGGCGAACATGGCAGTCATTTGCATCATCAGGAACACCGAAAAGGTGATGCCCACCAGCAGAGCGGAAAACTTGGCGCGATCATTGACCAGGAGCTTGTACCCGATGCGCAGCAGGCCGGCGTATTTCATGGCGCTGGCCTGCCGCCGCCCGCATCCGCGCGGTTCCACCAACCGCCGCCCAGAGCAATGAACAGGGCCACGGTGTCCTGATAACGCTGGGCCAGCGCCTGCAAATAGGCAATGTTGACCTGATGCAGCTGCACGTCGGCCACTAACAGATCCAGATAAGTCACCAGTCCCGAGCGATAGTTGGCCTGCAATAATCTCAAGGCCTCTTGCGCCGAGGCCTGCGCTTCAGCCTGCTTTTGCAGTGCCACTGCATCGAACTCCAGCGCTTTAAGCACATCGGCCACCTGCGCGAACGATTCCAGCACCACTTGCCGGTAATTGGCTGATGCTTGCTGGTAGGCGTCGATGGCGGCCTTGCGGCCAAACCACAGGCGACCGCCCTGGAACAATGGGATGTCGACCGCGTGACCGATGCTCCAGAGTCGTCCACCGTCGGCGAACAGCGAATGGGCGGAAGAGCCGGCCGTACCGTAGGTACCGGTGAGGCTGAAACTGGGGAACATCGCCGCCGTGGCCACCCCGATGGCAGCGCTCGCCTGGTGTAATCGCGCTTCGGCAGCCAGGATGTCCGGGCGCTGGCGAACCAGCATGGAAGGCAGGCTGACAGGCAAATCTTCGGGCAGCATGAGCTCCGACAATCGGATCTGCGGGAGTTCGACCTGGCTCGGTGCGACGCCTTCGAGCGTGGCCAGCAAATGCTCGGCCTGGCTAACTTTTTGTTTCAGGGCTGGCAATTGGGCCTGGTTGGCGGCAATCAGGCTTTTCAGGCTGAGAGTCGCCGAGTACGGCACCGTACCGCCACGCACTTGTGCTTCGGTGGAACGAAGCTGCTGAAGTTGCAGGTCGATGAGTTGCTCCGTGGCTTCAATCTGCGCGGCATAGGCGGCGCGGGCGATTGCGGCATTGACCACATTGGCTGTCAGGGTCAGGTAAGTCGCCTGCATCAACCAGGTCTGCTGATCGACCTGTGCTTGCAGCCCTTCGACGGTACGCCGCGCGCCGCCAAACAGGTCGAGGGTATAACTGATCGTGCCGCTCAATGTCAGCAGGTTAAAGATCGTATCGGTTGTCGTCAGCCCCTGCCGGACGGCACTGTTACGCTGGCGACTGGCCTCGAAGCGAGCATCCAGCCACGGGTAGAACACCCCATTGCCGGCCATGAGCAGGTGCTGGCTCTGCCGCAGACTGGCCTGCGCGGCTTGCAACGTCATGTTTTGGGCAATCGCCTGCTGCACAAGGGCATCCAGCGACGGGTTGCGAAAAAGTCGCCACCAGTACGCCGAGACATCGGCACCGGCACTGAAGCGTTGCGTCCGGCCCTGTGCCGCCACGGTATTTGGCAAGGCATCGCGCACATAGCCCTGTTGCGTGGGCGCTGAGGGGCGGGAAAAATCCGGCCCGACGGTGCAGGCACTGGTCAGCAATAACAGGCACAGGAGGCGTCCGCAGGCGGCCCATAGGCAACCGCGGCGTGGCCTGGTCATTGCTCTTTCTGACCTATGAAGACATCGACCAACTGCCCTGGATACACCATGGACAGGTCTTTTTTTTCAAAGCGAAAAATAACCGCCAGTACCCTCAGGTCGACTTTCTCCTGACGGTGATTGGACAGCTCTATTTTCGGCGTTACGTAGGGTTGCACCCGCACGAACTCGAGCGGCACGCGGATATCCGTGCCATGGACCAGCATCTGCGCCCGTATGCGCTCGGGCGGGGGTAAACGGGCAATCAGGATCTCGTCGACGTAACAGCGCACCGCCAGGTAATCCTGTTTGCCACTCATCACTATCAGCGGGCTGAACGCCTGGGTATACACGTTGTAGGCGCCCTGGGGAGAAACATAGCTGCCCACCGAACTGTTGACGGCCAGAACCACCCCGTCCGTGGGTGCCTTTATCACGTACTGCGCCAACGTCGCCGCCGACGACTTTAACGCGGCTTGAGCCTGGGCCATCTGATTTTTCGCGGTGTCGAGGCTGTCTTTGCTGATGGACTTCGGATCAATGGCGTAGGACGCCAGCCGTTTGTTGTACTGGTCCCGAGCGGTGGTCAAATTGGCCTGCGCCAATTCGAAATTGGCCTTGGGGACAGCGTCGTCCAGGGTCGCCAACGGCATACCGCGGCTGACCGCTTGCCCCTCGTACACCATCAACTGAGTCACAGGCCCGGCCACCTGCGGGTAGATCACGATATTGTTACCACCGGGCTGCTCGCTTTCGATAATCCCGTTGGCATAAATGGCGGTGTCGTAGGTGCTACTCGCCGGTGCGAATGTTGGCGGCAGCGTGTGCGGTGTACGACCGAACAGGTATGCGGCAATCAAACCGCCCAGCACACCGAGCACCGCCAGCATGAACAGCAGCGGTTTTTTCACGGCGAAGTTCGCTTGGGCTCGGCGATGCGGCCATCTTCCATGCAGATGATGCGATCGGCGTATTCATTGATCCGCGTGTCATGCGTGACAATCAGAATGCATCGTTGCTGATTGAGGATATGAGCCTTGACGAAGGCAATGATCATCTTGCCGGTATCGCCATCAAGGGACGCGGTGGGCTCATCCAGAATCAGGATCGGCGGTTTGCCGACAATGGCACGCGCGATGGCAACTCGCTGTTGTTCACCGCCGGAAAGCTTGACCGGCAGGATATCCGCGCGATCCTTGAGGCCAACGATCTCAAGGCTCGCCCTCGCCTGTGCGATGGCATCGTTCCAGTCGTAATGCTGGAGAATCAACGGAATGGCGACATTCTCGGCAGCGGTCAACCGGGTGAACAGGTGATAATCCTGAAACACAAAGCCGATGTCGTTCAGGCGCAGTTGCGCCAACTGTTCGCTGTCCAGGCTCCAGATATCCTGGCCATTGATCGTCACCGTGCCGGCATCCGGGCGCAAGATTCCGCTAATCATGCTCAGCAGCGTGGTTTTGCCGCTGCCCGAAGGTCCGACGATAAACACCATCTCACCGTATTGAACAACCAGCGCCACATCATCGACGGCCTTCATGCGCGCACTCCCCTCGCCAAACCATTTACTCAGCCCGCGTGACACGATGGCTGGATGATCCGCAGGAGTAACCATGGCGGTGCTCATCATCTCTCCTGCCATACGGGCGAATACAAAAGCGCGTTATGGCGATCAATCGGCACGTGCAAGTTCGATGTCGCAATACTCCGGCACTGACACCGACAAACCCAATTGCGGGCTGATGATATGTCGACTCAGTCGTTCACATGATCGCCGAGTGGAGCAGCCCCCTCCCCTACATCCAGTTTCTGCAAAGGCCCAATACGCGCGCCTGTAACGCCGCTTCTATACCGCCAGAATGCTGCACGGCGCCTGGTACAGGATGTGCTCGGTGGTGCTGCCCAATAACTTGCCCAGACCACGGGACTGGACTTTGCCCATGACGATCACATCCATTTGATGGTCGTGGCTAAACTCATTCAAGACTGCGATCGGGTGTCCTTCTATGAAATGTCGGCGATCGGACGGCACGCCGAACTGGTCGGCCAGCGCCAGAAAGGCTTTTTTCAGATCCCTGCCGAGCGCTTTGGTCAGTTCAGCAAGGGTAAGGCCGTCATAGTCCGCCAGGTACGCTGCCGAGATGGTGCAGGCGTACAGCAGATGCAGCTCGGCATCGCACTGCAGGGCAAGGCTACTTGCCTGCTGGATGATCCGTTCGTTCAACGTGTTGTCGGCGGGCAAGGTATCGGTGACCTCGACAGCAGCCACCACTTTGCGTGGTAACACGTGCCGGCTGCTTCCCACCAGATACACCGGCACTTGGCAATGGCGCAGCAGTTGCCAATCCAGCGGGGTGAAGATTGCCCGTTTGAATGCCGACTCGTGCCGGATTTGCTTGATCAGCAGATCAGGTTGCATGTCGGTCACATAATCGATGATGTCCTTTTCCATATCTTCAGCCCACGTCAGTTGCGTGGTCACCGTAATCCCCCTGCCATGCAATGGGGCGGTCTGCTCATTGAGCCAGTCGCGATGGGGTCGCAGGCAATCCTCACGAAGCTGTAACCTGTCGCGCTCCTCAAGCATCCACAACCCTTTTATAGCGGGAACAAGTGCCAGGATATGCAGACTGGCGCCGCTGGCCCTGGCCAGCGCCATCGCATGTTGTGCCGGGTATTGGCGCAGCGTCGGATCGATTATCAGCAACAAGCGTTGATACTGGCTCATGACAGGTCCTCCAGTCAGATGAAAGTCCTACATTGACGAGTGCACGAGCGCAGGTCCGCGCCCCGTCCCAGGCATCCAGCCCTTCCAGTTACTCAGCATTCAGACAGTCGCTCATGTATTTCTGCGCCCATGAGCCAACCCCGCCACTTTTTTTGATTTTGAAAGTCTGCCCTGCTTGCGACTTGATCTACATCAAGTCAGCGATCCCTTGTTCCAGCTGAATCGAATGGCCGGGTGATGTTGTCTAACGCTGACATAAGCTTTGATCCCGTTCTGTATGCCTGTCCCCGACACCGCGCAGAAACGACTTCAGCGCTGATAGCGACCGAGTGTTGAGCACGTTATGGGGTTCCAGCCAGGCTCGACGTGCCTGCGCGACCCCGAAACGCAACTGGGAAAAATCAGCCGTGCGATGCGCATCCGAATTGATGCTGATCAGCACGCCTTGATCCTTGGCGATTTGGCATTGCAGATCGAACAGGTCCATGCGCTGCGGCTGCGAATTGAGCTCCAGACAGCAGCCTCGCTCAGCGGCAGCCTTGATGATGGCGAGGAGGTCCAGGTTCAGCGGCTCGCGCTCATTGATCAACCGACACAGTGGGTGCGCCAGGATCGTGAAATAGCGATGTTCGATAGCCCTGAGCAGGCGCCGGGTTTGCTGGCGTCGAGTCAAATTGAAATGACTGTGGACGGCACCCACCACGAGGTCCAGGCGCCCCAGAATATCGTCTGGCAGATCCAGGCGACCGTCTTCGAGAATGTCGACCTCGACACCCTTGAGCAAGGTCATGCCCTGCAACCGGCCATTGAGCGCATCGATCTGGTCGATCTGCTGCAGCAACCGGTCGCCGTCCAGACCATGGGCCACCCTGAGGGAATGGGAGTGATCGGTGATTGCCAGGTATTGCAAGCCCGCGGCCTGCGCCGCAAGCGCCATATCTTCCAGGCTGTTGCCGCCATCCGACTCACGGGTATGGGCATGCAAGTCACCTTTGAGATCGCTTGATTCGATCAGTCTGGGCAAGCGATTGGCCAGCGCCGCTTCGATTTCACCGCGATTCTCGCGAAGCTCCGGCACTATCCAGGGCAGGTCCAGCGCCCGATAAACGTCGACTTCAGTGCCACTTGCCAGACGTCGGTTTTCCTTGAATACCCCGTATTCACTGAGTTTGAGCCCCTTCTTCTGTGCCCTTTGGCGAATCGCGATGTTGTGCGCCTTGCTGCCAGTAAAGTACACCAGGGCCGCGCCATAGACCGCAGGTTCAATGACCCGTAGATCCACTTGCAGGCCTGTTCCCAGGAGAACGCTGGCACGCGTTGGCCCTTGAACCAGCACGGTGGCTACATCCGGGTACTTGATGAACTGCGCGGCAACCTTCACGCCAGGTGCGGCAGCAACGAGGATGTCGATATCGCCGACCGTGTCGCGCATGCGTCGCAGGCTTCCGGCCACGGTCGCTTGCTCGACACCCGGGATCTGCTCCAGATAACGCGCCAGCCGCTCTGCCAATGGCTCGACATGGGCGAGCGGTAAACGCCGTTCCTTGCCGATTCCTTTCTGCGCGGCACTCAATAGCCGGGCCTCCAACTTTTCACCAAAGCCTGGAAGATGGCGAATGCGCCCCTTTTCAGCGGCCAGACATAACTGTTGTACGGTTTCGATTCCAAGATCGTGATAGAGGTGCCGGACCCGCTTCGGACCCAAACCGGCGATAGATAGCAATTGGGCCAACCCCTTTGGCAAGGTGGCGCGCAACCGTGAGTGCAATGCGCAATCGCCGGTGGTGACGATTTCATTGATCTTGCCGGCCAGGTCAACACCGATCCCGGACAGTTTGGGCAGTGGTTCGCCACGCGCGATGATCTTCGCCAGATCGACGGTCAACGCCCTCAGGGTTCGCGAAGCGTTGCGGTAAGCCCGAATCCGGAAAGGGTTGGCATCCTCCAACTCGAGCAGGTCGGCAATATCATCGAAAATCGAGGCAATCTCGTCATTCGCGGTGCCCTGGCCGAGCGATGAAGGCGCCAGGGTGAGCAATGGCGCGTGTGGTGATCCGTCCGGCCGCGGCATGGGGAAATCCCGCTGTTATGGGCATCGATGCCAACAGCATTGCCGATCCCGATGTCTGCTCCTTGATGTAGATCAGATGCGCCCAACGAACGGTCTCGACGACCGGATAGCCGAAGAGGCCGGGCAGTGCTTTCCAGGGGCGATCGTCCTGCCCAGCCCGTGGGCGTCGCAAGTCAGCCTATCCAGCAAACCTGCGGCTCCTTGTGCGTGACGGGCATTGGCGTGGACTTCGGATGGCCGATGATGATCGGTGCCACCGGCACCCACTCTGTGGGCAAACCAAGGGCATTCTTTCCCTGGGGCGTGTTGAGAAAACCCTGGGCAAAACCGATCCAGCAGCTCCCCAGCCCTTGAGCATAGGCAGCGAGCATCAGATTCTCGGCAGCCAGTGAACAGTCTTCAACGATCCACTGGCCGGGGGCGTTTGCCGAAATCAGGATAAGCACAGGCGCATGATAGAAAATCTGGAAACTGTCATCGTTGAGCAACGATAAAAAGTGCCCGGAGTGCAATCCAGAAGGCAGGGCCTCGAGCATGTAAGCCTTGGCTTCGCGCGAAATCCGATCGAGCAATGCCTGGTCACGTAATACCGTGAACGTCCAGGGCTGTTGGTTGACTGCGCTGGGCGCCTGAATCGCGGCATTGATCAAACGGCCTATGAGCGCTTTATCAACAGCTTCAGTCGTGCTCGCGCGTAGAGCGACGGCCGTAAATCGCCTCATCGATATTCATGGGTGCAAACCTCAAGAAGTTTGTTCATAACGTCGTCCAGCCAATGGGGTGGGCTGTTGATTTACATCAAGTCTGCGCACTCGTTTCGTCCGATGGCGTGCGGCCCTGCGAATGGCCTCGCAACGCTGGAAATTGATCTGCATCAAATTGACGAAGCGTGCTGATCGCACACTGAGCGTGGATTGTTTTCTTCCCAATGGCCGAGGAGAACCACGATGGATAAGTATCAGCAGAGCCACAAAGACAAGTTGTTCAAAGCCTCTACCCATGATCCTTATTGCTCGCAGCGGGTTGAAGGCTCAGCCATTTGTTCGCAGTGTGGTGCGGTGTATCACGCCGGGAACTGGACCTGGAGTCGTCCTGAAAATACCGTGGTGCATGGAGCCAAAGACACTACCTGCCCGGCTTGTCGACGCGTCGCGGACGACATGCCTGCGGGCACACTCACCTTGTCGGGCAGCTTCTTGCAAAAGCATCGAGATGAAATCATTCACCTGATGGAACATACGGAAAAGGCGGAGAAAGCCGAGCATGCCCTGGAGCGCATCATCAAACTGTCGGACTCCGCGGATGACCTGATCGTGACCACGACCGGCATCCATCTGGCGAATCGCTTGAGTCATGCGCTGGAAAGTGCTTTCAAAGGGAAATCCGATTACCGGTACGGTGCGGATCAGTATGGCGTGAGCATCCACTGGACGCGCGACGAGTAGGGCCGAATGCGTAAGTTTTCCGAGGAAAAAACGCGCCAGTAAAAAAATACCGGTGAGCCTTGGCAGGCATGGATGCGACCATTCAGCCCGCCGCCCCACGCTCAATCGCAACGTTGTTCCAGGCCTGGGCAACGCAGGCTCAACGAAAACTGGCGCGCGAAGGCCTTGGTGGCGCCGTATACGTGGTCACGGCTTTGGCCGGGGTCAACCTGATGGCCGGTTTCATCCAGCCCAGCAGTGCTTGATCAACCTGGGGCGATTTCCCAGGCCAAGTGCCGCAACAGGCCTCGGCGGTGGCGCAACTGCGCGACCACCTCACCGGGCCAGGCGGCGAACGCAGGCACGATTTGCAGTATGTCACTCAAGCGTCAGGCGCTTGGCCAGTTCGGCGTCTGGCTTCCACAGGGCGTTGATACAGGCCTCTCCGTCTTCCTCCGTTACAGGCTCGAGTGACTGCGGATCCAGTAGGTGGCTGTCGACCAGCGCAATGCGCACGACGCCGTTTTTGTTGAGCAGTGTTTGTGCCTGACACTCGCACAAGGATCGCGATAGGGCTTCGATGGGAGGCTCTATCTCGGCTTTTTCCAGCTCGATCTCGAAACGCGCGGAGCAAGAGCTCACCAATTCCCTCAATGTATGGGCAGCAAAGTGATACGCCATGAAATAACCCGTCGGCAATGCCAGCGAGATCAACAGCAGGTAGGTTGCGTCACGTTTCCAGAGCCTTTTGCCGGGCCGACGCAGGTTTCCTATTGTCGCTCCCCTGCTCCGCCACCAACCTTGCACCGCGTGAATCCCGATCAGCTTGTTGATGTTCATGACCCAGCGCCCTTACCCATCCATGACACCAGCATGCGGCCGATAACAGGATGCCCATTGATTTAGATCAATCTGGCTGCACCCGAGCAGCGCTGGCGTGATCACGTCATGTCCAGCCCGCACTTCGCTTACACCTTTTCGCCCTGTCAGCCGCTCATTGCCTGGCCCCGAGTGTCGCCATGTACTGCGCGACCGACTGGGCATCCACCTGAGACAGCGCATGATCCACCTGCTGCATCGGAGCCCCGTGGGGACGCTGCA
>Ga0105251_10003832_pt1 | contig 10714 bp, 13 predicted proteins | sample KBSS64metaG_FD_80424 | JGI IMG/M metagenome (GOLD analysis project Ga0105251, IMG submission 80424) | Switchgrass rhizosphere microbial communities from Kellogg Biological Station, Michigan, USA - KBS S6-4 metaG | ecosystem: Host-associated > Plants > Roots > Rhizosphere > Soil | place...
ACCTGTGACCTACTGATTAAAAGTCGGTGGAAAATCCTTATTTTTCAGCGGACATTGCGACATGTTCTCTATCCGTTGTCCATCTACGTTTCAATAGCTTATCGGCAATGTCGAAATGGCGGAACGTCAGTTGCTGGTCGCTTGCGCCACTGATCTCGGTCGCCTGGACGTTCATCATCCAGCCGCCCGCACCGGGAAGATATCGCAGAACTCATCCGCCGGCGGTCGGGGCGGCTCGATCAACCGCCTGACCTTCGGCTGGGGAAGTACGGGCGTGCTGCCATCGAAGGTGGCGCGGGCCACGGCGCCGAAGGTGTCCTCGCGCTGGAAGATCGCGCGAACAATGGAAATGAGATCGGCAACCTGATCGACCTGGCTAGGCATGACATAGCCGATCTGCACGCCTCGCGGCGAATAGACGCCGATAAAGCGCTTGCCTGCCCGCGTTCCGCGCTCTCGCCTGAATTCCAGCCGCTCGCCCGGTCGACAGGCGGCAATCTCCGCCCTGCGCGTGGCCGCGCGGCCGGTCGTGAGGTCGGAGCCGATGATGGCAAGGGCTGTAGACTGGTGCAGCACCGATGATCTACCGCTTCGGGTTCACGAAGTTCCACCAGTCGGTATTCGCCCGATGGTGCATCGGCGGGCTACTCCTGGGCTTGCCGCCTTGTCCCTTCTTCCGATCAGCCCGGCTGGCGTGAAAGAATCCGGCTACCGCCTGCTCTGCTGCCTTGTGGTCGTCGTCCATGATTGGAACATAGCAGGAACGTTGAGTGATTCGCTAGGTCGCGAATATCTCAGGTGATCAGCTTGAACAGTTTGAGGATCGCGCTCGCCAGCTTGCCCGCCGTGGTCGACTTGAAGTCGTTGAAAACGCTCTGCACAAGCGCCCTGGCGATATCCTCGATCTCGTCCAGCGCGACCGACAGGCCCTTGCCGGTGAGGAAGCTGGCGACCAGCGGCAGCGTGTTCGCCAGCACCGCCTCGAACTTCTCCGCGCCGGTCATCGACCTGGAGGATATCGCCTCGATATCATTCGCGATGACGCCGCCGATCTCCGTCTGCTTCAGTGCAAGCACGGCCTTTGCCGTCTCACTGGGCACGATGTTCAGCGCGCTTTCGGCTGCAGCCCTGAGGTCTTTGAATTTCGAATTACTGATGATGCGAAGGCCAAGGATCTTCATGATCATGCTCCTATTGATGAATGGAGGGTCAGCGGCGGATATCCTTCCAGATGTACGACGCGGCGATGGCGAGGCAGCCGATGACGCTGGCGACCCCAAGGATGTAGCAGGCGCCTGCGATCGTGATGACGGTCGCCGGACTCATGGCCGCACCTCGTCCGCCGCGGGATCAGGCGGTGGCGGCATCGTGGGCCGCGCAGAAGGGATGCGCAATATCCCGATCAGCCCGCCGGTGATCGTTCCGAGCCCGAAGGCCTCGATCTTGCCGACGATTGACGGATGACATGCCGCAACGATCAACGAGAGAGCAAAGATCGCGAACAGCGTCGCGAGGGTTGCCAGATAGGCGATAATGTCGTGCCGGTCGCTCATCGCCATCCCCCCGCTATCAGCGCATCCTGGAACCGCACGGCATAACCAGCGACCAGGGCGGCGCGGTCGTTGCCGTTGATGATCCGGCGGGCAGCCATGAATTCGGGCAGGACGCCCAGGCCTGTGCCGATATAATTGCCCAGCGCCTTGCCGGTGAACCACCCGGCCGCCATGCCGTGGACCAGGACCTTGACGGCGATATCCGGCTCCAGCGCGCGGGTGTAATTGGCGATGAGCGTGCCGCCCAAGCCCAGCTCTGCATCGGCGCGTTCATAGTTCGTGTCGTGCGTCAGTTGCACCAGGCCGCGCCCATAGGGAACCTGTCCGCCATTCCGGCCGGGCTTGCCATAAGGCAACCCCTTGCCGCGCCCCCATTCCTCGATCGGCTTCATGCGCGCTTCGTGCCAGGCGGTGGCGAGACCGTAGGCCAGCCAGCCGGCGCCCCATTCCGCAGCGGCGACGATCAGGCGGTTGACGATGTCGACCTGCGCCTGATCCAGCATGCCGGTGACCTTGCGAACGCCAACGAAGAAGGCGCCCGGATTAGCGAGCGTGTGGGCCATTGCGATGCTCCGAATGTGCGGCCGTCAGGCCTTGCGCTTGACGAACCAGTCCACGACCTGGGCAGCGGTCGTGTCGATGAAGCGCGGGCCCAGATAGGCGATCACGCTGATGATGCCCGCCGTCACCGGGCCGGGAAGCGCCCAATAGACGCCGATCGAATAGCCGATCATACCCATGCCGAGCGCGATGAACGTCTCGAATGGCAACTCCCGGCCCCAGAAGCGCCGTCGTCCCGCCTGAACTTCCTTACTATGGAACATCAGACGCCCCACGATCCCAGGAGCCAGCCACCAGCCGTTATTTGCTGCAGCATCGACCATTTCCTTCATGTCCAATTCTTTGCCCCCCGGCCGAGTGACTAGTTGACTTCCCAAGACTGGAATACTGATCTGGTCTTTACGCTGGTGATATAAGCCCCCATGCCAATTTCATCTATCGACGAAATGAAGTCAGAGAGCGTTGTCGTGGATTCATCATACCAGTTTCGCCCGTCTGGCGAGACCGAGAAGGTAAGGGTTGTTCCATCATTTGTAACCTTTCTCCAAACCGGCAATCCTGACATCCACATCGATGTCGCGCCCATGATGTTGGCGCTAAAAGTTGTGTAATTTGTCCATTTCTGGACGAGTTCCTGACTAAGATTGTATGCGCCGAATATGATTATTTTACCCGATGACGAGTTCCGTAGCACAATAGCCACAGGGTAACTTCCACTCGCCGCGTCTATAGGTTGGGCCCTGACGATAATTGAATAAGGCGTAGATGGAGGAGATCCATTAAGCCTAATCATTCGTATTCCAGTCGTAGAGTTTACGCTGTCAAAATAGATGCCGCTGCTGGATGCTCCATCCGCAATGGTTCCAGAGTTGGCGTTTTGCAGCGTGAAATTGGCCACGACAGGAACTGACCGCGATCGTTCATACGACGCGCCAGAAGCCCATGATGGATTGGCCCCGGCACCGCCTGTAGTCAGCACTTGCCCTGATGTCCCCGGCGACAGAGCCGACCATGCCGAAGCCCCGCGATAGAGAATCTGCCCCTGCGTCGACCCGATAGCCTGGTCGATGAGCGCGCTCAATGTCGAGGCTGTCGGCACGGCCGAGGATCCGGTCGCGTTGCCGACGACATAACCCGCACTGATGCTCGACAGGCCGATCGTACCGCTGCCGGTGATCGTACCGCCGGTTACAAGGCCGGACGTCGCGATGCTGGTGACCGTGCCCCCGCCAGATCCGGAAGGTGCATGGCATCCGATCGCATGGGTCGTCGTGTCGTAATAAAGCGCGTCGTTCGATCCGGAGCAGCTTGGCAGCGTCGCAGCCGAGGGCACGGCCGACGATCCGGACAGGTTCGCAAGGATGCTGTCCGCCGCGATGGCCGAAAGGCCGATCGAACTGCACCCGATCGCGTGTGTGCTGGTGTTGTAGGTAAGGGCATAGCCGGACGTCGAGCAGCTTGGGAGCGCCTGCGACGTCGGAACAGCCGACGAACCAGTGAAGTTGCCGACAATGTTATCTGCGGCAACAGCAGAGATCCCGGTCGCATAGGGGCCGACCGTCGCGCCGCTGATCCGGCAATAAAGCCCGGCCGTGGTCGTCCAGCAATCGCCATTGGACGGCGACGTTGGCGCGGTGCCGTGCGGCAGGTTGATGCTGCTGTTCGCGGTCGTCGGCGCGCTGAGCTGGAGCGCGGTCGCGCTGGGCAGCTTCCTGATCTGCCCAGACTGGATGACCAGCGGCGCCTCTGCGGCAAAGGTCGGGGCCGCGAGCGCGAACGCCAGCAGCAGGGAAAGGAACCGCTTCATCGGTTACACCTCGATCATGGGTTGCGGGTTGAAGAGCAGCGTCGTTGCAGAGAGGGCTATGCCGACCTCCTGCACGCCATTACCGGAACTGGATGGCGGCGTTGACGTGAGCGCCCCGCCGGTCGTGTCGAGATAATAGACCGTGCCTGGCGTCAGCCCTGAAAGGCCGGTGATGATCTGCCCGGCGAAATAGATCGCGCCGCTGGCGCCGCTCGAAATAGCCGACAGGGTGAAGGCATTGGCGGGCTTGCTGCTGTCCGTCGCGTTTGCCTTGCGGATGCGCGCGGCGCCAGCGCTGGTGTAGAGGTTGAGCACCTGCCCGGCGGTCAGCGCCTCGCTGGCCTGGATCGTCGCGGAGGGCGCCGCCAGAACAGCGGAAGCTGACCAGGCGCTGCCGTCGTGCGTGATCTCCTGATTTTCATCGCGGACATAGAGCTTCATGCCCTCGACCGCGACTGTCATGAAATGCCAGCCGTTGGAAGCATTGGCGCCGATCGCCACGGCCAGCTTACCCGCCTCGCCCGACCAGCCCCCGGTGGGCGATGTCGCAATCAGGTAGCACGCCCCATCCGCGCAGCTTCCCGGCGGCGCCGTCAGGTCGCGGTCCTCGATCAGGAACCGGCAGGCGCCAGCGTCGAGCAGGCGGGCCATCAGGTTTACCGCGTCCCATGGAGAGGCCTGGGACGCCACCCATTCGGCGGCGCCAGTGCGTGGCAATGTCATGCTGTCTTCCCTTTTAGATCGCCGCCAGGGTCTTGATTTCAGGGACGGCCGACCATGTGATGCCGGTCCAGGTCTTTTGCGTGACCCATGTCACGCCGTCGTCATCGAGATAGTCGAGCGTGAAGTCGGCCGGACTGCGTGCTGTTGTATTGCGGTTCATCATCGTGATTTCCTCGACCTTCACCGGATCGGCGAACACAAAGCCCGTCCACGCCGGGAGCGAGGCGACATGACCCCAATGGGTGACGCCATAAGCGCCTGTTTCGTCATCGAACGCGCCCAACTCCCCGGAATTGCCTATAATCCGTCCACTGCTGTCACCACCGCCAGCAGGTGGATGCGTCTGGTCAGCGCCGCCAGCTGTGGCGCGGAATTCCAGTTCCTCGATATAGGTAACGATCGGATCGCCATTGTTGGCCGTGACATTGATCCGCCATGCCCGCGCATAGCCGCTGGCATAGGCCGGCTGCGGGAACCGGCGGGCATTGCCATAGAGCGGGGCGTCCCAGGTGAAGGTGAACGCGTCCGTCCAGCTTGAGCCGTCGTCCGAATATTGCACCTTGCAATCGCGTGGCAGTCGTCCAATTCCGTTGATATCGCCGGAATAGAGCAGCACCTCCACGATCTCGACCGGCTCGGCGAAATGATATTGCGCCCATTGGTTTGTCGATCCCGACGCCACCCAGGACGTGCCCGCATCGCCGTCGAACACATTGGCGGCCGACCCGCTGGCCGCGCTCGACACGGACGCGGTTCCGCCGGTGGCGAGGTTCGGGCCGCCCTGGACGTCGCGCATCTCGATATTGCTGAGGCCGGTGAAGCTGCCGTCGCCATGGTTGTTCAGGGCCAGCACGCGCCAATAGGCATGCACGCCATAGTCCGCCGTATTGGTCGATATCGCCAGCGGATAGCCGCGCAGGGAAAGCGCGGGCGACACCTGGTAGAGGTTGACCGACAGGCTGGTCAGGGCGAAGTCCAGATCCGCTTCCTGCTGCACCGCCGTGTATGTCAGGGGCAGGCTGCTGCCGGTGAGGGTACGGATGACCGCGCCCTCATAAATGACATCGCAGGACCAGCTTTCCGCCGTCTCGCCCAGGGGAACATCCGTCCCGTCGAGATTGGCGCCGCCGATACGCGTGCGGCGGACCGCGTCGATCGACCAGTCGCCTGTCCCGCTGTCCCGCGACAGAGATCCGTGGACCGGCGCATAGGGCTTCTGGGCGGCGGCGGTAAATGGCACGGCGATGATGCCGAAGGCGCTGTCCTCCTCGCGGCCGTGACTGACTGCCTTGTAATAGTCGGTGTCGCCGATCTCGCTCGCACTCATCGTCCGCTTTGATCGCGATGCATCGACCAGCAGGAAGCGGTCCCCGGCGACGTGACCGGCGATATGCTGCTCGGTCCCGCGGCATCCGCGCGCGAGGCCGGTCAGCGTATAGCTGCCGTCAACCTCCAGCGTCGCGATCCGGAAGCGGATATATTCCCATCCGTCGGCGCTTTGGAGCAGGGCGAGATTGAGGGAGGGGCTTGCGTCGAAATCCGCATCCGTGACGCTCTCCAGTTCGCCAGACTGCATCCTGACGTTGAGGCTGCTGCCATAATCCGGGAGCCATGGCAGGGATTCCGGCAGCGCGTTGGTCGCAATGCCCCAGGTGCAGGCGTCCAGCGCCGGGATCGACGCCCATCCCGCATCGTAGCTGTCGAGCGAATTGTCGTCGCTCATGGAAAAATCAGCGCCGGGCCAATAGGTCGTGGTGGCGTAAGGCCCGGCGGCGACGATCATGAACGGCGATGGCTGCTCCTCGCCATCATAAGCGAGCGGAACGTCCAGCACGAAACCGCCTGTCGGCCCCGGCACCAGCATGGCCGATGGCACACGCCCGTCCATGGCGGCGCCCGCCGCGCCTGAAAGCAGGGCGATGGATGGATCGTCACGTTCCCATTCTGCCTTGATCGATCCATCGGCGGAGAATGTCTGCGCCGTCAATCGGGCAGTGCGGTTGATCCCGTCGAGGACTAGCGTCTTCACGTCCGTCGGCTCCAGCGCCAACTCCTGGGCCGTGACGGCATTCTCGATCGTGCCCGCGCCGAACCATTTGCGGCGCATGTACCGCTCCGCCAACTGGCGCGCCTCGTCGACGGTCAGGGCGAGGTTCGTCATGTTGATGCTGAGCTCGCGGGCGCTGCTGACGGTCACGCTGGGGCGTTGCACCAGGACGCTGTTCGTCTGCTGCTCCGCGTCGACATCGGCAAAGCTGAAGGTGAGGGCGCGGGGCAGGTCGCGGTCGGCGGCGCGGGTCGAGGTATAGCGGGAATCGCCGCGCACGAATTGCGACACGTCGATCGTTCCGCTGCTCGCGCCGCCGCGCTTGACGCCCCTGATCATGAAATCATGCGGCGCGATGTCGCAGTCATGCGCATCGAACAGCGGCTCCAGGATGTCGCGGCCCGCGCCCTGCGTCCAGTTATAGCCGCGGATCGTCTGATCCAGCGCCGCGAAATCGGCGTTTTCCTCCGGCACGCGGCAGCGCGTGGCGATGTTGTCCGCGATCGAACCCAGAGTGACGCCATTGCTGCTCACCCTGTCGAGATAGCGGAAGGTGATGATCGCTCCGGCGCCGCCGCCCGCGCCGGCCAGAAGGGCATTCAGGCTGGAGATATAGGTGACCGTGCCCAGGACGCTGGTTTCGCTCTTCCAGTCCAGCGGGTCGACCGTCCGGATCGTGGAAAGGTCTTTGAGCGAGACCTCCGTGTAGCCGAGCCAGATGCTGCTCTGCCGGGGATCATGGTTGATCCAGTTGTTTCCCGCCCAGGCATAGCCGAAGGCACGGTCGTCGACGATCGCCAGCGTATCCTCATCGATCAGATAGAGGTTGCTGCCGTTCCACTGGAGAATGAAATGCCCGTCATGATGCGCGGCATCGACTTGGGGACCAACCGCGCCGGGCGCGGTAAATTCCGCATAGGACGGCGATCCAGGGCGGACGCCCGTGTCCACGATCCGCTTGAGATACATGGTCGTCGCGGTCAGGAACGGGCCCCATTGGGCGCCGACGGCCCAGATGTCTCCATGGGCGTCCGCCAGATATTGCGTGACCTTCCAGCCGAAGGACAATTCCTCCCACGCCGCGATGCCGCCCGACAGGTTCAGGTGATATTGAATGCTCCAATATGACCATCCGAAGGTGAGCAGATGGTCGTTCCCGGCGCCATCCGCTATGACGACGCAGGCCTGCTGGTAGGAGCCGCCGGTGTTGAGCGCCCCGAGATAGGCGCCGGTGGTCGCATCGAAGGTCTGGATGCGCCCGCCGCCCTCGCCCTGAAGCAGGATGCCGTTATGGGCTGCATAGATGATGCCCGCGGAGGAAATACCCATCCGGTCGCCCGTGACCGTTTGCGGGAACGACCCGCTCTGCAGCATCGTCCGCGTGGGCAGATCCCAGACTTCGTAATTGCCGCCGCCCCACATGGCATAGGTGCCCGAAGGATCGATGGTCAGGTTCCCGGGAGTGTTATAGGCGTAAGGGAAGCTCTCATAGGGATAGGCCGCCGATCCGGTCGAGACAGCCTCCACCGTGATCTGGGGAATGCGGTTGCCCAGCTTTTCGAGCGGGATATCGTCGAAAACGATATAGGCCACACCGCGATAGGCGGGGCAGGATCCGGCGCCATGCTTGCTCTCGACGTCCGCCAGCATGCGCGGGTCCGGCATCTGGTCTTCTGTGCCGAGGTAGATGCGGATATGGTCCGCGATCGAGAAACCCTTGCTGAGCGCGAAGGGGGAGATCGGTCCGGCGCCGGTGGCATCATAGACAAGATGCTTGTCGAACAAGATGCGCGTGGCCGCGTCGATCTGATGCGCCGCGATCGCGACCGCCCAACTACCGTAATAGGTATATTCGTTATACTTGCCGCCCTTGGTCTTGCGGCGGCGCTTCACCTCGCGCAGCGGTTCGGCCCAGATGATCGGCACGCCTTCGAACCGGCGCAGGCCGTAGAAATAATTGAGCGGCGTGCCGTAATCCGCGACCGTGACGGATAGGTCGTCCAGCCGCGGGCCTTCGATTTTCCTGCTGGCCTGCAGTCCCATCTGGGCGGCGGTCAGTGCCGCGGTGATGGCGAGACTGACGGGATCAGCCATTGTCCCTCCAGCGAAAAATGCCGACGACGGGCCAATTGGGGATCAGCGGCACCTCGATCACGCATCGCGGTCCACGCCCATAGGTGTGGATCATCCGCCCACCCCCAACATAGATGCCAAGATGCTGCGCCTTGTCCCCCGTTTGCATCAGCAGGACATCGCCGGGTTCCATCGTTTCTACACGGTCGAACAGCTCGGAAAGACCGCGCATCAAAAGATGCGGGTCGACGCCGCGCCGGTATTCGGCGGACATCATCGCATAGATGCTGCTGCCCTCGGGTCGCCCGATGGCGCGCGCGACACCCGCGATCAGGCCTTTGCAGTCGCACCCCTGGCCCTTGGCCGACTGCTGCCATCGGAACGGCGTTCCGATCCAGGTGCGCGCCTCCGCGACGATGTCGTCAAACACCACTATTTCCCGGAACCGCATATTTCAGCACCTGGTCACTGCCCGGCACCTCCGGAAAGCCGCGAAAATTGAGGATGTTGGAATAGGCCATGCATGCCGCACGCGTGCGGGCGCATCCGCGTCGGACCGCCAGCGTGTCGCCGATTTCCGGCGCTTCCGCCAAGGCCGTGAACAGGACCAGCGACCCGGATGCCGACCACTGGAATATCTCTACCGGCGCCGTCCCCGCCAGCGCGCCAGAGGTGAATTCGACCTGGCCATCGTTGAAATAATCGTCGGCATAGGATCCGGTGAAGCTGACGGTAAAGCCAAGATCGCCAGCCACGGCGGTGACGGTCGCGCTGATCTCCTCCGGGGTGAGCGTGCAAAGCGCGCTGCCGAAGTCCGTCGCGCAATAGGGCGTGATGACGCTGCCGATCGTCTGGTTGAACCGGGCAATATCCGATGTGATCGGCAGGACGAACTTGCCGCCCTCGACCCGCGCATCGCCGACATCGCCCGCCAGGATCTTGATGGACCCGCTGCCCAGTGAGCGCCAGTTCACCTGGAACAGCCGCGCGCGGGCATTGTTGAACCGGCCGCCCAGGACGGCCGCCAGCGTGACCACATCCCCGATGGGGCCGGTCACCTCCAGATTGTCGGCGTCAAATCCGGCGGACAGGCGCACGTCGCTGGGCAGGATGCCGGTGGACGCGGAATAGGTGATTGCCCCATCGCCCAGGTCGCATTCCAGGTCGCGGTCATGATCGGTGACGCCGATCGACGTCCCGTCCGGCAGATCGAGGCGAAGCATGGCGCAGCGCGTATGCGTGCGCGTCGCGATATGCGCGGCGAGCGGCCCGCCAAGGGCGCGACTCATTCGCGCACCTCAACCAGATCGAACGTCTCTATATGGTCGCGATATTTGTCGATGCCGGTGATGGAGAGCTTGCTGTCGAACCGGACTTTGACGATGGTGCCCTGCGTCTCGTCCACCCATTCGGCAAATTCGAAAGTATGGGCGCCGCCGAGCGTCACCATATAGAGGTTGATGACCTGCAAATAGGCAGCATCGTCGCGCTTCGACGTCGGCACGGTCAACTGGTAGCGCCTCAGCGGCGTCGACCAGCGCGCATTGCGCACCTCGTTGCCGCCGTCCGTCGTGACGATATCGGTCGAAAATTCGAGATCACGAACTGCGCCGACTTCGATCTGCACGGGCAGCCGCATGGCAAAGTGGGTCATCAGTACCCCTTCTTCTTCGCGCTGGCGACGCTATTCTGGAAGGAGGCTGCGAACTGACGCGCTGTCTCGCGCGCATCCCGCGCGTTGGTGACGCCGGGGAAGGAAATACCGCCCAGATGATAGGTATCACCGCCATTATTATTGGCCGCGATGTCCGACGGATATTTGCCGATGAAGCCGCCGGTGGCAAACCTGGGGGCAGATGCGCCGTGGTTGATCAGGTCCAACTTCGCCTTGCCCAGCCGACGCACCGTCTCGGCATTCAGTACATATTCGCCGTTCGACGCCCAAAGCGG
>Ga0105251_10003834_pt1 | contig 10712 bp, 12 predicted proteins | sample KBSS64metaG_FD_80424 | JGI IMG/M metagenome (GOLD analysis project Ga0105251, IMG submission 80424) | Switchgrass rhizosphere microbial communities from Kellogg Biological Station, Michigan, USA - KBS S6-4 metaG | ecosystem: Host-associated > Plants > Roots > Rhizosphere > Soil | place...
TCAGACATCGGCTGGGGCAGCCAGATCCGTTCTTACGTGCTGGATGACGCCCGCATTAAAGATCTGCGCACCAACGTTGAAACGCGTAACACGCAGGCCGTACTGGATGGCGACCTGGATAAATTCATTGAAGCAAGTTTGAAAGCCGGGTTATGAGGAACCGAAATGTCTGAGCAACAACCACAAGGCGCCGATCAGGCGCAGGATCTCAATAACGAGCTGCAGTCCCGCCGCGAGAAGCTGGCCGGCCTGCGCGAGAACGGCATTGCGTTCCCGAACGATTTCCGCCGCGACGCCACCTCCGACAAGCTGCACGCCGCTTACGACGACAAAGAAAACGAAGAGCTGGAAGCGCTGGGCGTAGAAGTCACCGTGGCGGGCCGTATGATGACCCGCCGCATCATGGGCAAGGCGTCCTTCGTTACCCTGCAGGACGTGGGGGGCCGCATTCAGCTGTACGTGGCGCGCGACGATCTGGCCGAAGGCCTGTACAACGAACAGTTCAAGAAGTGGGACCTGGGCGATATCCTCGGCGCACGCGGCAAGCTGTTCAAAACCAAGACCGGCGAACTGTCGATCCATTGCACCGAACTGCGCCTGCTGACCAAGGCGCTGCGCCCGCTGCCGGACAAGTTCCACGGCCTGGCCGATCAGGAAACCCGTTATCGCCAGCGTTACCTGGACCTGATCGCCAACGAAGAATCGCGCAATACCTTCAAAGTGCGTTCTCAGGTGATGGCGGCGATCCGCAACTTCATGGTGGAACGCGGCTTCATGGAAGTCGAAACCCCAATGATGCAGGTGATCCCGGGCGGGGCTTCCGCGCGTCCGTTCATCACCCACCACAATGCGCTGGACATCGACATGTACCTGCGTATCGCGCCTGAGCTGTACCTGAAGCGCCTGGTGGTCGGCGGCTTTGAGCGGGTGTTCGAAATCAACCGCAACTTCCGTAACGAAGGGGTTTCTCCGCGCCATAACCCAGAGTTCACCATGATGGAACTCTATATGGCTTACGCGGATTACAAAGACCTGATCGAGCTGACCGAGTCGCTGTTCCGCACCCTGACCGAGAAAGTGCTGGGCAACAGCCAGGTGCAGTACGGCGACGAAGTGTTCGACTTCGGCAAGCCCTTTGAAAAGCTGACCATGACCGAGGCCATCAAGAAATACCGCCCGGAAACCGATCTGGCGGACCTGGCCGACATGGGCAAAGCGGTGGCCATCGCCGAATCCATCGGCATCAAGGTTGAGAAGAGCTGGGGCCTTGGCCGCGTCGTAACCGAGATCTTCGAAGAAGTGGCGGAAAGCCATCTGATTCAGCCGACCTTCATCACCGAGTACCCGGCGGAAGTATCCCCGTTGGCGCGCCGCAACGACGTTAACCCGGAAATCACCGACCGCTTCGAGTTCTTCATCGGCGGCCGTGAAATCGGCAACGGCTTCTCCGAGCTGAACGACGCGGAAGATCAGGCGCAGCGTTTCGCCGACCAGGTGAACGCCAAAGACGCCGGCGACGACGAAGCGATGTTCTACGACGAAGACTACGTGACCGCGCTGGAGCACGGCCTGCCGCCTACCGCAGGCCTGGGCATCGGTATCGACCGCATGGTGATGCTGTTTACCAACAGCCACACCATCCGCGACGTGATCCTGTTCCCGGCGATGCGCCCGCAGAAATAACCGCGCGTAGCGCGAAAGAACCGGCGCAGGCAACTGTGCCGGTTTTTTTTACTGAAGCGCGCTAACTGCTTAAAACATCGGCAGTTACGCGCCATCTCCGCTTGCCCGGCGCCGATAACCGGTTATAATGCCTGTCGCACACCGATGCGGGTGTAGTTCAATGGTAGAACGGCAGCTTCCCAAGCTGCATACGAGGGTTCGATTCCCTTCACCCGCTCCATGTTAGCTACACTATCCAGCTAAAATAGCCCTCTCAAAGGTGTTGCCTCTCTGATAGCTGCCATTGAACAACTACACGCTCACCTGTTGCGACAGGGGGGATTGGTTAGAGATCATACCCTCTTGCTGGCAGTAGTTCCACGTCTCAAACTGCGATAATCCAACTTGATAGACGATACCGCCAATCACGGCTTAAAACCTCTCTAAAGCTCACAGCAAGGCGCATTTAAGCCCGATGTCACTAAACACGTTCATGGTGGTTTTCGTCCCTGCACACGATATGCAGGCTCTGCCAGCGTTTCAGCCACGCTTCCCTTAGGGATACACGGCTATCCTGATAAGACCTCGCTCTGAGTAGATCACTGATGCTGTCGCTAATGCTCCGCTTTGCGTGTTACCACCAACGGGACTTTATGGCTTCTATTGCTTTTTGAAAAGAGTAGGGTAAGCTTTTGTTTTTACACAAAAAAGCAAGGTGGATAAATGGAAAGTCATGGGGTTTTAAAGATAAAGTATAGTTTTCAAGAGGTTCCTGTTGAGGATGAATTTGAATGGGATGGCGGTGATAAGATTGGTAGCATCCTTGCTTATCTTGTCAAAAAACATATAGAAGACCCTTTGATTTTAGCTCAAGCGCGGGGGGGAAACAGAAACACATCCCCTGATATTAATCTCATTGAGAACGGTATAGATGACGTGTTTTACTTTGAATGTGATACTGTCGAGTGGTTAGAAATTCCTACAAAATGGCTCGTTAATGTTTAACGAAATGTCATAGTATGAGGGCAGGAACGGCCAGCGCTAACCGCCGTCGTTTCTGTCCTCTGAGCGTTCTCATAAACGCAGATTCTGCCCTCCCTCCAGCTGCTTCCAGTTCGTTTTGTAAGTATCCCGCATAATCAAACCATTCACCATTCACCATTCGACAGCGCAGTTAGGTACTACCTTAACGAGAAGCGACAATGGAAAATAAACGTATAAGAGCCGGGTTAACCCCGGCTTTTTTGTAACGTTTCGACGTTGATCAATGCAGTTAATGGATCATCTTGTGATAGTTCATAATGTAATCCAGCATCATATACGGTATGAACACTGGCCGTGAGACAAATGCCGTTGGTCAAATCCCACGCTTCCAGGTCATTGCACTCAGAAAAAGGTTTAATGTGGCAGGCTTCAAGAGCATATCGGGTTCCAGTTGCTTGGCATCTGTGGTTCGCAAGGGCTTTCACGGCGTTTGCCCATTTTGATTGCTGAATGCGCTGTTTCGCCATTGTCTCTTTTGTCTTCTCTGAAGCTGGTATCTCAAATATTTCTAAGACTTCAGGTATTAATTTTCCACCGCAAACGTCCCTGGCTGAATCCTCATTTATCGCTTGAAGATGGACATTTCCCATTAATGTTGATTCAAGGAAGAATGAAGAGTACCAACGCTCATTTGAGGGTTGTAGTTCACACCAACAACCATCACTCCTCCCGAAATTACTGCTCAGATATAAGCTGATCCAGTCTCCATTGGGATGACGAAGCCGTATAAATCTACGATACCAGAAAGCCGTCATACCAGTTTCCATATCATTGACTGGGTCACTGACTTTTTGGTTGTATAAGTCGATCATTCTCTCTGGACGCTTGCCATAATAAAAAGTATGTGCCACTGGTTACCTCCCTGATCCGACTTGACTATATTATAATTATACTTTCGTAACCAACTCGACATAGTCCGATAGCTCTTTCATTCCCGCGCCTTCCTGCACTTCTGACAGGATCACGGTGACGTTTGCCATTGCCTGACCCTGACCCAAAATCCTGCTCCATTCAGAAACAGAATTCCGGCATGATAAACACTCCCCTGAACGGAGGTGGTGCCGATGAAAAAGTCACGATTCACCGAAGAGCAGATTGTCTTTGCCCTGAAGCAGGCCGAGCTGGGGACGTCCGTGCCGGATGTCTGCCGTAAGCTGGGCATTTCTGATGCCACGTTCTATACGTGGCGTAAGAAATACGGCGGTATTTCCCCTTCTGAACTCAAACACATGCGGCAGCTTGAGGAAGAGAATCTCAGGCTGAAGAAGCTGGTTGCCGATCTCAGCCTCGACAAAGCCATGCTGCAGGATGTGCTGGCAAAAAAGAACTGACGCTGGCACGTCTGCGCGAATGGGGCCGGGACCTGCAGGCACGTTACGGGGCCAGCGAGCGGCAGGTCTGTTTTGCGCTACGGATCAGTCGCAGCTCTTTCCGCTACCGCTCTGTGGCGGCAGACGACAGCGCGCTACGCCTTCGTATCAGGGAGATCACTGAAACCCGGGTCCACTATGGCTACCGCAGGGTTCACGTCATGCTCTGGCGGGAGGGCTGGCGGGATAATCATAAACGTATTTACCGACTCTATCGCGAGCAGGGTCTGTCCCTGCGTCTCAAACGCCCACGCCGAAATAAATCGGCACAGCGGCGACAGCCCCAGCCTCAGCCTCAGGGGTTGTATCCGAATCATGTCTGGGGCATGGATTTTGTCTCTGACGCCTTATTTGACGGGCGTCGGTTACGTCTGCTGACGGTCATTGATCTCTACACGCGCGAATGCCTGGGGATTTGCGTGGGCCAGAATCTGCGCTCAACGGAGGTCGCAGAGATGCTGAACACCATTGCGCTCAGACGTCCTTTACCACAGTTGCTGAAAACCGATAACGGCTCTGAATTTGCAGGAAAAATGCTGGACAAGTGGGTATATGAGCGAGGGATCCGTATAGACTTCTCACGACCGGGAACGCCAACGGATAATGCCACAGTGGAGTCGTTCAACGGCAGGCTGCGGCAGGAGTGCCTGAACGAAAACTGGTTCATGTCGCTGGAGGATGCACGGTGCAAAATCGAAGCCTGGCGCATACACTATAACCAGAGACGTCCTCATTCTGCGCTGAGCTGGATGACCCCGTCCGAATTTGCTGAAAAGTCTGCCGGTTGCCAGAACATGCAACCAACATGAAGCCGGTTATTCCTGATTATGACTGGAGCATATTCGGGGTCAGGGTCACAAAAATGTCACTATCATGGTGACGTTGTGCCATAAGGGAGGGGGGATTAAACGCATCAGGCTATAGGATGCTGGGGGGAATTAGGCAGCAATCCGCACAATCCGTTGAGCAGCTTCGAGGGCATTATGTACAGCGATAAAGTTGATATCCTCCTTAAAGGCCAACTCAGTTAATTCGTCTACATATCCACGCATGCTTGCAACTGTTTTCGGGGGGATTGTCGGATCTTCAAACGACGGTATACCCACTATCACATCAAGTGTTTTTGGCTTTAAAACCATACTGGAACGAGAAAGCGACTCTAAATCATACACTTTGGCTTTGATGGAGTTTATAGATGCCGAAAGACGACTTGGAACCATTAAGCCGAAGTTAGAAGCGTAAACATCATTATAAAACCCGAACTTCGTGTGTAACTGAACACTTGATAGTTGCACGCGCGTACCAAAAAAGTCAGACAACTTTGGATTCAGGTTTCTAGCTTCGTCTGATATTTTCGTTGCCCATTGCTCTGACTGCTTTTGGTTCGGCCGATCATCTTCTTCAGACCGGTCTGCCTCAAGCGTTAAGGTGCCCAGACTGGCGGTTAGTCTGACAGCCTGCTGCAGAATTCCTGATAGGCTATCGTCAAGGGCATCTGCGTTACGCGAAATAATGAAACCAGATACTGGAGATACCCACTGTTCTAGATGAGGGTGTGAATTTAAGTGAGTTCGTAAAGAGTTTTTAACCCATGAAATCATTTCTTTTATAGCATCGGATTTTGTTCCGTAGATGGAGTCAAGAACCTCATCTCTTATCGATTGTATTATATCAAGTTTTCCGTCAGTACCACGGACGACAATGATGGCATTAATTCTTTCCCCGGAGCCGATGATCGGTTCAAAAGACACTGACCACCATTTACCCGCATAAACAGGTTTTGCTGGAAAAATTGAAAGGTCAATAGCCATTAGAACATGTCCATCTGTGATATGCATAACCTTGATCTTATCAGAGTTTCGATCGATGACAATCTATCAGTTAGAAAGCTCAGAATCTCCTTGATCACTGCGTCAGGTATGAAGCGGGATGCTTGTGTACTAGCCATTATCTCCTGTAGATTTAAGGCGCGATACATGGGGGTGATTGTTTGAGAAGTGGTACGTAAATCTCTGAATTTCTCCATCTCCGACTTGATGGCAAACAAAACCCTAAGAATGTTGTTATCACTCGCTGGCGTATGCGCCTGTAAACCCTGTGGTATAGCAAGCCCGTGATCAATGAACAAAAAATCATCGCCACCATCATAAAGAATGTTACCTACATTGCGGTCATGATTAGCTATCCATTCATCGAAAACGCCAACATCTAAGGATGCTTTGAAATTTTGGAGTTTTTCATAGGATTCAACGCAATTTGCGTACCTGCGAAAGCTTGGGTAGGCCGCGTCCTCTGAGCCAAACATAAGCGCATGTTGGCCTTCTGGAACTACATTTAAAGTAGAACTGTCGGCAAGGATAAGAAATGGTTTAGGGATAGGGATTCCCAATTGTCTGCCTAGAGTCGCACAAAATGCTTCCACGCAGATCTCTCTTGGCTCAATAATTTTTGCAAAGACAACGACCGTATCTGTTACGGTTCTAACATGGCCCTTCCATGTTTGGTTGATGTTGCTATCACTGAAGGGTTCTGCTCCAGGTAAAAGCGTAGCGATCTCTATAGCGTCCATTTTGGGCCCAAAAAATTTTTATTAGTCTGAGATTACACGGATTCATCTTATTGCAATATCCTGACAAATGATCAGTGAAATGCTTTCTGGTAAGGTTTCTTGATTTTACCTAGTGATTGGCTTTAACCCGCCCTGGTTCTTGCATCCTAAAGCAGATACCTTCCCACATCCATTAGGCCCGTGGCAGTCGATTTTCCCATCGTGTGGGGAATTAGGCTGAGGCCCATTTGAAGCTCAATTAAGAGAAATTGAGGTTGACGGTGATCGCAATTCATTGTTTCAGATGGTAATTAACTGGTGTCGAAGGAAAACCGCCTAACAAGAGCCTTCATTTGCACGAGTGCTTTTGTTTTTGTGGCCGCAGCCTTACTGCCATGTCATATGCTGCCCATAAATCTCTGTGATGTGATTGGTATGGATTATCTTATGACTTATCTGCCCTCAGCCTCCCTAGGACACGCCAGTCATCTTTCTGATGTTTTTCGCATTCGATAATGAGCCGTTGCTTTTTCAAGTATTCTTCTGGCGTTATTGGTGTTGTTTACGTACTCATGAGCCATTGACCAGTAAGCGCCGGCAAGCCGGTGTTCAGCTACACGTAGAAGCGGCTCAATTTCAGCTATTCGGCCAATCATGCATGTTGCATGGCTCCAGAGCCAGCATAGTGTGCACAACTCTTCATCACTGAGTTGTGTTACCTGCTTACGGTTTTGATTAGTACTAATTTTCGAGAGAGTTTGGCTATCTCTCGCGATATTTCCCTTGGTTCGTGGTTTTGGCGAGCTTAATAATGACTCTGCATCCTGCCACGCCAGAACCCTCCGTCTCTTCCAGCGATTAGCCCCACCAGCGTGGGTTACATCGGGTCTAGGAAACGGATTTACTGGTTTCACTTGCATTCGTAGCAACGTTCTGGATGACACACTAACTAAAGAACATACCTGCTTAGTTGTCATCCAAGCCTCCTTATCGAGCATATTTCCTCCTTCATCACCATAGCTCTTAGAAAGGTATACACGCATGTTATGGGGTTTTTTGACCAATGGTGTGACACTGAGAATGATTTGGGAGCATTTTGAGGCGGTAAGATTGCAATGCATGAATCAGGGAGATTGAGCAAAAAAGGCGTGAGTAGCTAGCCCTAGTTAAAGATGAATGTGTATAGGAATGTGTGTAGTTTGTTTTTTTAAAGTATTCTTTCCTCGGTTTTACTGGGTTTTCTATGTAGCGTTCTACTCCCTTCACCTGCTCCAGATATCGTTTCATCTCCACTCTCTCTAGCCGTTCACGCTCTGTTTTCCCTTAATGCCCAATTCGCCGGCAAGCACCTCAAACAGCATGTCGATTTCCTGCAGCGTGTTGTAATGCATCATCCCGATACGCAGCACGCCGCCGTCTTGCAGGCCCAGTTGCTGAATCAATCCCAGTGCATAAAAATGCCCGCTGCCGACGCAAATATTGTGCCGGCCTAGCCGACGGGCGATCTCTTCGGGTGCATGGCCGCTAAAGGTCAGGGCAAAGGTTGGGGTGCGGCGGTGGATGTCCGCCTGCGCAGAGCCGTAGAGTTGCACGCCGCTGATGTGCTGCAGACGCTGCAGAAAGTGCCTGCTCAGGTTCTCTTCATGCCGGTGATAGCCGGTAAAACTTTCCTGCAAACGCTGCCTCAACGATGCGCCCGGCGTGCCCCATTGCGCCAGATAGTCGATGGCTGCGGTGACGCCCGCCAACCCTTCAAAACTCTGAGTGCCGGTTTCAAAGCGGCCGGGCCCGACGTCGGTGGCCGGTTCGACTTTATAGGGCTGCAGGCGCTGCAGCCACTGCGGCGCGATATAGGCCATGCCGATATGCGGGCCGAAGAATTTATAGGCGGAGCACGCTAAAAAGTCGCAACCCAGCGCCTGCACGTCGATCAGGTTGTGCGGGGCGTAGTGCACGGCGTCAACGTAAACCAGTGCGCCGACGCGGTGAGCGGCTTCGGTGATGGCCTTGATGTCGGCGATGCTGCCGGTCACGTTGGAGGCGTAGCTGACCGCCACCAGCCGGGTTTTGGCGGTGATGCGTTCACACAGCCGGGCGGCGCTCAGCGAACAATCCGCGCGCTCCAGCGGTATTTGATGCACGATGGCCTGTTTGTCGGCGGCGGCCTGTTGCCAGCTGGAGACGTTGGCGTAGTGATCCAGCGCGGTGACGATAATTTCATCGCCGGCCTGCCAGGTGCGGCTGATGATGCGGCTGAGGTGGAACGTCAGCGAGGTCATGTTCATGCCGAAGACGATATTATCGGGCGAAGGCGCATTTAATAAGGCGCGCACCGATTCCCGCGCATGGTTCATCACCTCGGTTGTCTTATGGCTGGAGAAATAGTGCCCACCCAGGTTGGCGTTATATTTTCCCAGGTAGCCGGTCATTTTTTCCAGTACGCCGTGCGAAACCTGGGAACCGCCGGGGCCGTCGAAGAAGATCACCGGTTTATCATCATGGCGCTGGGACAGCGCGCTGAACTGGGCGCGGGCGAGTTCGGGCGTAAAGCTCATGCTTTTCCTCCCCGCGCGGTCAGGACGAAAAGATCCATATGGCCTTCTTCTTCCTGGCTCACCGTGTTGATCGGCGTGGCGTTATGCCAGAGTTTGCTGTCCGCCAGCAACACGGCTTCGCCGTCCGCCAGCGCTTTTTTAAAGAAAGGATCATGGTGGCTGTCGTCGTACAGCATGATTTCACCGCCGACGATATTGTGCCGGTGAATGGCGATCATCGCGATATGGTCGAAGCCGTCCTGATGAATGCCTTCCGGCGCTACCTGGGTGTCTTTCTGTACGGCGACTACGCGCATCTGGTGAATTTCTATTTCCGTACCGTCAGGCAGCTCGTTGCTTTTGGCGAACAGGCTGCACATTTCTTCCATACCGGCGCTTTGCAACACGGCGCTGTCAATCGGCTCAAAACGGCGCACCACGTTGCCCTGGAAATGGTTGATCTCGTCAGATTGCACGAAATTGCGCGGCCCCACTTCGACGACCTGCCCATCGAGATGTTTGACCACGGAATAGCGGCGTAAGCGATATTTGCCGTCGGCGTGTTGGGTGTGGGGCAAGAAAGCAAAGGAGGGCATCAACTGTTGGGTGGCCTGATGGCTAAGTACAGTCATACTTATTACGTTTTCGTGTTTCTGCAACATAATCACCTCTAATATTAGTTTATGTTAATTTTGTAGGGAGGCATTTCGATTGAATTGTAGTCGACCCTATAACCAACGCAATTTTTGCCGGGCGTTATTAGTCGTCGGCGCACTATTGCCGATGTAAAGCAGAATGAACGCAGGGGATGGGGTTGCCGTCTCAGCCGACAGCAGGGGGTAATGATTGACTGGTGGGGGCGATCAAACCCGCCGCCTGGCTCGGCGGCGGGCCGGTCACATCACGCGCGCTTGAACAGACTGGCGGCCTGGAACAGGGCGAAGGAACTGACCAGCATCTCGATGCCGACGATCGCCGTCACCAGAGTGATCGAGGCTTCCGGCCCCGAGCCCACCAGCATCCAGGCGATGATCAAGTCCAGCACGCCGATGACAAACTGCAGCCAGTTGCCGGGCAGGCCGCGGCGCACATAGCCGGCGATCAGCCGCGCAATGCCGCCGAACGCAAACAATACCGCGAGGTACACCGCCAGTGCGAGCACCCCGGTCAACGGGTTGCTGATAAACAGGTAGCCGATAATCAGATAAGCCACACCCAACAATATGCCGCCGATCAGCGGCCAGGTGTTTTGCGCCCGGTTGGCTATCATGCCGATCACCAGCCCAGCCCCGCTCAGCAGCAGCAAAATGCCCACCACAATGCTCAGCGCGGCGCCGGAGGCGAAGGGGTTGATCAGGCAAAGAATTCCGCCCGCCAGCAGCAGGAAGGCGATGATCAGCAGGGTGGTGCGTTGCTTTTTGAGCAGGTCTTCGCCCAGGCGGGGCAGATTATTGCGGTCAATATTTAACATCATGTGTCTCCATTCGTAGTATCGCGATCCTGTAGCGATGCTATTGAGTATTATAATAGCTGCCATTTTATGTATAAGGTAAA
>Ga0105251_10003835_pt1 | contig 10712 bp, 11 predicted proteins | sample KBSS64metaG_FD_80424 | JGI IMG/M metagenome (GOLD analysis project Ga0105251, IMG submission 80424) | Switchgrass rhizosphere microbial communities from Kellogg Biological Station, Michigan, USA - KBS S6-4 metaG | ecosystem: Host-associated > Plants > Roots > Rhizosphere > Soil | place...
GTAAGCAAGTAAGCAAGTAAGCAAGTAAGCAAGTAAGCAAGTAAGCAAGTAAGCAAGTAAGCAAGTAAGCAAGTAAGCAAGTAAGCAAGTAAGCAAGTAAGCACGTAAGTAAGCAAGCAAGTAAGCAAGTAAGCACGTAAGTAAGCAAGCAAGTAAGTAAGCAAGTAAGTAAGCAAGCAAGTAAGTAAGTAAGTAAGTAAGTAAGTAAGTAAGTAAGTAAGTAAGTAAGTAAGTAAGTAAGTAAGTAAGTAAATAAATAAGTAATTGAGCAATTAAGTGGAACTTTTACGATCAACAAAACGCCTTAAGTCAGTCAAAATAAAAAACAATGAAAACTATTGACTTATCGACGCACCTCAATAAAATGCGGCCCATCAGCAGGGATCACCAACCAACCAAAACGCTGACAATTACTTTCATGAACAATTACGAGATGGCAGGAGCAGCGATAGAATGAGAAAATAAAGCCTATAATTTTTCGTTCCACCTTAGTACGTCGCACACTCCAAAACCTGACACCCCTTATACGAACTGAAAGTTTCAGGAACGGCATCTGTTCGCCTTGAAACTACAAATACCACCAAAAGTCTCATATATGAAAAATAGCCGCACCTACAAAAACACTCCCCTTATCAATCCTCACCACAGTCAACTACCCGCCTGCCAGGTAATAGATGAAGACATGACCTTGCTAATTAATGAAGACGGGGTCGCGTACGAGCATTACTCATCAGAATTACTGCTGCAAGTTACGACAAACGGTGAAATTCGCGGCGTGATTGAAGAGCCAACCAATGTCGAAGACTACTTTTACATTTGCGGGGACACTAATGACGTCCGCTTCTTGGAAGTGATTACACGGAAGCATCCAGGAGTAACACCAACATTGGCGGAACTGATGACCTACCGCAGATTCAAAGTTGCAGAACTGCGGCTATCAACTCTAGGCGTGCGAGCTGATGATGCAGACGAATTTGTAGAGCAGGCAAAATAGCCGTCGCAAAACCCGCAAACCGGCATATACAACCCATTCCTAAAAGCAGCGCCAGAACTTTACTCAGCGCTAAAGCCAACAAGAATCTTTCCACCAAAAGTTCTGGCGAATTGCTTTACCAACGAACACCGATCAATCATCAACACAATATCAACATGAATTCCAGCGAAGATCATGAAGACTCTCAACACCCTCATTGCACCTCCTGGCGCTGGAAAAACCACTTGGTTAATCAACCGCATCAGTCAGTATCAATACGAGCATTCTCTCCTAGTGTTCCCCACTAAGATTCTATCAGCCGAAGTGCAATACCGAATGCAGGAGCTCGAATTTGATTTCAATGCCATAGATAGCAGTACTGTAGAAGGATCTGTTGTACAGTGTCTAGAACAAAGCCTTCTCAACCGCACCCACAGGATTCTCATCTGCACCCACGAATCACTCAGGTTGATCAATCCTGAAACTTTGCGTGGATGGAGACTGTACGTAGACGAAGTCCCAACAACCTGGGATTGTTCAACATATCACTTCACCGACCTCTCATTCCAAAAAGCGTTTGCCAGTATCACTGACATAATCAAAATTGGCGACAAGAGCAGATTACGCCCAAAGGACGATTGCCATACGCTAATTGAAGGACTGGTCAACAGAGAGGACTCAACTCTCACTTCTGACGCACGCAGCGTTCTTAAGGCACTATTAGATTGCAGGTATGTGATTGAGATCGAAGAACTCGACAGGAAAATGAAACGAACAATTAGAGTAATAGGCATCAAGCACTACATCCCTGCATTCGATGCCGCAGAGGAAACTCTTATCATGGGGGCTGAACTAGAGAGAACGCTTCTTGGCGTCACCCTTAAGGGTGCAGGCTGGAGCATTCGCACAGTCGAGACGGCTATAGACTTCGCCGGATATGGAAACAAAGTAGAAATTCACCCGTTTTTCAGGAACCGATCTTACTCAAAAAGCGCAGCACTCATGAAAGCAGGAAAAGTCTACTCAGACTACCAAGAAGGCTGTTTGCTAGATGCTTGGCTGCAGGTCGATGTATTTAGAATTATCGGAAGTAAAGGCGCGATCTTGGTAGCACATCAGTGGTGCACACCTGAGCTACCGATTCCGCAAGACCACGAGCATAGCAACATCAAGTTCATTCCCATCGATAACAGAGGAATTAATGAGTACTCCGACTACCAAATTGCCATCTGCCTACAACACGGAAACATAACTCCGATAGAAGTCAGGAGCTTACACACCCTGGCGAAACTATTATCTATAGACGGCACTGTATCTGCCGATGACATCAAGAATGCAGTGAAGTATGAAAGATTCTACGAGTCAACCCTTCAATCAGCCTGTAGAACCGCTCTTAGATCAAGAACAAGCCAGAGCAACATATTGCTGTTTGTACAAGACCTTGACATCGCAACATTTCTATCAGAAAAGATAGGAAACTGCGTAATCAACGAAATTTATTCTGAAAATCACATCGCACCAGAATCAGACTCAAAAGTGAAACGAGAGGCTCTTAAACAGAAGGCCGTCAACCTATGGCTACAGAAGCACACTATCGAGAGCATAGCCAAAGAGGTTGGGAAGACCACCAGAACGGTAAGCAGCTGGATCCGCCCGTACCGACAACTGCAGCACATAGACTCGGAAATTTCTTCTTAAAGATTCTCTAAGAGGTTTTTTCCATACACGATGGTTAGCGCTTTGCACCGAACACAGCTCGCCAAACCACATAACGACATATTACAAATTATCGACACAGCTAACACCAACAGCTTTCGGGGCTCTCCTGCTTCTATTCACATGCAAACAGCCCACTAACCTGAACATCAAACAAGGCCACTAGGAGCTATTACCTTGAACATTAAAACACCCGAACTTATTGCCCATGAAGATGCATGGGAAGAATATGCCGATGCGGCATGCTTACACCTCAAGCAAAAGCTTTCCGTATTCCTTCAAGAAGAATTCGGCCTCACAAAGTCCAAGGTGAACCGACACCTGCATATCGGATTGGGCTCAACAGTAAAGGCCGATAACCCCAAATACGACTACGATCTTTACTTCCGACTTTTCCCAAATCTGAAAGCCGGCTGGCCGAGAGAAACTTTGGTCATTGCAAGGATCTGTTTTGAAGAGCAGCGCAAAGGACACGGCCGAAACCTACTGAACTGGCTTGTACAACTTGCACCAGAAATTGGTTACAAGTACATCGCTATTGAAGCTGCAAACGAGAACTCAAGTGCTTTCGGCAAACGCTTTGGATTTGAATTAGAAAATGGCAAAGCAGGCTGGCTTGGGTCCGTCGAGAACATTAAACAAGCCCTGTGCTAAAAATCCAGCTAAGGCTTGCCTCGCGACAGCACGACTATGCCCGTTGTTTCTGAGCCAACTAAATCGCTATGTTGCCCTGTTAGTACCATTCCTTTCAGCCGATCTGGGCACAGTGGACTTATTCCAAAGTGGACTGCTGCCTAGTTTGGCTTGCCAAGGTCGGTGCCTTGGGCGGTCCTGCCCGCTCACAAGCAGCTGCCAAATAACTGATGAAAAACTAACGCCATAACTAATTCATCTAGCGCTCTCCCCTGGCTATCTAGATGCCGCTACACTCCTGAAACCCAGCATTTCCTGGCATCTGCACTACAGGTACTAAGCCAACTTCCCCATTCCCCTATTTTCTACAAAATTTATGTGAGCATGCAACTTGCCCAGCACGTCAGCCTGTCTTAGCACAGGCTTTTTTGCGCGTGTTGACCGCGTAAAATCGCCATTACATTGGTTGAACGTTCGTTGATACAGTTGTAAAGTGACACCATCAGCCACCCGCGAGGAATCACCACCATGGAAGTTGTCGCCTACTATCGCGTATCGACCAAAGGCCAGGGCGAGTCAGGTTTGGGTCTCGAAGCCCAGCGGGAATACATCAAGTTCGCTGCCGAGCAGCACGGCTGGGTAGTAGTGGCTGAGTTTGAAGATGTGGGCGTGTCTGGTGGCATTCACCCGCTAGAGCGTCCTGCAGGGGCCAAAGCGTTCGCAGACGGTCACCCAGTAGTGGTAGCTAAGTTGGACAGGCTTAGCCGCGATGTAGAGCACATAGCGGGCTTGATGAAGCGTCACGAGTTCCGGGTAGCAACTATGCCCACCGCCGATGCATTCCAGCTTCATATCTACGCCGTGCTTGCTGAACAAGAACGCCGCTTCATCAGCGAACGCACCAAGGCGGCTCTTAAGTCGCTGGAAGCTCGGGCTGCTGCTGGTGATGCAGAAGCAGTGCAGAAGATAGCGAACCGCACACAGGCGCTGGCGAAGGGCCGTAAGCAGCTGAACCGAGTGAAAGGCCACGCTACACAGCGTCAGCAGGCAGATGACCGTGCAGCACTGGTCAAGGACGCCATTGAACTGTGTGTACTCAAGGGCGCCAGCAGTCTACAGGCCGTAGCTGACTGCCTGGTAGCACGCAACATACCCACTGCTCGTGGTGGGCAATGGTCACCAACTGCTGTGATGCGTGTGATGCAGCGTCTGGGCTTGGGACTGACCAAAGCTGCCAGTGGCCCTGTAAGCTCATAGTGAGCGATTCCAGCGACGTCCCGGGGCGGATTCACCCGCCCCCAGATATTCTGAAATCGTGCTGTGCAGCTCGCAGCCGGCCAACCAGAAGCATTAAGCACTGACCCATTTTTGGCCGTCTTGGGCCAGTCTCCAAGATGATATTCCAGCCTAGATTCACTGCCGATATTCTGCTGCAAGCGAAGGTCCGTTAGAGAATTTGGCGTAGCGTGTAGTTTGAAAATTTCAGCTGAGCTGACAGTAGCGCCACCACCACACACGGTACGCATCTACTGTCGCTTGGGAAAACTATAGGCTCGCACGCCCCGTCTACCATTTTCGGCAGCACAGACGGGGCGATAATTACGCATGTCTACCCTCTAGCCTGCCTTCAATTGCTACCCACAGTTAAAGCCGGGTGTGTTGCGTCCACGCAATACTTGTTCCAATATATTTCCTCGAACGCTGACAACATATTGGACTCACGGGATTGCGTAGCCTCTAACGGGTTCTCAAGCTTGACCATTGACGTTTCAAAAACACCAAGCTGCCTATTTGAAAAACTTTTAGATGCAAACCTCACCGGACCAGAGTAAGCACCGAAGCCGTTTCGACCATCCACGAAACCGCAGATAGATATTTCAAGGCCGAATTCAGTTTTTCTTTCAACTACATAAGATGAACGAATCACCATTGAGTCGGGGTCCTTCATTTTCATCCTAAGTGCTTTCTCAACATCCTCTGTAGCCCAACCCACCGGCCCAACCATCTTGTTTCTTATGTAAGAGCCTGCGACAAGCACCACCGGTACCAGGCAAATCACACCAATCCATTTTAGAGCTTTCATATTTCCCCCGATGACAATTTCCACTGTTGCTTTTAACAAGCGCTTGTAATCAGTACTTTCATATCTGAATTCAGCACCGTCACCGTCCTTCAGCGTGCTCAGACAGGAACCAGTGAGCAAGCAGAATATCTGAAATTCAGATATCCGAAAAGTAGATATAGGTTTAGAGCCACACCCCCTGTAGCTACGACCATGCCTAAATCGATCCACCGCCCCGAACACAAAGCTCTTGTGGACCTTCTGAGGAAGCACAGAAACGCCGCAGGCTTGACACAGGTGCAGTGCTCGAAGGCACTAAATCACCCACAGTCATTCATGAGTGATGTTGAAAGCGGGACTCGTCGGCTCGACATCGTGCAGCTTAGGGACCTATGTGCAGTGCTGGGGATCAGCCTGACCCAGCTGGTTGAAGAGCTGGAAATAGCTTTAACAGCAGATAGAAAATGAAGCGAGTGGTTGATGTACGCTTGAAGCCCACCCCATAGACACACAGGACGCCACACATGGATGACAAGGTCGCTGCAACCGCTGATGCCCCGGAACTGCTGCACATGAATCAGCAAGCTATACGGGCGAGCGTTGAAGAAATTTCCCTGTGGTTAAGAGCCAGAGGCTCAGAGAATTCCTTCCAGAATGCGATGGCAGCCCTTCGGGCACTCGATACGAACACAGATGCCATTACCTCAGCGATCGAACGTTTACGGTCATAACCGCCATCAAGGTAGCTTTTCTTCCTCACGAAATTCTGAAATCGAGCTGTGCGGCTAGCTACGGGCCTGCAGAGGCTTTTAAGTGCTGCCCCTATCCATCTCTAGCCAATCATCTCTGCAATATTTATCCTAAGTCACAGACAGTATTCAGCCGCACTCTTAGTCATTTAGATAGATAGCTATTCAACCTAGCTCGCATTACCGAACATACCTCATAAAAAACATAACTAAGGATTAGTCAAATGCCAGGGGCAGAAAAGATTTTTTGCTGCTTTACATTAGAACAGAAACAATACCTTGGCGAGCTCACACTAAGTGGTGAAGATTCATCTTTAACATTACACAGCAGGCATCCCATCCCCTACAATTCCGAGCCACACTCCCTCTTTGGCGAAACAGTAGATTATCAAAAGATAAGCCTTTTCGAGTGCATTGGCGAACCTTCACTTCCTGAAGGGGCGCACCCAAAATTCATACATAAGCGAACTTGCTTTCCACATTACGCCGCTGTTGGGTCGCGGCATATTGAAGAGCACGAACCGCTGTTTGGTTCGGTCTCATTCTGCACAGATGACCTCGGGCTAATTTTCGCTAATAGAAAGACATTCGGCTCAGCTCATCCATCCCCTGAAGACTTGCAAAATCTACTGGATAGAACCTTTGACGCAAGAGTAGTTTCCGTCAGTCATAATCCGCTGATCTTTTACTTTTCAGGAAGTAGGGATGACATTGACATGGATGTCTTAGATGGAAAATTTTCCACATTTCAGGGATTTGGAACCAAGATAAGCGATCACGAAGGAATTCAATGCACTTCTGAAACCATAGCGACTTATAAGTTCAGCAGCATCAAAACATTAAACGAGGTTATCGATGAGTTAGTTGCACTGCAATTATTTTTGAGCACTATCGCTGGCCGCCAACAGAGCCTAACAAAAATTACCGCCGAAATTTACAACCCACAATCAGAGATCAACTCAAAAGGTCACGAAAAAATTCAAATACACTGGAGTTTAGCGCCAACCGTAGGTAAGTATGGCGCCAACAGTGCCCGAGATCTTCCAACAACCCCTCAGGTCGATAGCCAAGAATTCTACCAAGTATTTAACAAATGGATGCAGAGGCATAAAGAGTGGCTGCCTCCTAGGCTTCGAATTCAGCACTCGCAAAACGTCCGCCACCATTACGATGAAAATAGACTTGTAGCTGCGGCAAATGCATTCGATATTCTTCCTGACTCAACCTACCCAGAAACCGGAGAATTATCAGCCGCTGCAAATGAAGCAAGGGCGAAATGCAAAGCTATTATGAGAGAGCTACAGCCTGGTCCCGAGCGTGAACAGATACTGAATACGCTGTCGTTCTGGGGCGGGAAAAGCCTAAAACATAAAGTACTAAGCCGGTATTCAATAGTTATTAAACAGCTAGGAGCCAGCTTAGAAGATTTTGATGCGGTGCTGACGACAGCCGTTCTTGCAAGAAACTACTTTGTTCATGGCACAAACAAATTTGGATGGGAGCACTATAGCGATCTCACAGCATTCTTCACTGACTCTCTCGAGTTTCTATTCGTCGCATCCGATCTCATTGAGTGCGGTTGGAATGCACTTAGCTGGTCCGAAAGGTACTTAGGCTACTCTCACCCGCTAGGTGCTTTCCTGAGAAGCTACAACAGCGAATTGGTTAAGTTTAAAATAGCCAAAGAAACAGCCAAGCAATGATACGAATCATAACTTTAATTTTACGGCCACACTCAGAGCAACACACAGAAGCGTATGCACGGAGCCCCATGCAAATATAAAAGCGGGTTCAAGAAACCACCCCATGGCGCCTGCCCCTCAGGTCATCGCTTCGCTCTTTTATAAAGAGCGAGGCCGAAAACCTGCTTCAAATGTTAACCACCACACCATCATTGTTCTAGCCGAGGCTTTGCAAGGCCTGCATAATGCTTACAAACCTTAGATACGGATTCTTTCTTGAAATATCCAAGCCCTCTTGGGTATTTCAGCAGCGCCCACCCCGTAGCGATTTCCGCCATACATAATAAATACGTAATCTTCGTAGGAAGCAGCATACTGAAAAGTCCTATGTACTTATCTTTAGCTTTATCCGGGCAGGTTTCATCAATCAATTTAAAGACAACACAAAAGCTTGACACCAATGAATAAACACCATCATGAGCCAACTGATCAACATCGTTGAACTTTGTTTTTATATCATTACCTGACTTACAATGATGTTCGAAGTAGGCCTCAATATAACCAATCGCTTCGGCACCTTTATAGGCTTCACTCCCAACTGTAAACTCAAAGCTTTTGTATTCACTAAGTGCAATAGTTGTAAATGTAAAGAAAGAACTCTCAAACGCCTTGACAGATTCATCAAAGCGCTGGCTATCGAGATCTTCTTTTACAGATTTGAACTGAGATATCAATATGTAGATTGTAATGAAATTCAATAGTGGGTTCACCACTCCACCAGTGAAGTCCCCAAAGGTACCCCAATCTCCCTGACTGTTAGAAAAGCCATTATTAAACTGCCAAAAATACATTCCCCACACCCCTGCGAGGAAGGTGATTGATAATATTAGCGGCTTATAATTCATGAACAGCCTGCACAATCAGGTGCTTCGTTCTACCATCTCGCGACAATACTCGACGGACCTCTAGTCCAACTTTAGTAAATTTCCCCTCAGTTAAGTCCTTCAAGCTATTAGCAAGCTTGATGCGAGACGGCCTCACAAGGCCAGCCTTTAGTGGGGAAAAACTAATAGAATCTGAATCCTCTTCTTCAATAATTCTTCCAGTAAACGTTCTGGCATTGAATCGACTAACTGCTGCCTCAATAACTTCAACATGCTCATTTATAGATGAGCCTGTCAAATAATCAAATGTTTGCTCATTAAAACCTAGCATTGACGTTCTGTTTTTATATAAAACAACCTTATACCCTTGACCATAAACAGGATGATGAATTTTCTTAAGTGGGCCTTCGAGTCGGTCCAATAGCTTTTCAGAGTCATCCATCGACGAACGAAGCCATCTCATTGCAACATTTGATTCAATCTTAGGATTTAAGCCCAAGGGAGCGGCAAGATGGAATGTCAGCAACTCAATAAATCCTTTGGGCTTCAAATGATTAATAACACGTACAGCTTCCGCATCAGTAAATCTCAAGCAGACCTTCTGCACATAGGACCCTTCATGAGCCTCTTTAAAATCCAACTTAAAGCCTTTAACAGCTGGGGTTTGCGTGACTACCTTATTATTAACAATCGCGTTGGTCGTTATTGACAACGCCTCTGCAAACCCACTGAGAGCGTCAGCACCGTAGTACATATTTAAACCATTAAAAGCTGACTCGCCATCATCAAATTTTATATTGAAATTTAAATCCATTTATTTTTACCCTAGCCAGTTTTTAGTTACGGTATCTATAAGCTTAACTACTTAGCTCAAACGAAAGAAATTAACATGAGGAAATATAGGCCACCTATTTCTCACTTACATGGCTACCCCTTGACCCCGAAGATACAAATTCGACGCGAACTTCAAGCCCATGCTCTTTTAGAAGTAGCCGCTTCATCTCATCAGTAGATGCTGTCGTCATCGTTCGCTGAATAAGATCTACCCACAGAAATGCATCAACTGCATCACGAATCTCACTGTCACTTACAGAGAGCGACGCAATACCCTTAGGATGCATGAGGCGATCCCTGACCCTGAACGCCCGAGTCAGAGCATCAAATCCATAGCCCTCGCAGCGGACATCCGTAACATCAGGAATGACTGTTAGAAAGCTTTGAATCGTTAGCTTTACCAAGCTCAGAGCTCCAATTCGCATTTTGCGTGTCTGCACATCACCGCTGCTGGACACATCAATTTGCATTTCGCGGAGCGCGAGCTTCGTAGACTCGTTCAGACGATCTCCCCAGCTCTTGAGCAGCATTTGCCGCTGAAAGTAAAAGCAGCCCTCAATGAACGCAAATACCGCCCGTACTAGGCTCCTACGATCACAAGGTTTTAGATAAGCAGGGTCGGGGAAACAAATGGCAGTTGAATCTGCTTGCTTCTCATAGGGATAGATAGCTGTAATGTCATCATGTAGGGTGAGAAAGATTGCGAACGCCTCACCTGGCATAAGCTCATCTGCCATCGAATCTTTCGCTGTCAAATCAACATCACTCCATGATCAGCCCGCGTGGAACGAGTCCCGGGTCAGAGTCATCGACTCCAAGACACCGCGCCAACATGACGCGCCTTTACCCTTCGCTCGCATACAATCCTAGTTGTATGGGCATCGTAATGGCAATTGCGAATCACGGCGAGCAAAAAAGAAAAATCGACAGGCAACCAGATGGTAGGTCACACCGAGAATGGCGTTCCTGAAAATTGTATTTGATAGACGAGGCGACGAAGCTAGAATGACCGGCATGATGCACCACTTAGGTGTACCTAGACGCTGTCACACTTCGAGATTTTTGAGAGAGAAATCCTTGAGAATTCAAGGACTTGCGTAATGGAGGCGGCCCCACCAGCCACACCCCGGCACTCGATGTTCCCGCTATGGCTGCTCCCTTCCGGGCCTGACCAGGTTA
>Ga0105251_10003841_pt1 | contig 10706 bp, 6 predicted proteins | sample KBSS64metaG_FD_80424 | JGI IMG/M metagenome (GOLD analysis project Ga0105251, IMG submission 80424) | Switchgrass rhizosphere microbial communities from Kellogg Biological Station, Michigan, USA - KBS S6-4 metaG | ecosystem: Host-associated > Plants > Roots > Rhizosphere > Soil | place...
CGAAATTGATGAATTTATTACTGATGCCCTGCGCAACAACCTCATTGGATTACCGCTTGATTTAGGTGCTCTTAACATTGCTCGTGGCCGTGATACAGCAATGCCAACACTGAACCAGGCCCGTGAGCAGTTCTTTGAACTCAGCGGCAACAGTGAGCTTCGCCCTTACACCAGTTGGGCTGACTTCACGACTTACCTGAAAAACCCGGCTTCCATCATCAACTTTATGGCCGCCTATGGTCAGCATGAGTTGATTCTTGGCGCAACCACCATTGAAGGCAAACGCGATGCGGTGAACTTCTTGCTGTTTGGCGATGGCACTTCCCAACCGCCTGCCGATGCGATGGACTTCTTCAACAGTACCGGTGCATGGGCCGCTAAAGAGTCCGGCCTGAACATGGTCGACTTCTGGATTGGCGGGCTTGCCGAGCGTAAGAACGAGTTTGGGGGGATGCTGGGTTCTACCTTCAACTTTGTCTTTGAAACGCAAATGGAAATGCTGCAAGACGGCGACCGCTTCTACTATCTGAGTCGAGCTCAGGGTCTGAACATGCTCAATGAGCTGGAAGCCAACTCATTCTCCGCGCTGGTTATGCGCAACAGCGACCTTGGGGAAAATGGCTCATCTCACCTGCCCGCTAATCTTTTCCAGACTCCAGACCATATTTTCGAAGTGAATCGGGCGCTGCAAACGGAAGCTGACCCAACGTGGGGTAATCCACTAAAAGATCTGTTAACACCTTTGTTGACAAGGCGCGCTGCCACTCAGGATGTTAACGGCGATGGTGCGGTTGACGGTGCTTATCTTAAGTACACCGGTGATGGGCATGTGGTGCTTGGTGGTTCCGCTGGTAACGATACGTTAATCGGCGGTAAAGGCATCGATAGTTTATGGGGCGATGGTGGCGATGACCGCCTTGATGGTGGCGACGAGGCAGATGTGGTTCACGGTGGTGATGGTAATGACATTATTACCGACACCGGCACGCCAGTTGGCGATGCAGACTTCCTGCACGGCGACGCAGGTCATGATGTCATCTTCTCTGGTAACGGTAACGATCTGGTATTCGGCGGTAGCGGAAGTGATTTTGTGGTGGTTGGCGAAGATGCTCAAGAAGTCTTTGCTGGCCGTGACAATGACTTTGTTCTGGGTGGCTCAGGCGCTGATGCCCTACTTGGCAACGAAGGCGATGACTGGCTGGAAGGTGGTGACGGGTTTGACTCACTGACGGGTGAAAACTCCGAGCTGTTCTTCAACAGTACGATAGTTGGCCACGACGTGCTTAACGGCCAGGGTAATGATACGGACTACGATGGCGAAGCTGGCGACGACATCATGGTTCAGGGCCCGGGGATTCAGCGCAACAATGGCATGGCCGGTTTCGACTGGGCAATCCATAAAGGCGACCCGCATGGTGCTAACTCTGACCTCGGCATTCCGATTTTCGTTAACCAGCAAGAGTTTATCCTGCGGGATCGCTTCGATCTGGTTGAGGGGCTATCGGGCTGGAAACACAACGACGTATTAGTGGGCACCGAACAACCTCTCGGGACTGCACCGGTTCTGGGTACCCCGCTCTCCAATAATCTTACCCAGGAAGGTGCTGACAGGATTAGCGGTCTGCAGGCCATTCTCGGTGTTGCACACTCCGCGGACCCTAATGCAGTGTTGTTTAACCCCGACGATGGCAGCGATATTTTACTCGGCGGCGGTGGCAGCGACCGCATAACCGGTAAAGCGGGCAATGATATTATTGATGGCGACTCGTGGCTGAACGTGCGAATTGCGGTCAGCGGAATGCCGGGCATCACCAGTGCTGACAGCATGAACGAACTGAAATCTTACATGTTGGCTGGCACCTTAAAACCGCATCAACTCTCGATAGTGCGTGAGATCTTACGTGAGGGTGATGGCAGTGAAACCGACGTTGCGGTGTACCGCGATGTCAGTAACAACTATGCCTTTACCCGTATGCCAGATGGCAGCCTCCGGGTTGACCATGCTACCCCCGACGCCGCATTGAATTTTGATGACGGTGTTGACCGCCTGCTGAACATTGAAAAAGTGGAGTTTGGCAACGGTGAACAGTTGTGGGTAACGGCACAACAGGCTACAGGCAATCTCACCATTGATAACCCAACACCAGAAGTCGGCGACCTCCTGCGAGTCAATCTGGCGAATCTGCAGGATGGAAACGGTATTGCGGCTAACGCAGCTATCACACTGACATGGCAGGCATTTACTAATGGCCAATGGCGTGATCAGGCCGTCGGTGAGGAGTTCAGAGTACCTGGCGCTATTTTGGGTGCTCCACTGCGGGTGGTTGCCAGTTTCAATGACCGTATGGGAGATGCTGAAACCCTGATTTCGACTCAAACCCAAGCCGTTATGGTGCGCGACCAGCCGACTACTGGTGCCCCGGTGATTAATGACCTGACACCGACCGAAAGCGTCACACTTACTGCTGTTGTCTCCGGTATTGCTGATGCTGACGGTTTGACCGGCGGTAACTTTAATTATCAATGGAGAATGAGCACTGCGACCGGGTTTGTGAATATTGTTGGCGCCACTGCGGCTACCTTCACTCCGGCTCAGGCGATGGTTGGCAGGACTCTGCAAGTGGTGGTGACAGTCACAGATGATGAAGGAAATGCCCCTGTTGTCCTCACATCTGCCACTACCCAGCCTGTTGGCGATCTTATTGTTGGCTCTAACGCCGGTAACACTCTCATCGGCACCGCATGGAGTGACATCCTGCGCGGTGAAGGCGGCAACGATACCCTGCTTGGACGTGCGGGTGACGATTTGCTAGTCGGAGGTGCAGGCAACGACAGCCTGTCAGGTGAAGCGGGACAAGATATCTTGCAAGGTGATGCTGGCAACGATGATCTTGATGGTGGTCTGGAGGCAGATAGCATGGCCGGCGGTGCCGGAAATGATACCTATATCGTTGATAACGCGGGTGACATCGTTATCGAAGGTTTCAATGCCGGGACAGATATTGTCCGAACTAACCTCGCAAGCTATGACTTGACCGACAACATTGAAGAACTGGTATTTACCGGCCAGAGCAACTTCATCGGTACCGGGAATGCTATTGCTAACACCATCACTGGCGGCAATGGGAATGACTCTTTGTTTGGGATGGGAGGCAACGACCAGCTGATAGGTGGGAACGGTAATGACTTCCTTGATGGTGGCGATGGTGCCGATAACCTCCAGGGCGGGATTGGCAACGACGTGATGATTGGTGGAACGGGTGCCGATGTTCTTTCTGGCGGCACCGGTAACGATATCCTCAACGGCCAGGCGGGTAATGACACCATGGACGGCGGCACCGGCAATGACATCTTCGCATTCAGCGCAAGCTTTGGGCAAGACCGCATCACTAGTTTCGATAGTAACGCCGTTGGCGGGCAGGACTACCTCGATTTAAGTTTGTTAGGTATTACTTCGGGTAGTTTTAACAGCAACGTTGCGATTACGGGAAACAACGGTAATACCGTCGTTACCGTAGGTGCTGATGTCATTACTTTAGTCGGCGTGAACTCAACCACCGTTAATATTGGTGATTTCATTCTCGAATTACCATCCACCTTTGCCGCTAATAATGGCAATAACTCACTGATTGCGTAGGGAGAAGACTATGTCGCGCCAGCATACGCCAACAGAACTGAAGAGTGCGTTAAAGGGTACTAAACCGACCTTTATAATGCTGTTGTTTTTTAGTTGTGTAATTAACATGCTTATGCTGGCGCCGGCAATATATATGCTACAGGTCTATGACCGTGTTTTGGTCAGTAAAAACACCACGACTTTATTGATGTTGACGTTACTTATTGTCGGTATATACATCGTTATTGCGATGATTGAATCGGCCCGTTCAAGTGTCATGATTAGGCTTGGCAATCGGCTCGATGTCAAAATGAATAAGTTAGTCTTTAATGCTGCATTTAAACGAAAAGTTGCTACTGGCGATAGTAACCCTGCCCAGGCTTTAGCCGAACTGGATCAAATTCGTCAGTTTCTTTCCGGTAGCAGTTTATTTGCGCTGCTGGATATCCCCTGGACGCCGGTATATTTATTTATCGCCTTTCTTGTCCACCCGCTGTTGGGGTACCTCTCTTTGGGAGGAATAACAATATTATTTATCCTGACCCTGGTTTCTGAATTTTCGACCAAACGCCCTATTCAGCAAGCACATGCGTTAACCATCAATAACGCCAGCAAACTCAATAAGCAATTACAAAACTCCGACACAATAGAAGCGATGGGAATGCTTTCCACCCTAAAACTCCACTGGGGGGAACAGCATGACAAAGTGCTGGTATTACAAACGCAGATTGCCGATAAAACGGCCGGATTAAACAGTTTAAGCCGCTTTGTACGTGTGCTGCTGCAATCTATTGCGCTGGGTGCAGGGGCTTTACTGGTGATCGGAGGCCAAATCACCCCAGGGCTGATGATTGCCGCTTCTATCATTCTTGGACGCGTGCTTAATCCGGTAGAACAAATCATCGGTAGCTGGAAGCAGTTTGTGCAATTTCGTAGTGCATGGCATCAGATATCAACACTTTTGAAGGAGTACCCAGCACCAAAAGAGGTTCTGACCCTGCCGCGTCCAAAAGGGAATATCAGTGTTGAAAGTATTTTTGCCGCAGCACCAGGCCAACATGCTCCACTGCTGCGTAATATCTCATTTCAACTCGAAAAAGGTGAAGTGCTGGGTATTATTGGCCCTTCGGCATCAGGGAAAACCTCACTTGCTAAGTTGCTGGTCGGCGTCTGGAAACCTTTATCCGGTAAGGTGCGCCTCGACGGTGCAGATATATGCCAGTGGGATAAAGAGTTGCTTGGCCCATCTATCGGTTATCTCCCGCAAGATGTTGAATTATTCGACGGCAGCATCGCGCAAAATATTGCCCGTTTTGCCGAAAACGACAGCGAACTTATCGTCGCAGCCGCAACTTTGGCTGGCGTGCATGACATGATTCTACGTCTCCCCCAAGGCTACGACACGCCTCTGGGGGCAGGCGGACACCAATTGTCCGGAGGGCAAAGGCAACGTGTTGGGCTGGCACGCGCGGTCTATAACAATCCTGCATTCATCGTGCTGGATGAGCCAAATGCCAACCTGGATGATGCCGGTGAGTTTGCCCTCGTCAAAGCGATTAATACGCTGCGCACCCAAGGTCAAACCACCGTCATTATTTCGCACCGCCCGACGCTACTGGGCGTGGTCAATAAAGTCTTATTACTCAATGACGGCGCCATGCAAGAGTTCGGAACCCGCGACCAGGTTTTTGCCAATCTACGGCAGGCGAATATATTAAAACCGGTAGCGACCTCCTCTCCATCGAGTACTGAACAGCAACGAGAGGCCTGATGATGAAAAAGAATAACAAAGACGCGCAAACCCCCGGTTCCGGCAGCGTTGATACCAATATCTGGCCTCCAATACTGCGAGGGATCATCGTTATAACACTTGGCGTTGGCGGTTTCTTATTATGGGCGGTGCAAGCGCCTTTAGATGCCGGTGTGGTGGCTGACGGGACGGTGACGGTTTCAAGCCACCGTAAAACTATTCAGCATTTAAGCGGTGGGCGAGTCACCGATATCTTTATTAAAGAAGGCGATTTAGTTAAAAAAAATCAGGTGTTAGTGCGGCTGGATAAAATGCAACTTGGGATGCGTTACAGCACATTAAATGCACAATATATGTCAGCAAAAAGTATTGAAGACCGTTTACTGGCAGAAAGGGGCGGCCTGGGAACCATTGCTTTTGATAACAAATTGACACAACAATTTGCTGATAATAAACGCCTGATTGAGGTCAGAAACCTTCAAGAAAAGTTATTCGATACACGCAGAAAAAATATCCAGGATGAATTATCAATGATTCAGGAGACGCTTGATGGCCTTATCGAGCAGACTAATAATCTAAATAAAATAAAGGGCTATCGTGACCACCAGTTCAGTCTGATTAACAGAGAGTTAGGTGCCATAAGAGCGCTAAGTGAAAAAAACTATTACCCGAAAGCACAATTGCTGGTGCTTGAACGTGAAGCTGCTGAAATATCCGGCAGCGTTTCAGAAGATATTCTGAATATCGCAAAATTAAAATCACAGCAAAATGAACTGAAGATCAAAGCGTATCAGGTACGCCATCAATATCTGCGGGAAGTGGAGTCAGAACTTACGGAAAAGCAAAAAGAAGTCTCCATGCTTGAAGATGAGTTAGTTTCGACTCGGCATGAACTGGATAATACGGAAATTCGTTCTCCTATTGATGGCATTGTTCTGGATGTAAAAGTCAGTACTGTGGGCGGTATTATTCAGCCGGGAGAACATTTAATGGATATTGTTGCCGCCGGGCAACCTCTACAAATAGATGCAAAAATACCGGTACATGCCATTGATAAACTGGTTCCTGGGTTGATGGTTGATGTGCTGTTCCCTGCCCTTAACCATGCTTTATTACCATCAGTTCCTGCGCGCGTGTTAACTATTTCGGCTGACCGTTTAATCGATGAGGCCACGCAGCAGCCCTATTACCTGGCAGAGGTTCAGGTCTCTACAGAAGGTGTGCGTTTGTTGGGCGACTACAAAATTAAAGCGGGCATGCCGGCAAGTGTGACGATTAAAACCGGAGAGCGCACATTCTTGAGCTATCTGTTCAAGCCATTAATCGCGCGTCTGGAACTGGCGTTTAAGGAGTACTGATGCCATCCTATTTAGGGCGAGTGGCCATACCACTCGCTGCTATTTTTTCTTCTATATATACCCGTCGCCCTTCAAAATGCAGGGGTGTTGGCTACACTCACTCACCCGAATCACTTACTTCAGTAAGCTCATCGGGATTTGCTCGTTTGCCGCCTACCTGCATCTCGAAGTTTCTCGGGTATAGTCTTCCCTATGCCCATTAACATAATCTACATCATTGACTTAAATGCGAATCAGAAGAGAATATTCGTTCCTGACTATGTGCCATAAAACTGGAGTCTACCATCAGCCGCTCTCGTAACTTTCCGCTTATGACAAGAAAAGTGAAAACGTCAGGCGCCTTTGTTATCGCCGCTATGTTACTTGCCAGCTGTTCTTCAAAACCACCGGTCTCACTCGTGACCCCGGTGACTAAACAGACGCATCCGGCATCGCGTTCGCAAAATCAAGAACCAGTACGAGGCGTATGGCTCGCGACGGTATCTCGTCTTGATTGGCCCCCTGTTGCATCAGTAAATCCCAATAACGCTTCCACTCGCGTTAGCCAGCAACAGCAAGCGCTAAAAAACAAATTAGATAACCTGAAAAGTCTTGGAATTAATACCGTATTTTTCCAGATCAAACCCGATGCCACAGCGCTTTGGCAATCAAAAATTTTGCCATGGTCAGATGTGCTGACAGGTAAAATTGGTGAAGACCCAGGTTACGACCCGCTGCAATTTATGCTCGATGAAGCGCACAAGCGCGGTATAAAAGTTCACGCCTGGCTTAACCCTTACCGTGTTTCCACAAATACCAAACCGTCGACCGTTGCAGAACTCAACAACACTTTGTCGGACCAACCACCGAGCGTGTTTGTGCTGCATCGCGACTGGATTCGTACGTCAGGCGATCGTTATGTATTAGATCCTGGAATTCCGGAAGTTCGTGATTGGATTACCAGTGTCGTTGCTGAAGTGGTATCGCGTTATGACGTTGATGGCGTGCAGTTTGATGACTACTTCTATACCGAGTCCCCAGGTTCCTTCATCAACGACAACCCGACATTCCAAAAATATGGCCAGGGATTTGATTCAAAAGCGGACTGGCGTCGGCACAACACGCAGCAATTAATTGAACAAGTTTCTCGAACTATCAAACAGTTAAAGCCAAGTGTTGAATTTGGTGTGAGCCCTGCTGGCGTATGGCGCAACCGTTCATTTGATCCGGCTGGTTCCGATACCAGAGGTGCAGCGGCATATGATGAATCTTTTGCTGATACACGAAAGTGGGTGCAACAAGGCCTATTAGATTACATCGCCCCGCAGTTGTACTGGCCTTTTGCACGTGATGCCGCCCGTTATGATGTGCTCGCAAAATGGTGGGCCGATGTGGTGAAACCGACAAATACGCGGCTCTATATTGGCGTTGCGCTCTATAAAGTCGGCGAACCGTCCAGGAAAGAGCCGGACTGGACTGTAAACGGTGGCGTACCTGAGCTAAAAAAACAGCTCGATCTGAACGAATCGTTGCCACAAATCAGCGGCACTATCTTATTCAGAGAGAACAATCTCAACCAGCCACAGACACGGGAAGCCGTTAGCTACATTAAAACCCGCTGGGGCAGTTAATGCCAACTACATAACTCATTGAATAAAATGGGTTTGTTTTAAAATGGCGTCGCTACGTGAATTCTGCTGTTTTGGCAGTACATCGGTGCAGCAGAATTCACGTAAATGCATCTAAAAATTGGGCTTCATTTATTCCCAACATGAGACAGCGTTGCCCATCTCTTTTTGTATCCTCGCTATGGTTCAAAAAAACCAATCGAAATAGTCTTATTTTGTTCAGCGATTGGTATATCAATTCAGCCGTATTAATTTTTTTATATTTAATTATGCTGTGAATATTAATTGAGCAATATTGAGGAAAATGTGAAGGGGATGAAATTGAGTTTTATCTGGTTGTTCCAGTTTTATATCAACCGATAATCACTGGTAATGTTAATAGTGAGAAACGGTATCAACCATGAAGAAATTTATACTAATTATCAGTAGCATAGTAATTATCATAAGCCTGTCCGGCTGTATTTACAGGGATGGAGGCCATCACCATGGCTGGCATCATCACCATTATCGCTGATTAAAAATAACCCCCGGAATAATCCTAAGCTATTTATGCCATTCTGAAGCTGGTTGCGCTGACCAACTGAAAACTTCCGCCCGGTTATTGTCCGTGGCGGAGGTTTTCATAAATGGCTGATTAAGATGCCGTTACACCAGGATTGTCTGATAACGAGATGAATTTCCCGCATTTGCTATCAAAAGCTTCAATACATCCCGATTCAATATCATAAACCCAGCCGTGAAGCGTGATATTGCCCTTCGCAAGCGCTAACGCAACACAAGGGTGAGTACGTAAGTTCCCCAGTTGAGCGATCACATTTTGGTGCACCATGCCGTCCACGCGAGATTGGGTTGAGCTATGCTCTTCAGCTTCGTTAATGGCTTTTGCTGCATCTGCATAACGTAACCAGTGGGCAACGGCTGGCATATGGTCAAGACACTGGCAGTTGGCGACAGCTGTCATTGCCCCACAGTCCGAGTGCCCGCAAACCACAATGTCACGAACGCCAAGCGCCATCACCGCATATTCTACCGAAGCTGAAACACCACCAGGCTCAGGCCCGAACGGTGGCACAATATTACCTGCGTTTCGAATGACAAACAGTTCACCCGGTTCACGCTGTGTCACTAATTCAGGGACGAGTCGGCTGTCAGAGCAGGAAATAAAAAGTGTTTTAGGATTTTGATTTGATGCAAGTTTTTTGAAGAGTTTGGAACGTTGCGGAAATGCTTCTTTCTGAAACCTCAAAAAACCGTCAATAACGTCTTTCATCGTAAGCCCTATATATCTTTTGTGCCGATATGATGCCACGCAGATAATGGCAGATCAATAAACGGTCATACGATATATATATCCACATATTTATTGTTATTATATTTCACCCTATTTTTCATGTTGCTTTATATCTGCTTTGTTAGAATAATCTGCATGGGTTCCAGGTCACTATCACGCCTCCTCACCCAACCGCGTTATCACCCTGCGCAAATAAGTCAGCACTGCTTTTGGCGTTTCGCTCAGAGAGGATCCAGCAAGCGTTACCGCGCCAACATCCATGTAGGTGGTGCTGTCAGCAATGCTGCGACGCATCACGCGTAATCCTTCGAGCGACCACGGGCGGTAAACCAGATCCGACAATATCGTCACGCCCTTTCCTTTTGCGACCAGACTGCGCACCGTTTCGAACGATGTGGTGGTGAAAGAGATATTTGGGCTGCCACCACGTGTGCGCCAGTGCTCTTTAATCACGTCGGGATATTCGTCGGTATCCAGTAATAAGAATGGCTGGTTTTCGATATCTGCCAGATGAATGACAGACTGGTTCAATAGCGGGTGGCCTTGTGCGGCCCAAAGTCGGCGCGGTGACCGAATAAAGATTTCTGTGTCCAGGGTGTTGTCGTGCACAATATTTGAGGTTAGCAGCAGCGAGAAATCAATATCTCTACGTTTTAATGATTCGGTTAATTCCTGTGGATTATCCTCAATGAAATTAATCGTCATTAATGGGAAATGCTGTTCAACTTCAATAATAATCGCCGGAAGCAAATAGGCAGAAAGCGTTTTGGCGATACCGATATTCACTGTGCCTTGTTCCATCTGCGGTTGGTGCAGCAAATCATCAATGGCAAGCTGGCTATCATTAATAATCTTACGGGCGTAATGCAGGAAGCGCTCACCTGCGGCGGTGAGTTCAATACCTTTTGGCTGGCGCAGAAACAGCTGGTTGTTTAACGAGGATTCGAGGTTGCGCATGGCAACCGTCATCGACGACTGCGAGATATTACAGCGCGATGCCGCTTTGGAAATCTGCTGTGTTTGCGCAAGCGCGATGAAAAACTCCAGCTGCCGCAGTGTGAATCTCATAGTTTTAAACTATACC
>Ga0105251_10003843_pt1 | contig 10704 bp, 11 predicted proteins | sample KBSS64metaG_FD_80424 | JGI IMG/M metagenome (GOLD analysis project Ga0105251, IMG submission 80424) | Switchgrass rhizosphere microbial communities from Kellogg Biological Station, Michigan, USA - KBS S6-4 metaG | ecosystem: Host-associated > Plants > Roots > Rhizosphere > Soil | place...
AAGTCATCCAGTCTGGTCATCGTGAACATCGATTCGGTGTAGCCGTCCGCGCCGCGCATCGTTTCGGTCTCAGTGTCGTTCGATTCCTTGAATCAACGTTTGCGACTACTGCCCGGATGACTCGCGCAGAGGGTATTTCAACAGGCTGCTAAACGGCCGCCCCCCGGAACAAAGCGGCCGTTACGAATCAGCTTGCAACGATAAAATGGTCTATCTCGAGATCCCTTTTCCGTTCGCACGCCGTAACGCGATCAGCGTTTGATCAACATCGAAAGCACTGCACTCGCTGCGCAAAGCCCCGCGACAATCGGAAAGATGATCGACGTATGGCCGGTTGTATCGATGATGCGGCCGATGACCGGTTCGCCGACGCCGGCGAACATGTATGACATGGTGTTAAGTACGCCTGTCGCCGTGCCCGCAGCCCGGCGTCCGAAAAGGTCAGGACACAAGGCCCAGAACGAAGACGCAGGCCCAAAGACAAAGAAGCCGCACAGAAACAGGAGTGCGATCGCGAGCATGCTGCCGTGCGGTATGAACATCATGAAGATCGCTGTGGCGCAAGCCAGCACCATGTACGAGACGATCGCCATATAACGGCGTCCCTGGAATAGCACGTCGGAAATCCAGCTATTCGACAGGGAGCCTAGCGCCATGCCCACTGGCAACGCGACCGTGATCCATTTCGGGTCGATCAGCGTCGATGAAGTCTTCCAGTCGATGCCGAGAAAATGAACCGGCACCCAGACCACCAGCGCATACCGTGCGGCATTCTGGAAACCGATCGCGAGACCTGTGATGTAGAGCCTCCAGTTCTTCATTACGAGCGCGTAACGCTGCGCGCTCGTCAGTTCGCCGGAAGCTTCGTCGGGCGGCGCAGCGTCATTCGATTGACCCGTTTCCGGCAGATCGCGAGCCTGGGGCCGCTCGGAAACGAATAGCAACAGCACCAGTGCGCCGAGCAACATCGACAGCGGTGCGAGACGGAAGATCCAGACCCAGCCCAGTTGCATCGTGCCCAGAATGACGACCGGGAAGATATAGGCGAGCACGGAAGAGAACCCGGAAAAGCCCACATAAACGCCATAGACAAAGCCGCGATGCTGGTGGTCCCACCAGTTGGATAGCAAGCGGCTGCCTGGGGCGAACCCCATCGACTGGAAATAACCGTTAAGTCCCCATGCCAGCAGAAAGAACGGGAACGTATGGCCGAAACTGAATAGCCAGTTCGCCGCCAATGAGAGGACGGCCCCGGCGATCATCATCGTCTTGCCGCCCAGTTTGTCACCGAGGTTGCCATTGATGAACTGTCCGCCGGCATAGCACCAGAGCATCGTCGCACTAATCCAGCCGAGCTCGTACTTCGACAGACCATAATCATGTTGAATACCGGCAACCGCGAAGCCTAGCGTCTGGCGGCCGGTGTAATAGAACAGATAGCAGAAGGTCACGCCGATCAGTGCACGCCATTTGTACTGCGTGAAAGTCGTGGACGTGTTGACGGACGTGTATGGCAAGACATTCGGCGTGTCTAAGGGCATGGGTGTCTCCGTGTGGCGCGCGGTCTTTGCCGCGCTAGCCGTTTGTCGCCATCAGGCGAGGTGATTGAGCGCGAGGTCGATCACGTCAAAATTACGCAGGCGCCGTGTGTTGTCGATGTCAACGAGCTTGCGGTTGAAAATGAGCGGCACCTTTTGTTCGGACAGCCCGCCGTGCGAGCGCAGCGGCACGGTGAGCCCGGACAGGTCGTGATTGGCGGCGGCGCTGCCCAGTGCCGTCAATCGTTCGCCGAGCACCACGAGCTCGCCGATACGGTCAGGCGGCAGTTCGAATCGCTCGCTCGCCTCAGCACGCGTCAACACCGCCTCGACGCCGCCAATCGCCGCGATGAATGCCATCACCTCGCGTTGCCGCGCGTCGTCATCGCCATCGCGCAGGTAGACGGTCGCGTAGGAGCCCAGCGCGCCATGATGGACGACGTACGGATCGGTGATAGGCAGAATGACGCGCGTGCGCTGCGCACCGAATTGCGCGTCGAGACGATCCTGCAGGTACACCACGTTGGGCCGGCCGATCGCATCGGTCTTCGCGTTCATGCCGTGATCGGCGGTGAGCGCGAGTACGGCGCCCTCGTCGTGGAGACGTTGCAGGTAACCGTCCATCATCGCGTAGAAGGCGTTGGCCTCCGGCGTGCCGGGCGCGTGCTTGTGCTGCACGTAATCGGTCGTGGAGAGGTACATGAGGTCCGGGCGTTCTTCCCGCAGGATCGACAGACCGGCCGCGAACACGAATTCCGAGAGTTCGGCGCTGTAGACCGACGGCACAGGCATGCCGACCCGCTCCACCACATGCTCGATGCCGTGCTGCGCACGCGTCACCTGGTCGGCCTTCTCGGCGGAAAAGCAGATGCCCTCCAGCCGATGGCCGAGCAGGCTGCGCAGCTTGTCCTTCGCGGTCACCACGGCCACGCCGCCGCCCGCGCGCGCCATCTCGGCAAGTATGGTCGGCGCGCGCAGGTATTTGACGTCATTCATCAAGACTTCGGCCTGAGTCTCCTTGTCGAAGAAGAAATTCCCGCAGATGCCGTGGACCGATGGCGGCGCACCCGTGACGATCGACAGGTTGTTCGGGTTGGTGAACGACGGCACGACGCAGTCGCCCGCCAGCACTGTGCCGATCGACTGCAGGCTGGCCAGGAACGGCGCCTTGCCCGCGAGGATCGCCTGATTGATGTACTCCTGCTCGCATCCGTCGACGCACACGACGATCGTCGGAGCAGAAGGCCACTGATAAGTCCGGGAATTGACGCTGATTTGGCGGGTCATGGGGCACCTTCTTTGATTGTGTGACTGGAATGACCTCAGCGTATGATGAGCAATCCGCTCACACAATCGACAAAATTTCCCACAGCCCGTTAATTAATCTCACACATGCGATCGAAGATGCCTCCCCTCAACGCCTTGCGCGTGTTCGAGGTCGCCGCGCGCGCGGGCAGCTATTCCGCGGCCGCGCGCGAACTGAGCTTGACGCACGGCGCGGTGAGCCGCCATATCGGCATTCTCGAAGACTGGCTTGGTCTACCGTTGTTCTTGCGCGAGGGGCAGAGCATGGTCGCGTCCGCCCATGCGCGCGCATTCGCCCGTGAAATCAGCGCGGCGTTCGACCATATCGCCGACGCGGCCGAGCGCTACGGCAAGAGTCAGCACCGCAAAGTGATTCGGGTCAGCGCGGCGGCGACAGTCGCGATGCGCTGGCTGATTCCTCGCCTGCCGTTGTTCGCCGCGATTCGCCCGGACGTCGACGTTCGCGTTTCGACGACGCTGACGACCGACTCCGCGCTGCGCGGCAGCTTCGATCTGGCGATTCGTCGCGAAGTACCCCCTGAGGGCCAGTTTCAGACGTGGCCACTCTTCGAGGAGCGCAACACCGTGATCGCGAGCCCGGCGCTGATCGCGCAAGCCGGAATATCTTCTGTCGAGCAGTTGGGCGACGAAACATGGCTTACCACGGAATCGCGCCCGAGGGATTGGGAAAGCTGGACAGAGGCCGTGGGTCATCCAACCCTTCGAGCCAGCCGAACGCTGAGATTCGATCACTACTTTGTAACCTTGCAGGCCGTCGCAGATGGCCTGGGCTTCGGTATTGGGCCATTTCCCACGCTCGAGGCCGATTGCACTTCAGGTCGTCTGCAAAGGCCTTTTCCCGATCTGACGTCAAAGGGAGCGACCTACCATGCGTTGGTCCCGCTCGATGCCGATAAGCCCGTGCATATGAGAGATTTCATCGACTGGTTACGAACAAGGGAAGAGAGCGACCCTTTCGTCAGATGACGGGCTCCGGGTCACATGCGCGTAACACCCGTTGTGAAGGACTGAGCCGACACTCCAGGGGCATAAGCAACGAGCGGCCACTGGCGGTAAGTGGCCGGTACCTGAACTTCACAGGTACGTCCATCGCCCAAAGATGCGGTCGCAGCGTGCACTGCCGAACGCGACCCCTTGCGGTCAAAGCCAGTCCCTATCTGCAATGACCGTTTGCCAACTTCCTGCAACACCCTTTCGAATTCAGCCGCGTGAGGAGAACTGGCGGTTCAGCAGAATGGCATTCGGCAGGCTAGGCTGGACTCACCTCTGGATAATCGGTCGCTCGGAGCCGCTGAGACACTAGCGTTCGACGTCTCTGGGATTTCTCAAGACGACGCTGTCCAGCTTGTATCGCGTACTCTTTCCACTTCTCGCTCGTGACCGCCTCCTCGCCGAGACGTCTGATCTCCGTCTCGAGCGCTTTACGCACTGGCGGCTCTTGCGCCTGCTGCCCCGCCAGTTGTCGAGTCTCGATCTGGGACGCCACCAGTGCCGCGGTGGCCGCGCCAGCGCCGTTCCGTCCAGCCGAGCTGCGACGCTGTCCTTGTTGGCACTCTGCTGAATGGACATACCATCGGAAGCGTGACGATGGTCGTGTCCGTGTTGATGACGAGTTGCCGTCCTTTGAAGAATTTGAAGACCGGGCCGGACGCGAGCCAGACGGCCGCCACGGGAATGACCGCAAGCCCGAACCCAAATGACGATCCTGCCCGGCGCGTCACCGTGCTGGAGAAGGCATCGAAAGCGCGCGAGACGGGATGCGCTTTCGCGTAACCGGGGTTGGAGGCAGTCTGAACCGTCCCCGTTGGCGCTGCGTCGGGAAGGGCATTTTCAGCGTTCATGGGACGTGCGGTTCTTACGTTCGAAATCACAGAAACCCGATGGAAATCCAGGGCACCGCCGCCACCAGAATCAGTCCAATTCCGAGTGCAACCATATATGACACGATTGGCCGCATGCCTTCCTCAGGCGCAATCCGGTTGATCGCGCGCGGTGTAATACCCGACGCGGAACAGTGGCGCGAAGAGGCCGATGCCCATGCCGAGAATGGCGATCATCGCGTAATGCACCGGATGCACGCCGAGCCCTTCGGCAATCGGGAACAGCAGCGACCCGAACAGCACGATTGCCGGTAAGGATGCGGTGGTCGAGGTCAGCAGCTTGCTTTGAACCAGACCCGGAGCAATGTAGGCGGTGAAGTAGATGTCGTATTGTTCGAAGAGGCGGCCGGCCGCGATCAGCAGCAGAAGCCTCCACATGTGCCGGGGCATCGGCAGCCGATCCAGGCGTCCGTTGATGGTGCCGGACACGACCTTCGGGTCCACGGAATCCATTCGATGCTCCGCCAGGGCGTCAAACCTGCACTATCAACGCGCGATATCGTCGAGCGCAAGACCCGTGGTACGCGGCCCGAACAGCGCCACCGCGACCACAACGATAGCCATCGCCGCGAAGATGAACGCGAACACCCCCGGCACGCCGAACTCGCGCAAGAAGAACGCAATGAAGAAGCCGACGAAGATCGACGACAAGCGGCTCCACGAATACACGAAGCCCACCGCGCCTGCGCGCATGCGCGTGGGGAACAGCTCGGCCTGATACGTGTGCACGATGGTGGAGAGCCAATTGACCACCAGCGTCTGCACGATACCCACCGCGATCAACCAGCCCGGCGCCTTCAGCATCGAAAAGATCACGCCTATCACCGCGACCGAGATCGCGCTGCACACCAGTTGCCATTTCCGCTCGAAGCGGTCCGCCACCAGCATGACAATGAACGGTGCAATCGGATAGAGCAGCACGATCAGGAACGTATATTCGAGGCTGCGCGTCACCATGATGCCCTTGGCAATCAGCAGCGTCGGAATCCAGCTCACGAAGCCGTAATAACCGATGGTCTGAAAAAAGTTCACCACCACGAGCATGAGCGTGCGGCTGCGGTATTGCGGACTGAACGCCTCGCGCAACGTGCCTTCCTGCTCTTCCGCTTCGGGCGCTTCGGCCGGTGCGGGCAAGTCCTTGCCGTATTCGCGGCGCACGCGGGTTTCGATCATCTGCATCACGCGCTCGGCTTCATCCAGACGCCCCTTCTGCACCAGCCAGCGCGGCGACTCCGGCAGCCGCAGTTGCAGATACCAGACGAGCAACGCGCCCGCCGATCCCAGCGCGATCACCCAGCGCCAGCCTTCGAAACCGAGCGGCGCAATAGGCACCAGCACCCAGGCGAGGAACGCGATCAGCGGTGCGCAAATCTGCGCCACGCCATACACGAGCCCGAACGCCATGCCGCGCGCATGTCGCGGCGTGAGTTCGGAGACATATGAATCTATCGTCACATACTGCACGCCCACGCCGATGCCGCAGATCACGCGCCACACGTTCAGACCGAGCGCCGTGTCCTGAAACGCGATGAAGATGGTCGCAATGCAATACCACAGCATCGAGGCAGCGAACACGCGGCGCCTCCCGAAGCGGTCCGCCAGGCTGCCGAAGCAGATCGTGCCGATAAAAAGCCCGATGAACAGCGAAGCGAGGAAACCCGCGAGGCCGTTCATCGCGAAGAAGGTAGGCGTGGTCGCCGTGAGGATGCCCGAGCGAAACAGCCCCGGCGCAATGTAACCCGCGAAGTACACGTCGTAGAGTTCGAAGAAGCCGCCGAGCGCCACGAGGGTGAGGAGCTTCCAGAGCGTCGCGGTCATCGGCAAACGGTCAAAACGTGCGGTCACACCGCCTGCCGTGATGACGCGCGCCGGATAATCCGCGCTGTCGAGCGAGCCGGCGACATCGGCGCCAATGGCCCTGTTCGGGGTATTCATCCTCTTCTCCTCCTGTGCAGCCGGCTGGATGTCGAATGCGCACCGTGCCGGTCGTGAATATCGGGGATACTAACTATTCGATGAGGACGGTATGGATCGCCGACACGTTGCGCATCTTGAAGCGCGTGAGCTGGTCCGGGCCGCTGTCTCCTTTCGATTAGCCCAGTCTAGTGACGCATGGCATGGCCCACAATACTTGATCGTTGAATCAACATGCCTGCCTCGCGCCAAAAAGAACGGCCCTTGCGGGGCCGGTCGAATGGTTCCATGTCGTCTCACGCCGTGCGCGGCGATCAGGGCGGCAGGAGCGCGCCGTCCACGGGCTGCAGGTGCTCGTCCCTCGCCTGGAGATAATCGGCGCGCGGCCGAATCAATGCGCCTGATTCGCGTTGCTCGATGATGTGCGCCACCCATCCCGCCAGCCGTCCGATGATGAACAGGGAGAACGCGCTGCGCGGCGGCAGGCCCAGCGCCACGGTCAGCATCGTCAGGCCGATTTCGAGGCTCGGCAGACATCCATGGCCAGCCGCGATATGGAGCGCCGCGAAGAGCGGTTCGACTGCCGCATGATGCCCTTCGAGGCGCCGCGCGAGATCGATCAGATACTTCGCGCGCGGATCGCCATCCGGATACAGCGGATGATTGAAGCCCGGCAAATTGCGATGCGCCGCGTAATGTTCCTCGAAGAGCCGCTGCGCCTGCGCCGTGGTTCGGCACGCGCGCAACAGGTCTTCGGTCGCTTCGTAGGAGCGCGCGGACGTCAGACCCGTTTGCGTGAGGATCGCCGCCGCCACACATTCGCCGATATCCGCCCCCGCCGATGCCGCGATGCGCGCAACGAAGGTCGCCTGCGCGAGTTCGTGATCGGCGCACAGCACGAGCGCGGCATCGAGCGCGGTGCAATGCGCGGTGGATGCGCTTCCGCCCAGCACCTTCAGGAGCGTCGCGGCGAGGCCGTCGGTGCGCTTTCGCACAACGCTCGCCGCCGCGCCGCCCGAAGCGCGCCGCAAGTGCGCAAGACAATGCGCCATGGTTGCAATCATGCGGCTGCATTCGATGAGCTGCGCGTCCTTGGCCTGCAGCGCGCGAAGATGCTCGCCGCCGAAACGCAACGCGATATCGGCGAAGAAGCGCACGAGTTCGCGGCGCGGTTGCAGACCCGCAGTGCGCGACCAGGCGTCCGCGAAGCGCAGCGTGCGGCCGCACGGCTGCCACGACAGGGTCACGTCATAGCCGGGATTCCAGAGCGCTTTCGCCACCTGTTCGAAGCACTGTCCGCGGCGCGCCAGTTCGAGCGCCGCCACGCCGCGATAACGCGGGCCATCGGCGGTGATTTCGGTAAGCGTGCTCGATATGATCGGCTCGCCCCAGCGCATGGCGGCGGCGGCGACGGGTGCATGACCGCTGCGGGCATCGGCGCGTGACTTCATGCGCTCGACATCCTGCCGCGCATACAGCCGGCGGCCCTTGTCGCCCTGCGGCACGCTGCGGATCAGGCCACGGCTGACGTAGGCGTATAAGGTTTGCAACTTGATCTGCAGCAGCGCCAGCGTCTCGGCGCGCGTCAGGTAGTCTCCGGGCGCGTTGGGGGCGGCGTCCCGCCCGGCGTACGCGGCATCTCGCGGTTTGGATTGCACCTCGGTCTCCTGTCGACCCGGAGCACGCGCGCGGGCGGGCGCTCCGGTCCCGTGCAAAACTGCCGGCGTCGACGCGCCAGACGGGGCACAGTGAACCACAAGATAATCAAACGCGTGGATGCTCACAATCGGGTCATGCCAGTAGCCCTGAGATGGAAGAAGCCTCCTTTCTAAACCTGAAGCTCGGCTGCCGGATGGAACGTCTTCGGAATGCCGGCCTTCGGCACCTGCCCGTACATCGGCTCGCCGGGCAGGCCTTCGTGCAGGAGTTCACGCGCGGCGATCAGCCGTTCGAGGTCGACGCCCGTATCGAAACCCATGCTCTCCAGCATGAACACGAGATCCTCCGTCACGATGTTGCCCGACGCGCCCGGGGCGAACGGACAGCCGCCGAGACCCGCGAGCGCCGAATCGAAGGAACGGATGCCCTCTTCGAGACCCGCCAGTGCATTGGCGAGCCCGAGCCCCATGGTGTCGTGCAGATGCAGCTTCGTCAGCTTGTCGCCGATCTCCGCGCGCACGGCCCTGACCATGTTGCGCACCTGGAAGGGATTGCCGTAGCCGACGGTATCGGCGAGCGCGACGGCATCGACGCCCGCTTCGGCCAGCGCTACCGCCGTCTCGATCACCTTGCGCATGGGGATGACGCCATCGATGGCGCAGCCGAAGGCCGTCGCGCAACCGGGCTCGATAGCCATGGGCCGCTCCTGCTCCCGCACCCATTCGACGATGCGCCGCACTTCCTCAACCTGCTCCATGGTTCCCTTGCGCGTATTCGAGCGGCTGTGTCCTTCGCTCACCGAGACCGGCACGCCCACGCCATGCGCGCCCGCTGCATACGCCGCCTGCGCGCCGCGCAGATTGGGCACGAGCGCCATCACGCGCAAGCCGGATTGCTGCAGCGCAGCCCTGACGATGGCGTCGGTATCCGCCATCTGCGGCACGAGTTTCGGCGACACGAAGCTGCCGACCTCGATCTCGCCTATACCCGCCTGCGCAATTGCCGCGATCCAGCGCGTCTTGAGTGCGGTCGGCATGATTTCGTGCGCCATCTGCAAGCCGTCACGCGGCCCGACTTCGCACACCATCACTTTCTCTTTCATGTTCGCTGCTCCTTCGAATGTTCGCTTTTTCCGCGGATGCGATGCCGTCAGCGCAACACGCCCGCCTCGGTCAGGGTTTCGATTTCGTGCGCGTCCAGGCCGAGCAATTCGCCGAATACGTAGTCGTTGTGTTCGCCAAGACGCGGCGGCGGCGTGAAATCGCCGCGAAAGCCAGCGCTGTCACGCCACGGCAGCGCGATGCTGCGCGAGCCGTCGGGAAGCGTCGGAAATAGCCCGGCATCGGCGAAATACGGGTCTTCCATCACCGCGCCGATGTGTCTGGAACGCGCCGCCGGCACGCCACGCGAGTGCAGCGCATCCAGCGCGCGCGCGGGCGGCTGATCGTGCAGCCATGCCGCGATCAGATCTTCCGCTTCGGCTCGATGCGCCGCGCGGCTGAGTGCATCGGCGAAGCGGGAGTCGGCGGCGAGTTCGGGCTTGCGCATGGCGTCGCACAGCCCGCGCCACTGCCGGTCGTCACAGATGGAGACGGCGAGCCAGGCGTCGTCGCCAGCGCAGCGGAAGCATCCGGATGGCGCGGCGTCGGCTTCGTGTGCGCCGGTCGCCGTCGGCGTCTTGCTGCCGAGCGACTCGCGAAACAGCAGTTCGGGCAGAAGCGCGACCGTGCTCTCCAGCATCGACAGGTCGATGTAAGCGCCCTCGCCGCTGATGTGCCGATGCCTGATGGCCGCCAGCACCGCGCAGCTTTCCCACAGCGCGGTGATCGGATCGGTCCATGCGGGCAGGATGCCCATGGCTTCGACGCGCTCGTTCGGCGTGCCGACCACGCTGGCGCGGCCGCTATATGCCTGCAATAGCGACCCGTAGGCGAGCGCATCACGCTGCGGCCCTTCGCGGCCCGTGCCCGATGCTGACACGAAGATCAGATCGGGGCGAATGGCGGCGAGCGTCGCATAATCGAGGCCGAACTTCGCCAGCACGCCGTTGGAGAAGTTCTCGACGACCATGTCGCTCTGCGCGATCAGGCGGCGGATCAGCTCTGGGCCTTGCGGCCGGCTCAGGTTGATCGTGCAACTCTTCTTGCCCGCATTCACCACGGCCCACCACGGTTGACGCTGCGTATGCTCGCGCCGCGTCGACGATTCGATCTTGATGATCTCCGCGCCCATGCCGGCCAGCATCTTGGTGGTCATCGGGCCGGCCAGCACCCAACTGAAATCGACGACCCGGACCCCCAATACTTTCTTTTGTATCACAACACTACTTGCAGCAGGCACAACTCTTCTACGTCGTCGGACGACAGCCCCAGCCGCTCGACGATTGT
>Ga0105251_10003845_pt1 | contig 10701 bp, 9 predicted proteins | sample KBSS64metaG_FD_80424 | JGI IMG/M metagenome (GOLD analysis project Ga0105251, IMG submission 80424) | Switchgrass rhizosphere microbial communities from Kellogg Biological Station, Michigan, USA - KBS S6-4 metaG | ecosystem: Host-associated > Plants > Roots > Rhizosphere > Soil | place...
AAACCGGCAGGACGCCGGTTTAGCCGCGCCGGGCCATGGATGGCCCGTCGCGGCGGCCCGCGGAGCAATGCCGGAGTGAGGGAACGCCGAGCCTAAGCGAGGCGCCGACAGGCGGGGCAGAGCGTTTTGGTTACTTTGCCGCTTTTGCAAAGTGACTCGCTGTAAGAGCGAAACCATAGGTGGCCGTTACCTAAATAACGGATATGTACCCAGCCCCCCCCCAAAACCACAGCCCAAAAAAAAGGCCGCACCCTGCCAAGGAAACGGCCAAAAAAATTGTCGAGGCATTTGAAACTAACGTGCAGTAATCACCGACAGCTTGGTAATCCCCGCGCGCTCGATAGACGCCATGGCTCGCGCCACTTCGCCATAATTAACTCCATCGTCAGCCTGCAGTTGCACCCGAACATCCGGGTCCTTGGCCTTGGCCGACTGCAAGTTGAATTCCAGCAAATCCGGCTGGATTTCATCCTTGTTGATAAACAGTTTGCCGGCAGCATCAATGCTCACCACCAGCGGGTCTTTCTGCTCCACCGGCGCCACGGCCTCAGTCTTGGGCAGGTTGATCGGAATCGCATTGGTCAACAACGGCGCCGTGACAATAAACACCACCAGCAGCACCAACATCACATCCACCAACGGCGTGACGTTGATCTCGCTCAGCACCTCATCACTGTCTTGCGTGGAGAAGGCCATCTCAGGACGCCTCCTTCACTTTTTGCGCGCCACCCTGGGCACTGGCCTTGCTCAGCGTCGGATGCAGCAGCACGCGGAACGAGTTCTTCTGCGCCAGGCTGTAGAAGTCATGGGCGAAGTCATCCAGGTCAGCAGCCGTGAGTTTCAGGCGACGCAGGAAGTAGTTGTAAACCAGCACCGCCGGCACCGCGACGGCAATACCCACACCAGTGGCGACCAACGCGGCACCAATCGGACCAGCCACGGTTTCGAGGCTGGCGGAGCCGGCGGCACTGATGCCTTTCAAGGCTTCCATGATCCCCCAAACGGTACCGAACAGACCGATAAACGGCGACGTACTGCCGATACTCGCAACCACGGCCAGACCGGTTTCCAGGGAGCGGCGCTCACGCACAATTTGTTGGCGCAGTGCACGTTCGAGGCGGTCCTGATGATTGATCGCCTGGCTCAGGTCAGCAGCGTGTGGCGCCTCACCCACCTGGATCGCGGCGTAACCAGCCTGGGCCACACGGGCAGCGGCGCCCGGCCTGGTTTCAGCCAGTTCAGCAGCCGAGTCCAGACTGGAGGCCGCCCAGAACTGTTTGTGGAACTTGCGATCCTGGGACTTGAGGCGGCCGAACTGGACGCCCTTGAGCAGGGCCAGGCCCCAGGTGGCGACCGAAAAGACCACCAGCAGCCAGATCACCGCGCTTTCGATGGATTCAGTTGGAGATGCTAATGCCATGATGTTTTCCCTCTGTGCAGGTCGCGATGTGTCCGACACACCGCATCCAATAATTAATGAATCTTGAAATCGATCGGTACGCTGACCCAGCCGTCCTGGGCCACATCACCCTGCTTGGCCGGTACAAAACTCCAGCGCTTCACGGCAGCCAGTGCGGCGTCGTCGAGTTGCTGGCGACCACTGCTTTTCTGAATCTGGATCTCACCCGGCTTGCCGGTAGCCAACACATGCACCCGCAACAACACCGTGCCTTCCCAACCCCGGCGCTGGGCCAGTGACGGGTATTCGGGCGCCGGGTTCTTCAGGTACGCGGCGTTGGCCGAGGCCGGTGTAACCGGCGCGGGCGCAGGCGGTGCGGGTGCTGGAGCCGGTGGCGCGGGTACAGGCGGCGCGGGCGGCTGCTCGGCGACCGGTTTCGGTGCGGGCTTGGGCACGGGCTTCGGTACCGGCTTGGGTTTCGGAATCTTTTTCGGCGCCGGCTTGGCGGCCAATTCATCAACCACCGGTGGCGGTGGCTCTACAGCCGGTGGTGGCGGTGGTGGCGGCACGGGCGGTGGCGGCTCCACCACCGGCGGTGCCGGCTGGGAAAATTCGATCGTCATTGGCGGAATTTCCGGCGGCACAATCGGCAGCACCGGGGTTGGCTTCTGGCTGACCCAATAGATCACCGCACCATGCAAGGCCAGCGCGAGAATCCCCAACAGGATCGCTTCACGCCGACTCAACACTCCCTTGGGGGTTTTCTGCGTACGCAACTGCCCCAACGGCGCGCGGTGCGGCCGGCCAAGGTCGACCAACTCACCACCCGGTGCATGGCGCCACTGCGCCTCTTGTGCACTGGCGGCGGTCTGGACATTGCCCATTGATTAACTCCCCTGCGGTCTTAAGCAAAAAAACCGACGGGCCTGCCTTGGCGGCCGTCGAGGGCTGAATCATCGGGGCCAGACGCTTATCTCTTAAAGTAATCTTTAAAGTTATAGATAGATCCAAATTGAATAACCGAAACATCCAGATACGCCAAAGCCACGGTCTGCGCGGGCTGGCGCCGAGGCGTAAAATCCGAATGCTTTTGAGGCATACAAAATATTCGCTGAAGGCATGGTTCAGCGGGGATTGCTGGCACATAAATCCAGCAATTGACGCAGCAACGCTTGCCCCGCCGCGCCCAGACCATTGCGGCCATACAGCGCCAGCCGCACCCCCTGCACCGCCGGCAAACCGCTGTCTGCGCCCAACACCACATGCCCGGGCTGCACGACCCGCACCGGCAGCAAGCTGATTCCCAGTCCCGCCGCCACCGCCGAACACACGCTGGCCAGGCTCGCGCTGGAATAACCGATGCGCCAGCGCCAGCCACCCACCTCCAGGTGATGCAGCATTTCATTGCGATACAGGCCACCGGCGGGAAACGCCACCAGCGGCAGCGGATCACGCCTCAGGGACGGTGCGCTGCGGCTGTCGACCCAACACAACGGCTCCGGCCAGGACGCCAGGCAGTCATCGCTGTCGCCCATTTGCTTGACCAGCAGCACGTCGAATTCACCGCCGCGATAATCCCGCAACAACTCCGGCCCCAAGCCGCTGGTGACCTCCAGCCGCACCCGTGGATAAGCCTGCACAAACGCCGACAGCAGTGGCATCAAGCGCTCGGCCGCAAAGTCCTCGGGCACCGCCAGGCGCAGCACGCCATCGCTCTGCTGGTTGATCAACACATCGGCAGCCTCTTCGTGCAGCGCCAGGATGCGCCGCGCATAAGCCAGCAAGCGTTCGCCCTCCACCGTGGCCACCACGCGGCGCTGGTCGCGGTCGAGGACCTGGCTGCCGAGTGCGTCTTCCAGGCGGCGGATCTGTTGGCTGACCGTGGACTGGGTCAGATGCAGGCGCTCAGCCGCGCGGGTGAAATTGCCGCAATCGACAACGGCAACAAAGCTGCGCAACAACACGGGATCGAACATGGGCCTCACCATTCCATTTGCCACTGATTGGCATGGTTATATTTAATTTCAGAATACCCCTGCGGCTGCCCATACTTCACGCCTCATTGCGCACGAGGGCTTTTCCATGACTGACGATCAACAGCATCTGCATCACGCCGTGCAACTGGCCAAGGCCAACGTAGCCGCCGGTGGCCGCCCGTTTGGTGCGGTCCTGGTGCGCGACGGCAAGGTGCTGATGGAAGCGGTCAACGAAATCCACTTGAGCCAGGACCCCACCGCCCATGCCGAGATGCTCGCCATCCGCGCCGCCAGCCAACAGCTCGGCCCGCGCCTGGAAGGCTGCGTGATCTACGCCAGCGGCCAGCCCTGCCCGATGTGCCTGAGTGCGATGTACCTGTGCGGTATCTCCCGCGTGGTGTTCGCTGCCAGCAATGAAGTAGCGGCGCCCTTTGGCCTGTCGACAGCGGCGATCTACCAGCAAATGGCGTTGCCTTTGGCGGAGCAAAAATTGCCCGTGCAGCATCTGCCTCAAGCGGCAATGCAAGCCCTCTACGGTGAATGGCAGGCCCTGCATGACGCTGAATAATTCGTTCGCCGGCAAACTCGCCGGTTGGGGTTTGCTGGTAGTACTGGGCCTGAACCTGCGGCCGATCCTCAGCTCCATCAGCCCATTGCTGGGGGAAATCCGCCTGGCCACCGGCCTGAGTTTCCAGAGCAGCGCCCTGCTCACCAGCCTGCCAGTGATCTGCATGGGGCTGGTGGCGTTGGTGGGTGTGCGCCTGGAGGCGAAGCTGGGAGAACGTCGCGGGATTGCCCTGGGTTTGATGATGATTCTGCTGGCGTGCCTCGCGCGTTGGTTGTTTGGCCAGGCGCCGGCGCTGCTGGCTACCGCACTGTTCGGCGGCGCCGGTGTGGCGCTGATCCAGGCGCTGGTGCCGGCGATGATCAAGCGCCAGTTTCACCAGCGCGTGCCGCTGGCGATGGGGGTTTACTCGGCGTCGCTGATGGGCGGCGGTGGCTTGGCGGCGCTGCTCAGCCCGTTGGTGGCCGGGCATTTCCAGCACTGGCAGGCGGGGCTCGGGATCTGGCTGCTACCGGCCCTGGGCGCGCTGTTGCTGTGGGCGTGGCTGCCATTGGGCGCGGCGAAAAACCCGCAGGTGACGGCGCCGTTCCAGGGCCTGCGCAACCGTCGGGCGTGGTTGCTGGCGCTGTATTTCGGCCTGGTGAATTGCGGCTACATGAGCATGGTCGCGTGGTTGCCGGCCTACTATCAGCAGTTGGGTTGGGACGTGCTGCCCAGTGGTTCGCTGCTGGCGTTCATGACGATCTTCCAGGTGATCGCCGCGCTGTTGATGCCCGCACTGGCGCAACGCGGTATTGATCGTCGACCGTTGCTGAGCATCAGCCTGCTGGCCCAGACCGTGGGCTATATCGGCCTGCTGACAGCGCCGCTGGAATTCCCGCACCTGTGGGTGGCGCTGATCGGCTTCGGCCTGGGGGCATGTTTTGCCCTGAGCCTGCTGCTGACCCTGGATCACCGCCGCGACCCTCGGGAAGCCGGCCAACTGGCGGCGTTCGTCCAGGGCGTGGGCTTTTTGATCAACGCCATCTCGCCGTGGCTGACCGGCTGGCTGCGGGAATTGACCGGCAGTTTCGTCAGCGCCTGGTTGGTGCTGACGCTGACGATGGTGGCGATGCTGATACTCACCCGGGTGTTCAGCCCGGCGACGTATCGCACCGCCCCGGTGGCGGCCTAGAAGTCGTAACGCCCGGTCACCCCAAGCGTGCGCGGGGTGCCCAACAACCCTTCATAACCCCCATTACCGCCGGTCCACAGCGTGGTGTAGTAGGTCTTGTCGAACGCGTTCTTCAGCCACAACGACACGTCCCACTGCCCCTGCTGGTAGTTGCCCCGCAGGCCGGTAGAGAGGTTGACCACCGCGTAGGCCGGGATCTGCCCGTAATCGGAATCTTCCACCGTGCCCACCGCCTTGGAACGGAACGCATAACTGGCGGTGACGTAGGGTTCAAAGCCGTTATCCAGGTTCCATTTGTATTCGCCATTGGCGTTGGCAATCCACTTCGAGGCGCCCACCACCTGGTGGCCACTCAAGTCGCACGAAGCCGGCGCGCCCGGGCGCAGGCTGACTTCCGGCGGGCACGGCGCATCTTTGTACGACAGGTACTGCACGTCGTTGTACGAGCCGTTGATGTTGAGCGTCAGGCCCTTGATCGGGATCAGCGTGCTCTCCACCTCCACGCCCCGTGAGCGCACCGAGCCGGCGTTGGTCAGGTACTGCACGCGGTTGCTGTCGTCGTAGGCGTTGGTCTGATAGCCATTGACCTGGGTCCAGAACAGGTTGGCGTTGAGTTGCAGGCGACGGTCCCACAGGGTGCTTTTGAACCCCAATTCGGCATTGTTGGCGCGCTCGGTGCCGATCAACAGTGAGTCCGGGCCAGCGGTGGGCGCGGAGCCGACCGCCAGGTTGACCCCGCCGGATTTCTCGCCATGGGACAAGGTGGCGTAGCCCAGCAGGTCGTCGTTGAAGCGATAGCTGAGGTTCAACAAACCGGACGGGCTGGTGCTGTATTGGTTGAGGTCGCCGGAGTCATAAGCCCCCGCGCGCCCGCGCCGTGCAGTGGCCGCCGCACCGGTCACCGCAGCGCCGCCAATAGGTGCGTTGCGCGTGACCCAGGCACTTTTCTGCTCATAGGTACCGCGCAGGCCGGCGGTGAAGTCCAGGCGCTCGGTCAGGTGCCAGGTGCCTTGGGCGAAGAGCGCAAAACTGTCGGTGCGGATATGCCCGTTGCCCACGCTGCTGACGTTGTTCAAGGCGCCCGTGGGCGTGCCGTTCCAGATGTCGGCCTTGGGCCCGTAATAAGCGAAGGATTTGTTATCCAGGTCGGAGCCGAAGTAGTAGGCACCGAGCACGTAATCGAAGAAGCCGCCGGTGGGTGAGGCCAGGCGAAATTCCTGGGACCACTGTTTGTCTTCCACCGATACGCCCGCGTTGTAGGAGGCCGGGACGTTGAGGCCGTCGTCGTTGCGCGGGGTGAAATTCCACCAGCGGTAGGAGCTGACCGAGGTCAGGGTGAAGTCGCTGGGCAGCGTCCAGTTGGCTTCCAGCGAGGTGCCGCCCTGAAACACGGTGACGTGCTGGTCGCTGTCGAGGTTGACCTTGCGGTGCGTGCCGTCGACCAGGGTCGCGCCTGCCGCCGCCGCCCGCGATTGATACAGGTTGGTGCCATTGATGGTCGGCCCGGTGCTGTACAGCACGCGGGTGCCGGCGCTGGAATCTTCTTCGTTGTAGTCGCCGATCCAGCGCAGGTTGAAGGTGTCGCTGGGCTTGTACAGCAGTTGCCCGCGAAAGCCCTGGCGTGAACCGCCATTGAGGTCGTGGCCGTCGTACTCGTTCTTGATGTCGCCGTCGCTGCGGGTACGGTACGCGGAGAAACGGCCCGCCAGGTCCTCGGTCAGCGGGCCGGAAATCGTGCCCTTGGTCTGGAAGTAACCGTCCTCACCCAGTGACGTTTCAATGCTGCGCTCCGGAGTAAAACTCGGCGCACGGGTGCTGATATTGATCACCCCGGCGGTGGTGTTCTTGCCGAACAGCGTGCCTTGGGGGCCGCGCAGTACTTCGAGCTGTTCGATGTCCATCAAGTCGAACACGGCCATCCCCGGCCGCCCCAGGTACACGTTGTCGATGTACAGCCCCACGCTGCCTTCCAGGCCGTCACTGGCGGGGTTGTTCCCCAGCCCGCGAATCGACACGCTGGACTGGCGCGCATGCATGTAGGCGACGTTGACGCTGGGCACCAACTGCTGCAAATCCTGAATCCGGTAGACCCGCTGGCTCTCCAGGGCCTGGCCGCCGATCACGCTCATGGGCGTGGGCACTTCCTGGGCACTTTCGGTACGCCGCCGCGCCGTCACCGTGACCGTTTCCAACTGGCCACTGGCGTTCTCACCCTTGGGCGCCGGCGCGGGCTCGTCGGCGGCCTGGCTGCTGGACCAACCGGCACTGCCCGCCAGCAACAGCGCCATCGGCAGGCGTTTCAGGCGCCAGGGAGAGGGAGGGACAGCGCGATTCAACAGGCTCATAAGCGGCTCCGGTGTCAGGAAATACGCTGGATCGCATATTCCTAAAGGCTATTTATTTATGTTTTTACAAACATTTACTGCATAAGAGATAGCCTTTATAAGGAGTCGACCTAATGCATAGCCAATGCATTTCCCCGATATTTTCAATGTGAAAAATGCATATCGACCTGCGCCAACTTCGCCACTTCATCGCCCTTGCCGAGCAACGCAGTTTTGTCGCAGCAGCGGTGACCGTGAACCTGTCGCAATCGGCCTTCAGCCGCAGCATTCAGGCGCTGGAACTCAGCGCCGGTTGCCAGCTAGTAGACCGTGGCCGCAAGGACCTGGCGCCGACCAAACAAGGCCAGGTACTGCTCGAACATGCGCGGCGGCTGGTCAGCGGTGCCCAGCAACTGGCGAATGAGATCAGCCAGTTCAACGGGCTGGAGGCGGGTGAGCTGCGCTTCGGTTGCGGCCCGGCGCCCGCTGCCGGATTGATCCCCAGGGCCATCGGCAGTTTTATCGGGCGCTACCCCAAGGCCCGTGTGCAGTTCCAGGTGGACGACTGGCAAAGCCTGAGCAAGCGCCTGCTCAGCGAAGAGTTCGAATTTTTCGTCGCCGACACCCGGCATTTCGAGGCCCACCCGGATTACCAGACCCACCGGCTGCGCCCACGTAAATGGCACTTCTGCTGCCGCGCCGGGCACCCGTTGGCGGAGCTGGAAAGCGTGACCGCTGCCGAGCTGATGAGCTACCCGCTGGCGGTGACGATTCGCCCGCCGAACCTGCGCAAGGTCATCGTCGACCTCAGCGGCCGACCCGACTACACGCCCAACGTCGAATGCGAAAACGGGTACAGCCTGCTGGGCGTGGTGCTGCGTTCGGACGCCATCGGCATCGTCAGCGCCAACAGCGACGTACTGCACATGGCCCGTGGCGAGCTGGTGTGCCTGCGGATTGAAGGTTTGGCGGAAGACCTGGAGGAGCGCTACACCCGCTATGGAATTGTCAGTCGCGCGGGGTATCGCCTGTCACCGCTGGCGGAGGCGATGATCGAGCAGATCAAGGTGATTGATGAGCAGGATGAAGAGGTGTGTGCGCTGGAGAATTTTGCCGTCTGAGCGACCGCCTTCGCGAGCAAGCCCGCTCCCACCTTTCACCGCATTCATCCTGTAGAAACGCGATCGAATGTGGGAGCGGGCTTGCTCGCGAAAGCGCTAGTCGCCGAACGCATGCACTCACTGCATAAAACCCATTCCCCAAATGCACTTGCTTCAAGGCCTGCCAAGCGGCGAAATCGTTCGCCTGTCCTCCGTTCGGTGAAGCCTCATGTCCCAACCCAAACCCGTGCGCAATGTGCTGTACATCATGTGCGACCAACTGCGCCGCGATTACCTGTCGTGCTATGGCCATGCCCATCTGCACACCCCCAACATCGACCGCCTGGCCGCCGCCGGCGTGCGCTTCAGCCGGGCCTACACCCAGGGCACAATTTGCGGCCCGTCGCGGATGTCGGCCTACACCGGGCGCTATGTCAGCAGCCATCAGGTGGCCTGGAACGCGGTGCCGCTGCCTCTGGAAGAACTGACTATCGGTGACTACTTGCGGCCCCACGGTATCCGCACTGCACTGGTGGGCAAAACCCACGCCACGCCCAATCTCGAAGCCCTGCAACGCCTGGAAATCGACCCCGACAGTGCCCAGGCCCAACCGCTGAATGAGGTGGGCTTCGAAGCCTATTTTCGCCACGACGGGATCTTCCCCGACAGCCCGCTGTTCACCGAAAAACGTGAATCCGCGCCCTACACCCACTACCTGCGCGAACAGGGCTACGACGGCACCAACCCCTGGCACGAATGGGCGAATGCAGCCGCCGGCGAATCCGGGGAGATCCTCAGCGGCTGGCACATGCGCAACGCTCACCTGCCGGCGCGGGTGGATGAACAGCACTCGGAAACCGTCTACACCACCGACCGCGCCATCGACTTCATCACCGAGCAAGGCGAGCAGCCGTGGTGCCTGCACCTGTCGTACATCAAGCCGCACTGGCCCTACATTGCCCCGGCGCCGTACCACGCGTTGTATACGGCTGAGCATGTACAGGCACCGATTCGACCAGCGCCTGGAAAGGAAAGTGATCACCCGGTGTACCACGCTTTCCGCCAGCACCAGGAGAGCCTGAATTTCTCCCGGGATGAAGTGCGACTTAACGTGATCCCGACCTACATGGGCCTGATCAAGCAGGTGGACGATCAACTCGGCCGGCTGTTTGATTTCCTCGAAAGCAACGGCCGCTGGGACGACACCTTGATCGTGTTTACCAGCGATCACGGCGACTTCCTCGGCGATCATTTCCTCGGTGAAAAGGAATTCCTGCTGGAGCCCGCCGTAGGCATCCCGTTGATCGTGCGCGACCCTCGGGCTGCCGCCGATATCACCCGTGGCTCGGTGGACGAGCGCTTGGTGGAAACCATCGATGCCCTGCCGACATTCCTGCAAGCGCTGGGATTACCCGGTGCCGAACACCGCCTGGAAGGCCGCTCGCTGATCCCGCTGCTGCACGGTGAAAACATCACCTGGCGCCGCTACGCCATCGCCGAATACGACTACGCCTTCCAGGCCCCGGCCCGGGAACGCCTCGACCAGCCCATCGACCGCTGCCGCATGACCATGGTGCGCAGCGAACGCTGGAAATACCTGGCCTACGACGGTTACCCCGCACAGTTGTTCGACTTGCAGAATGACCCGCAGGAACTGCATGACCTGGGCACCGACCCGGCGCATGCGGATGTACGCGAGGCGCATCGGGGTTATCTGTTTGAATGGCTGCGGGGCTTGAAACGGCGCACCACCATCAGCCATGCCGAGATTGATCTGCGTGGCCAATGGTTCAGGTATGGAGAGCCGGAAGCGGAGAAGGTGGTGCAGATCGGGGTCTGGTGACCCGAAACGACCGATAAGCTTTTGTGGCGAGGGAGCTTGCTCCCGTTGGACTGCGTAGCAGTCCCATTTTTTGGGGCCGCTTCGCGCCCCAGCGGGAGCAAGCTCCCTCGCCACAGGGGTTTGCGTTGGAGTTATAGACCGCGGGTGGTCTGGCTACGCTGCCCCTGCACACTCACCGGCACATCGCCCTTGAGCGTCACCCGGCGCACGATGCGTTCCTGAGTGCCGTAGTCGTCCACTGCGTAATGCTGGGTGGCGCGGTTGTCCCAGATCGCCACGTCGCCGGTGTTCCAGCGCCAGCGCACGGTGTTTTCCAGGCG
>Ga0105251_10003846_pt1 | contig 10700 bp, 8 predicted proteins | sample KBSS64metaG_FD_80424 | JGI IMG/M metagenome (GOLD analysis project Ga0105251, IMG submission 80424) | Switchgrass rhizosphere microbial communities from Kellogg Biological Station, Michigan, USA - KBS S6-4 metaG | ecosystem: Host-associated > Plants > Roots > Rhizosphere > Soil | place...
CCAAGCCCTACACCGAAGGCGATCTCATCAAGGCCATGAAGACCGTGGCCAAGCTGGTGACCGACCCACGCCTGGCCGCCAAGCTCAAGGAAACCACCGGCATCGGCAACGAGGCCACCCGGGCCAGCATCATCCAGGGGCTGATCGATCGTCAGTTCCTGCTCAAGAAGGGCAAGGCAGTGCGGGCATCCGACGCTGGCGTCTCGTTGATCGCTGCGGTGCCGCCAGCAATTGCTGATCCTGGGACTACTGCCATCTGGGAGCAAGCTTTAGACATGATCGAGGCCGGCACGTTGAGCCTTGAGGAATTCACAACAAAACAAGGTGCTTGGATAGCTAAGTTAATAGAAAAATACAAGCGTGAACCCAAGTTTTTGTGGAAGTCAGGGGGGAACTAGACCCAATAAAAAACAAGGCCTTTGCAGGCCTTGTTTACTTGTCAAATCCAGACCGAATTGATAACCGATTCTATACTAGCTCTTTGCTGATCATAATCAGGATTATCAAAATTGACATTAGGATCATAGCCAGCCATAGCATCAACCAACTTTTGCACCTCATCCGCTTGCAAACTATACTGATTGCCTATCGCGAATTGGGAGACTTGGTTCTCAGATGAACCGTACCAGTCCTTTAAATATATTTGGTCAGAGTTATTGAGGCGGGTGACCTTCAGATCCTGGCCATCCCTGGTAAACCAGATATTTGAAATGTCGTCAGCAGCATCTAGAACGACAATATCAATATCTCCAGCTGCGCCTAGGTTACGAACTATGTCTACTTCATTACCTATAGACAAAATATATCTGTCGTTTCCTGAACCACCAGACATCACATCATAACCTGAACCACCAACGATAACATCGTCGCCCTCGTCGCCGTTCAATTCACTGTACGCACTACTTCCGCGCAGCGTATCATTCCCAACACCGCCGTGAAGGTAATTCCATCCATCGCCGCTTACAAGACGGTCGTCACCCTCTCCACCGCTACCAAATTGGTAATACTGCGAAAAGCCCATCTGAATCTTATCGTCCCCGCTACCACCATATATATAGTTAGTACCATCTCCGCCAATCAGATTATCGTTGCCTAGCTCTCCGTAAATTTCGCTATAGCCTGAACCTCCCGCAATAAAATCATTACCCGCCCCTCCTTTCACCACTGTTGAAATCCTACCTCCAGCAATATCGTCATCGCCGGCCCCACCATCAATCAAAGAAGTGTTCGTTCCGCCCCGAATAATGTCATCGCCATCTTCGCCGTATAGAGCGGAGTAACTGGCCAAGCCACCATCCCGAATTTTATCATTGCCGCCTCCTCCAAAAATATAATTATTCCCATAGCCAGTTTCAATTAAATCATCACCGCCCTCACCGTAGATATTACTTTCAGTGTAGGTATCGGAGACATACTGAACCCCTTTAATAAAATCATCTCCTTCCCCGCCGTACATATGGTTCCATCCGACACTCCCAATCAACGCATCAGACCCATCTCCACCATTGGCGTATCTGTATGCACCTTCATTACCGTTCTTCGCACCCATCTCAATAGTATCGCTACCACTTCCGCCATAGAGGTAGTTAGCAGCTAAACCACCGGTTATAGTATCGTCGCCTTCACCGCCGTAGATTTCACTATAAAACTTCCCTCCTACAAGGACATCATTCCCCTTACCACCGCGAATCAAAGATGCGCTATTATTAGCTATTACAAGATCATCCCCATCACCAGCGTCAACTTCAAAGTACTCAGAACCACCTATGTATGTCTTATTGATAGACGAATTTTTATCCGGTTCGTTGACGGATGGATTTTGGGACTGCCCTATAAGGGCGGAGATCTTTTGGGCATCCCATACAGCATTGTTGTGAGAAAACTCTATTCTATCGAGTCGGCTATCGTATTGCTCGCCACCTTCCACGATTCCGGCAGAGAAATAATTTCGAATTAGGATCTCACCACCGCCATTATTCACTGACAGCAGCAAGTCTTGACCTGTTTGGCTGGCCGATATATCAGCCTCTTTTATATCGCTTGTAAATTGCAAAGCATTTACAGCATTGGACTTATCAAAATCATCGATTACGTCGCGCCCGTGGCCGCGCCCAAAAAGATAACGGTCATTTCCAGCCCCGCCATTTAAATGATCATCCCCATGGTACCCCTCTAAATAGTCATCCCCCTCTGCCCCGTACAACATATCGTTGCCTGCCTGACCGCGTAGCTCATCGCCACCTGAGCCGCCATCTATCTCATCGTCCCCTGATCCGCCATAGATAGTGTCGCTCCCCGTACCGCCAAGTATCTTGTCATTGCCGAGCTCACCTTCGATAGCATCATCACCATCTCCGCCCTCAATATAGTCGTCCCCACTACCTCCCCATATTACGTCGTGACCTTCGAGCCCCAAAAGGCTATCTTCACTATCGTAACCCCACAAAAAGTCGTCTTGATTAGATCCATTCAAGACAAGTTGCTTTATCTTTTCAGCCGACCAGCTTGTACCGTCAGAAAAAACCAGTTCGGTAACATACGGGGATTTTCCAAAGAAGTGATCCCTGACAATTATTTTATCTTCGCCACCCTTTATGGAAATAGTCAAATGGCGGACATTGTTATCAGCACCCCGACTGATAAAAATGTCATCTGGGGATATACTCGAATCAAAAACTATCTTGTCTTGGCTCGACCCATTATTTCCTGAATAGATATTGTCGACGCCCCAGCCTCGAGAAAAAACATAGACATCGGAGCCACTACCACCTGTTAAAGTGTCATTTCCAATACCCCCATTTAAACTATCGTCACCATCCCCTCCGAAGATTTGATCGCTACCCTCCCCGCCATTTATTTGATCATCGCCACCCTCACCGTACACTTGATCATCGCCCTGCCCTGAATCTATCTGGTTGCCATCCTCAAAGCCGAGGATGCTGTCATTACCAGATGTCCCTATTAAAACTAATTCCTTGAGGTCTTCTTTTACCCACTTATTTCCATCCGAGAAGTGGACAACATCTATCGCAACATCCCTGCTGGAGGAAAATTGTGACGCTACCTCTACCTTTTCCCCGGTCTCCTTTACTGTAATTACTAAGCTATCTCCTTCTCGGCGAGCAGTTACATCGGAAGCGGTCAGACCCTCTAATGAGAGGGTACCTGTTCCATCTTCTGTATAATAATCATCGCTACCATCAAAAATTACGTCGTTCCCATCGCCTTTGCCAAAAATAAATGTATCCGAGCCGGAGCCACCAAAAATCTGGTCGTCGTCTGCACCCCCTTTCAGAATGTCATCACCGCCCCGCCCCCATAACGTATCTCGTCCGACGCCACCGTATAAAACGTCAGAACCTTCATAACCATAAAGCAAGTCGTCGCCATCAGTCGCTTGTTGAACTATGTTATTTATCAGATTGGTATTCAGAGCGGTACCGTCTGCGAACCGTATTTCACCAATTACATTGCCGTGGTTTTTTGCTCCATTTTCCGTAAATTGTCCAGAAACACGCACACTGTCGCTCGTACCAACTACTTCTATCAACAAATCATCGCCAAATCGCTTTAGACGAATGTCACGAAGCGCTAAGTCGTCGAATCGCAATACGTCGAGTTCATCAACGGAGGCTGCTGCTTCACTAAAACCAATAATCGTGTCACCTCCATCGCCCTTTCTAAACACATATGTATCAGATCCTATGCCGCCATTAAGGCGATCATTCCCTGCTCCTCCATCCAGGATGTCATTACCCAGCCCTCCTTCAATCTCGTCATTTCCAAGACCGCCTCGTAAATCATCATCACCCGCTCTCCCATCAATTTGGTCAGCCCCTGGACCTCCAGCTATCACATCGTTTGATGCAAAACCTCTTAGTAGATCGTCTGACTCTGTGCCTTTTAAAACGTGAGCTTTGATAGCCCTACTATCTAGTACGAAACCATCAGCAAATTGCATTTTTCCTATTGCATAGGAGTCTTCCCCGTCGTTTTCGAAGTGGCCTACTACTCGAGCCAACTTTTCTCCGCCGGATGTTTTAACCAATAAATCCCAACCCGATCTCTGTATTATCACATCTGAGAACGTGTAACTCTCTAAGTACAGGGTATCACTACCATGCAAATCAGAACTCGAATTAAATATATCAACACCAATATTAGGACGATCAACCACATAAACATCGTCCCCTTCATTACCTACCAACGTATCTCCGCCATCGCCTGCGATCAGCAAATCTGCGCCGCGCCCCCCATATAGCGTATCGACTCCGGACCCGCCAAATAATATATCCGAACCATCATTTCCGCTTAGAGCATCATTACCCTCATCTCCGAAAATCACATCATCGCCGCCCGAACCGATTAATACGTCCTCACCAGCTGCGCCAATTAAAATATTATGCCCGCTACCAGCAAAAATTCTGTCGTTCCCTGAACCACCTTGAACAATATCGTTCCCTTCAAAAGACTCAATAACATCGTTACCGCTGAAGCCTCTCAGAACGTCATCACCTGCAGTCCCCATGAGGCTATCGCCATACTTGTGCACCGCAGACAAAAGCTTATACTCAAGATAACCATCGAGAGGGGCTGCTCTGACTTCGACCTCTGCTTTAAAAGCATTAAAGTAATTTAGACTGTAGGGTGAAATTCCTCTGATGAGATAAACCACCTCATCAAAGGTTGTTGAAAAATCTTTAGCGCCTGCCTCAAACCGATCGATTACTGCATCTATTAGTAGTTTGAAGTCTGGCTGACCGCCTTCATTTTTCCTGATTAAATTTAGGTAGCTTGCTGCTTCCCCATGCTGACCGAGCTGTGCATATACGCTGCTCAATAGGCTTTGATATGTTTGCTCGAGAACGTCGGCGTAAAGCCTTGAAGGCATGAATTCCAACAACGGCTGACCTTCAAATTTCTCTATAAGTGTGGCTTTTCGAGCATCAATTTCATTGCCTCTAGACGCCGCATCAAGCTGATCAACTCCTGTCCAAATAAAAAGTATTTGCTCGGCAATCCCAATACGCTCTTCAAAACTACCGCTTGCTAAAAATGATTCAACTTTTTGTTGCAGTCGAGCCGATGTATCTAGCGTCATCATTTGATGAAGCGAATAAACATTACCAAATCCGACAACGTTAGGAAGTGAAGCTATGTCATCTGGGACTGAAATCCCGGCGCCAGTATGAACCTCGACTGGAACAGTACTTTGACGATCCACTTGAAACCATAGCGTATTAGCGAGTCCCTCGGAGCCATCAGAACGTAAGAAGGTTCCGATCTCCCTGTGAAGGACGCTATTGGCGTCTAGGCTTATACTATCTTTATAACTCAAACTTATAGCTTGAATACCATGATCAGCTAGTGAGTTTAGCTCGCCTTCCTGTGACACACCGTCCTTGTTTAGATCCTGCCAAATCTTTACCGCGCCAAATAACGCATCACCACTATCAAAAACCAGGTCGCCGTTCGAATTCAAGTCCCTAAGTGCTTCAAAACCATTTGAGGCATACCGCCCGCTTGACAACAAGGTATTATCACCAAACAACTCAGCGCCACCATCTATAAATCCATTGTTATTTTTGTCGTAGACTAAAAACCCATCACCCGAAGCAACCCAACCAGTTTTCTCAGCAAAGCCGCTATTGTCTAGGTCAAAATTAACCCCATCCTCTCTTCGGACAGTTTCAATCGTTCCACTTCTATCAAGGTCTAGCGCAAGCGGATCTACAGGTATAGAACCTATTATAGGATGCGGCGTAGGAGGGGGCAGTACGAACTCAAATCCATCATTATCCGGCAATGGAGCAGCAACGTCTGATGGTGGTGGTGCGGCGTTCTCTAATTCTTGCTGTCTTAAATATTCTTCAGATCTATTATAAAGCCTTGTTACATTATCTGTGGATATTTGCCCAAAGCCGGCATCTCCTAATAGCCCGCCAAGCCTCGTAATACCCGTCAGTGCATCAATAGCATCAGCCGCCCCCTCCTTGTTATCTGGCGAGTATGGCTCCGTCCCATCTTGAAAAATTTGCCGTGCAGCATCCACGGCATTTGTGATGGTTTCCTTCGGCTTTCTTACTTGATCTGCAGACATTTTCAATTCCCTTTATGTAATTTGTAAGTTTCCAATGCGTCTATTACCTGCCATCGCGAGTCCGACGGCCTGTCGCGCGCTAGCATCTGAGCGTATGTATAGACATCAACCCCATTCATAACCGACCCTGGTCTTTTTATTTTTAATGAAGGATCAGCGCCCAACTCCAGCAGCGCCTTAACAACATCTAAACTTCCGTCAAGAACTGCCATATGAAGCGCAGTGTGTCCCCTTGCATCATAAGCATTTACATCACAGCCTCTTATCTCCGCATCTTTCAAAAGCAGCTTAATTTTCGACTTAGGAAAACTCTCGTCAACATAAGCGCCGACGATGAATGAAATTGTCGGGACGGTTTCACCGCCATTTGAAAGCATGCATCCCTTACTATCTACATATCGCGCCTTTTCGGAACCCAACACCGGAGGTGCTAGAGCGAAAAGAGCCATTAACATGACCAAGCCAGTTTTACTCATAGCCATCCACTCTCATTCATCCATCTTCCCGTCGGCCACCTAAGTTTTTGCCAGCCACAAAAAAGCTAGAAACGCTTCTGTTTAATTGCGGACATCGACAGTCAACCTAAGATATGTATAATAATTAATTAGTTAAACATTTTTTAAAAGATAAACCCCCCCGCATTATCAACTCCGAACGAGCCTTGGAAAATCTAGATAAAACTAGCAATACGTCACAACCAACAGCGCACATGATCTAGGCAAAGCGCACCTACCCGCCCAGCCACTTACACAGATGCCAGTCATTAGGGATTGGCCCAATTACTTTTGAGTTCCCAAAAGAAACTATGGGCATAGCAAGACCCAGCTGCGGGAGGCCGAGCCGAAAGCTAAATTTAGGTGAACGGAGACACCCTAGGAGCAGGACTGCAGTCCAAATCGCTAAGTGTTGTTGCTTAATGATCTGCCATCTAAATACCAGTCCATTGAGAAAGAAGGCCTATTGAGGAGACTATCCCTATTCAAAAAATGCTAATCGAAGTCTCTCCAGATCTGCTATAGCCACTTACAAATTGATACATTTAAACAATTGGCCATAATGGCATTGTATTAAATTGTTACATAGATCCTGATTTAGCACTAACAAGTCAGACTTTTTCTACTTCCTTAGCTGGGTGCCTTCCAAGGAAAGAATCAACTGACCTGCCGGTATCTTGCTGGAGGGCATGGTGGCGTAGCCGTCAACAGTTTGTGACTTGCGAAAAAAGCACGCGCAGCAGTACTTCCGCTTAGGCTCCGGGGCCGGCGGGAGCTTTCTTGCCTTTGTCACGGTCACAGCCCCATAATGCAAGCGTTCCACCCCGCTCGCGCGCTGGCGGTCATCAGCGGCAACCCCGGAGTTTCTCGACCTGGTCCTGAAGCTCCACCCCCAAGAGCACGCTAAGCATCGGGTAGGGCGTGTAGATCTTTGCGTGATGCTCTCCCTGTGTCTCCCTGCTCCGCAGCTGACACGCAGCCGTCTAACTTCGTGATAAGCGGGTTTACAGGCACATAGGGCTCACAGAAGGTTCGGTGCACACTGTACTTCGGGCCAACCTGGTGTGTTGGCCCACACTGTTCCTCCCCTTCAGCTGCATTCGATGGGTAGCCTGGTCCTCTCGGCATCGCCTGGTGGACGAGGCTACCCCTCGGGTAGCCCTCCTCTCTGCCGGTGCCCGCCGGCGCAAAAATGGGATCCCTTTGTGCGCGGATGCGTGCCTTGCGATTACTGGCCCTAGCCACGATAACGGGTCGGGTGAATGCGACGATCATCAGGACGGTAGGTCAATGCCCAGGGACCACCAGCGCCGGTGCTCACGCTCACAGGTGGCATCTTTCTCTTGAGCTCCATTAGCCTCACCCTCGCCGAGGCGCCTTGCTGCTAGACCCAGCGCTGCGCCTGGCGCGCTTCTCCTGCTTCCCCCCTCGCTCGACCGCCGCTTCCGCTCCTGCCTTGCTCCGCCCTCCTTCCGCTTGACAGCCCTATCCGCCGCCTCCGATGATTGCCTCATGTTCCGCTGACGTCGTCAGCAACATGCCCAGGCAGCTCTGGATCTCAAGACTGCAACGTGGTCACCCACGTCGATCCGAACCCATAGTTCGCCAAGCTTCCGGAGGCGCGAACGGTTGACCGGTTCTACCGGTTGATGGAGGCACCTCACACATCTGCTTTACCTACCCAGCGGGGACACACTCCCCCGCCCGGGATCAGTGTTTCTCCGCATTACTCACCTGCAGGAGAAACACCGTGACCACCCCTACCCTGAGCTATCGCTTTGGCGAATCCGTCGGTACTGCCCTGCGTGAAATCATTCGCTCCGTGCGTAATGCTCAAGCCCAGGCACGTGCTGCGCGTCCGTCCATAGCACTGCCTGAACGTCGTGTAGTCGAGTTTCCGCAACCGATCGTATCGGCTGCTGTGCTCGAGGAGATGGATCACGTGCCGGCGTTCGTGCGCCGCAACGCGATCGACCTCAACACCTGGTTCAAGCAAAACACCCAGGAAGCCCAGCCTGAAAAGCCCAAGCGCGAGCGCAAGCCGCGCAAACCCAAGGCTGCCGCCTCTGTCACTGAGCCCGTCCAGTCGCCAGCGCCCCGCGTGCTGCGTCCGGGCTCACTGGACCAGCTGATCGCCCCGTTCGACCCTGAGGTCGCGATGGCCAGCTGATTCACACCTAACCCACCCCTGTCGGGAAACCTCCCGTCAGGGCAGTTTTCCTGACTTTACCCTTGAAGAAGGAAGACTATGAAACCTAAGCGTCAAGCTGCCCTCGCGGAGGATCTTCGGAAGATCGGTACAACCGCTGTAGCAGCTGCTGTCGTAGGCCTTTTCCTCAGCGACCACAAGTCGTTGACGGCTTGCGCACTGGTAACTGGTGCAGTAATTTGGCTGTATGGCATCTACCTAACCAAGGAGGAATGACATGAGCCAGACCGCCTTCGGGATACTCATGCTGGGAAGCCTGCTGACTCTGTGTACTGGTTTGACGGTCTGGGCTGATTGGCCCAACCTCAAGCAGAAGGCTCAGAAACTGCTAGGCCACCACTGATTGATGCACCGCTCTACCAAAGCCCTCCTCGGAGGGCTTTTTCATTTCCAGGGTATTGACAAGCGATACGGCTCTGAACATTCTGAGGATGTATGCCGCTGACGTTGTCAGCAACATGCCCCAGGCAGTCTCGGATCTCACGACTGCGATGCGCTCCAAGCGCATTGATCCAAACCCAAGTTCGCTAAGCATTCGGTAGCGCGAACGATTGACCGGCACCCCCGGTTGATGAATGCACCTTCCACCCACCCTCGACGGGACTACCCGTCAGGGCCGGTCTCCGTCAAAACCTGGAGACCTTCCATGAAAAGCGGTCTTGCGTTGTACCAGGCATTGCGCTCCATCGATGTCCCTGATGACAAAGCAACTGCCGTTGTCGATGCTCTGGAGTCCGATATGCAAACTCACCTTGCTACCAAGGCTGATCTCGCACAGCTCGAACTCAAGCTCACCATCCGCATGGGCGTCATGATTTCTACTGCTGTCGGCGTTCTGCTGGCCGCGATGAAATTCATGCACTGACCTGGCACCACCCTTTCTGGCTACACCCACCCACGCGGGGAATACTCTTCCCCTCCCGGGCAAGGTGTTCTCCGTTTTCACCTATTGAAACTGGAGATACACCATGAGCAACCAAGCCAACGAAAGCCAATACTTCGACCTGCACACTACCGGTATCGGTTACCTCAACCGCATCCGCGAAGTGAAACCCAAAGGCAGGAACGCCAAGCCGTTTTTGGCCGTCACCGTAGCAGCCCTGTGCGGCAGCAAAGAAGCGGTGGAATACCGCTACATCGACTGCAATGTCGTCGGCGCCGAAGCTGAAAAGCTGGTTCGCCGCTGCATTGAAGCCGAAACGGCGAACAAGAAGGTCCTTGTGTCCTTCCGCATCGGCGATTGCTGGGCTGACTCTTTCACCTACTCCTCCGGACCGAAACAGGGCACCCCAGGCGCTAGCCTGAAAGGTCGACTCCTATACATCGGCTGGATCAAGGTCGAGGGTGAAACCGTGTACGAAGCCAAACCACGCGACGCAGCCCCGGCTGAGCAGCAAGGTACGGATCAAGGGGATGACAGCGACCAATCGGCCGCTTGATTCACCCAGTTCTTCCAGGCGCCCACTGGGCGCCCCTGCTCTACCTAGGCTTTGCCACCTTTCTCTTCGCACACCCATCCGGGGGCACCATCCCCGGACCGGGGCATGGTGATCTCCATTAGCTAAATTTTGGAGCCCATCATGCAAGTCATCGCCACCCTCAAGTCCGAGCTGCCCGCCCTGCCCATCGTTGCCGAAGTCTCCTATGACGACGTCACCGAAGAGCTGCTGAGCAGCGACCTGTTCTGCGACAACGCCTGGTTTCTGTTTGAGATGAACGCCACCAGCGCTGACCGCGTCCAGGCCTGACTGACCACACCCTATAGGCGCCCTCGGGCGCCTTTGTCTTTTGGAGGCCTCATGGCGACCAATACCGCACCTGCTCACAGCAAGTTCGACCTCGACGATGCCGACAACAACTACCCGTTGCAGGTCCTGCAGTCCCGCCGCGGTTTCTA
>Ga0105251_10003850_pt1 | contig 10693 bp, 6 predicted proteins | sample KBSS64metaG_FD_80424 | JGI IMG/M metagenome (GOLD analysis project Ga0105251, IMG submission 80424) | Switchgrass rhizosphere microbial communities from Kellogg Biological Station, Michigan, USA - KBS S6-4 metaG | ecosystem: Host-associated > Plants > Roots > Rhizosphere > Soil | place...
GCGCCCTGTCCCCAGTAGTCGCTGCGCAGCGTGACGCGGCTGTCGTTGAAGCCGACCCACGCACCCGCCACGAGTTGCGGATGCATGAGGATGAACCAGCCGTCCGCGTTGTCCTGCGTGGTACCGGTCTTGCCCGCGACGTCCGCGCGGATGCCGAAGCGCGTGCGGATCGCCGTGCCCGTGCCGCGGTTGATCACGTCGCGCATCACGTCGACGAGCTTGCGGGTCGCATCGACGGACAGCGCGCGCTCGGGCGCGCTTTCGAACTGCGCGAGGACGTCGCCGTCCTTGTTCTCGATGCGCGTAACGAGCAGCGGCTCTATATAACTACCGTCATTGGCGATGGTGCCGTATGCCGACACCATTTCCTTGAGTGTGACCGGGCTCGTGCCCAGTGCGAGCGACGGCACCACGTCGAGATGACTGTCGCGCACGCCCATGTCCCGTGCGAGCCGTGCGACGCGTCCGGGCCCGACCTGTTCCATCAGTTGCGCGGTGATGCGGTTCTTCGAATAGGCGATCCCGTCGCGCAGGCTCACGGGGCGGCCCGAGGGCGGCGAGTCGTCGGTCGGACGCCAGGTTTCGGCGCCGCGCACCGGAATTTCGACGGCCTGATCGATGAACGTGTCCGCCGGTTTCGCGCCCCGCTCGAAGGCCGCGCCGTAGACGAAGGGCTTGAACGTCGAGCCGGGCTGGCGGCGCGCCTGCGCGACGTGGTCGAACGGATCCTGCGTGAAATCGCGGCTGCCGACCCACGCCTTGATCTGGCCGTTGCGCGGATCGAGCGCCAGAAACGCGGCCTGCACGCGCGTCTTGTTCTCGCACAACGCCTGCATGAATGCGCGGTCGGCGCCGAGCTTTTTGATGGCATCGGCGTCGTTCGCGCCGCTCGTGCGCAGCGCGCGATACTGATCCGTCTCGCGGATGAACGCGTGCCCGAGATCCGTGTTCGTGTTCGCGCAGCCGCCTTGTCCTCGCCCGGCGCCCCACGCCGCATTCGCGATCGACTGCAACTGATTGCCCTGTAGCGCGAGCGCGTTCGTCGCCATTGCCTGCAGACGCGAGTCGATGGTCGTGCGCACGACGAGACCATCGGAGTAGATGTTGTAGTCGTTGTCGTCGGCCCAGCCGATCAGCCACTTGCGCAACTGCTGCGCGAAGTGCGGCGCGCGGCCCGGCTCTTCCGTCTGCCGCTCGAAGTCGATGCGCAACGGGCGCTTCCTGAGCGCATCGAGCTTCGCGGCTTGCAGGTGGCCGAACTTGACCATCTGCCCGAGCACGATGTTGCGCCGGTCGAGCGCGCGCTCGGGATTGATCACCGGGTTGTAATAACTGTTGCCCTTCAACATGCCGATGAGCGTCGCGCTCTCGAGCACGTCGAGCTGGCCCGCGGATTTATCGAAATAGGTGCGCGCGGCCATTTCGATGCCGTAGGCGTTGTAGAGGAACGGCACCGTGTTCAGATAGGTTTCGAGGATCTCGTCCTTCGAATAGAGCGCTTCGATCTTGAACGCGGTGATCGCTTCCTTCAGCTTGCGCGTGAGCGTCTGCGAGCGGCCGATTTCCTCGGGATACAGATTGCGCGCGAGTTGCTGGGTGAGCGTCGAGCCGCCCTGACGGTCGCCCGAGAACGTATGCAGCGCCGCGCCGGCGGTGCGCCTGAAATCGATCCCGTGATGCTGATAGAAACGCCGGTCTTCCGTCGATATGAGCGCGTCGATCACTTGCGGCGAGATTTGCTTGAGGCTCACCCATTCGCGATGCGTCGGCTTGAACTCGGCGAGCAGCTTGCCATCGGCGGAATAGATCTGCGCGGGCTGGTCCACCTTTGCACGGCGGATATCTCGGATGCCGGGTGTGAACGGAATCAGCACCAGCACGTAGAGCAGGAAGAGCGCGGGCAGCAGGAGCAGCGTGCGGGGCCGCAGATGCGGACGCAGCCGCGACGCGAGGCGAGCCAGAATCGCCTTGGCCAAGGCTTTGAAATCAGACGCGGTCACAACGAAACGGGATGCCCGGACATGGAAAACCCTGAATCGTAGCGTAATTTTTCAGCAGGTCTTTCGCAAATTTGTCATCGAGGTGACGGCGTGCGCGCGCCGGCCGACTCGCCGATCGGAAACGCCGTCGTCGAGAGGATCTCGCGCAGCACGACGAACGTGCGGATCTGGCGCACGCCGGGAAGATAAAGCAGCTTCTCCGCGTGGAGCCGGTTGAAGCTCTCGCTGTCGCGCGTGCGGATCAGCATGAAGAAATCGAACTCGCCCGTCACGACATGGCACTCCATGCAGCCGGGCACTTTCTGCGCGGCCTTTTCGAAATCGGCGAAGGAATCCGGCGTCGAGCGGTCGAGGATCACGCCGATCAGCACGAGCATGCCGGCGTCGAGCGCTTTCGGATCGAGCAGCGCGACGGTCGCGCGGATCAGTCCCGCTTCGCGCAGGCGCTCGACTCGCCGCAGGCACGCGGGCGGGCTGAGATTCACCTTCTCCGCGAGCGCGACGTTCGAGATCGACGCATCGCGCTGCAACTGACGCAGAATCGCGCGATCGACGCGATCGGTCTGGACGCCCGCCGGAAGCGGGTTCGAAGCGGTCGTGGTTTTTTTCATTGCTCTGTGTCGCAGTCAGGCGAAATAAAAGTTTGCATAGGCATCAAGTCCTTCGAGAACGTTAGGTCGAAAGCGTTTTTTTCGCAACCCGACCCATTCCGACAATCTCTACGATGGTGTTCCACCCCCACGAGGATGCCGATCATGAACCTGCAACGTTTTCCCCGTTATCCGCTGACTTTCGGACCGACGCCGATCCAGCCGCTCAAGCGCCTCTCCGCGCATCTCGGCGGCAAGGTCGAGTTGTATGCCAAGCGCGAGGACTGCAACAGCGGCCTCGCGTTCGGCGGCAACAAGACGCGCAAGCTCGAATATCTGATTCCTGAGGCGCTCGCCGAAGGCTGCGACACGCTCGTGTCCATCGGCGGCGTGCAGTCGAACCAGACGCGCCAGGTCGCGGCGGTCGCGGCGCACCTCGGCATGAAATGCGTGCTCGTGCAGGAGAACTGGGTCAATTACTCCGATGCCGTCTATGACCGCGTCGGCAATATCCAGATGTCGCGGATGATGGGCGCGGACGTGCGGCTCGTCGCCGATGGCTTCGATATCGGCATCCGCAAAAGCTGGCAGGACGCGATGGACAGCGTGCGCGCGGCGGGCGGCAAGCCGTTTCCGGTCCCGGCGGGTTGCTCGGAGCATCCGCTGGGCGGGCTCGGCTTCGTCGGTTTCGCGGAAGAAGTGCGCGCGCAGGAAGCGGAACTCGGCTTCAGTTTCGATTACATCGTCGTGTGCTCGGTGACGGGCAGCACGCAGGCCGGCATGGTCGTCGGCTTCGCGGCGGACGGCCGCGCGCGGCGCGTGATCGGCATCGATGCATCGGCGAAACCGCAGCAGACGCACGACCAGATCCTGCGCATCGCGAAGCACACGGCGGAGCTCGTCGGGCTCGGCCAGGACATCACGCGCGAGGATGTGATCCTCGACACGCGCTTCGGCGGCCCCGAATACGGCTTGCCGAACGAAGGCACGCTGGAGGCGATCCGTCTGTGCGCGCGGCTCGAAGGCGTGCTGACCGATCCCGTCTACGAAGGCAAGTCGATGGACGGCATGATCCAGATGGTGCGCAACGGCGAATTCCCCGAAGGCTCGAAGGTGCTGTACGCGCATCTCGGCGGCGTGCCCGCGCTCAACGCGTACAGTTATCTGTTCCGCAACGGCTAGCTCTAGAACGCGTCGCGGAACGCGTAGAACAGCGCGGCGGTCCGTTCCGACGTATCGGCTTCGAAGACCGGCATGCGTGAGCCGAGCATGTGCATGAGGATCGGCGGCGCGGGATCGTCGGCGTGCAGGATTGCGCGAATCTGCGCGCGCAGCTCGCCGTCGTTTGCGATGGCCGCCGTGTCGCGCCCGAGCAGCGCCGCGCCCGCGATATCCGGATCGTGGCCGTGGCGCTCGACGAGATCGAAGGCATCGGAATAGAGCCGGTCGAGGTTGCCGGCTTGCGCGTAGCGCGCCATCAGAAAGAGCAGGTCGATCGCGTCCTTGCGATCCGCCGCGTGCCGGTCCTGCCACGCGACGATCTTCAGCATCGCCTGCGCGGGCAGCGATGCAACCGGCACGACGAGATCACGCTCGATGCGCACGGCAATCGCCGCATCGAGCGCCTGCCTGAAACCGGCGACGTTCATCCGCACCGACCCGTCCGGCGGCCACGCGATTTCGCCGTGCTCGTCCTGCACGCCGCCGAACGGCACGATGTCGAGCCACGTGCGCTCGCTGGTCTGCGGCGCGCGGTAGTTCAGCCGATGCGCCGAACCCTTCGGCGCCGTGAAATTGCCCGAGGCGAGCAGCGCTTGCCGCAACGTTTCGTGGCCGGTCCAGCTTCGAATCGAAATGCCGATGTCGATGTCGGCGGTCGCGCGTGTCGCCTCCATGTCGTGGACGTGCGTGAGCAGGATGTCGCGTGCGCTCGCGCCGCCGACGAACCACGCGATGCGGGTCGCGACCGATGCGGCGACGACCTCACGCAGCATCGCCGACATGACGCCGGTGAGCGGGCGATGCGGCAGCAGTTCAAGCGGCGAGGTAGCGTTCACGCAGCATCCTGGCGGTTTCGAGATTGCGCGGGTCGCCGCTCGCGACGAGATCGGCGTAGACGATCAGCGGCGCGACGACGTTCGCCGGCAATCCGTCGATGGGCGCGAGCGCGATGGGCGCGCGCAGGAACTCGACATTTCCGGCTGGATCGGGCCGCAATCGCGCCTGCATGATCCACTCGCGCGGCACGGTTTCGGCGCAATAGGCGGTGACCGTCGCCGGCTTCAGGTATTCCGTGAGTATGGCCGCTGCGGGCTCGCCGCCGAATTGGCATCGACCCGGCAGATCGGGCGCGTCGCGCCACCAGTCGTTCGACTCCGCGCGATAACGGCCGATGACGAGCGATTCACGCAATTGCCGCGGATAGAGCGTGACCCATTCATCGATGAGCCGTTGCTTGTCGGCGAATTGCAGGCCGCGGCCATCGGGCCGTTCGAACACGTCGCGATGATCGATGAGCGCGCGCACGGCGTTCTGCACCGTGCCGTGACTGACGCCCGCGTTTTGCGCGATGTCGCGATAACCGCGCTCCAGCAGCGAAGGCGTGGTGAGCAGCGCCAGCGTGACGCGCAGTGTCGATTTGGTCCAGGTTCTGGAACGATGCGCCTTGCCTCGCGCCGTGCGCGGACGGCCCGAAACGATCACGACGCTATTGCCTTCAATGAGGGTCGCGTTGCCAGCGAGATCGAGTGCATCGACGCCGGTTTCGCGGCACGCACGGATCATGTCCGGCGAGAGATACAGGGTGACGAGCGTGGGATTCGCGCCGCTGTCGCGCATGACCGATGCGCTGAACGCGGACAGCGCGCTGAACCGGTCGATGTTTTCCCGCACGATGACGGGACGCCTGACACGCGCGCCGCCGATGCGGAATTCGAGGGCGGCGTCGTATTCGCCGCGCGCGGGCGGCTTGACGCGGCGCGCGGCGAGGCCGGTGGCGTCGCTGAAGGCGGCTGCGGCGGCTTCGACGAGTTGCTCGGCGTGGCTGTCGGCGGGCGGCGGCATGATGCGGCTCGTTGTCCAATTATTCGAAGTGTACACGAAACGTGGACACCGCTGAAAATTGGACAACCGATTCGCTTAGAGGTAGCTGCAAACGTAGTCGAGCGTTTCGATCACGTCGATATGGAAGCGGCTCTTGCCCGGCACCGGGAACGAATCGCCTGCGCCGTACGTTTTCCACTCGTCGCTGCCATCCAGGCGGATGCGGCATTGGCCGGCTTGCACTTCCATGAGCTCGGGCGCGTCGGTGCCGAAGTTGAGCGTGCCGGGCAGGATCACGCCGAGCGTCTTTTTCGTGCCGTCGGCGAAGAGAACGGTATGCGACACGCACTTGCCGTCGAAGTAGACGTTGGCGCGCTTGATGACGGAAACCTGATCGAATTGCGTTGCGGCGGTCATGGCGATGGTCCCTGGACTGTCGGAAATGGATGGCCTGCAATCATACAAAAAAGGGCGACGCGGTTTCCACCGCGCGACGCAGATCAAGTCTGCGAAAGATCGTCGCTATTGCGCTGTTGCGGCGGCATTGAATTCAGACTGCTCCCATATTACGAGACGTCAGGTACGAGAAGAATTCGGGGCCTTTTGCGGGGCCGCTGTCGGCATCCTGCACCCAGAAAAGAAGAAAAAAATCCAAGTAATGAATAACAGGTTTTATAAGCTGGTCTTTAGCCGCGTGCGGCAGATGATGGTGGCGGTCGCGGATTTCGCCACGGGGCAAGGCGCAAGGGGCAGCAGCGGGACGCAAGGTGCGTCGGTCGCTTCGCTTCGAAATATCGGTTTGGTCGTTTCCATGCGCGCCGTGGCGTTTGCCGCGATGCTGATGCTGGGCACCGCCGCGTCCGTGTCGTATGCGCAGATCGTCGCGGCGCCCGGGTCCGGTGCGCAGGTGATTCAAACGCAAAACGGCCTCCAGCAAGTCAACATCGCCAAACCGTCCGGTGCCGGCGTATCGCTAAATAATTACTCGCAATTCGACGTGCCGGGCAAGGGCGCGGTCTTGAACAATTCGCCGACCATCGTTCAGACGCAGCAGGCGGGTTACATCAACGGCAATCCGAATCTCGCGCCGGGGCAGTCGGCGGGCATCATCGTCAATCAGGTGTTGAGCAATTCGCCTTCGCAATTGCGAGGCTATCTCGAAGTCGCCGGGCAGAAGGCCGAAGTGGTGATCGCGAATCCGAACGGCATCGTGGTCGATGGCGGCGGCTTCATCAACACCTCTCGCGCGATTCTCACGACGGGCACGCCGAACATCGGGGCGAATGGCAGTCTGACGGGCTTTAACGTCAATGGCGGCAATATCACCGTGCAGGGCGCGGGGCTGAACGCCACGAACGTCGATCAGGTCGATTTGCTCGCGCGTGCGATACAGGTGAACGCGGCGATCTATGCCAATAATCTGAATGCGATCGCCGGTTCGAATCAGATCGATCACAACACGCTTGCTGCGACGCCTATTGCGGGCAATGGTCCTGCGCCGTCCATCGCGATCGATGTGAGCGCATTGGGCGGAATGTATGCCAACCGGATCTATCTGGTCTCGAATGAGTTTGGTGTCGGTGTAAGCAATCGCGGTGTCGTGGCGGCGCAGGCTGGCGACTTGACGCTTCAATCCAACGGGCAGCTCGTGCTTGCCGGTGCGACGAACGCGAGCGGTTCGATCAGTGCGAGCGCCACGCAGGGCATCGACAACAGCGGCACGACTTACGCGCAGCAGAATGTCGTCGCATCGACTTCGGGCGCGCTGACCAACAGCGGCGTGCTGGCTGCGCAGAACAACACGACGATCAATGCGGGCAGCGTCGCTTCGACCGGCACGCTCGGCGCTGGCGTCAATAGCGACGGGACGATCGCCAATTCAGGCGACTTGAACGTGGCATCGAGCGGCGCGGTTTCGGCGACCGGGCGCAACGAGGGCGGCGGCAACACGACGATTCAGGGCGCATCGCTTAATCTCGCGGGCAGCAACACGTCAGCCAATGGCACGCTCGCGCTGGCCGCGACGAACGGCGACATGAACCTGGCGGGCGCGAGTTCGACCGCGGGCGGCGCACTCGTCGCCAACGCCGCGGGCACGCTCACCAACGACGGCGGCAAGCTGTCGAGCGGCGCGGCGATGCAAGTCACGGCTGGCAATCTCTCCAACGCGAATGGTCAGCTCGTGTCGCAATCGACGCTCGATGTAAGCGTGAGCGGCGCGCTGAACAATCGCGGCGGCACGATGCAGGCCGCCGGCCGCGAGACGGTTCATGCGAGTTCGCTCGACAACACGGCAGGCAACGTGCTGTCGCTCAATGGCGACGGCTTGCAGGTCACGACCACGGGCGCGCTCGTGAACGGCGCGGGCGGCACGATCGGTGCGAACGGCGCGCTTGAGGCGTCGGCGGGAACGCTGACGAATCAGGGCAAGCTCACGGCCTCGGGCGATGCGACCGTGAACGCGCGAAGCATCGATAACCACGCGGGCAGCATGACGGCCGGTGGCGCGCTCAAGGCGACGACACCCGGCGCGCTGAACAACGCGGGCGGCACGCTGTCGGGCGGCACGGCGACGGTTTCCGGCGCGTCGATCGACAACACGAACGGCACGATCGACGGCGACACGCTCGCCGTTTCGACGCCGGGCGCGCTGATCAATCGTGGCGGCAAGATCAAGCAGTACGGCGCGAGCGATCAAAGCATCACGGCAGGTGGCGCGCTCGACAACACGGGCGGCACGATTGCATCGAATGCGAACAACCTGAGCGTCGGCGCGCAAAGCATCGCGAACGATGGCGGCGCGCTGCTGCACTCGGGCGCGGGCGCGCTCACCGTGAATTCGAAAGGCGCGCTCTCGAACGCGAACGGGCAAATCGTCACCAATGGCGCGCTGGCGCTTCAGGCCGAGCTCGCGCTGAACAACCGACAGGGCACGATTCAGGCGGCACGGCGCGCCGATATCGGCAGTGCATCGCTCGACAATACCGCGGGACGCATCGTTTCGTAGAACGCCGACGGCACGAACGTGACGACGACCGGCGCGCTTGTGAACGGCGCGGGCGGCATGATCGGCGCGAATGGCGCGCTCGATCTGAGCGCCGCGTCGTTGTCGAATCAAGGGCAACTGAACGCGGCCACCGATGCGACGCTCAACGCGCAGAGCATCGACAACCATGCGGGCAGCGTGGTCGCGGGCGGTGCGTTGAACGTGACGACGAGCGGCACGCTCAACAACGCGGGCGGTACGCTTTCGGGAGCGGCGACGACCGTCTCGGCTACGGCAATCGATAACACCAACGGCGACATCGAAGGTGATTCGTTATCCGTGTCGAGCGCGGGCGATGTGGTGACCGTGCCTAAGGATCAGGTGACCAATCTTGACACGACGGCGCAGACGTTCTCGCTCGCGCAGCCACTCACGGATACATACCGCGACACATTCGAGATCCCGCTTCAACCGGTCGACCCGAACGATCCCCAGCCGCAGCCATCGCCGTACAAGACGCGCACGATCACCAACAACGCGACGCAGTACTACAACTCACTGACCGATAACGGCGACGGTACGGTCTCGATCACCTTCTGGCCGGACTTCGATCCGAAGACGAACATTCGTCCCGATCAAGTGACGTTGCGTTACGACCTCGGACCAGACAATCACGACTATGTCGAACTGAACCGCACCGTACAAACCACGACGACGACGGACCAACTGCTCAACGCGGGCAACGCCGCGACGATTCAGGCGCAAGGCGCGATCCGCATCAACGCGGACGGTGGCAGCATCACCAACGCATCGTCGACGATGGCAGCGGGCGGCGATCTGGTGCGCCGCGCGGACGGCGGCTCGGTGACCGACACGGGCATCGTGCTGCAACAGACCATCACCGACGAATCGAAGTCGACGTTCTACTGGCATCAGAAGACGGGCGGCAGCAACGATACGCAAGTGGTCGACACCGGCATCGCGCAGACCACGACAACGGTCGATGCGCTGCCCGCGATCGCGTCGTCGAATCAGAACGTGCAGACGAACGCGGCGACCATCAGCATCAACTCGGTGGACCGTCAGGGACAGACGGTGATCGGGTCGGGCGTGACGGGCGGCAGCGCGGACGGCACGCAAACCGGCATGATCACGGGGCAAGGCGGCAGCGCGGAAAACATCAGCGGCAGTAAGGCGCAAGCCGTGAGCGGCCAGTCGAGCGCGCCGCAGACGGTCGGTGGCGCGACGGGCGGCATTCCGAACCTGAAACTGCCGGTCAATGGCCTCTACACGTACAACACCGCGCCGGGCGCGAGCTATCTGATCGCGACCGATCCGCGCCTGACGAGCTACACGAAGTTCATCAGCAGCGACTACATGTTGAGCGCGCTGGACCTCGATCCGGCGAAAACCATCAAGCGTCTGGGCGATGGCGTCTACGAACAGACGCTGATTCGCAACCAGATCACGCAGTTGACGGGCCACACGTTCCTCTCGGGCTTTAACGATGCGATGGACGAGTACACCGCGCTGATGAACAACGGCGTGGCGTATGCGAAGCAGTTCGATCTCGCCATCGGCATCGCGCTGACGCCGGCGCAAATGGCGCAGCTCACGACCGACATGGTGTGGCTCGTCTCGCAAGACGTAACTTTGCCCGACGGCTCGCATCAGAAGGTGCTCGTGCCTACGGTGTATCTGGCGCAGGCAAACGCGGTCGATCTGACGCATAGCGGTGCGCTCGTCACGGGCAACACCGTGAACCTGAACGCCAGCGGCGACGTGACCAACAGCGGCCACGTGACGAGCAATCTGGCGACGACGATCATCGGCAACAACATCGTCAACGGTGGCGTGATCGGCAGCGGCGGTACGACGGCGGTGGTCGCGGTGCAGGACGTGCGTAACACGAGCGGGCGCATCGGCGGCGGCGATGTGCTCGTGCAGGCCGGGCGCGATGTCATCAACGAGACGCGCACGTATGGCGTATCGAGCGATTTCGTATCGAACGGCGTGGCTGGACGCGTGACCGGAACCGGCGTGGATGCACTCGGCACGATTTCGGCGACGAACAC
>Ga0105251_10003851_pt1 | contig 10692 bp, 9 predicted proteins | sample KBSS64metaG_FD_80424 | JGI IMG/M metagenome (GOLD analysis project Ga0105251, IMG submission 80424) | Switchgrass rhizosphere microbial communities from Kellogg Biological Station, Michigan, USA - KBS S6-4 metaG | ecosystem: Host-associated > Plants > Roots > Rhizosphere > Soil | place...
CAATGTCCATGCCATCGAGTGCTACCACGATAAAGCAGAGAGCAATGAGCCGCTTTTGCCAGGGGCTCAGCTGCTGCTGGTTGATAAGCTGGCGGACATCTACCGCCTCGATGCTGGTCAATGAACACTCCCTGAGTAAAGAAATCTGGCATCAGTTTAAGTAAAAAAAACGGCGTTTATGATAGCTGATCGTTAACCTTAAGCGGTCAGATTTTTGTTTGATAGTGAGAATCATTCATATTCATTCAATTAAGTCGTTGATTTCTCTTTGACCAGAGAATGAACGCGTCACAACCGTTTTAAGATGAATGCTTGAAAGTCATGGCGTTAAACAGCGAAGCGGTCATTCCCGTGCTTTTGTTAAAAAAATTTGCAGCAAAGTTAACAGAATTCATTTTTAACAGTTGCCTCACGCCCTTCATTCTCATTAAGTTTAGGATATGGAAAAAAATATCCTTTTCAATCAGCGCATTCGCTTGCGCCACTTACACACCTTTGTTGCGGTTGCGCAGCAAGGTACGCTGGGCCGGGCGGCTGAGACGCTTAGCCTGAGTCAGCCTGCCCTGTCTAAAACCCTGAATGAGCTGGAGGAACTGACCGGCGTTCGTCTGTTTGAACGTGGCCGTCTGGGCGCGCAACTGACCACCATGGGGGAACAATTTCTGACACATGCCGTGCGTGTGCTCGACGCGCTCAATCATGCCGGTCAAAGTTTTAATGAGCAGCCAGGCGATGCGCCGGTGATTATCCGGCTGGGTGCGCTGACCACCGCCGCAATGGGGATGCTGCCACGCATTCTTGATCGTTTTCATCAGTTACAACCCAATACCACTATCCAGGTGGCAACGCTGCACAACAATGTGCTGCTGGCAGGAATACGCGGCGGTGAGTTTGATATCGGCATTGGACGGATGGCGGACAGCGACATGATGACCGGTCTGACCTATGAGCTGCTTTTTCTGGAGTCGCTTAAGCTGGTAGTGAGGCCGGAACACCCGCTTTTAAGTGACAACGTCACACTTTCACGCGCCATGCAGTGGCCGGTGGTGATTTCGCCCGAAGGCACTGCACCGCGCCGGATTGCACAACAGATGCTGGATGAACAGGGGTGTACGTTGCCACCTCACTGTATTGAGACCTCATCGACCTCACTGGCACGCCAGCTGGCTCTCCGCTACGACTATATCTGGTTCGTTCCTTCCGGCGCGATTAAAGAGTATCTCAGCCACAACGCGGTCTGTGCGCTGCCGATCAACTCATCCGGCCCGGGCGAGCCAGTGGGCATCATTACGCGCACCGGCGCAGAGCTCAGCCTGAGTGCCGAAGTGCTGATGTCTACCATTCGTAAATTTCACAGCTAGCGGCTGCGTTTCGCATGCCGCTCGCGGTTTTCAAGGCGCGCTTTATCGGTTTTACGTAAACCCACGTAGAGCGCACCGCCTCCGCCATGGCGGGTCTGTGCCACGCAAAAAGTCTGTACGTCGTCAAACTGCTGTAACCAGCGCGCGAGATAGCTTCGTACGATATTGGCATGTGACTCGTTATCACGTCCTTTGCCGTGAATGATCAGCAAATTTCGTAATCCCTGTTTGTGTGCCTGCATCATAAAATTGAACAGCGCCTGACGGCAGGTTTCTACCGGTTGCCGTAACAGGTTGAGACTGGCATCCAGCTTGTATTCACCCCGACGCAGTTTATCCAGAATACCCTGCTGGATGCCGTCGGCTTTATATTCCAGCTGCGTATTAAGTGGGATAATCTCCAGGTCACCCCGGGTCAGGAAATTCTCCAGCTCAGATTCGCCCGGCGGTTTGCGTGGTGCTTTGGTTGAAGGGGCTTTCAGCCACAGGGTCGTGGTGGTGTCTTTCAATGGCGTGACATCGCCCATGGCATCCCGAAAAAGATCGTTATCATCAAGGTTCATGGTTTTCTCACACCGGGTTAAATTGATCGAATGTGTCAGACAGGCTTTAACAGTTAGCGTAGCAAAAGCTGGAATTACCGGACCACCCGCCTTTTCCCACCCTAACGGGCCGTAGAGAATCGTGCAACAGATCACATAAGCGGAAAGTTATCGTGACAGTAGTCTCTTCCCGCATACTTAAATGCCCGTTACATCGGCCTTTGACGCCGTATATATCCTCCATAATGTTTGTTGGTGTAAAACTGCTCGGATGAGTTCCCTTCAGCACAAAAAATGTTAAAATTGACCCCAGTCACTTATCGTCGAGCAAACCATTATGATCCCTGAAAAACGCAGCATACGTCGTATTCAGTCGGGCGGTTGTGCCATTCACTGCCAGGATTGCAGCATCAGTCAGCTCTGCATCCCCTTCACGTTAAATGAACATGAGCTGGATCAGCTCGACAATATCATTGAGCGTAAAAAACCGATTCAGAAAGGGCAAACGCTTTTTAAAGCGGGAGACGAACTCAGGTCTCTGTATGCCATTCGTTCCGGCAGTATTAAAAGCTATACCATTACCGAACAGGGTGATGAGCAAATTACCGGTTTCCATCTGGCGGGTGATTTAGTTGGCTTTGATGCCATTTTAAATGCCAGCCATCCCAGCTTTGCGCAGGCGCTGGAAACGGCCATGGTGTGTGAAATTCCTTTTGAAACGCTGGATGACCTGTCAGGTAAAATGCCGGCACTGCGTCAGCAGATGATGCGTTTAATGAGCGGTGAGATTAAAGGCGACCAGGATATGATTCTGCTGTTGTCGAAGAAAAATGCTGAGGAGCGACTGGCGGCGTTTATCTGGAACCTCTCACGCCGTTTCGGCCAGCGCGGCTTTTCACAGCGTGAATTTCGCCTCACCATGACGCGCGGTGACATTGGTAATTACCTGGGCCTGACGGTTGAAACCATCAGTCGCCTGCTGGGCCGTTTTCAGAAGTCCGGTATGCTGGCGGTGAAAGGCAAATACATCACAATTGAAAACCACGCCCTGCTGGAAGAGTTAGCGGGCCAGAGTCACCAGGCCGCCTGATTCAAAGCCGGATCAATAAATCTTATTTTATTGATCCGGCAATAACTTTTTCACTTCTTCCGCTGTACAACATAGGCTATCTTTACTCCAGTCGCTCTGGTTTAAGGAGAACGCCTCATGTCCCAGTACCAAAATATTCTGGTCGCCATTGATGCCCAGCAAGACGATCAGCCCGCGCTGCGACGTGCGGTCTATCTGAATCAACGTATCGGCGGAAGAATTAAAGCCTTCCTGCCTATCTATGATTTTTCATATGAAATGACCACCCTGCTTTCGCCGGATGAGCGCGCGTCTATGCGCCAGGGTGTCATCAGCCAGCGTACCGAATGGATCCGCGAGCAGGCCCGCGCTTATCTTGATGCCGGTGTCGACATTGATATCAAAGTGATCTGGCATAACCGCCCCTTTGAGGCCATCATTCAGGAAGTGCTCGCTCATCAGCATGATCTGGTGCTGAAAATGGCGCATCAGCATGACCGCCTGGAGTCCGTGATTTTCACCCCAACCGACTGGCATCTGCTGCGTAAATGCCCTTGCCCGGTCTGGATGGTCAAAGATCAGCCGTGGCCGGAAGGCGGTAAAGCCATTGTCGCCGTCAATCTTGCCAGCGAAGAGCCGCATCACGATGGCCTGAATCAGAAGCTGATTCGTGAAACGATGAAGCTGGCGGAAAAGGTGAATCAGACCGAAGTCCACCTTGTCGGTGCCTACCCGATTACCCCAATCAATATTGCTATCGAACTGCCCGATTTTGATCCCAGCGTCTACAACGATGCTATCCGGGGTCAGCATCTGGTGGCCATGAAAGCACTGCGCCAGAAATTCTCAATTGGTGAAGAGTTCACCCACGTGGCTAAAGGCTTGCCGGAAGAGGTTATCCCCGATCTGGCCGCGCATCTCGGTGCCGGCGTAGTCGTGCTGGGCACCATCGGAAGGACCGGACTATCAGCGGCGTTCCTGGGCAATACGGCGGAACAGGTGATCGATCATCTGCGTTGCGATCTGCTGGCGCTTAAGCCTGACGATTTCAAGTCGCCGATTGCTCTGGATGATGAAGAGGACGAGGAGGATTAACGTCTCCTCGTAAAGAAAATGGGCGGCTGATTAGCTGCCCATTTTTTTATTACAGCGCTTTGAGAATCGCTTCCACGCTGGCTTTGGCATCGCCAAACAGCATCTGGCTGTTCTCCTTAAAGAACAGCGGATTCTGAACGACGGCATAGCCTGTGTTCATTGAGCGTTTGAACACCACCACGTTGTGCGCCTTCCACACTTCCAGCACCGGCATTCCCGCAATCGGGCTGCGGGGATCATCCTGCGCTGCCGGGTTGACGGTATCGTTAGCACCAATCACCAGCACCGTGTCGGTGTCGCTGAAGTCATCGTTGATTTCATCCATCTCCAGCACCACGTCATAAGGCACTTTGGCCTCGGCCAGCAGCACGTTCATGTGCCCCGGCAAACGCCCCGCGACCGGATGAATGCCGAAGCGCACTTTGATGCCAAGCGCGCGCAGACGTGCCGTGATTTCCGCTACCGGATACTGCGCCTGCGCCACGGCCATGCCGTAGCCTGGGGTAATAATCACCGAGCGGGAGGCTTTAAGCATCTCTGCGGTCTCTTCAGCGGTAATTTCACGATGCTCGCCCGCTTCCTGCGTTTCGTCACCACTGCTGACTTCAGTACCGAATCCACCCGCGATCACGCTGATGAACGAACGGTTCATCGCTTTACACATGATATAGGAGAGAATCGCACCGGACGAACCCACCAGTGCACCGGTCACAATCAGCAGATCGTTGCTGAGCATGAAACCGGCGGCGGCTGCGGCCCAGCCTGAATAGGAGTTCAGCATCGACACCACGACCGGCATATCGGCACCGCCAATCGACGCGACCAGATGCCAGCCAAACGCCAGTGCAATCACCGTCATCAGCAGCAACGCAAAGACCTGCGCAGCGCTGCTGCTGGTGTTAACAAACCACAGCAGCAGCAGGAACGAGACCAGCAGCGCCAGCAGATTGAGCTTGTGACGATGCGGTAACGCCAGCGGTTTTGAGGAGATTTTGCCGCACAGCTTGCCAAACGCCACCAGCGAGCCGGTGAAGGTGACAGCACCGATAAAAATACCGATAAACACTTCACTGAGATGGATATTTTCCATCACTGCTGGCAGGCCAGGCGCATGGTCGATATAGCTGTTTATGCCGACCAGTACCGCGGCCAGGCCGACAAAGCTGTGCAGAATCGCGACCAGTTCCGGCATTTCGGTCATTTCGACTTTCTTTGCCATGCGGATACCAATAGCGCCGCCAATCACCATCGCCAGCAGGATCCAGACCACGTTACCGCTGTCCGGACCAAAAATGGTGGCGACCAGCGCAATCGCCATGCCGCTGATACCGAAACTATTACCCCGCTTAGACGTCTCGTGACGCGAGAGACCGGCAAGGCTACAGATGAAGAGAATTGCAGCAACAGTATAGGCTGCAGTGACTAATCCGCCAGACATGTCTTACCCCTTACGAAACATTTTCAGCATGCGCTGGGTGACGGTAAAGCCACCAAAGATATTGATGCTGGCAATCAGCACGGCAATAAAGGAGATAAAGGTGACCCAGCCACCGTGCCCCATCTGCAAGACTGCCCCGATCACGATGATGCCGGATATGGCATTGGTCACGGACATCAGCGGCGTATGCAGCGCATGACTGACGTTCCAGACCACGTAATAACCCACCACACAGGCGAGCGCGAACACGGTAAAATGGGAGAGGAAATCGGCAGGCGCCACGTTGGCCAGGCTGCCAAACAGCACGATGGCCAGAGCAATAAGCAGATATTTTCGCCACGGTGAAACAGGTTTCACCTCAATCTTCACTGCCGGTTTCGCGGTTGCCGGTGCAGCCTGAGGTGCAGCGGACACCTGAATCGGCGGTGCCGGCCAGGTGACTTCCCCCTCGCGCACCACAGTCACGCCCCGTACGACTACATCGTCGAAGTCGACCTGGATTTCGCCATTCTTCTCTTTGCACAGCAGCGTCATCAGGTTGACCAGGTTGGTGCCATAAAGCTGGGAGGATTGCGTTGCCAGACGGCTCGGCAGGTCGGTGTAGCCAATGATTTTGACGCCGTCAGGTGTCACAGTAACCTGATCCGCGACGGTCAGCGCACAGTTGCCGCCAGTCTGCGCGGCCAAATCCACAATCACACTGCCGGGCTTCATGCTGGCAACCATCTCTTCGGTGATCAGTTTCGGTGCCGGTTTGCCAGGGATCAGCGCCGTGGTGACAATGATATCGACTTCTCTGGCCTGACTGGCAAACAGGGCCATCTCCGCTTTAATGAACGCCTCGGACATCACTTTGGCATAGCCATCACCGCTGCCAGCTTCCTCTTTGAAGTCGAGTTCAAGGAATTCGGCGCCCATACTCTGCACCTGCTCTTTGACTTCGGGACGGGTATCAAACGCCCGGACAATCGCGCCCAGACTGCCCGCTGCACCAATTGCTGCCAGCCCGGCCACACCTGCCCCAATCACCATCACTTTTGCCGGTGGCACTTTGCCCGCCGCCGTGATCTGCCCGGTAAAGAAGCGACCAAATTCATGCGCAGCTTCCACAATCGCACGATAACCGGCAATGTTTGCCATGGAGCTCAGCGCATCCAGCGACTGCGCCCGTGAAATGCGCGGCACCGAGTCCATTGCCATGACAGTGACCTGACGTGCGGCCAGTTTTGACAGCAGATCGGGATGTTGCGCGGGCCAGATAAAGCTAACCAGCGTGCTACCCGCGCGGGTCAGTGCAATCTCTTCGTCATCGGGTGCATTTACTTTCAGCACGATGTCGGACTGCCAGACCTGATCTCTGTCGCTGAGCGTGGCGCCAGCGGCGATATAGCTTTCATTATCGAAGCTGGCGCGTTTACCTGCGTCACGCTCCACGGTGACACTAAAACCCAGCCTGATAAGTTGTTCCACGGTCTTTGGCGTGGCGGCCACGCGCGACTCGTTTGGCAACCTTTCCTTGGGTATTCCAATTAACATAGTGTTTCCTTTCATCGGTTAAGGATGATGGCCCGTATCTGCACCACGACTGCGCAACTGAAACGCCGTTTCGGTTACTTATAGACGAAATGCATGTATTTCAAAGTGTTTATAACCTACTGAAAATGTGACCAGCGATCTATAGCGTCTGTACAGAGTGATGACATTCACTCAATTATTCAGCGTTCTGCTTAAAAATCGGTGTTAACCCACTGCAAAACAGCCTGACAGGCAAATATTCTGACAGAGATAATTATGAGCGGGCGAATTAAGCATCAATAAAAACCTATAATTAACAATGCATTAACTGTTTAACCGATATTAGTTATCGCTTTTAGTGATAACCGTGGCTAAAACGGGCCATAACTGCGTTTGATGACAATTAAATGAAAAAATGATGGTTTAATAACGCGATCTGACACAAAAAATCGCTGCGACAGTCTGTTTATAACATGCAATAATCAGCGGCTAATCTGTTATACATCAAGAGTCCAGCACGTTTTCGTACTCATTTTTGCGTAAGGCGAAGGATTATTTTTATGAAGCTGAAGAACACTATTCTGGCGTCCACTTTGTTGTCCCTGCTGGCAGCCAACGCATTCGCTGCGCAGGAGTTAACGCCAGAAAAAGCGGCAGCGTTGAAGCCATTCGAACGTATTAATATCACCGGCCGTTTCAACGCGATCGGCGACGCTGCCGATGCCGTCTCTAAGCGTGCAGATCAGATGGGCGCTGCCTCTTATTACATCCAGGCAATCAACGACAGTAACGGCAACAGCGGTAACTGGCGCGTCACGGCTGACCTCTATAAAGCCGATGCGCCGGCAGCTTCAGCGTCAACAACGTATCGTCGCTTTAACGGCGTTAATGAACTGCCAAAAGCAGAAGCCTACAGACTTGAACCGTTTGATACCGTTTCGGTCAGCGGCTTCTTTGCCAGCCAGCCGGATGTTAACGACGCTATTTCAAAAGCCGCGAAAGAGAAAGGTGCCGCATCATTCTTTATCGTGCGCCAGATTGATGCTAACAGCGGTGGCAACCAGTACGTCACCGCCTATGTCTACAAAGCGGATGCTAAAGAACGTACAGTGCAGACACCAAACGCCATCCCAGCCGATTCAGAAGCAGGTAAAGCTGCGCTGGCAACCGGTGGCGCGGCAGCCGCTAACGTAGAGATTCCTGGCGTGGCCTCATCTGAAACGCCAAGCAACAAAGTGGGCCGTTTCTTCGAAACACAAAGCTCTACCGGTAAGCGCTACACGGTGAATCTGCCTAACGGTAAATCGGTGCAGGAAGTTAACGCGATTACCGCCGCGCAGATGCAGCCGTTTGATACCGTGACTTTCACGGGCCACTTCGGTTCACCTACTGAGGTTTCAGAAGAAGTTGCGAAGCGTGCTTCAGATAAAGGTGCCAAGTTCTATCACGTGACTCGTCAGTGGCAGAACCAGAGTGGCGGTAACCTGACCGTGACGGCTGACCTGTTTAAGTAATCCCTCACAGGGCGGCACCCGCCGCCCTGCTGTTTGCAAACCTGCTTTGTTTTGCATAGTTATGCATTGCCATCCCCTGCCACACTCCGTAAAATCCCCCGCCTGTTTTACCGGATATTGTCCCTGGATTGTGCCATTGGTCTGACATAACCCAGCGATATAATCCGATTTACCCAGCCATATATGCTAGCGGGAAGGTTGTTTTGGAGAAAAAATTAGGTCTCGGTGCGCTGACAGCACTGGTGCACAGCTCAATGCTGGGTGCAGGTGTGTTCAGTCTGCCGCAAAACATGGCTGCAGTGGCCGGTCCGGCTGCTCTGCTGCTGGGTTGGCTGATCACCGGTGTCGGCATTATCTTTCTTTCGCTGGCGATGTTGCTGTTAACCCGCCTTAAACCCGAACTTGACGGCGGCATCTTTACTTACGCCCGCGCCGGATTCGGCGAACTAATGGGGTTCTGCTCTGCATGGGGCTACTGGCTGTGTGCTGTTTTCGCCAATGTCTCCTATCTGGTAATTGTCTTCTCGGCCCTGAGCTTCTTCACCGATACGCCGGACCGGATTATTTTTTGTGATGGCAACACCTGGCAGGCGATGCTGGGCGCATCCGTGCTGCTGTGGCTGGTTCACTGGCTGGTGCTGCGCGGTGTGCAGACAGCAGCCAGCATCAATCTGATGGCCACGCTGGGCAAGCTGGTGCCCTTACTGCTGTTCATTGAGCTGGCGGTGATGGCGTTCAATTATGATCGCTTTCGCTTCGATTTTTCCGGCGTCACGCTGGGGCAACCGCTCTGGGAGCAGATCAAGCAAACCATGCTGATCACTCTTTGGGTCTTTATCGGGGTTGAGGGTGCGGTGGTGGTTTCTGCGCGTGCACGTCAGAAAAAGGATGTGGGCCGTGCATCACTTTTTGCCGTTCTGGCTGCCTTACTGGTCTATTTGCTGGTAACCCTGCTGTCGCTGGGCGTGGTTCCGCGCGCTGAACTGGCTGAAATGCGCAATCCGTCCATGGCGGGATTGATGACAAGACTGATGGGCAACTGGGGCGATGCGGTGATTGCGATTGGCCTGATCGTCTCTGTCTGTGGTGCCTACCTGAGCTGGACGATCATGGCTGCTGAAGTGCCGCTGATTGCTGCGCAGCAGGGGGCGTTTCCTCGCATTATCGCCCGACAGAACCGATACAACGCGCCGGCCGCCTCGCTGTGGCTGACCAACGGCAGCATTCAGCTCTGCCTGATCCTGATTGCCCTGACCGGTGCTAACTACAATAACCTGCTGACCATCGCCTCAGAGATGATTCTGGTGCCCTATTTACTGGTGGGGTTATACCTGATCAAAGTGGTGCGCGGACAGAATAAACCCATGGCGATGGCGGTGGGTGTCGGCGCCAGTCTGTATGGCATCTGGCTGCTCTACGCGTCGGGGCCAATGCACCTGATGGCGTCAGTCGTGCTCTACTCCCCAGGCCTGCTGTTGTTTCTGTTTGCCCGACGCGGCGGCCGCGCTGATGTTGCGCTGACCTCGCTGGAGCGGATTGCAATGGGATTACTGATTGCTGCGACGCTGCCCGCTGTGTGGCAGCTGACCACATAGCGCCGGATCCATCGGGCGTCATTGTTGCAGAGAGTCTGGACACGGGTAGCGCAGGACACGCAGGCGTACATGAGGATAATGAGCGCTGCCCGGTGTCAGACTGACTGATTTACTAGCCTGGTGAGAGAGGTGCTTAGTGTGACTGCACCGGGATCGACACACACAGCAGGTCATCCTGCTGGGTAAGATTCAGCGGTTTTGAATATTCATGATGGATCGCGTCCAGCTGCTCCGCAGAGAGCGGATAAGGGAGCTGAATATCAAAACGGCTTATCTGCTGCTGTTCTGCGAGCGTAATCAGGCGTGCGATGTTAATTTCGTCGCTGACCTGAGTAGAAATGATTTGTAATGCTAATTCTTTTAACGGGTCGTCACTGCCCTGTAAACGGTGTGCTGATTTACGTGTCACCATGCCAAAGATCGGCATCACACCATAAATAGCATCAACGAAGCTCCAGCGCTTTTTGCAGGAAGCGGAAAGAAAGTCACTGTAATTGAAGCAGATGCGGTCGGGGTATATGGCTGATGCCAGCTCTTTATCAGACACACTAACGCTCCTCATG
>Ga0105251_10003856_pt1 | contig 10682 bp, 13 predicted proteins | sample KBSS64metaG_FD_80424 | JGI IMG/M metagenome (GOLD analysis project Ga0105251, IMG submission 80424) | Switchgrass rhizosphere microbial communities from Kellogg Biological Station, Michigan, USA - KBS S6-4 metaG | ecosystem: Host-associated > Plants > Roots > Rhizosphere > Soil | place...
CGCTATCCGTCATCCGCTCCGGCGTGCCGTTCGGCTGACAGTGAAACCAGAAGATCTCCGGTGCTTCCACGCCATCAATACGCGCCAGCGGATCGTAGCTGTCCTGACCGCTGTAGACACAAGGTCAGCGGCACGTCCCCGTGCACTTCCTGCAGCAGGCGGAACCCTTCCCAGACAAACCGGATGCTGACCGGCTTGCCGGTTGGCTGTCCGCCCAGCATCTGGCGTTGCGTTTTGCTGATGCGTCGTCCGAGCGGATCGTAGCGGAAGCTGACCTGCGCCTGAGGTTTGTTGTGGTCCCGCGGCTGGCTGATGAGGTACCAGCTGAACGGGTTATCGTCCCGCTCTTCCCGTACCATGTTATTACGGTAGTCATAATCCCAGCGGCGGGACCAGCAGCGCGGCGACGGACGCTGCGCATTGCCAGTGAATACATCCCGGCGATGCAGTCGACCAAGACGGTCGTACTTGCTGCGGGTTGTAAGCAGACCCCGGGGGCGGCGATTCTCAAGGTGGAGTCGTTCGTCGCGGGTATACTGACAATTTATTGAGGGAAAGGGTAAGCGAGGCGCAAAAAACAAGCAAGATACATGCAAAAGGAAAAAAATGATATTGTCAAAAATGGCTACGTGATGAACTAATTGTTTAACATTTGTTTTTTTGAATCAAAAAATCCACACCAAGGCGTGGATTTTCATTCAGAGATAAACTCCCTCTTCTAATGAGTTTTCAATAAACGTTGCTTTTGTAAAGGAAATTAGAACATCTGAACCTTGCTTTTTAAATTTAACTTTGTAACTACCAGGTTCTAAAATAATAAACTCACCAGAAATAGCATCTGAGTCATCAGGCTCAAGATCTCCGCCCGTGACATCCTCCCCCGCCCCAATGAAAACCTTTCCAGAAGGTACGTTTAAAAATAGTGCTCCAACATACTCGTCAACATTATTTTTTATATGAATTTTATAGGTGCCATCCTCTCCAAGATTGAGAAATAATACATTCCCTTTATTTATTTCTTCAATTTCATCTTCTGGAAGACTCCACCAATCTGCATCATTATCAATTCTATGTTTTAATGACATCAAATCATAAATAACTAATGTGGCAGTATTCGTCTGGACATGAATGGATTTATTCATTTTACCCCCTATTGAAATATTATTTCTCTGATGGCATCCCCAGCTGAAATCCCGCCTTTCTACCTGTATTTTCCAGGAACTACCGACACTTTTATTAATTGTTTCATTCAGCATTTATACTCTTTATACGGGCGAATCTTCAACAATTAAATTAACAGATGATCAGCATTTTACTTACTTAGATCAGGAGCTGAGCCGAACATCTTTTCAAAGCACGCAGAAACAGCTTGCCTTATCATTTTTTAAGGGCATTTGATCTTAATACGCTGGGCCAGTTCGAGTTAACGCATTACGCTTCATATCAAAGGAATAAAACCAATCATACCAGCCATTCTCTTGTACTGCATAACTACAGACGACAACCACTTCCTTTGATAGATCGAATGTTAAGTAATAGAAAATAGCGCCTTCAGGAGGTGCAGACGACAACAGTTTTTCGCCCTGAGCATTGAAAATTGTCAAAACGGTTGGTAATGGCTTTGGTTCGCTTAACGCAAAGACTAATTGGCGTGTTGAATCTATCATTGCATAGTCTAAAAATGGTATAGTAATCAGTTGGTTAATTTCACCACACGTCCATTCAAGCAGATCATTTTCTTTAATACAATTAAGATTTTCAATCATAGGTAAACCTAAAATTTCAATGTTTGATCTGTTTTAAGTCACCTTCAAAAAACCCCACAAGATATAGACGGTACCGGGCTGACTGAACTTCTTTATACGTAAAAACAGTTGAAAAGTCTTTTAAACAGTTTTGACATGTGTTTTTCGAAACATACAATTGGCTTTCATCATAGCTATATTTATTAGCTTCACTAAGATACTTCACACCTCTCATTTTCTTAACAAGAAAGCATTTTACCTCTTCGGTGAGCGAGTCAAAACCATATGAATTTACTATGGAATATATTATTACACCTTCGCATTCAGGGCATGCTAGTTCCTTTCCATACTCTATGAAATCATTGTCAATGCCATCTAGGGCTAATAACTTCTTTTTCAGTCGATTTGTTATTTTCATTTTGTCTAAACCTTTAACTCCATTAATAGACAGGTTAGGTGATAAGCAAATGGGGGGATTTTATTAATTGATAACTTCATTTAGTCAAACATTCCATTCGATATAAATTCTACAGTCGAAGCTTTTTTCATTAGACTGTACAACAATTCTTCCCCATTCATGATCCCAGTGAATTCCATATGGAGGATTGTTAATTTCAAGCTTAGGGTTTGAGGTTATTTCATTCTCAACCTATTTTTCGTTTGAATACTAATTGGTCCTAAAAGGTAGTTACTATTTCTGAGAAATAACAAACTCATGACCAAAGATGGTAATTGTTAATTAAAGGGAAAAATACGTTGCATTTTTAGTTTTTAACTAGAAATTTATGGCTTGCTACAGAGTTTCATAAAAAATAGACTTCACAGCAGCAGAATTAAATAAGTCGCAAACTTATTAATTATTCTTTAAGGAAGACTCTCTTCGGTTACCAACCCCTCAACAAAGTGGGAAAATGAATTTGTCAAATATCTTTGAAGTTTTATATGATTCTCTTGCATAGTCAAATCTTTATCAAAAGAATCTGTGGCAAAATATACAATTGAATAATAATCTAAATTCAGACAAAAGAAATTCCCTCCCCAATCATTTGCGAAAGGAAGCAGGTTCCTAGGAATCACTTCCCTATCCAACATGCTAATATAGCAACCGTCAATTAAAGACCTAGGATCATCATTTGTCTGAGTATTATAAACAAACGGTTTAAATCCTGCTACCTCTACTGGCTCAAAACCTTCACCACCGTCCCACCAACTTTTCTCAGGAATGCCACCATTAAATTGCAGATAATGTGATACGAAATCATCCGGAAGGGTAATAGATAATTTACTTTCCGTTTTATAAATATCTGCACGTCCAATCTTTTTTTCACATTTTTTGAAGTTATTCATGAGATTATTAAGTAGTAATTACACTCCGTAAGCAATTATATGGAACATATTTATTCAAGCCACCTTTAAAAGGTAAATAACGATGTATTCATGTTCTTTTGCGCAAAAAAAATTCAAGGTATTTTCTAGGTCTATCCTGAAATGCACGCTCTTTGCCGTAGTTATAAGCATCGTTAAAATATTTATACGCTTCCTCAAATTGATTCAACTCATAACAGACCATGCCGAGATCGATTAAGGGTGCAGTGTCTATATCCGATCCACATGCCCGTAATGTCGTCTCTCCCCATTTCTTTGCCTCAGCATAATCCGCCAGATCAAAATATGCGCTGTATATGCATGCACAGATCCAGTTGGCAATTTCCCATTCGAGCTTCGGCTCAGGAAGAGCTTGCCAGGCTTTGTGGTATTGCTCTAACGCCTCAGTATATTTTTTATCATCATGAAACTCATTTCCTTTTTCTATAAAAGATGTAACTCTTTTTTCATCAAATTTATCGTAACCGATTTTCATGTGTTTATTGATGGTGAATCGCAAAGAAACCTCCTAACCAATATAAAAGCTGACATGAGCCATAAATACTTTTTGAATAAAGAAGTTCTCTAAAAAATGTTATTTTTAATATTAAAAAATAAAAAGTTAACCAAAAAAGAATTGCTTAAACCCTTTTGCCTCAACATCCTTTAGTTTGCTTTTAAGCATAAAATCGATATCTTCCAGAAAATCCTCTCTGAAATTAAAATCATCATCTGTACCATCACCATCATATTTACTTTGCTCTATCTCAATGGCAGAACAAAAAACATCCAAAAAGTCAGCTAAGGAACCGGAAATGATAAAGTTTCGTTTTTGAATACTACCATAAACAGGAGATGTTATATTTCGGGTGTCACAAAAAAGAACGTCTCCATTTCTTTCAGCAAAGATTATATACTCATCGTGCCAGGCCGTATCATTTTGAACTCGCCAACCTGATAATATTTCATTGAGATCTTGAGACTCAACAATTTGTATAAAGAAAGTACCATAAAATGTTGGATGGTCATTTAAAATCAAATGGCTATAAAAAAATCGAATTTCGCCATTCAAATTCACAGGGAGAGAACTTTCATTTTCTTCTGCTGTAAAGTCTATCTCTCCCATATTTAAATCATTCGTTTTGAATTTGATAACAAAGTCTTGAATAGTATTTTTTATATACATCATTCCTCTTTAAGAGTTAACATTATTGATTACTCGTATAACTACTATGATCTATAGTTGAAAAATGGACTCATCATCCAAAGAAGTTTTTCGCGCCATTAAAAAAGAAAAATAAAGAATCAGTAATGGCACGACACCATTCAATATTAAGATAGTTTATTGCCCTTTCTCTTACGATTTGAGTCTATTTCGTAGAAATAATCTTCACAGAAAACGTCTAAAGCATTTTCCAGTTGAACAAGTTTCAAACCCCGGAAGCCTTTACTTTCAATAACTTCCTTAACCTCTTGTTTAATAATGATAAACCCTCCTAATAATGTGCCGCTAAACGAAAAAATATCATATTCAATCGCATCATTCTTTAATTCAATTTTAAAAGGTATGATATCTCCGAATTTATCATCTTCAAGAATAGATTTTTCTTCATCTATAACATCCACGCCTGGAAAATATACATATTTAAAATCATCTCGAAGAACTTGTCCATTCCCAATCGAAACTGGTGTTATATCTCGATCAAAAATAACATTGTGCCTATAATTTTCTAAAATTGAAAATAAAGACTTGTCCATCAAGTGCCCAAAGTCTTTTTTATAATAGTCAAATTTCAAAGCCCCAACATTTTTATTGCACAACAAATAAATACGATCTGGACATGCATCGTCTGTTATTCGATAAGGGAAGGAAAATGCAGAGCCTTCTATTTCCCAGTTTTCATCGATCTGAAATCTTTCATCAACCATGCCCTGTAAATTTCTTGGCATGAGTGATGATTCAAAGTCATTCATGATCACATAATAGGACATTAATTCATTCCCCTGCATTTTGTTGTGGGAACATGACCCATCCAAATTTTATTCTTCATATCAATCTGGGTCCGCCTTATAGCTATCCTCGTCCCTTTAGCATCTAATATCCCAGAATTATATCGTTGCTCAACACGAGCAATTCGCTGGCGGACAATACCACTATAGTTATGATGATTACTGCTATGGAAAACATCCATTCCTTTCCTGCATCTTGTTTCATTGCTGTTGCGCTGCCTGGCAAATAAATACCATTAAATGCAGAGTCCATGTCTTTACCGATGCCAATATTATTGAAGAATGATTGGTTCTCTTTCCACACCTCAGCGGGTATAACATGGTAAGCAGAGAGTCGATCTCCAACTTTGCCAGACATATCTTTAACTAATATACCACTATTAAATAACCCCCACGGATCCACCCATCCCAGCGCATTCGGCGCATACTGGTAAAGGTCTATCCCCCCGCCAGCCCTATCGGGTCCTGATGCGTAAACCGCCCACAGTCCGGGTCGTAATACCGGAATAGAATGTAGTGCAGACCTGTCTCACGATCCGGGTATTGCCCCGCATACGCAGGTTCTGAGAATATCCTGATAACTGCGTCTCGCTTTCCCGCGACAGCTTGCCCCAGGCGCTGTTCACCCCTCCCCAGCGCACCTGCCCTTCGCTATCCGTCATCCGCTCCGGCGTACCGTTGGGCTGGCAGTGGAACCAGAAGATCTCCGGTGCATCCACGCCATCAATACGCGCCAGCGGATCGTAGCTGTCCTGGTCGCTGTAGACACAGGTCAGCGGCACGTCCCCGTGCACTTCCTGCAGCAGGCGGAACCCTTCTCAGACAAACCGGGTGGTGACAAGCTTACCGGTTGGCTGCCCGCCCAGCATCTGGTGTCGCATTTTGCTGATGCGGCGACCGAGCAGATCGTAGCGGAAGCTTACCTGCGTCTGCGGTTTGTTGCGGTTCCTCGGGTTTGGCCGTTATCCTTCTCTACGGTGCGAGCATGGATATTATTATGCCAGCGAATACCATTCAGCTGCGTCAGGCGGTTGTGCGTCACCTTCTCAGCAGAACCTTCAAGCGGTTTACCGGCAGCATCCCAGCGCCACTGCTCCTGCCCGGGTAGCGTGCCGTCCTGAACAAGCAAACGCCCGACGCTTTCGTATTGCCAGCGGTACCAGCTGAACGGGTTATCATCCCGATCTTCCCGTACCAGGTTAGTGGCGGGATTCGCATCGCGGTGCCGGACGCTGGACATTGCCGGTAAAGACGTTCCGGCGATGCAGTCGACCAAAATAGTCGTACTCGTTGCGGGTGGTCAGCGCCCCCTGCGTGCAGAATGGAAAAATTGCACTGTTAAAGATGGCGACATACTAAACTTCCTGAGTAAAGTTTAAATAGTTTCAGTTGTGTCTTGAGACTCTCTTTACCTTATGGCATTTACTAATAACCAACGCCATATCTTGATTTTTTATTGAAAGATCAACTAAGGTGTATATAGTGAATCCTGAAAGTGAGTAATTCATCTCGCCATAAATCCAATTTTTACAAAATTATTATCTAACTATTCTCTATGCATTTCATTATACATTTCTCTTTTTTAGACTCGCTTATAAAAGATGTACAAAGAAGATTATTATTTCATTTAGAAAAAAGGGATTAATCCGAGTTTTTATCTCGTATACGAAATAAGTCAGTCATCTATAATAAATTTAAATATCACTATTGGATAATATGACTTCCGTTCCATGAATGGATAACTCATATATGTAATGTACGATTTATTACCATCAGAGATTAAGATCCCATTCAATATATATCCCACAATCAAAGGATCTTTCATTTGATTGCACTGTTATCTCTCCCCATTCATAAGTCCATTTTGTTCCATATGGAGGCTTATTTATCTTTCCCATATTGTTTCTGGAAAATTTATTTTGAACCCATTCTGTCAATCGTCTTTCTTCCTCTTCTAGATTTTTTAACGATGCCCTCTTATCCCAATCTTTGAGTGATTGATAAAAATCTCCGTCTTTATTTGTAAGAAAAAGAGATGGATTAAATGAGAAAATTGCTGGTCTGAACTCTACGATAAAGTTCTGCCCTTCCCATTCAATATCATTTTTCGAAAAATAAAATTTACCTATCTTAGTGAATTGCGGATGGGTTTTGTAAAATTCAGATGAAGTGAATGTTTCAAAAGAGCTAAGTTCAATAGGATAACCATCAATTTTAACATTCCCATTTTTAACATTAAATGTCATCTTCTTCATATATCTATAATCTTAACAGGAATTAATTTACCTCTTGCTTCTTCAGGTATGTAAAACTGCCCCCCTTTCCGGATTGAGGATTCGCCGTTGCACAACCATTAGAAACAAATATATCCTTAGATACATAATATTCCCTAACTTTGGTTCCTATAGGGAAATCTGAGTTAAGTGTCACTTGTGACACCTCATGATATCCTAATGAATCACCTTTAGATTACCTAACTGTAGTATGAGTTATGGTAATGCAGGTAACTGATCGCCATTTGAATGCAATGCATAGAGGATCGTTCTTTTTTAAGCGTTCTGTTCGAGTAACTATCAATACCTTTATAATCTTTATTATGAGGTCCTTGCCACTTACCACATCAGCACCATCAACTTCGCGATAAACATTCCAGTATTCATTACCATGAATATGAGGTTGAGAGGAAATCTGGACGTTATCTTTCAACACATTCGGTAAGTTTATGGAGTCATAGCGCCAGCGAATGCCGCAAAGTCGTCAGTGGTTTGTTAGCATAACCTTAAATACCGAACATCAATAAAATTCATATGATACTTTTTGTTAAGAAAATAATCCGTAATCTTTATAGCAGCGTACACTAATGCACTGTATTAGATATACATATTGTTCTATTGACAACATGCGTGCCATAAAGTTATTAACAGTCCATAACCTGGATTTTTAGAATCGAGGGTTCCGCATCGGATTCATTATTCAAATCCTAACACCCTCGATTGTGGTCGAACATTAACATTTAAATCGAATATATTAAATAATTTCCGTTCTTCACCTTCAGGTCCGAATTTATATTCATCACCAACTAACCTCAGTATTTTTTCTTCATCTACAAAGAAACCTCTGTATACTATAGCGGAAATTATCCTTCCAAATATATCTGAAGAAACATGTCTTCTCAATGTTTTAAGATCTGCTAAATTATCTCTAAGAATATAATAAGCGTAATTCATTAGAATGAAGTTGGATATTAATAAATTTTTTGTAGATTGATACTTATCAAAACACTGATCCAAAGCTTTATATATTATTTTTTTAGATTTTTTATATGCATTAATAAAATTACCAGGATCGATAAGATAGCAATTTTTATCATTAAACAACAGGTGATTATCTTCGTTATTCGCAACAAACAAAAAATTTAATACCGATGATTGATAGTATTTTATAGCCTTAATATCTTCAAAGTTTTTCTTTTTTTCAAGTTGTGCATAAAATTGCTCAAGCAATGATAATACAGTTACATTACCATGCTGAACAGTATTTATACAGAGCCCGGCATTAGTAATGCATAGCAAATTATAAGAGTCATCATCCATGCCCATTTCAAAACACAAAAACCTTAAAAAAAAGCCTTTTGCTTTTATTGCGTAATCTTCTTTGTTGTTTTTTAAAGAAAGAAGTTGATGTATATAAAATAATATAAAGATATCTTTATCTATACGCTGTCGATTATCTATTTGAAACAGATAACCTAATCGAGATAGAAAAACTTCAAATGCATATTTCCCTTCTTCACTTAGGCCTAGCTTCTTTAATGCACGCTGTAACATAAGTTTAGGAAAGCAAGTTTGCCAACGACTCAACTCTGCATACTTCCCATTTTCTTTTTTAAAATAAACGGGAAAAAGGTCTGGTTCATCTTGAACATAGACATAATTTCCAAAACTTTCAATCTCTGCTCTCGCATTAGTGAAGTGTTCAATTTTATGTAGATACATTTCAAAAATCATTAAGTAATCCTCTTACCACATTTCTTCCAATTACCTTTAGCATCTTTCTTTTCAATCTGGAATGAAGTGATTTTATCATTAAAACGAGAAAGGATATTTTTACCGATGCCCCTTGCTCCAGGTTCATTTCTCTTTGATAGAGCTCCATCTTTCAGCCCGGTTTCTTTGTAATCAACTTTTGATATATCACTATGTTGATTAAGAAGCTCAACCCCAGAGTCATTTACGGTCATAACGGCACGATACTGTTCATTTCCAGGGTTAAACCCTGGTCGGCTATCATGATTAACCCATATGGCTTTTTCACCACGATTATTAGGAACCAATCCACCTTTACCATCGAGTTCAGAAGCTGAAGCAATCGCTTCATCTTTACTCATATAGCGTATAACTTCCTCTTGTTTTAATCCCAGAGGGTCTATTCGGGTTAAACTATTGGCACCATACTGGTAAAGGTTTATTCCCCCCGCCAGCCCTATCGGGTCCTGCTGCGTAAACCGTCCGCAGTCCGGGTCGTAATACCGGAACAGATTGTAGTGCAGCCCTGTCTCACGGTCCTGGTATTGCCCCTGCATGCGCAGGTTCTGAGAATATCCTGATACCGGCGTCTCGCTTTCCCGCAGCAGTTTGCCCCAGGCACTGTTCACCCCTTCCCAGCGCACCTGCCCTTCGCTATCCGTCATCCGCTCCGGCGTGCCGTTCGGCTGACAGTGGAACCAGAAAATCTCAGTGGCATCCACGCCATCAATGCGCGCCAGCGGGTCGTAGCTCTCCTGATCGATGTAGACACAGGTCAGCGGCACGTCCCCGTTCACCTCCTGCAGCAGGCGGACCCCCTCCCAGACGAACCGGGTGCTGACCGGCTTGCCGGTTGGCTGCCCGCCCAGCATCTGGCGGCGCGTTTTGCTGATGCGGCGACCGAGCGGATCGTAGCGGAAGCTGACCTGCGTCTGCGGCTTATTGCGGTCCCGGGGCTGGCTGATGACCTCCGTCAGGCGATGTTCGCCGTCGTAGCGGTAGTGCCAGCGGGTTTGTCCGTTATCCTTCTCCACGGTGCGGCCGTGGATGTCATAACGCCAGCGAATGCCGTTCAGCTGCGTCAGGCGGTTGTGCGTGACCTTCTCAGCAGATCCTTCCAGCGGGTTACCGGCAGCATCCCAGCGCCACTGCTCCTGTCCGGGCAGCGTGCCGTCCTGAACAAGCAAACGCCCGGCGCTGTCGTACTGCCAGCGGTACCAGCTAAACGGGTTATCGTCCCGCTATTCCCGTATCAGGTTATTACGGTAGTCATAATCCCAGCGGCGAGACCAGCGGCGCGGCGGCGGACGCTGCGCATTGCCGGTAAAGACGTCCCGGCGATGCAGTCGACCAAGACGGTCGTACTCACTGCGGGTGGTCAGCAGCCCCTGGGTGCGGCTGGTCTCACGGTGAAGTTCGTCGCGGCTAAAATCTGAGACCGACAGCTTATTGAGAGCAGGGTGAACAAGGGGCGAAGAAGCAGGCAAGATGCGTGCGGAAGGCAAAGATTACATCGTTAAAGATGGCGATGTGATGA
>Ga0105251_10003857_pt1 | contig 10680 bp, 8 predicted proteins | sample KBSS64metaG_FD_80424 | JGI IMG/M metagenome (GOLD analysis project Ga0105251, IMG submission 80424) | Switchgrass rhizosphere microbial communities from Kellogg Biological Station, Michigan, USA - KBS S6-4 metaG | ecosystem: Host-associated > Plants > Roots > Rhizosphere > Soil | place...
CCGCGAAGCGGGCCGGAGCCATTTGGTGCTGAGCCAGTGAGTGAAGCGGCGCGCGGCGACAGACCGTGCGCGAGCCAAGCCCGGTCAAACCTTTGAGGGCGACACTTAGGCAGCCCACGATCACCTGGCAAGCGTGGCCCAACTGCGTGTGACCGCGGGCCTTTCGAGCTGCTTTCTTTGGTTACTTTCTTTGCAGCAGCAAAGAAAGTGACTGCCGCCCCGCATAGGGGCAGTGCTAATAAACCAATACGAAAACGGGATCCAGCGAAAAAAAAAGCGCCGCAGGAAATAAAACCCACGACGCTCCAGCGTTGCCCAACGCAAAAAAATCACTTAGTCCAGCTATCCACCCGATCCCCATGCGCGCTGATCCAGGCATCAGCCGCCGCCTGCGGTTTCTCACCATTCTGCGTAGCAAGCATCACACTATCGATCTCGCCTGGCTTCCACTGAAACTTCTTCAAAAAGGCCACCACCTGCGGCGCCTTCTTCTCGAGATCAGGATTGACCACGCTATCCACGTGCTCGGCATCGCCGAAAACCTTCTTCGGATCTTCGAGGAATTTCAGCTTGTACTTGGCGAACATCCAGTGCGGCTTCCAGCCCGTCACGATAATCGGCTTGTTGGCCGCTTCCGAACGCGCCAGTTCCGCCGTCATCGCCGAACCCGAGCTCGGCAGCAGCTTGTAGTCGAGGTTGTAGGCCTTGATGGCCTCGCTCGTCTTCTGCATCACGCCCGCGCCCGCGTCGATGCCGACGATGCGCGAATCGAATTCCGCCTTCTTCGCTTCGAGATCCGACAGGCTGTTGACGTCGACATTCTCCGGCACGATCAGACCGATCTTCGCATCCTGAAAGTTCGGCCCCAGATTCACGACCTTCGACTTGAAGTTGTTCCAGTACGCGCCATGCGTGACCGGTAGCCACGCCGAAAGCGTCGCATCCAGATCGCCGCGCGCGACGCCCTGCCACATCACGCCCGCCGCCACCGGCACGAGCTGCACCGGATAACCCAGCTTCTTCTCGATGACTCGTGCCGCGACATTCGACGTCGCAACGCTATCGTCCCAGCCCTCGACGTAACCGATCTTGATCGTCGGCTTATCCGCGGCGCTTGCCATAAAGCTCGAAGCCAGGGCAGCGGTCATCGCCCCAAGTACGAGCATTCTTCTCATCGGTTTCATTTGGTTTCCCCTTTGCGGCCCCACGCCGTGTAGCGAACAGAATCACCAGCCAGAATTGGCCCGTAACGCACTTTTCCGACACTCAGTTGTCAAGAAACGACGCACCCCGATCAGGGTCCGAGGACTTCACTTATCGACGACGAGATCGCTCAAAGGCTTGCTGCAGCACAGCAGCACCATGCCCTGATCGATCTCGCGCTGACGAATGCCGCCCGCGTGCTTCATGCTCACTTCGCCGGACACGAGCTTCACCTTGCAGGTGCCGCACATGCCCTGCGTGCACGAAGAAGGCAGACGCACGCCCGCTTTCTTCGCGGCATCGAGCACGTGCTCGCCGCTGCCGCATTCGATGTCGCGCCGGCTCTTCGCGAAGCTCACCTTGAACCTCGTTTCGACTGGCGCGACTTCGATCGTCTCGATCGTCTCGATCGGTTCAATCGGCGCCGGTTCGAAACCGGCCGCTTCTTCACGCGCTTCGACGAAATCCGTCTGCGTCGCGAGCGCATCGGCGACATGCGCAGTCGTCAGCTCCGCCGCGACGTCTTCGACGACACCGAACGAGAAGCTCTCCTCGTGATAATGCTTGCGATCGAAACCACCTTCGTCGAGCAGGTCGCGCACCGCCTTCATGTATGGCGCAGGGCCGCACGTGAAGATTTCGCGCTCGAGAAAGTCCGGTGCGATCAGCTTGAGCAACGGCAGGCTCAGAAAGCCCGTCACGCCCGGCCAGCTCGTGCGCGCGCCGATACGCTCGCATACGAAGGACGTGCGGAAGTTCTTGTGATTCGACGCGATCAGATCGAGCTCGCGCGCAAAGATGATGTCGTCGGGCGTGCGCGCGCTGTGCACGAACACTATGTCGGCATCGTCGCCGAGCTCGTGATGCGCGCGGCTCATCGACATGAGCGGCGTGATGCCCGAGCCCGCCGACAGAAACAGGTACTTGCGCGACGGATGACGCGCGCACGTGAATTCGCCCGACGGCCCGAGCACGCGCACGGTCGAGCCCGCGACGACGTTATCGTGCAGCCAATTCGACACCTTGCCGCCCGGCACCCGCTTCACCGTGATGGAGATCGTGTGCGGGCGAGTCGGCGCGGACGAGATCGTGTAGCAGCGGTTGATCTGCTCGCCGTCGATATCGAGTTCGAGCGTGATGAATTGCCCCGGCTCGAATACGAACGTGCGCTCGCCGGGCGCATTGAAGAAAAAGCTCTTGACGTCGTGCGTTTCCTGCCGGACGTGACAGCAGACGAGCGTCTCGTCGGTGTCGCAGTCCCAGCGCACGGGCAGCGTTCCCCAGAATTTCGGCTGGGTCACGCGGCTTTCGGTCGGCTCGAACGTAGCCTGATCGCGCATCATGTTCTGCTCCTGCTACGACTGCTTTAGCGCATGAAGGAAACGACTTTCTCGCCGTGCGACGCATCGACGCCGTGTTGCGGCGTATCGGCGTAATCGGCAAGACGTCCGATGTACCACTCGCAAAACTTCTCGACGAGCCCTTCCGTGAACGGCGAATACGGACCCGGCTCGTACGCGTTGCTGGCGACGCCGAGCTGCGAATACTCGACGAGGGTGCGGTCCTGATCGTTCGTCGCGCGCCACACTGCCGTGAGATTGTCGACGTCGTAATCGATGCCTTCGCGCGCATCCTTGTGCACGAGCCATTTCGTGCGCACGAGCGTTTCACCCGATGCAAGCGGAATCACGCAGAACGTCACGATGTGATCGCTCATGAAGTGATGCCATGAATTCGGCTGCGTCCAGAACGACAAGCCGCCCAGGTCCGCGCGCTCGAAACCGCCGAGCAGCTTCTTCGATGCGACCTTCGCGTCGAGCGTCTGCGATTCGCCTTCACGGTCGAGCGGCAGCCGTTGCGTGCGAAAGCCGGTGACGAGATCGGCGAGGCGTTCGATTTCGGCGGACGGCAGGCACATCGCTTCCCATTGCTTCGTGCGCTCTTCGACGGTCTTCTCGAACGCCGCCATGCCTTCCTCGTTGGCAGGCGAGCGCTGATAGCCGAAGCCATATTCATAGAGCGAAATGGTCAGCTCCGGATGGTTCGCGACGCAGTGATAGCACTCGCGATTGTTTTCCATCGTGAGCTTCCAGTTGCCTTTCTCGACGATGTCGATGCTCGCCGCGATCTTGCAGTCCTTCAGGCCATGCGGCGCAAGATACGGCTCCATCGCTTCGCGCATCACGGCAAAGTCGGCGGGCGGATCGTCGGCGAGGCAGATGAAAATGAGGCCCGCCAGATTCTGCACGTGCACTTTCTTCAGGCTGTGCTTGCAGCGGTCGAACTGGTCGCCCATATGCTCGGCAAACATCAGGTCGCCGGAGAGGTTGTAAGTCCAGCTGTGATACGGGCACACGATATTGCCGAGCGAGCCCTTCTCCTGATTGCACAGGCGCGCGCCGCGATGGCGGCACACGTTGTAGAAGGCGCGGATCTCCATGTCGTCGTCGCGCACGATCAGGATCGAATCGTGCCCGATCTCGATCGTGGTGTAGTCGCCCGGCTCGGGAATGTCCGGTTCTACGGCGACCTGAATCCAGGTCTTGCGGAAAATGGCATCGAGGTCGAGCGCGTGGATTTCTTCGCTCGTGTAGAACGGGGCCTCGAGCGTGTGGCCCTTTTTGCGGCGTTCGATCAAAGCGCGAACGTCTGCCGAAACTTTCATCGTGTGCTCCGTTTTGCGTCACGTCTGGTGCCCCGCCAAACACCTTTGAACGCGGGCTGCTGCTTTCTTGTGTGGGTCGCCCGGCTGGGCTGAAAATCAGTAATCGACGAGTTGATGCTCGCGCAAATACGCCAGAATCACTTGTGCTTTTTCGACGGAACTCCCTTCAATTACGACGCTGCCGCCGCGGCTTTCGGTCGTCGTCGCGCCGAGCATGCGCGCGTGGCCCGAGCGCTTCTCGGGCGCGGCCAGTTTCTTCGGCTTCGCCGTGATGGGGCCGACGTTCCATGCCGCAGCTTCCTTGTCGGCGGGGGCGCTCGCGGCGACCGGCGCGACGTGGCCTTCACGCATGCGCGCATACGCATAGCGCGGCGCGGCGTTGGCGAGCGGATGCACCGCGACGAGCGCGGGCAGCGTCGTGCGCACGCGGCGGCGCAAACCCTTCGGCATGAACTGGCGCACTTCCACGCCTTCCTGCGTCACGCTGACATCGACGGCCGCCCCGACGAGCGGAACGTTCAGCGCATCCGCGAGCTTGTAAGGCAGCGTGCCGCTGTCGAATGCGCCTTCGGCGCGCGTGCCGGTGAACACGAGGTCATAACCCGCGAGCCGCGCGCCGAGCGCGGCGCACGCGTCGCCTTGCGTGTTGAGCACTTCGACTTTCGGCGCGCCGAGCGCGAGATATTCGGCGAGCGCCGGATTCGCGGGATCGCCTGCGTGCAGCACGTCGAGTTGCGCGCGCTGCGCTTTGGCAATGTCGATGGCGATCGTCAACGCGGCCGCATCGTTGCGGCTGTAGCGCGCCGTGCCGCTGACGGGATGGCGGCCGGTGGAAACCAGAACGGCGATTTTCATGCTGCAACTCCTTCGGCCACGCGCGCGGTCTGCAGGATCGATGTGCCGTTGGCACGCGCGGCGCGCGCGGCGGCGGCGGCATCGGTCAGCGCCTTGATCGTTTCCTGTGTGTCCGCGACGATCGTAAGGTTCGCGCGCTTCGCAATCGGCGCGCTCGCATCGAGATTCACGGCGATCACGTGACGGCAATCCTTGATGCCCTGCAAGTGCTGCACGGCGCCCGAAATGCCGAACGCAATATACACGCTCGCTTCCACGGTCTTGCCCGTTGCGCCGATCTGCTTGTCGCGCGTGAACTTGCCATCGTCGACGGCGACGCGGCTCGCACCGATCGCCGCGCCCAGCGTGCCCGCAAGTGCCTCGAAAGCGGCGATGTCGGACACGCCGTTGCCCGCCGACACGATGAAGTCCGCTTCTTCCAGCGCGACCTGCGCGGCGTCCATTTCCTCGATGCCGAGATCGACGTACGCGCTCGCTTTCGATGCCGGCACGATACCCTCCGGATTCACCGCCTCGCCCGCGCCGACGAAAGGCAGCTTCGCATCGACGGCATTGGCTGCAAGCAGAACCACATCGGGCAATGCACGCGATGCGACCGCGCGCCCCGCATGCGCATACGACGCGGCATGCGCCGCATCGAGCTCGACGACGTGCGTTGCAATCGACGCGTCGGCGCGCGCGGCGTAACGGCGGCCGAGATCGCCGTCGCCGGTCGCGTTGTCGGGCATGAAGATCTGCGCCGGTGCGAAAGCCGAGACGCATGCCGTCAACGCCCGCACTTCTTCATCGGGCGCGTAGTTGCGCCGGTCGAACGCGGGCAGTTCGATGAAACGATCCGCGCCCAGCGCCGCGGCATCGTCCTTGAATTCGCCGAACGCGATCAGCACGACGTCGGTCTGATCGTCCGCGAGCAAGGCCGCGGCGGCGAGCGCCTGGCGCGCGTGATCGTCGAGCGCGCCGCGATCCGTATGCGCCGCGACGAGCAGCGAGCGTGTCGCGCGCTTCGTCGTGCGGCGCGGTTTCACCGCCTCCCTGTGACCGCCGTGCGTGAAATCCAGCACGACGCCGTTGCCGACTTCACCGAGCGTGATGCGCTTCAGCCCGGCGGCCGTAACGATGAAAGGCCGGCGCGGATCGATTCGTTTGATGTCGTTCATGGCTTCACTCCAGCGCTGCGGCGACGAGTTCCGCCACGTCGAGCACTTCGGGACGAGGACCGACCACGCCTTCCAGCATCGCGGTGCATTGCGGGCAACCGACCGCGACCACATCGGCGCTGACCGATCTCGCATCGGCGATGCGGATATCGGGAATGCGCTGCTTGCCGGGGATATCGGTCAGCGGCGCGCCGCCGCCACCGCCGCAGCAGCGCGCGCGCATGCCGTGACGTTCCATCTCGACGACCTTGATGCCGATGGTCTTCAAGAGCTTGCGCGGCGCTTCCGTTTCGCCGTTGTAGCGGCCGAGATAGCACGGATCGTGATACGTGATCTTCTTGTCCGCGAGCACGGCGGCGGCCTTCGGCGAGAGCTTGCCGCTCGCGACGAGCTCGGCCATGAACGCGGTGTGATGCTGCACTTCGTAATAGCCGCCGAGCGCGCGATATTCGTTGCGCAGGCTGTGCAGCACGTGCGGATCGGCCGTGACGATGCGGCGGAACTGGTACTGCGAAAGCGTGTTCATCAGTTTCGACGCGCATTGCTGGAACGTGGCTTCGTCGCCCAGACGGCGCGCCGTGTCGCCGGTATCCGTTTCGGCGCCGCCGAGCACCGCATAGTCGACGCCCGCCTTGTTCATCACCTTCGCCAGTGCGCGCAGCGTGCGTTGATAGCGCATGTCGAACGCGCCTTCGCCCGCGATCAGCAGCACATCCACCGGACGGCCCGGTTGCGCGACCTGCACTTGCAGATCCACCGACCAGTCATAGCGTGCGCCGATGTCGTAGCCGTTCTGACTGCCCGTCTCGCGCAGATTCGCGAGCGTGATCGGCCCCTTGCCCGGCACGCTGCCTTCGACGAGCGTCTGGTTGCGCCGCATGTCGACGATCGCATCGACGTGTTCGATCAGCATCGGGCACTCCTGCACGCACGCGCGGCATGTCGTGCAGGACCAGATCGTGTCCGCTTCGATCATCTGCGAGATGAGCGGCCTGGCCGGACCGCCCGTGTGCCTGCCGACGGGAATGCCGGGCGTCGGGCTGCCCGCGTATTGCGAGTCCGAGCCGCCGACCATGCCCACGACCAGATCCTGAATCAGCTTCTTCGGATTGAGCGGCTGACCCGACGCGAACGCGGGACACGCAGCTTCGCACTTGCCGCATTGCACGCAGGCATCGAAGCTCAACAGCTGATTCCAGCGAAACTCGACCGGCTTGCCGACGCCGTATTCCTTCGCATCCAGCACGGGCTTTTTCAGCGCGGTCGGCGGCACGACTTCCTGGTGCGTGTTCGCCCTGAAGCGCTCCTGACGCGGATGGAACGCGAGATGCAGCAGACCCGCCATCGCGTGCTTCATCGGGCCGCCCTGCGCCGCGCCGAAGGTCATCGTGGATGCGCCCGCGGCGATCAGCAGCGCGACGATGATCGCGAGCGCGCCGGACATCCACGATGCGGGCAGCAGCATGAACAACGCGAGGCCGAGCGCGAACGAGCCGAGCAGAAGCGGCAGGCTGTCCCACGGTCCATGCGACAGGCGCGCGGGCACGTTCTTCGCATGACGGCGCCGGTACACGAACACCGCGCCGGCGAGCATGATGATCGCCGCGAGGAAGATCGCGCGGTCGAGCCACGGCGAGTAGATCGCGAGGCCGTAGTTGATGAAGACGAGCGCCATTGCGGCAATCGCGCCGCCCGCGGTCGCCACGTGCGTCTTCGCGATATACGGGTCGCGCGCCACGACATGATGCAGATCGACGAAATAGCGCTTAGGGATGGTGAGCAGATTCGCCCATCCGTACGCGCCGGCCGCCGTCGCGCGCCCTTCGCGCCAATACGCTGCGCGCTTGAGCAGGGCGAACGCGAGGCCCGCCACCGAAAGCCACAGCAGCGCGGTGATGACAAACACGGGGTTCATCGTCGAATACCTCGTTAGAAGTCTTTGCAGAGGCGCAGCGAATCGTAGATCGCGCTGTGGATGTTGTGCATCGAGATGCAGTCGCCGACGCGAAACAGCAGGAAGCGCCCGTTGCCGAGTTCTTCGCTCAGGCACGGCTGCGGTTGCGATGCGAACAACGTATGCACATCGATTTGCCCGCGATTGAGCGACTCGGGCTTGAGCTTCCAGTAAAGCGCGTCGTTCGGCGTGATGCCGTTCTCGATCACGACCTGATCCACCGCGCGTTCTTCCTGCTCTTCCGTGTACTCGTTGCGGATGACGGCGATCTTCTTGCCGTCTTCGTCGTACACCTTGTCGAGCCAGTAGTTCGGCGTGTGGATCACGCCCTGCGCATAGAGGCGTCGATAGAAAATCGGGAACGTGGTGCCGCCGGTGTCGTCGGCGACCTTCACGTCCGGTGTGACGATCTCGACGTTATTGCCCTTCGACGCGATGAAGTCCGCGACGCCCGCGCCGGCATGCGTCGAGACGCCGTCATAGACGAGCACGTTCTTGCCCGGCTCGACCTTGCCCGAGAGGATGTCCCACGAGCCGACCGCGAGGCCTTGCTCGACGCCCCACGCGGGCACCTGGCCCGTGAACGACGAGCCGCCCGTCGCGAGCACGACGATGTCCGGCTTCTCGGCCATGATCATCTTGTCGTCGGCTGCGACACCGAGACGGCGATCGACGCCCAGACGCTTCGTCTCCATGTCGAACCAGCGCACGATACCGGCCATCTGCTCACGCTGCGGCGCCTTTGCGGCGAGCATGATCTGACCGCCGACGTAATCGTTCTTTTCGAACAGCACGACGTCATGGCCGCGCGAACGCGCGACGCGCGCCGCTTCCAGGCCCGCGGGGCCCGCGCCGACCACGACGACCTTGCGCTTCGGCCCGCGCGTCTTTTCGATGACATGCGGCATCGTCGCCTCACGCGAGGTCGCGGCGTTCTGCACGCACAGCACGTCGAGCCCGTTGTACTGGCGGTCGATGCAATAGTTCGCGCCGACGCACTGCTTGATTTCGTCCTCGCGGCCATCGCGAATCTTGATGACCATGTGCGGATCGGCGATCTGCGCCCGCGTCATGCCGACGAGATCGACCATGCCGTTCGCGAGGAGGCGCTCGGCCTGACCCGCGTCACGAATGCTCTGCGCATGCATGATCGGCAGCTTCACGACCGACTTGATGCCCGCCGCGAGATGGACGAACGGCTCGGGCGGCAGCGCCATCGGCGGCATGCAGTTGGCGAGCGTGTTGTGCGTATCCGCGCCTGAGCCGATTACGCCAACGTAATCGATGAGGCCGCTTTCGGACATCGCCTGCGCGATCTCTTTCAGGTTCTCGTGAGAAAGCCCGTCTTCATGGAACTCGTCGCCGCACATGCGCAGGCCGACGCAGAAGTCCGCGCCCACTGCTTCACGTACGGCCTTCAATACTTCGGTGCCGAAGCGCAAGCGGTTCTCCAGAGAGCCGCCCCATTCGTCGGTACGAAAGTTGGTGCGCGGGCTCCAGAACTGATCGATCAGATGCTGGTGCGCCGCGGAGATTTCGATGCCGTCCATCCCCGCATCCTTTACGCGCTTGGCGGCCGCGGCGAAGTCGGCGATGATGCGCTTGATCTCTTCCACTTCGATGATCTTCGCGTTGCCGCGATGCACCGGCTCGCGCACGCCAGATGGCGACATCAGATGCGGCCAGTGCTCGCCGTGCCAGGCGGAACGGCGGCCCATGTGCGTCGCCTGGATCATGATGAACGCGCCATGACGATGCATCGCTTCGGCAAGACGCGCGAGCGGATCGATGACCTTGTCGGTCGCGAGGTTCACCGACTTCCACCAGCCTTGCGGGCTGTCGATCGAAACCGGACTCGAACCGCCGCACACGGCGAGGCCGACGCCGCCCTTCGCTTTCTCCTCGTAGTAGCGGATATAGCGGTCGCCGGGCAGGCCGCCCGGTTCGGCATAGACCTCCGCATGCGCGGTGCTGACGATGCGGTTGCGCAACGTGAGCTTGTTGAGCTGGAGAGGCTTGAAAAGGTTCGGGTAACGCATTGCGATCGACCTCGGAATGGATTTGCTTCGGTGCGTGGCGCTTACAGCGGCGACACTTCGAACACGCAATGATCGTGTCCCTCGGCGGCGCATTGCGTCTCGATCGACTTCGAGCGCGGGCCTTTCTTCGCGCTGTCGGGCGCAGTGTCGTTCACCCAGTCCATCGCGCCGGCGAACCAGCCCGCGAACATGTAGCAGAGCTTGCCCTGCTTGCCCGGCTGCTGGAGCACGAACGACGAGTGACGCAGATGGATGCGCGCATGCGAAGTCGCCGGATCGGCTTCGACGATGTCGAACAAGCCCCAGCCGCGCTGCGACAAACGCTTAAGGTAGTGCTCGAACACGGCCATGCCGCTGATGCCGTGCTTCTCGGCTTCTTTATCGCACCAGTGATACGCGGACTTGTAGCCGGCCTTGTACAGAATCTCCGCATACGCATCGCGGCCGAGCGCTTCCTCGACGGCGACGTGATTGTTCGTGAAGAAATGGCGCGGCACGTAGAGCATCGGCAGCGCATCGGTGGTCCAGACGCCGGTTTGCGGATCGACGTCGATAGGCAGTTGAGGTTGCATCGCAGGGTTCCTTGTATTTGTCGTTGGTGATCAGACGTTCCAGACTTCGCCGAAGAAGCGCATCCAGTTTTCGCCCATCACTTTTTTGATGCGCGACTCGCTCCAGCCCGCTTTTTCCATGGCGGCGGTGAGGTTCGGAAATTCGCCGATCGTGCGAATGCCTTCCGGATTCACGACCTTGCCGAAGTTCGTCAGGCGGCGATAGCGGCCCTTGTCGTGCGTGATCCAGTCGAAG